>Ga0207098_10366_pt1 | contig 14208 bp, 10 predicted proteins | sample Alteio_BWMinHeat_84_FD_153548 | JGI IMG/M metagenome (GOLD analysis project Ga0207098, IMG submission 153548) | Enriched cells from forest soil in Barre Woods Harvard Forest LTER site, Petersham, Massachusetts, United States -... | ecosystem: Environmental > Terrestrial > Soil > Temperate forest >...
CTTCTTACTCCAGTACTGCTCGCTATTGCTTGCGCCAATGGACCGCAACTGCGTCAGCCCTCTGATAATGATCGAGATGAGGCGGCAGGTGCGCCATTTCGCGATTCGCCGTCCTACAATTCCCCTTACCGTGATAGTGGGGCTCCCGGTGCTATAGATCGGAATCCCAGTACTCAACGATTGGAATCTGCGGTACAGCCAAAAAAGAAATTGGTCGTTTTTGCATTTTGGAATAATACGCCGGTTGGAGATGAAACACTTGGTGCTCAGGCCGCCGACGAATTGAGCGAGTTGCTGAGCGCAGAAAATGTGATCATCGCTGATGGGCCGAGGAATCCACTGAAGACGATCGACTATATTCAAGGGGATCGCATCAAAATGGCTCAACTGATCCAAGAGGGGAAACGCTTAGGGGTTTCTCTGATTGCGATTGGAAAAATAGCAAAGGTCACGCTACGACAGGATGCCGACCCAGTCGGATTATTGCGCAAGAAATATTCCTGGGCGGCAGCCGACCTGGAAGTCAAACTCTACGACGTGCAATCAGGTCGCGAAATCCTAGCGTCGGCAAAATCTGGACAAGTCTCCGATCGAACGTTGGCAATCTTTGAAGGAAGAAACCTCGACGATGCTTCTTACCGCATGCAATTGACCGGCGAGGCCGTTCGACAGGCTCTGCAAGAAGCTGTACCTGACATTGTGCGGTCTTTTGGGAAAACGCTCTGGCAGGGCCGAATAGCGAAAATTTCGGGATCAAAATTTTTCATCAGTGCAGGTCGAGCATCTGGACTAACGATGGGAGATATTCTAAAAGTAGTGGGCCTAGGAGAGGATATCTTTGATCCTGTGACTGGCGCATTTATCGGACATTCTTCGGGCCAACAAAAAGGAACGCTCGAGATTGTCGACTTTATCGGGCACGATGGCGGTGTGGCGCATGTTCATGCGGGGGGAAATTTTCAAGAGGGTGACATTGTCCAACTTTATTAACGGTGAAGAACTCAGAATTGAATTCAGACGGCATCAGAGAAACAAACCCTGGACCTATGCCAACCTAGATTTGAGACAGCGGCAACTCGCGGAGCAAGTAAGCGCTGGAGAGCCCGGCTGGTTGATACTATCGGAGCTTGCTCCGGTAATTACTCTCGGTAGAAGAACGCCCCCCTCAGATCTCGGATCGATCGATTATACCAAGCTCGGAATTGAAATCCATCGAACGGATCGCGGAGGACTGGCAACTTCGCATGGTCCTGGGCAATGGGTTGTTTTTCCGGTAGAAAAACTCGAACGTCTGACCGGTGATCCTAGGGGAGTTCGCAAAGCAGTGTGTTTGCTACTTCAAGTAGCTCTCGAGGTCGGTCGATTTTACGAATCGGCGGCAGAGATTCGCCAGGGGCGGGAACTCGGAGTGTGGACCCCAAGAGGAAAGTTTGCATCGGTGGGGATCCATATCAAAAATGGTGTTTTGCTGCATGGGTTGGCTGTGAACGGATACCGAACGCCAACTAGCTTTGTCGGATTGCGGCCCTGCGGATTAGACGCGCCTGTGGATTTTTTGCTTAGCGAAGCCAATGAAGAAGAATTTTTGGAGTTGGGTCAGCGAATTATCGATGCATTTGGGAAGATATTTGAGATTCCTGCAAAGCGGCAGTTGGGAGAAAAAAAAGCGCAGTACGCCTTTTAGTGCCCGCAGGCCTGTGTCGGCGAAATAAATGGTTGGCGCGATTGGGATTGAACCAACGACCCCCACCGTGTCAAGGTGGTGCTCTCCCGCTGAGCTACGCGCCAATCTTCCTGAGGCCTATGAGCCTTATAGCCGCCCTTCCATGAACAGTCAACGTTTTAGGGTATTTTAGGGTATCCGATGAAGATATGTAACGCGACGACTATCGGGCTGCCGCCTGCACAAAGAAGGGATCTCAGATTTATCGGATACCTTTTTTGAATGTCCCGGTTCTTGCATCTGCTAAAATAAGCTCGAGGCTCATTCAAAACATGAAAAAGGGAAATATCCTGATTGTCGAAGACGATGATGATATTCGATTTTCGCTAAAAGAAATGCTGGAGATTGAAGGTTATCAGGTCGATATTGCCCGAAACGGACGAGAAGGGCTCGATGTTCTGTCACAATTAGACTTCCCTTGTCTGATTCTCCTAGATCTTATGATGCCGGTGATGAGTGGCGATGAATTTCTTTTGGCAAAAAATCAGCTGCCTGAAATCGCAAAAATTCCTGTTATCATTGTTTCCGCAGTGGCGGATCGCACAAGAGTAGATCGGCCCGGGGTTGTCCAGTTCGTGAGGAAACCGATTCATATGGAGACGCTGCTCAGAGTGGTCGAAGAGTACTGTTTACAATAATCCAAAACTGGAGCTTTTACCTCTAGGCTTTGTCAAGCTGCCGCTAGCATGAGGTAAAATCTCTCGCTTTGGAATAGGTTTGTTTACAATATATATACAGTAAGAGATGATTTAGCAGTGCTGAACCGATTGTGGGTACTCTGCCTTCCATTTGTGTTTTTCTTTACTCTTTGCTACTGGGTCACGGAGTTGGGTGTTCAGGGGCGGCTAAATGTTCCGATTCTGCGTGAAGGGGTGTATCCACCTCTCAGTAAATTTCGCAATTTTTTAACTGATATTAAATTTAAAGTCCGTGGCACTCAGAAGCCAAAAAACAAAATCGTCATTGTTGATATTGACAGCCCCGCACTAGAAACCCTGGGACGGTGGCCTTGGCATCGCGATGTTAGTGCCTTTTTGATTGAAAAAACTTTTGCAGCCGGAGCGAAAGTAGTCGGTCTGGATATTGTTTTTTCTGAGCCGGATAGACGCGTCCCTGAAGATCTTGGGAAGCTTCTTCAGCAAAAAAACCTAGGAAATCTCATTCAACAATTTGAAACGGATCGGCAGCTAGAAGAAGCTATCAAACGCCATAGCAACGGTCTCGTTCTGGCGTGGGAGACGGAACAATATTGCCAGCCGTATTATTCATCGCCGAATGAGTGCCCGGTGGATGATCCGAATGCAGTAGGGCTGTATAAGAAAGACTTTGAAAAATTCGGTATTCAGATTGCGCAAAACTGGGATCGATTTCTTCCTAAGGCTACCCCGCTGATTTCTTTTCTAGCTCCGATTATTAATATTCCCCAGTACACGGCAGTTGCAAACCACTGCGGCTATATTAATACTGTATTGGATAGTGACGGAGTGATTCGAAGAACCCATATCGTAACTATAGCTGGCGGGAAACCCTATCCCTCATTGCCGTTAGAAATGGCACGGATCGGACTAAATGAAGAACTTCAGGTTACTTTGGGCGAAAATCAAGGGCTGGCATCGATCGGTTTTGCTCACTCTAATCGAAAAATCGAAACGACACCTCTAGGAGTGATGGAGATTAATTTTCGGGGACCGAGCGATGCTTTTCCACATCTTCCGGCTCTGGATCTACTCAGTGAGAACGATACTATTGAGGATCCCTATTACCAGAGGCTCACCGGACAGAAAAAGTCGGACCTGTTAAAGGATGCTTATGTACTAGTGGGTTTGTCGGCCATTGGTGTTTTTGATATGCGTCATTTTCCATTTCAGACCAATTCGCCAGGTGTTGATGGGCATGCAAATATTTTAGATAATCTGCTCTCCGGCGATCCTCTGATACCGTCTAGTGCTGGAAGCAAAATCTGGCTGCCCTTTATAATGATTTTTGGAATACTGCTCTTTGCGTCTCTCACTCAGATTTTAGATGCGATACCGGCTTTACTTCTATTTTTGGTAGTGTTATCAGCGATTTGGTACATTGATTTCAAGGTTTTGTTTAAGAAAAATGAAGATTGGAATACAATCTATTTCTATCTAGAGATCATCACTGTTTTTGTGTTTTCTGTTGTGGCGAAATATATCACCGAGGAACGAAGTAAAAAGTTTATCCGAGGTGCTTTCTCCAAATATGTTGCGCCGCAAGTCGTCGAATCCATATTGAAAGATCCAACTAAGCTCTCGTTGGGAGGGGAAAGAAAAGAAGTCAGCATCCTTTTCTCAGATATTCGCGGGTTTACGACGTTTTCCGAGAAGTTAGATGCAAAAACGCTATCTTCGTTCCTAAATGACTATCTGGGAATCATGACAAATATTGTCTTTAAGAACCAGGGTACATTGGACAAGTATATTGGCGATGCGGTCATGGCCTTTTGGGGGGCCCCTTTGGACCTGCCAGAGCACGGCTGGAATGCCTGTGACGCCGCCATACAAATGCAAAAGGCGCTGGATGAGAATAGGGCTAGGTATAAACAAACTTTTGGACTAGACGTCAGTATTGGAATTGGAATAAATTCAGGCCTAGTTAGCGTTGGAAACATGGGTTCGGAACAGACATTTGAATACACAGTAATTGGTGATCACGTCAATCTGGCATCTAGGCTAGAAGGTATCACTAAAGAATATGGCGTTGCTATCGTGACCAGCCGCTATACACTGGATGCAATAAAAAAATCGGGAAAGCCACTCTGGCCTCATCGGGTTTTGGACCGCGTGAAGGTAAAAGGTAAGGATGAAGCGGTAGAGTTGGTTCAAATACTAGAACGAGAATATGCAATTGATGGATTAAGATTATTTGAAGAAGGCAGACAATACTACTTAGCTCGGAATTGGGCGGAAGCAATCGAGAAGTTTAAAGAAGCCGAGGCAAAGTTGTCTCAGGACGGACCCTGCGAGGTCTATATCGAACGGTGCATGGAATTTCAGAAACAGCCACCCGAAACAGATTGGGATGGTAGCTGGAGAATGACGACGAAATAGTGCGCTTTTTATTCGGAATACGCGCGTTTGAGTTAAGGCTGTAAGGCCATTTCCTGATCTGTCAGGATCTTACACTGAAAGATGGCTCGTGAATGTCGCCTAGCGAGTACGCTTACATCGCTGTGGTGACTGTAAGCTTTGAACAGGCATTTTGCGACGGGATTGAACTTTGAGAAATGATAAGTTTTCGCTTTTGTCTCGAATCGGATCACGTAAATTCCATGATGATCCTTGAGTCGGATTTTCTTAATCGTGTCAGTGAAAGAGATCGGGCTGGTCTTAATTGTTTTATGATAGATCGGCGAATCGTCTCTATACTGACTAGAGTATGGAGCTCTGGAATGTCTTTTTAACAGGGCTTTGCGCCAAACAGTCAGCAAGCGTTCGTTAAATTCTTCTTCCGAAAGTTTGAAGGGTTTTTTCAATAGCAGGGATTGCCCTAAGTAGATCCGATAGGGCGCTTTGAGATGGTTCCAGTCTGCAATTTTTTTCCAGCGTTTTGAGGTGCCGTAAATGACAGAGGAAAGAACAGACAGAGAGAGGCCTCGTTCTCTAATTTTGAAATGGCCAAATTCACTATTACCATTGTGTTGAGCAAGATGTCGGCTCGGACCTTCTTCGTGGGTCAATAGATTAACTGGGTGGCCAGGGTGTTTTGCATGGATTTGTTTCTCAATTCGAGAATCGCTTTTTCCATGCTCGGTCTCACCTTCAGTATGCATTTTCGACGAAGACTTAGAAGTTTCGCTAGAGGATTCCCCAGGTGATCCTTTGGATCCCTTACTAACGATGCCATGAATATTCGACAAATAATTCGAGCAGCCTGCGAAGAGCAGGGTCACTGCAAGTGCCACCAACCCGAAGGCCGGTTTAGTTTCTAAATTGTTGAATAGTCTTTTTGGTTCCACATCTGGCTGATCGGCAACGCCAAAATGAACTTAAGTTCTATGAAGTTGCGGTGGACGGAGAATTTTTAAGTATTAGTTTAAGAAATGAAGCGAACTCCTGAAAACTTGGTGAGAAATCGCTATCTGAAGCGACTATAAAATATTTTTTATTTCTAACCCTTCGAAATAACCTTCCACCATCTACCTCCTCTTTCAGAGGGCCGTCTTCCCAGTAAGAGCTGAGCCAAAATCGTCGCTGTGACCGCTGGTGCCTCAAAGTGGATGCTGTGCCCACAGTTTTTGAGTACGACCCCATTACAACTCTTATTTAGCGATTCTAGCCAATTGGGCAGGGCATTGGCCGGTGTCAGGGAGTCTTTTTCACCCCATATTAAACAAACTTCCGAACGAATTTGTCCAAGGACCGATTCGACCGCCAGATGGTCGCGGTAGGATTGGGCAAACTGGATCACGTCTTCTCTCTTTAAAAACCGATGGTAAGCGGAGGCAATTAAAGGAAACCATAAAGGTTCCTTCGCAAATAAGTGATTTCGGAAGGCGGGTAAACCGACCATCCCGGCCATTTTGACAGTGGAAAGCCAAACGGACTTCTGAGTTTCGTCGACAAAAATACCTGAAGGACAAGCTAAAATACCCCGCTCAGGTCCTGAATAATTCAGGCGATTTGTCACTGGCCGTTCCCCTTTTCCGCACTTACTGAGGTAGTGAGCGGTCAGGAAACCCCCCAAAGAGTGGCCAAAAATAGTATGAGGCTTTAAGGAATCTAATGTATCTCCCAAATGGGTTAACAAAAGGTCAATGGACGGAAAGACCTTCTCTTCTGCTAAAAAGCCGCTAAAGCCTGGGAAGTCTACTAGAATAATCTCGTCAAATTGAGATCTTAGCACGGGTTGTAAAAGGGTCACTGTAGCGTTCCAGGAGAGGGGGGTATCCCCAAAACCCGGGATGAGAACAAATCGTTTGGGGTAGGAGCTATTCGATGGCCGACTCTTATAGATTTTCCGCCATAGCCCTATCTTCAAATCCCCATTACGCCGAACTTCCCAAGAATAACCTCGTTGCCTAAGAAACGCGCTGCCTAGTTTATGGATGGTCGCTAAAAGGAGATTCTGCTGGGATGTTCCTAAAATCCTAGAGAGGGATACTTCATAAGACATGTCTACTCACTACCTAATTGGCTAATGAAAATCAAAGTTATGTTTAAATCCAATTTTGTGTGGAAAGGTCGAAACTTGCCAATTGAGGACAAGTTAAAACTCGTCTTGAATCAACAAGCTAAAACTTTTTGTTAATTGACGAGTAATGATAGAAAAATCTAGGCGAATCGTCTAGTCTGGACATCCAATGGCCATTTTTCCATTTCGACCCGATCAAAAGTTAACAGCAGTTTTGGCGAAGCAAAACTTCACATTGTCGGCTGAAGTTATTCCTCCACGAAATGGGGCAGATCAGTTTAAAGTTCTTCAACAAATCGATCAGCTCGTCAAAGCGGGTGCCCAATTTCTGGCGGTAACAAAAGGAGCAGGGGGCAGTCTCCGCGCCGGTAGTTTACCGATTGCTCAAGTGATTAAAGAACAATTTAATGTTCCATGCATTGCTCACTTTACTTGTCGTGACCTAACGCCTTTTGATGTTGAAAATCACCTGATGGATCATCATTATTTTGGGATCAGAAATATCTTGGCGTTACGAGGTGATCCTCCTGACGGACAAGCCGAATGGAAACCTAGAGAGGGGGGGTATCTTTACGCTCATCAACTAATCCAACAGATTCGTAAATTGAATGAGGGGATTTATCTCCATCGCCCCGGAGGCGGACCAAACGTTAATTATTCTGAACGAACGGATTTCTGTATCGGTGCTGCTGCCTATCCTGACCACCCGGACGAAAGGGAGAGGATTGAGTTTTTTAAACTGAAGATCGATGCGGGCGCCCAGTTTGGAATTACCGATATGCTTTTTGATCCCGATTCGTATGGATATTTTCTGGACCTATGTGCGAAGCACTCGATTCAGGTGCCTATTCTCCCCGGGACAAGAGTACTGAGAACAAAGCCTCTCGCCCAGCGGTTAATCTCTAAATTTAAAGTGAAACTACCCCAGCATATCTTTGATCGACTTAGTGATGAAGACGGCCCCGATGCGGTTAAGCGGGGCTTAGAGCTTTTTAACGAACTCACGGAGCGTCTAAAGTCCCTGGGTGCGCCGGGCGTTCATCTTTACGTGATTTCGGATACAGAAAGTGCGACACAAGCACTTAGACGGTTGGCATAATAGACAAAACGATGTAAAGAAAGAGTGCAGTTTCATGAGCCGGGGTGGCGGAACAGGTAGACGCACAGGACTTAAAATCCTGGGCTCCTCACGGGGCGTGCCCGTTCGATTCGGGTCCTCGGCACCAATGAAAAAGAAAAAACACGCAGTGTTGCGAAGTCTTACCCTTTTGTATCTATGCCCTCATTTTTTAACAGCTCACGAATAACGGTACGTTTGTCTCCTTGGATTTCGATTATCCCATCCCGACCCTCCATACTATAAGTGCCACCGGAACCACATTTCTTTTTAAGCTTCGTTGTCAAAGTCTTTAAAAAAAGTTCATTCTTTGGGAGACGGTCAATGACAGTAACCGTCTTGCCTGCCCGATTTTGCTTTTCAAGACGTAGGACCGCAACGAACTTATATTTCTTAAGATCTTCTTGTTTTGGACAAACGCACTCTGAGACGAGTTCTTTACACTTCTGACATTTTTGATTTAATTTGGGATCTGTTGAATAGACAAGGCGGCCATCTTTGTGGGTCGGATGCATCGTTCCTCAGTAGCAGACTTAACTGGACTTTTGAATCCTTCACCCGTCATTTTGCTGGAATATCTGCCGTGTAATCTGGAAGCCGCTTTGCGTCTGACACGCTAAATCGCACCTGGAATAAATCTTTCATGAACGCATCGATGGCCACGTTAGGTGCCACATCCAGCTGGGTCTCGAACGGATGTTTATTCTCAATGTCTTCTTGCGCAAGGTTTTCAGATCGAAACCAAATGGCTCTATGATCGGGAGGGCCTGCCAGGCTAAAAATACCGGTGAGAAGGGGTTTGCCGTTTTCGTAAGTCAAAGGTGTTTCTGACGCGACCATTTCGCCATTCGGATAGATAAAGAAGAAGTAATTACCGGCAGGCATATTTCGCATCCGAACGCTGGTCAGAGAATTCGCTCGCTCGGAGGTGACTAAATCCGCGCTTGCGGGCATTCCAAATTGAGTTTTTAGCAAGTGCTGGGTTTGAATCAGCTCCACCTGTCGCTGAAATTCTGCAGCTTCGATGCGGAATTTGGGATCGGGAGCAATTCCCCGAACGAGGAGCTTTTCGATCGCCGTCACTGGTGTCTTGAATTTACCTGTATTTCCATCGCAATTAATACCGCAGTATTTGCAAAGGGCATCTAGACCGGCGTCGTTTCCTTCACTTTCGGTGATTGTTCTGACCTTACTCAATGCCAGGTACACCTCAGAGTTTGTACCTTTGCATCCTTTGCCTTCAGTTAGGCCAAAAATCTGGTACATGCTTAAAGTGGTAGAATAGACATCTAGTTTTCTAAGTCTATTTAATACGGAGGTAAAAATCGGCCTCGGCGTTTGGTCAGGCTCTGAAAGAACGAATTCAGGAGGAAGATAGGCGGGAGTCGCGCCCGTCCCAGTTTTTTGTCCTCCGTAGGCAGCATTGCCAAAATCAGTGATTTTAAAAGTTTGTCCGTTGTTATGAGAGAGAATATTTCCAGGTTTCATATCGCAGTGAGGGATTCTTTTTCTATGGAAAAGAGCTTCCTGGGCATAGACGTGATTCATGAGCCGGAGGAACATTTCTTCACTGATTTTATTTCCAAATTTTGTTTTTAGATTTCTTATGTCACCATCACTGAAGTAATCGCCGATCAAATAAGTACTGATTTTACATTTCTTTATTGTGTGTAGTTTGGCAATTCCGGTGCTTTCCGCAAACTGATTTTGAATTTCAAATTCCTTTTGAAGTTGGGCTTCGTGCGCCTTCACGTTCTCTTTTGGCGTCGGAATAAAGTAACAAGCTCGCCATGACGTAAAATCTTGGAACGGACTGGCCAGCTCGAAACCAGAGCGCTGCGGGGCTAGAATGGCGCTACGTTTAGCTCCTACATAGACTTTCTTAATTCCGCCGGAACCTAGAACGAATTGGGGAAATCCAAGATAGACTTCATCGTTATCATCCGCAAATGCAACACCGGATAGTGGCTTTTCCGGAGGTGTCCTACTTAACAGGGGATAGACATTTCTTTTGTCAGCACTATTTGGAACTTCCGCAGTAACAAGAACGACACCTGCGAGAGTTTGAGCTAGGTTTTGAAGCTCCGGCTCTGATAGAGGAGTAGAGGCCTTTTTTCCTCTTGATCCTTCTTTTAAGCAAATAGATTTGTCGATCTGCTCGACAAATGATTGTGCGAAAGCCTTTGCCTGAAGCAACTCGTCCTCAGTAAACCAATAAGTGACCCCGTTTGATTCAATTTTAAACTTTGTTTCGAATTCGGTTTCTTCGAAGGTAATTCCGCTGGATTCGGGGCTGGCGCCAGTCGATTCAGACCAGACTTTTGCGTCGGATGCGTAGACGGCGGCTGGAAAAGGGAGGAGTAGGGCCAGTATTACTGGAAGTGCCGTGCTTAGCATTTTTAAATTAGTATACGAATACATCTGATTAGTAAACTGATTGTGAGTCGTTAAACTAAAGTTAGTCTGTGTATATGTGCTTTATACTTCGTCTTCGACGGAAAATGCGGGGACTTCACCCTTTTTTGAAGTTAACTGAATGTTAATTTGCTTACGTCGCCACCCTTTTGATCCGGTTATTTGTCCATCAACAGCCATATCTACTATTTTTTCTAGTAATGCTGGTTTTGGAAAATATCCGTTTGAGATATTTAAGGTTTTGAGATTACCCATTTCCAAAATAGCTTTGACGGCGGATTGATCGAAGGCATATCCTTGAACGTCGATAGTAAGGCTTTTTAAATTCTCAATTGTTTTAATCGCCTCGAGCAATCGCCCAAAGTGAGAATTATTCTTAAACCAGCCTTTTTTTAGTCCTGAAAGATCATAACTAGTTAGAGTACTCCGATTTGTTTTAATATACTTTATTTCAGCGTCGATATCTTGAGTTTTGGAGTTAAAAGCGTGATAAGTAGGGCCAGAGATGAAAAAAGCCATTTCGTCAATGGGCTTTTCGCTTCGGTTATAATTGCATTCTTTTTTCTGGGATTTGTGACAGCCAAAAATTTTTGTAAACCAATTTTTCACACATCCACAAGGACTATCTGCCCGTGCGGAATTTACATGGGAGAGCCCTAGTGCCAAAGCTAACATCGAAACAGCTAAAAACCGATTTTTCACAAAATCTCCTTAAGATATTAAAATAGGATCGTACTATAGCATATATCTAAATTGGAATCAATTATTATAGTGGAATAAATAAGGTAAAGCATTTTAGCTAGTTAGATGCGAGTGGTGGGGCAACTATTACGGCTCTAGTGTCAGGTGGAGGTCCAGGTCATCTCAAATGCTCCGGCAATTTGTCCTTAATCACCCGATAGGCTGGCCCATAGTCGCCCAACGGTGCGCCCTGATTCCGATGAATATAGCTTATGAAATTTGCAGAAATCACAAGTTCGCATATCCACAAGCTAATCAATATCCGGCGCCCTGCGATGGTGAGGGGATTTGCCCAGCGGACTAAGAGTATAAATTCCAATGGAAATGTCACACACAGATAGTATCTCCGAATGGAAACTCCTGTCAGTGTGAGCAAAAACCCACAAGACCAAAACGTCGCATTTTGCACAAACGCTGTCCACGAACTTCGACCAATAAAGGAACCTTCCAGATCGAATCGTCCGCGCCACAATCGAAGTAAGCCTAATCCCAAAATTACCGACCATAGACCAATTGCCAACCCGTGTGCTAATCCTACCAAATAAGTCGGTTCACCATTCCAAAGTGGATATCGCAAAAAATCCGCAATCTGAACCCACTGTGAATTTCCTTTCGAAACTCCTAATGGATTTCCTAATGATATTCCGATTGGATCTGTCAGCCAGAATACCCAAAACCGGAGTTGGATCATTTCCTTCCAATCACCTAAAACCGAATGCCCCACTGGATTTCGCATCACCTCAAGAGCCCACGGAATCAACGGTAGAGCTCCTATGGTCGAACCTGCAAACCAACCCGACCAGCACACCGGTTTCCATAGTAGATCAGCTTTGTGGAGAGGGCGACGATCGAAAAAAAAGGTCCAAATCGCTAGAGCGGCTGCAAAGAAAAATCCACTCATATGGATCTGCCCAATAAGGGCTCCAACCAAGCCCCATACAAATGCACCACCAATCGTTGTTCTTTGCCACCAACCCATGAGGATCAGGATTGAAAAAAAAGGAAGAAAAGCCTCGGGCCAGAGTTTACGATGGATCCAAACCAGAAACGGATTTACTAAACTCAACCCACACGACCAGAGCCAGACGACCTTCTCTTCAATAGTCTCTAGAAAATAATAGGCAAAGGGCAGAATTAATAAAATTCCGAAAATAGAAAATAGCTGAACGGCGGTTGCGAGATCTGTTGGATGATGAATCCCGAACAACTTTGCCAACGCCGCAAATACCCAAATGCTCATTCCGGGATTAGGGAGATAAACACCTGAGGCAATTCCCTTCCACGGCCAGGCAATGGAATTTCCAATCAACTGTGATTGATGAAAATTATATTGCTCATCCTCCTTGTATTCCATGTCATTGACATACAGAATTCGTAGAAGAATTCCCGCAACTAACGCAAGAAATAGAAAAACCGCCCAACCTCGATGCACTTGCTTCATATTTTTCAGCCCCTGAGCTTCAAACTCATAAAACCAGAGCTAACACACGCAGCGCCTGGTATTCAACCAGTCTGCCAGCGGTATATCCGTCCGGAAACTCAAGCATTGCAGCCATATCATTTGTCTTTGCCGGATGAACAATCACTTCGAGATCTGGATTTTTACTTAACCGGGCTCGAAACCGCCCATGATTCAAAAAATCAGCCTCTGTCGGATAGAAACACGGCAACGAGCGAAGGCCATTTCGCTTAAAAGACGCTCTGACTAACATCACCAGAATGAGAATTCCAGCTCGTTTTGTGTAAAGCAAAGACCAGTCTAGTGGCAAACGCACCGTCATGATTTTGCGCTCTTTTAATGTCGCAGCGAGATGATTTATCAATCCGGGTAACATATGAGTGTGCTGATGCCCATCTAAATAGCGAATCTGAACACCCAAAGCCTTCAGCTTATCCAGCTGAGCTATTAATTCATTCCGAATTTGCTCTGCCAACTTCGCATGGTACCCAAAAGGATATAACCATTGTAGAAAAAGTCGAAAGGGCGAATTCAGAAAACTGAGATTTTCACCAGGTCCCGATAGTTGCACTAGCGGCGGCGCCGTATTCGCAGCCAGCGGGTGTCCGTGCGTTAGGTTGAAATGGATCCCTAACTCAAGGCCTGGAATGGTAAGAAGCTCGTCCAAGCGGTGTGTTACAAATGGACAATTGGCCATCATTGAGATTCGCTTTACAATTCCCATCTGCGCCATCTCAAGAATTCCATCATTAATACCAGGCGAAAGACCCCAATCATCCGCTGTCACAGATGTCAGTGGTCGGAGTTTTCGGTAATAGCCTTTTCTGAAGTTTGACCAAATTCGCGAGAACTCAAATAAAAATCCCATTTTATGCTGATGTGAACTAGCAAATTCCGGAACCAGAATTTCTTGATACCCGTAAGACTGGGCGAATAAACTCAACTCCAACCCAAAACCAGAACCATCTGTCCCAATTGCATAACAATGGCGAGCTAATCGCCAGGAGACCCCAATTCGCCCTGTAAAAATATCTGTCGGAGGAATTTTAAACCAAGAACAGATATGGCTTTGCAAATGTCCGTGTGTGCTCTTCACTAAGTCGATGTCTCTCCGATGCAGTTGAAAAGCCGTACTTACAAACTCTGGAAATCCTGTATAGTCACTGCCACAGAAAACTAAAAATTCACCACGGCTTTCGTTTATTCCATTGCGAATTGCTTCACTGAATGAATCAAAGACTAGGATTTCAAATCCGTCATTCAATGTCTGTTCAATCGATCTTGCAAGTTTCTGGACGAAAAAATCTGTTCCAGTCTGCCGTATAATAATTGCCGATAGTTTCAAAGTCCTGTGTTGAGGTGGGAGCGCTGCCAAGGCAGTCTGAGTTGGTGTCACAGTTCGTTTAAGTCCAGAGGACTCTCGCCACGCTAACTGCAACGTCGCAGCTCCTAGTAGGAGAGTGCTAAAAAACGGAATCGATTCGATTTGAGATCGAAAAAACAAAAAATCTCCTACAACGTCCTTTCCTGCAATCGAGAGTGTGAAAACCCCTAGAGTCAAAGCGATCCAAGTCAGAAGGGATTTTCGATCTGAAA
>Ga0207098_10367_pt1 | contig 14208 bp, 4 predicted proteins | sample Alteio_BWMinHeat_84_FD_153548 | JGI IMG/M metagenome (GOLD analysis project Ga0207098, IMG submission 153548) | Enriched cells from forest soil in Barre Woods Harvard Forest LTER site, Petersham, Massachusetts, United States -... | ecosystem: Environmental > Terrestrial > Soil > Temperate forest >...
TGATGCAGGACAGACTTCTCTTTTTGGCGGCACTAAAGTATCCAAAGCCGATCTCCGAATACGGGCCTATGGAGGTCTAGACGAATTGAATGCCTTCCTTGGACTGGCGGTCACGGAGCTAAGTTCAGGAGATTTTCCGGCGGAGATTCAAAAGCGCCTGCAGAGGGTGCAAGAAGAACTCTTTCAATTGGGGGCAGAGTTAGCAACACCACCAGGTAAAAACGTCGGGATTCCCTTAATCGATGAAAATGATGTGAAGCAGCTCGAAATAGAGATCGATGAAATGGATGAACGCCTCGCCCCGATGAAGAATTTTATCCTACCCGGCGGAACAAAGTTCGCTGCTTTTACCCATGTTGCCCGAACGGTATGCCGCCGCACGGAACGAGATCTAGTTTCGCTCGAGCATTCGCTTCAAGAAGCTAACCCTCCGCAATCGCTACGTCCCGTTGTGATTCAATATATAAATCGGCTCAGCGACTATCTCTTTGTGACGGCCCGCTGGATTAATTTCCTCAGTAATGTTCAGGAACTCCCCTGGAAGCCGCGGCATACCAAATAGATCGGATGCGAACGTCCATTTTTTGGGACAGAACGATTACAATGAGCGTCTGTGCCCGCTAACACCAAAAATAGTGGGCTGAAGCTGCGGGTGCGCTAGTGGCCGCTGCTCTGGAAATTGAATCAAGCGCTCCTGCATGGAAGACCGTCGGTTCGGGCGCGAGTTCCGATGCCGTGGATAACCCACCTGTTGCAGATAGTGCACCCCATTTTGCTGAGGCTGACTGCTCAGCATATTACCGAAAGCCTGCACGCATCCTCCAGCAGGCTCTAAAGCCAAAAATACAGTTCCAAAGTTAGCCGGGCCCGGAGTGCTGGGTTGTTGATGGGACGGCTGAATAAGTATTGCAGATGGATTTGTCGTTTGGTTCGGGGGTGTGTACGGTGGCTGGTTTTGTGCTGCTAACGTCTGAGGTTGCGGATGCTTTTTATTTTGAGAATTCTCATTTGCCAGAATTGTCCGCGCAATTTCGTCACCATTTGAAGCCGCTAACTTAAGGCAAAACGTTGACCTCAAATCTCGGTCCACCTGAGACGCATTAGGCACCAATCCGAGTTGATACATAATACCTAGTTCCCTCTGTGCGCTGACAACGATTTGGCGAAGGCCAAATGGAGTATCACTAGAAATCGGCGTCATCGCCGCTAATTTAAGTCGATAAATAGCTTTAGCTAAATTAGGCTTGGACATTCCTTTGTAAATAACAAACAATTTATAACTACTCACAGGATCGCCGTGGTCCGAGGCCTGTTCATACATCTTAATGGCAGCAGGCTTGTTTTTCGGCCAGTACGACATTGCTAAGTTGCGCTCAGCCAATCGAGTTTCCACTAACGTAGCTTTTGCTTCCTTGTCAACGAGTCGACCTCCACTACTTACTTTAGAGTCCGATACATTCACTCCCGGTTTGGAATCCAGAGGCGCTTTCTGATCGAGAATGACCTGCTTAACAGCAGAATGACCAAAGTCAACCGGACTTAAACCTTCCACGGAAGGAATAGATGCCGTTGAAGTACGGAATAGCGTTACTGAGGGTTCAAAATTGAGGGGCATTAAAGAAGGACTGACGGGGCTACTAGGATCCATACTGCTGACGTCAAATTCAGAATCAGAGCTTGAATCTGCTTCAGAAACGACGGGGGAAGTTGGAGTCATTAGGGATGTCGTTTCAGTTTCACTTAATGTTTCCGGTAATTTTGCTACTATTTTTTCAAACTCTGTTCTTTCCGGTACAACTTTTTCGGAACTTTTCGGATCTCTTTTCTTCTTCTTTCCAGTCTTTTTTTTCTTTCTTTTAGGGTCAGAAGATGCAACTAATTTCGTTAGACTTTGATAGTCTTCTGCATGGAACTCGGATTGTCTAGCTTCTAAATACCTTCTTGCAGCAACTCTCAAAGCCAACACATCCAAATCTAATCGTTCCGACTGCTCCAAGTCAGGATCGAACCAACCCAAATTATTCACGTACTGAATAAAACTGAGAAACTCAGACTTATCTAACTGATCGATTTTTTCAACAAGCATTTTCACTACTCTCGAAACGAATTCTTTAAATCCAATATTGTCTGAGGCCTCATTGAAATTCCACGTTTCAGACGACGAATATTTTACCAAGACTTTAAACACTCTCAATAGTTCGTGCGAGTCATAATTTTTAATCTGAGGTCCTACGTTCTCACGCCATTCCTTAATCAGGTGTCCCACTGGACGATCCTGAAGCCTCCAGCTTAAAAACTCTAGAGCTTCTAAATAGGCAATCATCCTGTCTTTTTTGGCATGATTAGCCCGAATGGCATTTCTAAACTCGTTTATTTTAATTCTTTTTTTGCTTCCCCTGGTTCCATTCGGTTTCTCCACTCGCACTTCGTCAGTAATCATGAAACCAGCATAATTGTCAGAAAGCAAATAACCTTTAGTTTCAAAGTCAATGATCCTTTCTCTATTTTCCAGATTGATACCAGCTAACTTGGAATCAGAATTGATTTTGTCTACCAATCCTTCCACAAGCTCGATTTCACTGAATACTTTAGTTTCCATGAATTCAATGAGTGCAGCATCGGCATAGGGAACATTTTGTTCGATTCTATCGTCGAATGACTTTACGGCTCGATCTCCACCTAGCAATTGGAGCGCATGTCTCGCGCGTTCATCACTGCCATATTCAAAGCCAAATAGTTTTAAAAGAAACTCTTTTCTTAATTTATTTTCAAAATCAATACGATCTTGAGACTGCTTTCGGTACTTTTTACTCAGACTAAACCAGGCAGTGAGAACCTCATGAAAGCCATTACTATCTTTGAATAGCTGCGGCTCCGTCCGTAAATCAAACTTCTCGTCTCTAACCCTTTCACTGGTAAAAAATTTCGCCACTGCTGCAGTCCATGCGTGAATAAGGTTGTCGTCCGGCTGTATGCTAGGATAAGAATATACCTGGCTCCAATAATTTCCCAATTCGACAATCTGATCTCGATCATAGGAAGGCATTTCTTTTACCAATTCTTCTCGGTCTTTCCGACTATCAAGTGATCTATATAATGTTTGTTTATTTTTTTCTATTGAGACTGTCGCCGTATCGGCGGCTCTAGTACTACTTGAAATACATAAGAGAAAGAACGCGAGTGAACCATATAGGAATAAAGAAAAGACGATTGGATGCTGTAAACGTTTCATATCAATAGTAACTCCCGATGCCGAATGCAACCCTTTGAGCTAGTTCGTGCGACTTGCATTCTTTCGGGTAGTACTACAGATTGGTTTAAATTACTAGAAGCTATTGAAATTCTAATTATAATAATAAGTTACGGAATATTTATTCGATCATTAACTTATCTAAATCCAGGACACCCTATTTCTTCTTCCCGATCCGATAAACGACACCTGCGTGATCATCGGAAACCAATAGAGTGCCCTCATCGAGTGTCAGCACGTCTACGGGCCGACCCATGACTTCCCCTTTAGGCTGCAACCACCCTTCTGCGAAGACCTCATACTTTATCGCTTGATCTCCACTTAATGAAACCTGTGTAATTCGATATCCGATCGGGTTTGTACGATTCCATGATCCGTGCTCGGCAATGATAATCCGATCTTTATTCCAAAACCGCATCCCGAGCGAAGCGACATGGGGCCCTAGTTTCATCGCTGGCTTTTCAAACTCGGAACAAGGATGCTTCGCCCCGAACTCCGGATCCGAAATAAAACCGCCATGACAATACGGAAATCCAAAATTTAAACCTTTCTTATGTGCGTAATTTAACTCATCCGGGGGAGCGTCGTCGCCCAACCAGTCGCGCCCATTATCGGTGAACCATAGTTTCTTCGTCACTGGATGCCAGTCGAACCCAACACTATTTCTCACTCCTTTTGCAAAAATCTCAACGTCAGTTCCATTCTTTTTCATTCGCATAATGGTTGCATAGCGTGGATCCTCACGTTCGCAAATATTGCAAGGAGCTCCCACAGGAACGTACAGGTAGCCATCAGGCCCAAACGCGATAAATTTCCACCCGTGGTGCTTATCTTTGGGCAGCTTGTCGTAAACTACGACTGGCTTCGGTGGTTTTGACAGATGTTTTTCAATATTTGGGAATTTTAAAATGCGACTAATCTCTGCAACATAGAGTGCGCCCTCCTCCTCTGAGAAAGCGACACCATTTGGCTCATTCAGACCAGACGCAATTGTATAAATCTTGTCTGCTTTTCCCTTTTTTTGACTGTCCACTAGCGCATAGACTTTGCCCGCATCGCGAGACCCAACGAAATAAGTGCCTTCAGTCCCACGCGTTAGAGACCGCGCGCCTTCGAGATTATCTGCAAAGATGGAAATTTCATAACCGGCAGGGAGTTTAATCTTGGAAAGATCCACTCCGGCCTCGGCAAAGCTCACGGTGGTAATGGCGAAGACAAGGGTTATAGCGACGCGCAGAAATAGAGTTCTCATGTCGACCAACGACATGCAAAAAGGTGTCCGATGACTTTTTGATATTCGTCGCGTCAATGCTCAACTATTCACCACATGCTGCAGTGCCTATCAAAAAGTCATCGGACACCTTTTATCTTTTATAAGCTCGGGTATAAGCTCGGGCTCTTTCCAAGATAACGAGTCAAAATTTCTATCATCTCTTCATTGAATCGTCTGTTATGTGTTGCATCGTGCTCATCCTCCTGTCCGTGGACGAACTCATGAGCAGCATCTCCCCTTCCTTTAGCGTAGATTTTTGGAATAGGTTTCTTTTGAAGCAGCATTTTTCTAAAATCGCGAAAATCAGACCCGAGAAGGTTATACGAAATAACTACATCTCGTCGCTTTCGCTTCGTATTCCTCCTTGCGGTACTTGCCTCACCCGCAGGCAGTATCCAACCTCTTTCAAACTGTCCTTTGTGAGCATGAGCCAGGGAAGAATCAGGTTCCTTGTAAAATTTTATGATTACATTTAACTCCGGAAAAACATTTTCTAAATCTTTTTTATACTGATCTCTCATCATGAGCATGTAAGGTTGATCTCCTTTCCAGTCATCAGGTACTTCCTCCGGAATATAATCTTTGCTTGGGTCGAATTTTAGATGCGCCTCTGGATCCGATCCAGTTTTCATCTTTTCACTATCATCGAATTTTGATTTTGTTGCCTTGGCTTCTAGTTTCGCCTGCTCTCGGTCACCTTCAATTTTTCCGGCAATTATTTGCTGAAATCGTCTAAGAATAGGCTTATATTCCTTCCCTAGCTTAGCAGTCATTTCTTTAACAAAGGCTTTACCATCCCAAGCGACGTCTAGGCGAAAATTTTTATCTTCTCGGAGCAGCGATTTCCGCACGAGATAGTCAAATACTGATTTCTTTATTCCATTTAGACTTAAATGTTTAGTGCCAACAGGTAAGTTGAGAACAAAAGCTTCAAGCTCGTCCGCATTTTGGACCTGGCGAATGTCTTTAGCACCGGAAGCGTTCGAATCGGACGACTCAGGGATTCCAAAGCGATATTCGTAAAAGAAATCATAGGGCAATTTCAGATGATCAGGGTGTTCCAGCAGACTCTGCACAAGCAATTCAGACGCCCCGTGAAGGAGTGCTTCCTCAACTTGTGGCTGAATTTGTTCATGTTGAATAAATCCGGATCGCCCGCTGTTCTCTTTAAGATCTCCATCAATTCTTACTAAAAATTTTCCGGGAACAATCTTCTTAAATTCGTCCCAGATTTCAGGAAATTTCGTCAAATACTGATCCAGTCGAGAAGTTTGCAGAAAATCTCCAAAGAGAACTCCGCTTTGTGATCCATGGAATATTTTGATCGTTCCTTTTGTTTTTTCAACGTCCAAGACTGGACGTTCAACCAACAAACGCTCGGCGCCGCCTACAGACAATTCGTCAAGAGGTTTGCCATTAAAATGGACCCGCATCGGCGTGCCACCATCAGCAGCTTTCGTACCCATTCCCGCCGTTGCAGAGATAAGCCTTCCTTTGAGCTCTGCGATTGTCATTGGAGAGAGTGGACCCTTCTTTAGACAGGTAATTTTGACACCTTTTGTAAAAGCAGGATCGCCCGAAACCTCAGGCTTCCCAGACCGCTCCGCTAACTCTTCTGATGTCCCCTTGGCAATTTCGAGCTTTCCATCAGCACCTTTTCTTAAATAAATAAGATATTTCTCACGTTTCCCACTGCTTTCCGGCGTCCAAGCTTCGACAGTCACTTCGTCAAAATACTGGAATAAACTCATAAAGCCCTGACCGAAGTTAATATTTTCTCCACCTCGATCTTTTGCACTAACCCCAGGAATATAAAAAGAATCCCAAAATTCCTTCGGCACTCCGTCACCAGTATCCCACATTTCTAAAATCAATTCGCCGAGCTTACTTTTGGACACATCAAAGTTAAACTGAGACGCATGAGCTTCTTTTGAGTTCTTTGGTACTTCCTTCATCCAATTCCAAGGGTCTAAATTCTGACTCATTACTTTTCGATATTCGACCGCAATTCTTTCGCCCTTCATCCGTGCAATTACGTCTGGGTCATCTTCTATCTTTACCATTGGAACTTCCGCTCTTGGAAATTCCATATTTTCTCGCTTTGGAGCAAGGCTTCCACCTAAGATCAGCGGGTAAATAGTAGAAGCACTATTCGGACCGAGCAGTCCGACATCTTCTCTCATGAGCAAGGCAATAATCTGAGCTTCGGTCTTCAAATCTGCAAGTTCAAATGCAGGCCTATTTCGCCCCTGGCCAATGGCTTTTCGATTGGCCGCAATCCACTTCTCTCTGAGATCAGGCAAATCATCAAGAAATTCTGGGTTTCGTTTCGATTGAATCATTCGATCCAATTGTCCTTTCACAAAATCATGGCAATTCTGCTCAATCTTGCCTTTGACAGCATCATTCCAAGTTATAGAGGGTAGAATCGCACGGGATTGAGATCCGCCAGGACAAAACCACCCGACAAACTCATTCATCTTTTTAAAAGAACTCGCGAATCTGATTCGGTCACTAGCGGAGTATAACTTTTCGATTTGAATCCAAGGTCGGCGATATCGATAAAAAATACTCTTTGCTTCAGAGCTTCCGTTAAGAGGTAAAAAAACCGTCTCTCGTGAAACAAAAGTCTTGGCATAGGCGGTAATGTCGTCAGGCGCCACATCTCGGTTGGGGTAGTGAAAATCTGCTAGATTGAGTAGATGGTCGAGATAGTGATTGTACTGGAACTTAAGATCACTGGTCTCGCTGGGATTGAGTAGGTTTGGTGCTCTCTTGATAACAAGTTCTTGTAAAAATCCGAGATATTCCAAAAAGTCTGAAATTTTATCAGTCTTCTGGTCACTCTTCCTTTCATTTTCTAAACTTTTTCCATCCTTTTTTCCTCCTTTTCGCTCTTCCAAAAACTTCGACGAAACCTCAACCAGCCTGGATTCCGCCCCTTCAACGTCTTTAAATGTGATGGAACGTTCCACAATTTCTCGAGCCCTGTCCAAGTCTGTATTCAGAGTCGCAATAGGAACTTCGTTAGACTGCGATAATTTCGTAAGAATAGCTACTTCAGATCTAATATCTTTCAGTTTCGTACGCTTAGGGTCGCTAGGCTTCATTCTCGATCTAACTAAAGAAGTAAATGATCTTAGTTGCACCATATTTTCATGTAGTTCTCTATCACCCATCGCCAACAGGCGCCGGGGCAACATAACCTCAAGTGTTGCAAGGGCTTCTCCTGGAGGAAAGTCTAAATCAAGAAGAATGCTATTCCGTCCCGGAAGGTCAGATCGTATTGAGGAATAATCAAAAACATCACTATAAATTTCACTAAAAGGCCGGTCTTCAGATGTACGAAATTCCTCAACAGCAAAATCATAAATTCCTTTAAGAGCTATTTTTGCTTTCTCAAATATTTGGATACCTAAGTCCTTCCACTTCTGCGGCGAATTCTTATTTTTCACGATTTGTTCGTTACTTTTTTCGTCCAGAAACTCGGCCTGAACTTCTTGGCAGTATGCCCAAAAATATTGATCCCAAAACTCCCTGAAGGCGGTCTCCGAATCCGGTAATTCTTCTGATCGACGCGATTCCTTCTCTTCTCTCTCTTCTTCGTTTTCTTTGCTTTTTTCCTCAAAATAATAATCCAGGTCAGGTAGGTCAGGCGAATACTGCCGCTTTGTGTTGTAAATTTCCTGAATGACATATTTCTCTAACTGCGATGAATCTAACGGAATTCTCTCGTCCAAAAAAATTACAGGCCGACGTGCGACCCGGGCAATTAACACAGACTTCTTTGATCCTTTTCTGAATTTCGCTCGAATAATAGGTAGAGATCCAATCGCTTTTTCTGATGGAAGTTCAGGGTTTGGAATGCGATCGTAAAGCTCCTTGTTTAGACGTTTTACCTTCTTACCTTTTACCTCGACTAAATCCGCAAACTCACGCGTGGCTGGAACGAAAGGACCTTCTAGACCTTCGAAATTTAACTGATCAAGAATATTATACCCGTTCTCACCAAGAATCGGCGCCAAGGTATTTAGAAGCACCTCGTCGTTTTGTATTTTTGCTTTGTCGTAGATTGCCTGCATAAAGGCTTTTGCGTTGTCACTCCAAAAATCCACTTGGCCTCGATCCGTTGCCTTTGCCGACAACAAAGGAAGCTCAATAACAACATCCGAATAAATTTCTCTGCCTCTGGGCACCACAAAATCTTTTACCAGGACGCCTTTGAGGTTAAGGTGGATGACTCCTTGGCCTTCTTCCAACTTTTTCCCCGGAATTTTAAGTCGACCTTCAATAGCAGTGCCAGTACCTACTTGAAAACCTGGAACTTCGCTTAATAAGGGCGGGTTAATCTCGACCCCGTCAAATCGAATTTGAACTTGATCCAGATACCGAAAGTTTCGTCTAATAATATTGTTTTCAATATATTGAGTAATCGGTTGGCCGCTACGGGTTCCTCTTAAGATGGATGAATCGACAGTTACCCGAGTCCCGTGTGCCCTTTTCCTATTCTGAAATGGTTCTATCCTTATTTCCAAAAAACTAGCCGGATTGATGGAGGGTCCTTTTGATTCCTTTTCTTCTTTCTCTTCTTGGACTACGTCTGCGGTAAGAACAATACTGACTTCGTAGCCTTGTTCGCCATTGATGGGTTCAGTTCGTACGCGGACCTTGTCCCCTTTTTTCTTTAACATCGAGATAGTAGAGTAAAAACCCTGTCCAAACTCACCAATTGCGTTGCTTTGACCTTCCTTACCGGATTGACCCAAGGCTAATAGTTTTCGGACGACAGTGTCGAAATTCATTCCCTCGCCAAAGTCCTCAGTCACCATTTGCCCTTTCTTAGGGTCTGAATAAAAATTCACTATTCTTTGTTCTCTCGTAGCAAAAAGACCTCTTGCTTTACCACTGGTAGAATCCACCGCATTCGTGCCCAATTCTCTGAAGAGCTCGAATTCTGCCACTTGATAGTATCCTAGAATCTGAATGCGCTTAGCCAGTCTTTCACGAAATTTAGCGCGTAACTGTTCTGCTTCCTTCCTTTTTTCTGAACTGAGGTTTGCTTCTTCGACCTCCAGATTCTTTGCTGCCGTTTCCATACGGTCCACAAGATTTTGTAGATTTGCGAAAGGCTCTTTCTGGTCGCCAATATTACTAAATTTATTTAGATAGTCGATGAGAGGCATGACTAGGGTTTGCGAAGACTGGCGAGTACCTGTTACCTCTCGCTCTTTTCGTTTGTCAGATTCTGAGCATCCGGACCCGGACTCCGATTCCTTACATTCTAGCGTACTCAGTGTTTCATTAACATTTAGCTTAGATCCCGACTCATGATTTGTATCGCTGGCAAGCACATAGACGCATTGTGCTAAAACAACACTCGAAAGTGCGAAATGCCAAACACTAACTATTTTATTTTTCATAGTTTACTTATATATTTAAGCATCTAATCATCTTGCTGACTAGACTATATGGAAAAAAGCAACCGATGACTTTTTATACCCTCTATCGAATGACTTTTTTGAAAGTCTCGTAGTTTCCGTCCCGCAGCAGGCCGAGGGTTGAGCGAGGACCTCCAGGATTCTCAGTATTGTTCACTTGACCAACCCAACTAAGCCCCCAAACACTTCCACTGTCTTCCATAAAACTGAAACCATCATCCAGTTGATCCCAAGTTCCAATCGGTTTGCCATCTTCATATATTTTTCGTGCCTCGCCCATATCGAGACGTAAAACGCGGGCCTCCATCGGAAAATTAACTTCCATCATTAAATCGCCAGCGACATTACGGAATCCAACAGAAAAATCTCCTACGTCAGAAGTGTATGAGCCTGCGAATTCTCTCAGCTGAATTGCCGTTTCCGATTCCAAATGAGATGCTGAAGCAGATGTTTGTGCCGAAGCGGAAGCGGATATCAGCGCGGCCGCTGTATCTGCTGTCAATTGAGCAAAACCAGGTAGAGCGTCGCTAGTAACTCCTGCCTCACAATCAGAAGCAGTCAAGTTAAAACTCGGTCCAGAGGTAAAGTAAGATCGCGGTCCTTTCAATTTTAACTTTAAAGATCGTTCTGCGGAACTACTAGAGCTAGAGCTGCTTTCAGAGGTGGGCCAGCCCCAGTGATCGAGAGAAGACGGTGCGTCAGTCCTAGAGCCTTTGCCTGTTCCCATACTTAAATTATACGCAAGATCTGCATCACTTAATTCTATTCCCAGTTCGTTTAAAGCAGTTTTATCGAACTTGGTTTCTTGGGAACTACTGGAACTGGAACTAGAGCTGGAGCTGGGACGAGAAGAACTGGAAGCAATCATTGCGGTATGAACCTGAGGTTCCCATTGCCCTTTGGTTCCAAAATACTCGTGAAAATCACCTTCCACATCCACGTATGTAAAACGAAGGCCTCTTGAATTGGAGATTGAAATTTCCTGCAAAGTAAACATGAGCCCGTCTTCGCCAATTTTCACCGTCATAACAGCGTTCTTTGGATCCCATGTCCAATTGGAATGTTCGTTGTCTGTATAGTCAACATCATCCTCATCTTCATCAATCCAAATTTTCCCACTAAGATCCTTTGCCTCGTCACGATGGAGCACTAGCGAATATTGTGGGACTATTGCAGTTCCTGTAATTTGTTTTTTGGATTTAGATTTCTTTTGTTTTCTCACTTCATGTTGGATTTTTAGATGCATCCCATTCCAGTCATCTTTTGAAGGATCCTGGTCTAACTGCGCGCTAATCTTAATCTTCTCGTTAACGTTCAGGAAGTATTTGCCGGTAAAGTTGGGGATTGGAGAGCTTTTCTCCTCCGGCACATCCGTTAAACCAGGCGTCAGAAATGAACTAGACGATGACGCCACCACCGACGGAGGAAGCTCATCGGACGAATGCACTTTGCGCTTCCTCAGCCGGGCAGTGGAAACCACCTCATTGGATGAAGAGTTACCGGAACCTATGGAACTCGGCGACGAGGCGAGCGAACTCGAAGACGGAGAGGATGTAGCCGGACTCGGGGGAACCGGGAGAATTGGCGAACTGGAAGACGAATTCGCTGGAGGTAAATCACTACTATTAGAATCAGCTGCAATTGTGTAATTTAGTTTTGAAAAGATAACTACTACAGCAAAAAATGATCGGAAATACAACTTACTTTTCATAACACTTTCCCACTGCCTTTTACGAAATTTCTTCAGGTTATTACCAAACTAGTCAAATACTTACGCAGCATTTGCTATCAAATCTAACTGGCTACTTATTATAAAATGAATTTTAAGTCAATATTTATAGGATAAAATATCCTGAGTCAAAGTGACTAACTAAACACCTCTAATCAAACATTGAGGCAGTTTAAAATTAGGACTGCTACCAGCATCTATCGCTACGAAACCCGACCATTCAAATCACCTTACTTCTGTCGCAAAAACCGTTTTGACATCCCAGTCCAGTTCTCTAGCTCGAACGAACGTAAAATATTTCTCAATACCAATGACTCACGGCGAAGCAGGGAGTCCCATTTGAGCGCCCAAACCACCCCCTATGGAGAAACAACCGCCAAATCTTGTTCATCATCTTGTTCATCTAGTTCAAATTAAAGAGATTTATGCTAATATACCGTCTCTTATGTCCAGCAATACCCAAAGAACTGAACAGCTCGTAGAGTTATTAGATCGTCGTATTTTAGTACTAGATGGTGCCATGGGTACTGCAATTCAGACTTTGAACTTAACCGCCGACGATTTCGGGGGACCTGACTTAGAAGGGTGTAATGAGTACCTGGTTATCACCCGGCCACAACTCATCCAGTCCATTCATGAAGGGTATTTGAAAGCTGGCTGCGATATTGTCGAAACCAATACCTTTGGCGGCACGCCGCTGGTTCTCAACGAATACGGTCTTGGGTCCCAGGCACATGAAATCAATTTTAACGCGGCTCAAATTGCGAGACGTGCGGCCGATCGCTATTCCACACCTGAGAAACCCCGTTTTGTGGCAGGCGCGATTGGCCCTACCACCAAAGCCATTTCGGTAACAGGCGGTGTAACGTTCGAAGAGCTGCAAGACCAATTCTATTTTCAAGCGAAAGCATTAGTCGAAGGTGGGGTGGACTATCTTCTTTTAGAGACCTGTCAGGACACTCGGAATATTAAAGCTGGAATTTTAGGAATAGAGAGGCTCTTTGCAGAAATTGGAATGCGTATTCCAATTGCAGTATCGGGAACAATTGAACCGATGGGAACCATGCTTGCGGGACAGTCTGTGGAAGCGCTATATGCCTCGCTAGCACACTTAGATTTGCTGTATTTAGGCTTAAATTGCGCCACTGGCCCAGAGTTTATGACTGAGCATATTCGGTCATTGGCAAAGCTTTCGAAGTTTCGAATTGGGTGTGTGCCGAATGCTGGGCTTCCAGATGAAAACGGTTGCTATCTCGAAAACCCGGAAATGGTCGCGCAGGTACTCAAGCGATTTGTTGAAAATGACTGGGTGAATTTGGTGGGCGGTTGCTGTGGGACGCATGAAGGGCATATTCAAGCTCTGTCGGAGTTGGTCGCGCAAGCCGAGCCTCGAAAGCCTCAGGTGGTGGGGACCTCTTTTTTATCAGGTGTTGATTTTCTGGAAATCACGGATGAAATGCGACCGGTTATAGTTGGTGAACGTACCAATGTGATCGGAAGTAAGAAGTTCAAGACTCTCATTAACGAAGGAAAGTTTGAAGAAGCGTCAGAAGTCGCTCGAGCCCAGATTAAGGGCGGAGCGCAAATCGTCGATGTATGCCTTGCAAACCCCGATCGAGACGAGCTTCAGGATATGCGAAGGTTCTTGGAGCAAGCGGTAAAGAAGCTGCGCGCACCGTTCATGGTGGATTCGACGGACGCTCAAGTGACTGAATTGGCTTTAACGTATTGCCAGGGTAAGGCGATTATTAATTCGATTAATCTCGAAGATGGTGAAGAGCGTTTTGAAAAAGTCGCTCCCATGGCAAAAAAATATGGAGCAGCCCTAGTAGTCGGTACGATTGATGACAATCCTGCGCAAGGAATGGGAATAACGCGAGCACGCAAGCTGGAAATCGCAGAACGCTCTTACGATTTACTGACTAAGAAATACGGAATTTTACCGCAGGACATCTACTGGGATCCGCTGGTTTTTCCCTGCGGGACCGGCGATGCGCAGTACGTCGGATCTGCGACGGAAACGGTCGAAGGGATTCGGCTGATCAAGCAAAGATTTCCCGAAACACGGACGGTGCTAGGAATTTCCAATGTCAGCTTTGGACTTCCCAATGCGGGTCGAGAAGTTTTGAATTCCGTGTTTTTGTATCATTGTGTTCAGGCCGGTTTGGACTTGGCCATCGTGAATTCTGAAAAACTAGAACGGTATGCGAGTATTCCAGAGGAAGAAAGAAGACTCGCTGAAAATTTGCTTTTTCCTCGCACTGGTTCCGACACCTCTCAAGACGCAATTCAAGACCCGATTGCCGAATTTGCCGCACATTTTAGAACGAAAAAAGAAACCGGAAAAAAGAAGGTTGAACTTCCCCTGATGGACCGCTTGCCTCGGTATATCATCGAAGGTTCCAAAGACGGTTTGACGGAAGATCTCGCCATCGCACTAAAAGAGATGAAGCCGCTGGAAATTATAAACGGCCCTCTGATGAAGGGAATGGATGAAGTCGGGAAACTTTTTAACTCG
>Ga0207098_10369_pt1 | contig 14198 bp, 9 predicted proteins | sample Alteio_BWMinHeat_84_FD_153548 | JGI IMG/M metagenome (GOLD analysis project Ga0207098, IMG submission 153548) | Enriched cells from forest soil in Barre Woods Harvard Forest LTER site, Petersham, Massachusetts, United States -... | ecosystem: Environmental > Terrestrial > Soil > Temperate forest >...
AAAGCCATAGGCGAAGACGGTAAAGGTGTAGATGTTCAAGGTTCGGTTTTTGACAGCGACAATATAGAAGTGGCAAAACTTAGTCCGGTAAAATACGGCATCGGTACGTTTGAGTTAACTCCGCAGGAAGGTAAAACATATACGGCTAAAGTTACCTTGCCTAATGGCGATACCAAAAGTGCCGCATTACCTGTTGTAGTTACTTCGGGGACGGTTTTGAAGGTCAGAAATAACAGGAACGCCGACAGCATAAGCGTTATAGTATATGCAACCAACAGCGTGGTTGATGCAAAAGAGAAATATTACCTTATCGGTATGTCGCGCAATGTAGTTTGTTACGGTGCTTCATTTGTGTTAGGCTCAAACTCATTTAGAGCTACTATTGCCAAAAGCTTATTCCCTACAGGCATTGCACACCTGATGCTGGTAAATACGGCTCAGCAACCGGTAAACGAAAGATTAGCCTATATCGATCATCATGACAATTTAAAAATAACGGTTAAGCCTAACGGATCAGCATTTGCTTCGCGCGACAGTATACCGGTAGTGGTTAATGTGAGCGATGAAAGCGGCAAACCTGTACGCGGCAGCTTCTCGATGGCCGTAACGGATGATGCCCAGGTTAAACCGAATGCCGATGCAGAAAATATCGCGTCGCGGATGTTGTTATCAGGTGATCTGAAAGGTTATGTAGAAGATGCGCAATACTATTTGCAAGCCAATGATGACTCATGGAAGGCGCTTGACGCCCTGCTGCTGACACAAGGTTGGGTAGGTTACGATCTGAAAAAGATAGACCAGCCGATTAATCCCACCTTTGCCGCCGAAAAATCATTTGAAGTTAAAGGTAAGGTTACCAATTTATTCAACAAACCCATGGCCAACTCAAGCGTGTATCTGATTGCTACGGGTAAACAACATTTTTTTAAAGATACCACCACCAATACCCAGGGACAGTTTGTGTTTCAAAAATTCCCAAGGGTTGATAGTGCGACTTACGTTATTACAGCCCGTAATGCCCGTGGAAAAACGGTAAACGGCGGCGTTTCGGTTGACGATGACAGCCATACGCCGGTAAAATCGGCAAATCCGGTTATTCTTAAACCGTGGAACGTTAATACCGACAGTACAATGTTAAACTACGTGCGTTCGAACAAAAAATACCAGGTAGAGCTGGATAAGGCACAATTTGGCACTACCGGCAGATTGTTGGGTACGGTAAATATTAACGACCATGCCGGCATAAAAGGCTCACAAAACCTAAACGGCGCAGGTAACTCAGACCAGGTAATCAGCGAGGCTGATATGGTTAATGCGGGTAAAGCAAGCCTATACGATGTAATTGCCGATAAGGTAAAAGGTTTCAGAACCGGTTTTTATAAAGACAGCACCAAGCAAACCAATTTAACCTTCTTTGTTAAAGATAAACGGGTGCACTTTATATTTGACGGTGTAGATGTGGAACGTTTTTACGAACCAGTAAGCGGCATACCAAATGAAAAGTATGAGTTTCAAAAGCAATATCTTGACTATATATCAGCCGAAGATGTGTTGGGGATTGAAGTAATGTACAGCTCCCGTAACAACGCCAACTACAACACCCAAAACCTGACTACCGATGACCTGTTAGCCGCTACGCCAACCGGGCCAATGGGTTCGGATTATGCTTATCTCGAAATAACTACACGCTCGGGTAACGGGCCAAACCTTAACCGTGCTACAAGCATTTATGTTTACAAGCCGGTGCCGCTTACTTTGCCAAAGCAATTTTACAGGCCGCGTTATCCCGTTAAGGATGCGCCGCATACCTATGCCGACCTGCGCTCTACCATACACTGGGCCCCAAACATTATTACCGATAAAGACGGTAATGCAACAGTTACTTTTTATGCCGCCGATAAAGCAACCCACTATAATGTAATTGTGCAAGGCAGCGATATGAACGGAAAAGTTGGTTACCAAACTGATAAGATAACGGTTAAGTAGCAGCCTGAAATAAATAAGGGTTTTATAGATAGTCCGGTTTGAAAATTCAAACCGGACTATTGTTTTTATCCGTCGTGGTTAAAAAATTTAAAAGCCTGTCAATTATCTCATTTTCGGGAACGATTGCATTAAATAATTTCAATTTATTGTCTCATTTGTTGCAAAAACTCCTTAGAATTGCTTGGGGAAATAATTCACGCCCTATCTGCCCTATTTTTAAGTACAACAATCTATGCAAATACAAAAATTATTCGATCTGACCGGCAAAACTGCTATTGTAACAGGCTGTAACCGCGGTATTGGTAAAGCGATGGCGCTCGCGCTGGCATCTGCCGGAGCCGATATCATCGGTGTTTCGGCATCACTTGCTTTAAGCGGCAGCCCGGTTGAAAAAGAAGTTATGGCTTTGGGTCGCCAGTTCAAGGCTTATCAGTGCGATTTTGGCAACCGCATCTCGCTTGAAGCATTTGCCAAACAAGTTTTAGCCGAAAACGAAAAGATCGATATCCTGGTAAACAACGCAGGCACCATTATGCGTAAACCTGCCGCCGAACATCCCAACGATTATTGGGATACCGTACTCAATATTAACCTTGATGCGCCTTTTATACTAACCCGCGAGGTTGGCCGCCATATGCTGGAGCAAGGTTATGGAAAAATCATTTTCACGGCATCTCTGCTTACTTTTCAGGGGGGTATCAATGTACCGGGCTATGCAGCCAGCAAAGGCGCTATCGGTAGCTTAACCAAAGCTTTCGCTAATGAGTGGGCCTCCAAAGGCGTTAATGTAAATGCGATAGCTCCCGGCTATATCTCAACAGATAATACCGAAGCTTTACGTGCTGACCCTGATCGCAGCAAATCAATACTCGACCGTATACCTGCGGCCCGCTGGGGCGAAGCCGATGACCTGGGCGGCGCAACCATATTTTTAGCATCGCACGCATCCGATTATATCAACGGTGTTATTTTGCCGGTAGACGGCGGATGGCTGGGCAGGTAATGTGCAGATGTGCAAATGATGAATTTTTAATCAGAACAATCAAAAAATAACATCGGTGAAATCGGGAAATAATCAGTCAAATCCTAACAAATCGGTGAAATCAAAACAATAAAATGGAACAACGATATCATAACAGCGCGAAAGAAGTAAGCACCATGACCACCGCCGAAATGCGCGGCAACTTTTTAGTTGACAGCCTGATGCAGCCAAACGAAATCAAATTTGTGTACAGCCATTACGACCGTGTAATTGTTGGCAGCGCTGTGCCTGTTGAAAAACCGATTGTATTGGGCAACTATCCCGAACTGCGTGCCGAGTATTTTTTAGAGCGCCGCGAGCTGGGCATCATCAACATTGGCGGACCGGGCGAGATTACCGTAGATGGCGAAGCTTTTGCAATTAACAAACTGGATTGTGTATTTGCAGGTAAAGGAAGCAAAAGCGTTGAATTTAAAAGTTTAGATAAAGCCAATCCGGCACAATATTATTTATTGTCATCGCCGGCACACATGGTTTACCCAAGCCGTTTGCTTAAAAAGGAAGAAGCTGCACCGGTAACTATCGGCTCGGCAGAAACATCAAACCTGCGTACCATTTACAAATATATCCACCTTGAAGGTATCCGCAGCAGCCAGCTGGTAATGGGATTGACCGTTTTAGCTACCGGCAGCGTTTGGAACACCATGCCATCGCACACACACGATCGCCGTATGGAAATGTACTTCTACTTTGACGTACAGCCCGGCCAGGTGGTAATGCACCTGATGGGCCAGCCGCAGGAAACCCGACACCTGGTGATGCAAAATAACGAAGCTGTGATATCACCGCCATGGTCTATCCACTCTGGTTGCGGAACCATCAATTACTCATTTATCTGGGGTATGGCCGGCGAAAACCAGGTGTACAGCGATATGGATCCTGTAGCTATTAACGAGTTAAGATAAGCCTGATCGTATGAAAAGGGTAATTCAATTAAGTTGTTGTTTTTTACTGGCAGGCTGTGCCGCGTGGGCGCAGTTTCCCGGCGTTAGCCTGCCTAAAATAAAACAACCGGGTTTTAAAGCCGATACTTTTAAAATTACCCAGTATAACGCCAAGGCCGATGGCATTACGCTCAACACCGAGAGTATTAACAAAGCCATAACCGATTGCAGCGATAAAGGCGGCGGTGTGGTCCTCATCCCGGATGGAATGTGGTTAACCGGCCCTATCGATCTGAAAAGCAATGTAAACCTTCACCTGGAGCATGACGCTATCTTACTTTTTACCAAAGATAAAAGCCAATACCCCATTGTGGAAGGTTTTTACGAAGGCTTGCCCGCGGGCAGGTGCAAATCGCCTATATCGGGTAAGGATCTGCAAAACGTAGCCATAACCGGCAGCGGTATTATTGATGGCAACGGCGATGCCTGGCGCATGGTGAAAAAAGATAAGCTTAACGAAACACAATGGGCAGCGAGGATCGCATCGGGTGGTGTGCTTAGCGCCGATAAAAAAACCTGGTATCCTTCCGAAAGTTCATTGAAAGGATCGCAGGCCGAAAGTCCGGGTGTTTTAAAGGACGGCCGCACTTTAAAGGATTTTGAGCCGTACAAAGATTTTCTGCGGCCAAACATGGTAGCGCTTTATGGCTGCAAACGCGTTTTGCTGGAAGGCGTTACTTTTCAAAATTCGCCGGCCTGGAATCTGCATCCCTTTCTATGCTCCGACCTAACTTTACGGGGCGTCACCGTTAAAAATCCCTGGTATGCGCAAAACGGCGATGGTATCGATCTCGAATCGAGCACCAATACACTGATAGAGAATAGTGTTTTTGATGTTGGCGATGATGGTATTTGCATCAAATCAGGTCGTGATGAAGCCGGCCGCAAACTGGGCAAACCTACAGAAAATGTAATTGTACGTAACTGTACAGTTTACCATGCGCATGGTGGCTTTGTTATCGGCAGCGAAGCCAGCGGTGGCGCCCGCAATATATTTGTTTACAACTGCTCGTTTTTAGGTACTGATGTCGGCCTGCGTTTTAAAACGGCACGCGGTCGCGGCGGCGTAGTTCAAAATATTTATGTAACGAATATCAACATGAAGGATATCGCCGCCGAGGCGATTTCTTTCGATATGTATTACGTAGCGAAGGATCCGGTAGTACTTGCCGGCGAAAAGCGCGAAGCCCCGAAGGTAGAAACCCTGCCTGTCACCGAAGCTACGCCTCAATTTAAAGATTTTCACATCAGCAACATTATTTGCGATGGTGCAGCGACTGCCATATTTATACGGGGCCTGCCCGAAATGAACGTTTTAGGTGTGTACATGGATAACATGGTAATGAAAGCCAAAGAAGGTATTGTATGTACCGAAGCTGCAGGTATATACATCCGTAATTTAAAGCTGATAACTGACGATGCCCGGCCGACTATTGACATCAATAATACCCAGAGCTCGCTTTTTGATACGATCACCTCTAACCCCGATGTTGCTTTGTCTTTTAATGTTTCCGGAAAGAACACATCTGATATCACGATAACTGATACTAACACAGGCAGGGCATCTAAAAATGTTAAATTTACTGACGGGGCGGCAAAAGGATCGGTTGTTTTTAAAGAAAGAAAAGAATGAAGGCAATTGTTAAAATAAGTATCGGGTTGGTACTGGCTGCCACAGGCGGCAATACCTACGCTCAGGATGTGCCCATGTCGCAAAAAATAGCGGCTACGGTAATGAAGGTATGGCCGGCCGATACCGCCGCGACAACTGGCAAACCATTTAAAAGATGGGGCTATGATGAAGGCGTGATATTGAAAGGCGTAGAAGGCGTTTGGCTGCAAACTGCTGACCGTACCTACTTTAAATACATCCAGCAAAGTATGGATAACCTGCTTAATGCCGACGGAACCGCTATGGCTGGTTATAAAAGCGATGATTATACCCTCGATAATATTTTATGCGGCCGTAATTTATTGATGCTTTACAATGTAACCGGGCTTAAAAAGTATTACACTGCTGCGACCATACTGCGCGATCAGTTAAAAACTCAACCCCGCAATACCGTAGGTGGTTTTTGGCACAAAAAACGTTACCCAAACCAAATGTGGCTCGATGGCCTTTATATGGCCGAATCGTTTTATGCCGAATACGCTGCCGAGTTTCATGATGAAGCCGCTTTCGACGATATTGCTAAGCAATATATCCTGATGGAAAAATATGCCCGCGATGCTAAAACGGGTTTGCTGTACCATGGCTGGGACGAATCGAAAAAAGAAAAATGGGCCAACCCGCAAACAGGATTGTCCGCCAATTTATGGGCTCGTGCCGATGGCTGGTATGCCATGGCTTTAGTTGATGTGTTAGATTACCTGCCCGAAAATCACCCGCAAAGGCCGGCAATTATTGCTATTTTGAATAGGCTGGCAACGGCTATCCAAAATAGCCAGGACCCTAAAACCGGGGTTTGGTATGATATCTTAGATAAGCCGACCGGCAAAGGCAACTATCTTGAAGCATCGGCATCGAGTATGTTTGTATATGCTTTGGCAAAAGGCGTACGCAACGGTTATCTACCCGAAAGCTTTTTGCAAACTGCCGACAAAGGTTACAAAGGTATCCTGACTCAATTTATAGAAACAGAAGCCAGCGGTCAGGTTAACCTGAAAGGCACGGTAAGCGTATCGGGCTTGGGCGGCCAGCCTTACCGGGATGGCTCGTACGAGTATTACCTAAGCGAAAAGGTAGTAACAAATGATCCGAAAGGCACGGGCGCATTTTTGCAGGCAGCTGTAGAAATGGAGCGTTTAACGCACCGCGATCTTGGCAAAGGCAAAACCGTGATACTCGATTCGTACTTTAACGATGAGCACAAAAAAGACATTACCGGCGCAACGGTTTCTTACCATTATAAATGGGATGAGGAAGATAATAACGGTTTCTCGTTCTTCGCAAATGCGTTTCACAACTATGGCGTAAAAACCACTACGCTTTACCAGGGGCCGACTACCGCCAACTTAAAGACGGGCAATATCTATATCATTACCGATCCGGATATCCCGAAAGAAAACCCCGATACCAAATACATCGAGGCGCCGCATATTGCCGCCATTAGCGATTGGGTTAAAGCAGGCGGCGTACTCATCGTGTTAAACAACGATACCGGCAACGCCGAGTTTACGCATCTCAACCAGCTGCTGGCTAAATTTGGCATCCATGATAATGAAGACAGCCGCAACCACGTAGTAACTCCGCATTTTGAAACCGGCGCCATCAATATCCCGGCAACGGACGCCATATTTAAAACCGCTAAAAAGGTTTATATTAAAGAGATATCGACTTTCGGAGTAAAACCTCCGGCAACAGCCGATTTAATTGACAATAAAGATATAATTGTAGCCACTGCCAAATACGGTAAAGGCGCAGTTTTTGTGGTAGGTGATCCATGGTTCTACAACGAATATACCGACGGGCGCAAACTGCCTGCCGACTATGATAATTACAAGGCCGCTAATGATGTAATCAGGTGGGCGCTGAAACAAATACAGGATAAATAAGTGTATAAAGCAGATAATCCTTATTAACAATTTTATTGGTTTGATTGTACCTTTGCTACAATTAATCGGTACCGGCACAGATTGATGAACTGCACCAGCCAAGCCTGGTGATTGATAATAATAATGTTATGATACTTTCTAAAGACAATTTAAAAAAAGTTAAAGTACCGGGACTAACCGTACCACATGCCGCATTGTTTGAACTGCCCGAAAAGGTGCTGCAGTTTGGCACAGGTGTTTTATTACGCGGCCTGCCCGATTTTTTTATAGATAAAGCAAATCGTGCGGGTATATTTAACGGCCGTGTGGTTGTGGTTAAATCAACAGATACCGGCTCATCTAGCGAGTTTGACCAGCAGGACAGTTTATACACCCTGGCCATTAAAGGTATTGCCGATGGTAAAAAAGTTGAAGAAGATATCATTTGCTCGGCTATCAGTCGTGTTTTAACCGCCGGTAAAGACTGGGCCGCCATTATGGAAGTTGCCCGCGACCCCAACCTGCAGGTAGTGATCTCAAACACAACCGAAGTTGGTATTCAACTGGTGGAAGACGATGTACACAAAGCGCCACCGGTATCCTTCCCCGGTAAACTGCTTGCCGTATTGCACGCACGTTACGAGGCTTTGGGCAGTGGCGAAGAAAACGGGCTGGTAATTGTACCTACCGAACTGATTGTTGATAACGGCAAAAAATTAAAAGCTATAGTTTTAGAACTTGCAGCACAAAATAACTTCGACTCGAAATTTATCAATTGGATAAATACCTGCAACCATTTCTGCGATTCGCTGGTGGATCGGATCGTTCCGGGCAAACCCGATGCTGCTACGATAAAGCAAATTGAAGACCAATGCGGTTACCGCGATGATCTGCGCATCGCATCCGAACTTTACAGCCTTTGGGCCATACAAGGCGATGAGAAGGTGAAATCGGTATTGACATTTGCCCAGGCCGATCCGGGTGTGGTAATTGCACCGGATATCGAAATATTCCGCGAGTTAAAACTGCGTTTGTTGAACGGCACACATACTTTAAGCTGCGCCGTAGCCTTTTTATCAGGCTTTAAAACCGTAAAAGAAGCTATGGACGATGCTATCTTCTCGGCATTTATCACACAACTGGCCTTTAACGAGATTGCCCCGGCAATCCCATATAACATCCCTTTGGATGTCGCACATGATTTTGCCGCTAAAGTTTTAGATAGGTTCCGCAACCCGCATATCGAGCACTTGTGGATCAGCATCTCGGCACAATATTCAGCCAAAATGAAAATGCGCGTTGTCCCGGTGATCATGCAGCATTACCGTACTACATCAAAGGTTCCCGATCATATCGCGCTTGGTTTTGCCGCATTTTTACGTTTTATGAAAACGACTAAAAATGCAAAAGGCGAATACATCGGCGTAAGCAATGGTGTTGAATACAAAGTTACCGATGATAACGCCGCTTACTTTGCCGAAGCCTGGAAAGAAGAAAACCTGAAGACCTTTGTGAGCAATGTATTATCGGATGAAAACCTTTGGGGTGGCCCGAACCTGACCATATTGCCTGATTTTGAAGAAGCTATATATCAAAAACTAACACATATTTTACACGATGGTGTGTTTGATACCGTGAACAATTAATGATGCCGATGGCATAAAAAAAATTAAACAGAGAATATTAAAAGTACACCCTGCCGATAACGTAGTAGTAGCGCTCACTGATTTGCAAGCCGGCGAGACGCTGGAGTATGCAGGCAAAACTTATACCGTTACCGAAACTATCCCGGCGAAACACAAGTTTGCCGAAAATCTCATCCCTGAAGGGCATGAAATTTTGATGTACGGTGTTTTGGTTGGTAAAGCGCAAAGCGATATACAAGCCGGGGGTTTGTTAAGCACCGGTAATGTTAAACACGCAGCAAGCGGGTTTTTAACCGCACAACATCACGATGAGTGGCACAAGCCCGATACATCGAAATGGGCAGGTAAAACTTTTAACGGTTTTCACCGCGAAGACGGCAGCGTTGGTACCGGCAACTTCTGGCTGGTAATACCGATGGTGTTTTGCGAGAACCGCAACATTGAGGTATTACAGGATGCTTTGGTAAAACCTTTGGGCTATGGCCGGAAGAACACCTATGAATCAAAGGCGCAGCAATTGATTAACATGGTAAAACAAGGTGGTAGCGTTGACGAGGTTTTGTATACCGAAGTTAAGGATGGCGCTGCTTTGGCTAAAGCCGACCGTGTTTTCCCGAATGTTGACGGCATTAAATTTTTATCGCATAACGGTGGTTGTGGCGGTACACGCCAGGATGCTACAGCGCTTTGCGGATTGCTTGCAGGATATATTACCCACCCTAACGTAGCCGGTGCAACCATAATGAGCCTGGGCTGCCAGAACGCGCAGGTAAGCATACTGGAAGAAGAGATTAAAAAACGTTCTCCAAATTTCAGCAAGCCATTGTACGTTTTAGATCAGCAAAAAATAGGTAAAGAGAGCGATATGCTGGAGCAAGCCATCCGCCAGACTATGGCTGGCCTGATTGAAGCCAATAACAATGTTCGCCAGCCTGCGCCTTTGAGCAAAATAACTATTGGTTTAGAGTGCGGCGGATCAGACGGTTTTTCGGGCATATCTGCCAACCCCGCTATCGGTTACACATCCGATCTTTTAGTGAGTTTAGGCGGTTCGGTTATTTTAGCCGAGTTCCCCGAACTGTGCGGTGTGGAGCAAAATATTATCGACCGGTGTGTTGATAAAGAAAAAGCCGACCGTTTCAGCTACCTGGTTAAAACATATGCACAACGTGCGGAAGAAGTTGGTTCGGGTTTCGACATGAACCCATCGCCCGGAAATATTAAAGACGGTTTAATTACAGATGCCATCAAATCGGCAGGAGCCGCTAAAAAAGGTGGCACATCACCAGTGGTTGACGTATTGGATTATCCCGAAAAAGTAAGCAAACCGGGCCTTAACCTGCTGTGTACGCCGGGCAACGATGTGGAATCGACCACTGCCGAAGTAGCTTCAGGAGCCAATGTGGTATTGTTTACAACCGGTTTAGGTACGCCGACCGGCAACCCTATTACCCCGGTTATTAAAATATCAACCAATACCAACCTGTACAAAAAGATGAGCGATATTATCGACATCGATACAGGCTCCATCATCGATGGCGACGAAACCATTGAGCAAGCCGGCGAGCGTATTTTAGATTACGTAATTAAAGTTGCCAGCGGCGAAATTGAAGTGAGCGCCGTACGCCACGGCCAGGATGATTTTATTCCATGGAAACGCGGGATATCCTTGTAGTGAGTGGTGAGTAGTGAATTGTGAGTGGTTCATGAACGCGAATAAATTAATTGAAAATACCGATAAATACCCATGTATGGATCAGTGTAATCAAAACAAATAAAATCGGTGTAATCATATTATATCGGTGCAATCCTAATTATAATGAAGAAGTTTTTAGACGAGAATTTTTTACTGCAAACGCCAACGGCGCAAAAGCTATATCACGATTTTGCAAAGCAGATGCCTATTATTGATTACCATTGCCATCTGCCGCCCGATCAGATAGCCGATGATATCAATTTTAACAACATCACGCATGCATGGCTGTATGGCGACCATTACAAATGGCGTGCAATGAGGGCCAACGGCGTTAACGAGCATTACATTACCGGTAAGGCTACCGATGCGGAAAAGTTCCAGAAATGGGCCGAAACAGTGCCTTACACGCTTCGTAACCCGCTTTACCACTGGACTCACCTGGAACTGCAACGTTATTTTGGTATCGATGCTATCCTGTCGGGAAAAAATGCAAAAGAAATTTACGAAGAAACAACTACTAAGTTGCAAACCAAAGAGTTTTCAATCCAGGCGCTGATCAAAAAAATGAACGTCAAGGTAATCTGCACAACAGATGATCCTATAGATAATTTAGAACATCACCAAAAAATTGCCAAAGATGGCGCTGTTGCCAAAATTGCCCCGGCATTTCGTCCCGACAAGGCGATGGCTGCCGACGACGTAACCAGCTTTAACGCCTATGTTGATAAGGTTGAAGAAGTAACCAATACCACTATTCATAGTCTGGGAAGCTATTTAAATGCGTTAAAACAACGCCACGATTACTTTGCTGCAAATGGCTGTAAAGTATCCGATCATGGTGTGGAGCAAATCTACGCTGAAGATTATACCGATGCCGAAGTTGCCGCAATATTTGAAAAACTACGCATTAAAAAAGATATTACCTATACCGAGCTGCTGAAATTCAAATCGGCAATGCTGTACTATTTCGCCATCTGGGATCACGAAAAAGGATGGGTACAACAGTACCACTTAGGCGCATTGCGTAACAACAACGCCCGCGCTTTGGCAAACCTTGGTCCCGATACCGGCTGGGATTCGATAGGCGACTTTAGCCAGGGTAAGGCTTTATCTAAGTTTTTAAACAGGCTGGATACCACCGATCAGTTAACCAAAACCATTCTTTACAACCTCAACCCACGCGATAACGAGTTAATGGCTACCATGATAGGTAACTTTAACGACGGATCGGTTGCCGGTAAAATTCAGTTTGGCTCGGGCTGGTGGTTTTTAGATCAGAAAGATGGCATGACCAAGCAACTGAACGCTTTATCAAATATGGGCCTGTTGAGCCAGATGGTGGGTATGTTAACCGATTCGCGCAGTTTCTTATCGTTCCCTCGTCATGAGTACTTTAGACGGATACTTTGTAACCTTTTCGGCGATGATGTAGAGAACGGCGAATTGCCAGATGATATTGAGTGGATAGGTAAAATTATCCAGGATATCAGTTATAACAACGCTCAAAACTATTTCAATTGGTGATCCATAAGGTATTGTGTTTCGGCGAGCTTTTGTTGCGCATATCTCCTGCGCCCGAAGAATCCGTTGCCGAAAAACACCCTTTCTTTTTATACATGGGCGGAGCCGAGGCCAATGCAGCCACGGCTTTAGCCGGATGGAATGTTCCGGTAAAATATTGCACTGTTTTACCGGACAATTTCATGTCGCGCCACGTAATTGATTACCTCGAATACAAAGGTATTTTCACGTCATCCATCCTGTTCGCGGGTAACCGTATCGGGGTTTATTACCTCGAACGAGGTGCCGATTTGAAAGGCAGCATGGTTTACGACCGCGACCGGTCATCATTTTCCGAGCTGAAACGCGGGATGATAGACTGGGACAAGGTATTGCGTGATGTATCGTGGTTTAACTTTACAGCGATCAGCCCGGCACTGAACGAGCATGTGGCCGATGTTTGCCTCGAGGCTTTGGAAGCAGCGTCCCGTAAGGGAATAACCATTTCCGTCGACCTCAACTATCGCCCGCGTTTATGGAAGTACGGCAAAAAGCCTGTAGAAATTATGCCCAAGCTGGTTGAACACTGCGATTTAGTGATGGGTAACATCTGGAGCGCCAACAGCCTTTTAGGTACCGAAATTGACGCCGATATTCACGGCAAACAAAGTAAACAAGCTTATCTCGACCATGCTGAAGCTACTTCGCGCGAGATCATGCAAATGTTCCCCAAAGTAAAAACGGTAGCCAATACTTTCCGCTTCGACAGCGACAGTAATCACCTGCATTATTATACCGCTATGTATACCAATGGGCAGGCTTATCACTCGCCAGAGTTTAGCTGCGCCGGTGTGGTTGACCGCTCGGGCAGCGGCGACTGCTTTATGGCCGGCTTGATCTATGGCTTTTACAATCAAAACCAACCCCAGGAAATTTTGGATTACGCCACTGCGGCTGCCTTTGGCAAGCTACAGGAGCAAGGCGACGCCACCGACCAGGATGTGCTGACGGTTAAAAAGGTTAAGGCGGAAGAGTAGTTTTCCTGTTAGTTGTTCTAATATATAATATGCTACCTTTATACTATGGAGCCTATTATTTTAGATATAAAGTCAGAGTCTGAACGATTCGAGGAACACCTTAATTTATTAGACAATAATCAAATTATCTTCTCCGGTATTTTTGGAAGCGGCAAGACTTATTTTTTAAATGAGTTTTTTAAATCTACTTCAGATAAATACGATGTGACATATTTATCCCCTGTCAATTATGTGGTTTCTCATAATGAGGATATATTTGAGTATATAAAATATGATATCGCATTTGAGCTATTTGGAAAGGATATTGCATTTGAGAAACTTGATCTACCTAAATTTCTAACAGCTCAAGTATTTACTCAAGAAAATTATTTAGAAATAGCCGCTGAATTAGCAAAACACGTCGGGAAAATTGGAAAAACGTTTAATAGTAAACCCAAAGATTGTTTCTTTAAATTAAATACTCTTTCATAATCTTCATGGGTGCTAATGGTTCCGAGGATTCGTTCAATAGCCGCTCGTACGTTAGCTCGATTATCAAAATGGAAAATTTCTCTGCTGTAGAATTTATCGACATATCCTGAAAAATCAACATCTGAACCATATTTGGAGTGGAAGGTATTTCTTATATTCTGTATATCACAAACAATTACGATTTTGCTAAAGCCAAATTTGTTTTCCCCTGTTTTTTGAAAATCAAAATGACTAGCGAATACATTAAGCAATCTAAATATATGTTCGGGATCAAGTCTATCAAAATCATCTATTATTAAGACACTCGTTTTCTCGATTGTACTTATTATACCCGATATAATT
>Ga0207098_10370_pt1 | contig 14116 bp, 9 predicted proteins | sample Alteio_BWMinHeat_84_FD_153548 | JGI IMG/M metagenome (GOLD analysis project Ga0207098, IMG submission 153548) | Enriched cells from forest soil in Barre Woods Harvard Forest LTER site, Petersham, Massachusetts, United States -... | ecosystem: Environmental > Terrestrial > Soil > Temperate forest >...
ACAGCGGATGTGTTTATCAGCAATGTGCGGCCAGATTCAATGCGCAGGCTGAGCCTCGATTACGAGAGTGTGTGCGATCAAAACAAAAGACTTATTTACTGCCTGACGGTAGGATTTTCAGAAAGCGGCCCCTACGCGGGACGCCCGGCCTTTGACGACATCGTACAAGCGATGAGCGGCTTAGCGTCTCTTCAGGGTCAAACGAACTCGCATGGACCGAAGTACGTAAACACCATTCTTGCAGACAAGGTAGCGGGCATAACTGCCGCTTGGGCAATAGCGATGGCGTTGTATGAGCGTGAACTGTCCGGCCTTGGACAATCGATCGAAGTCCCGATGTTCGAAACCATGGTTTCTTTTACGCTGATTGAACATATGGCGGGTGAGACTTTCTGTCCGCCACAAAAAGGAATGGGCTATGACCGGGTCCTTTCGCCTCACAGATGTCCATTTCAAACCCGGGATGGATACATCAGTTTGCTTCCTTATACGACGGCTCAATGGTGCCGCTTTTTTGAAATCGCAGGGAAGCCAGAATACAAGGCTGACGCACGATTCACGGATCCCTCGTTGCGCAGCAATAATATTGACGAACTCTACGGGATCGTGAGCGAAATCATTGCGCAGCGAACCACCGCCGAATGGTTCGAGGCCCTAAAGGGCTCCGATATTCCAATGGCGCATGTGCTCTCGCCGCAGGACCTTTTGCAAGACAGACATTTGCAAAGTTTGGATTTTTTCAAGCATCAGCAGCATCCCTCGGAAGGCGAAATCAAGACGATCGGCATTCCAGTTAAATTTTCTCGCACTCCTGGTGCGATCAATCGCGGTGCGCCGCAATTAGACGAAAACCGAGCGGAGATTCTGGAAGAGTTGAACGCAACTTTACATGAGCGTTCAGAGGAAGAACTGAAGTAGCAAGGGAATTTATACGCTGGCCAGTACGGAGAGGACTCCATGAATAAAAGTTATTTCGTCAGACCGCGAGACACGCCTCCGTACCACCCTTCCAATCACACTGGCACTGTAAATCGCAGATTGATCGGGGCTGAAAACGTCGGATCGAAAAACGTGGAGGTTGTGCTCGGCGTGATAGAAAAAAGCCAAGGCACTCCCGAACACTCGCATCCCGGCATCGAGCAAGTTTGCTACATTCTCGAGGGTGAAGCTATTGCCGAAATTGGAGGAGAAAAGGCGCGACTGGGCCCTGGTGATTGCTGCTTTTTCCCTTCTGATATGCCACACGTATTTACAGCCATCAGCGAAACGCCACTAAAACTCCTCGTGATTTACGCACCGCCATATGGGGAAAACCCAGCAAAGTTGCTCAGATCAGAGAAACTCTAGATAGCGATAACTCCAAGCACAAGCCGCCATAGTCTTAGGCGTTCTTCTCTCCCAAGTTGCGCATAGCCAGTTTGCAATGCACAGAGACCGTCGCCAATCTCAGTGCCCCTGTCGCGTAGGATCGAGGTTGTTGGGGTCAAGTAAGAGATCGCTGTCGCGGTCTTCGCATATCTCTTCCATCAGAATCGCATTTGGGTCCGCATTAAGCTGTGCCGTGACTGGATCCATTTGCCACGGTTGCAACAGCATTGGATCCTCGACGGTACTCTGAAGAGTAAGGGTGTTTCCCACCCGTCGGTAACGTTCCGTTACTTTCGTGCCTTCTTCGGAATGTATATACCCCGTCCCGCCCAGCCATCCCTGCTCAATTAGTGAATCAGTCTCAACGACCAACGTATCGCCTTCCCAATGTCCGGTTGAATCTCCAAACCAAGTTGGGATCGCGGTCCTGATCTTGTTATGTGGACGATTGTCCGTTGGAATAATGCGGTAGCGATTTAGAGATTCATAAATGAAGACGACTTCGTTTGGTGTCTGGACGATTTTCTGAGGCATCCCGAGCCGAGGAACGCCGGGGAGACACTGGTTGCTCGGGTCGAGCTTCCGGCTGAAATTCCAGTCGGTCTCTCGAATCTTGTCCCAATATTCAGGCTTGTAGATGGGCCGGTTCTTCTGCGCCCGGCGGCCAATCTGTGCATCCGTTTCGAAATGCGTAATCCACCACGAGAACGCCTGGCCGCTGCCGTCACCTCCCTCAAGCCCGCCGACAATGTTTGCTTTCGGATCGGCCAGTTTTTGCATTTCGTATGCAAGGTGCCCCCAATATCCGCTCAAATCCGGCTGACCGTTGGCTAGGTGCGGAGTTGCAACAGCAGGTTTGGTGCTATCACCTTTTGCAGCGCTGCCGCGTTGGGCTAGGGCAAGCGTGGGATACCACGGCATACACATCAAGAATGCAAACATCTTGCTCAAGAAGGCGTGATGTTTCATGGCCTGAACTCCTTTCTCATCTTACGCTGCCACCAGAAAACTCAAAATGCCTTGAGCAATACAAATAAAAAGTCAAAACGAGTGCTTACACCAAACGGCCCGGCAGCCAAGTTTGGACGCGAACTGGTCCAGAAACATCTACAACTGCCCGGCCATGGTGAGCTTGCGGCCATCCGGCAGCACAATGAACGCAATATATCCCTTCAAACTGCCGTTTCGCGCGACCATCGCCGTGACTGTGAGGGTGTCTCCATAGTGAAAATATCCTCTGGCCGCTGCACCCTGCCTCCGGAACTCTGTAGGCGTTTGAAAGCCCCAATGTTGTATCGTCCCATCATCAGCTTTAACGTCGACAAATATCCATGCGTGCGGCAGGATCCAATCCATTCGCTGCAACGTTCCTGTGACAGTCACCAAATGATTTGCATCAAATTCTGCCGCAACCGAGTGGTGGGCCTGGACCGATCCGGCAAAAGCTAGGGCGGCACCGCAAAGTAAAACCAACAGGTGAATCTTGGTAACTTTCATCTTCTCTCTCCTAATTTCAAATTCACGCCGACGAACTCTGCTCAAGAATACCTTCTCTGTTTATTTCGCTGCATGCTGAACACTTGCCGGTATGGGGAACACCGAGTACGCGTTGGTGTGGAATTCGGTGACTGTAATGTTGAGAATCGTATGGCCATCGAGTTTTTCGACGATGTGCTTTGGGAAGAGAACGCCATATCCAACCTCTATGTCTTCGTAATCCGAATATTCTAGTTCAAGGGGCTTATCGCCAACGGTCGGGTGCTTGACCCGGGTTTCGACTCTTACAGGCAAATCATTAGAATCCATCCTAACGCTCGCGGGAATGCCATTTACAAGTAAACTGATTATGGTTTGCCCACCATCCTGACTCATTTTGACACCCTCAACAATCGCCTTGCCGTCGGGCGTCAGCGCTGCCCAAAGAAGACCTTGTGGAGTCAGCCAATTGAACGTCAGTCGATACGTCGCGGCGTCAGCAACTGCCGTTGCGGGCCCCCCGGGGGTTACCTCATCCCAAGCGGCCCCCCCAGCGGCTGCATAAATCTTGCGCATCATCTTTCCCGTCGTGTCTATCAGCGAGTAATCCCAGCGGCTCCCGGGAGACCTGGACACACCCTGTTGATAGGTGTAGTAGGTCATCTCCGCAGTCAGCTTTTGAACCTTGTATTCCGTCCACACACCATTGGCCGCCGGCTCTGACATGGTTCCGGTCGCCGTGAACATTATGCCGTTCACGCCGTGACTTGATCCGCCCACTCGGCGCAGCATTCCCGTATTATAGGAAGACTTTTGCAAAACGCCTAGAGCGCCCGGCCCCAACTTCAGTGGCGGCGCACCCTTTTCGGGGCCAAGTGGGTCTTGAGCGCGAGTTGTCAAAGCGGCGAGTACTCCTAGGATAAGAAGCACATGTAAAAATTTTCGAGTCCTCTTCATTCGTCGTTCCCCTCTAGCGTGCGACCGACCAACTGACCTCCGCTGATGATTACCTAATCCTTTATAACCGCTTGCATTGCCACCGTTTCAAAGTCCTGCGTGGCATATGAAAACCTGCCGCCATTGACCATGAAGGCAAAAACGATGTTTTCCTTGGGGCTAATCGAAAGTCTGCAACCCGAGGCTCCTGCAAAACCGTAGGTCCCGTTCGGTAGCAGTGTATCTGCCACGCCGCGATCCATGACGACAGTTACGCCGAATCCAAATCCGAAACCCGGATTTCCTCTCTCCGGCCCGGCGGGCGCATATTGTGCTCCGCCAACAGTAATCGTCGCATTTGCCGGCATAACCGTCTGCGGCCCCGCAGTCGCATAGAGATTGCCTACGTGGTTGGTTCGCATCAACTCGACCGAAAGCGGACTCAATATACGATGGCCGTTAAATTCGCCGTCGTTGGCCAACATCTGTGCAAACTTCCAATAGTCTTCTGCCGTAGTGGTGGCTCCGCAACAAGCCGAAATGTAGAACTTGTAGCTGGTAGACCACACGCTGTTGTATGCCTTCAATTCGCCTTGAGGGGTCGCCTGATAACGCTGCGCGACGCGCACACCACGGGGATCGTCCCCGCCCGGAACGATCCCCCACCCGATGTCCTTCATTCCCAGCGGATCGAAAATTCGCTCTTTAACATACTCTGGGTAGGTCTTTCCTATGATGACTTCCACAACACGGCCAAGAATATCGAAACCCGCCCAATTGCTGTAGGCCCACCGCGTGCCAGGCTGAAATTCGAGAGGAGTTTTCGCGAAAAGGCCCATGAAATCCTTCAGCGAGGTTGAAAGAATAAGCTGTGAATCCGGCTGTATCGGAGAAGGCGGTGCGCCGAACCCCATCATGCCGGATGTGTGGGTCAGCAAATCCCTGATCGTGATCTCACGGTAGGCGGGGACTGTGGGTTCCGGCACTTTAGAAGCCGGAGTAGTGCGACCCAAAAGTTCGGGCGGGATGACACGGACTTGTTCATTCTTGAATTCCGGGATGTACATTGACAAAGGATCGGACAAGTGAATCTTGCCGTCCTCCACGAGCGTGAGAATCGCCGCCGCAACAATCATCTTCGACCCTGATGCCAGGCCAAACATGTTGTCTTTCGCCATGGGCTTTTTTGTTTCAAGGTTGGCGTATCCCTGAGCTTCGTCGTAGACCACTTTACCATTGCGCGAGATGATCATGACCAGACCAGCGATTTCGTCCTTATCGATGTGCTTTTTCATCACGTCATGAATTTTCGCGAGACGTTCGGACGAAAACCCTTCGTCTTCCGGTTTGGCCATCGGCAGTGAGGAACTCGTTCCAGCCGGCCCCGGTTTCGCCCCTGAAAGCGCTTGCGCCATCAGCCCGAAGGTAATGACTCCGACGGTCAGAGTCAAAAAACACATTACTTCAACTTTCAGTGACCGCGGACAACAAAATGTCGAGGCTTTCATAGTCAGGCTGCTCCTTATGTGTTTTCCCCTCAGGTCCGTGCTATACCGGCCGCTGGCCCTGCATCCTCCAACCTAAAACACGTATTTCAAAGCAAGCTGCATTAGTCGCGAATTCACCGAAGTACTCGTAATGTGCCCAAATGTCGCTAGGCTCGAGAAACCAGCGGCCGGGTTACTGAACTGCGTATGGTTGAAGGCATTGAACAACTCCACTCGAAATTGCAACGTGGCAACTTCACGCAAGCCCCCGACTTTGGTTATTTTTGCCAGAGTCATGTCCCAGTTGTTTTGATTTGGTCCGCGTGTAATTCCGAATCCGGAATTGCCGTACAACGTTCCGCAGTTGGTTCCCGAGCAACCGTTGGTCATTGCCGCAGTGGGTGCGGGCGGTGCAACAAAGGCCGTAGGGTCGAAATAGTTGTTAATTCTGTCTACGACTTTGCCGCTGGTCTGAACATCGCCATTGTTTCCTGTCGTCGAGAATTGAGCGTTCGAAAGTGTCGTTACAGGACTTCCAAAAATCGTGCCGCCTCTGCTGTCCGTAATCGTGATCGGCACGCCGTCCTGAAATGTAGCCACACCGGAAACGGTCCAGCCGACCACCAGCTTGCTAGCAAGTCCAGATGGGTGGCCGAGGGGAAGGTCCCAACTATAAACCAGGGTCAGCCGTTGCGGACGGTACTGAGGATTTAGGCCGTACACGTGGGCGACTGGAAACGTATCGTTCGTGCCCTGGTACATCGTGACAAGCGCCTTCAGATAAGTGTAAGAGGCCTGCAAGGAAAATCCGTGGGAAAGCTGCTTCCGCACCGTCGTCTGAAGACTGTCGTACTTGGCACCTTCACCGGTACCGTTGTCACCAACACTCGTGGCAACGCCAAGATACGGCACACGGAGATTTATGTTAGACGTTGTACTTTGGGTGATGCAATTCGCAGGATTCGTAGGATCGCCGCCGTTATAACCGCAATTGAGCGGATTCGTCGCACTGGCCATTAGCGCTGGATTGTATGGCGTGCCCCCTTGAGCGCCACCCGTAAACTGGTGGATCGCGTGCGATCCCACGTAACCCACTTCCAGCAGCCACCGAGGTAGGAATTCATACTGAATGCTTAGGTTGTACTCATAGGCTAGTGGCGTTTGAAAGGTTTCGTTCGTTGCCTGGAAAACCAGGTTCGAAGTGGCTCCCGCCGCCGTGTACCATCGCGGCTGCCAACCGATGGTTTGGCTGAATGGCGCGGCAAGCGAGGCATAGTAATACGAAGAGCCGCTGGCCTGTTTCCCCGCTGCGTATGGGCCCTGCCGCGCTTCAGGGATGTAGAAATCGTCAGCGGCTAGACGGTGAAAGAAATATCCGCCACCACCGCGCACAACAAAACGGCCATTGTGAAAGGGCTGCCAGGCAAAGCCCAGGCGGGGTGAGAAGTTGTCTTTAGGAGCCTTGTCCCGCGGAGCACTTTTGTAAACGTTTTGATAAACTCCCTGCGGCACTGGGCCGAGAGCCGCAACATTGTAGTTGGCTGGTATCACATACCCAACGTACGTTCCCCCGGGGCAGGGGGTCGGAAAGACAGTGGGTAATTGATTTGAACCGCTCAGGCAAGGTGCGGGTGCCAGAGGAAAGGGGACGGTCCGTTCCAAACTTAACCATTCGTTCGTCAGCTTTCCCTGTTTCTCGCTGTAGAAGGGGAAGTAGTCCCATCGGAGTCCGGCGTTTATGGTCAGCCGGTCGGTAACCTTGAAATCGTCTTGAACGAAGACACTCTGGTCCCACACAGGCGTATTGGCTATATTGTCGCTCGGGTTTGTTACCGTCGGATTTCCGTTTGAATCAAGTGTGCTTCCGGTTTTGATCGTGCTTGCATTGGAAGCAAGATCGCTGACGGATGTTCCGTTAGTTCCTCCTGGACTTGTGGGAGAACAGGCTACACCGGGTGTGCATCCGGGTAACCCAATTAGAAAGTCGGGAAAACTAGAAATCGTCACGTTTCCGATATTGGCCCCAAGGCCGAACAAATATCGGCGTATGTAGTACCCAACCTCGTATCCGGCCCTGATCGTGTGCTTTCCATGCGACCAGGAAAGCTGGTCGGCCCATTGAGTTTGGTTGTTAACCATATTCGCGAACCCGAAATAGTTATTCCCAATTTGGAAAGCACCGCCGATGGACATCGCCGTTAGATCGGGATACTGAGGATTCAGAACTGACATGCCGACCTGTGTGTTGGTGAATGCCGCCGGGTGCGAATCATGGAACACACCGTAGCGTTGGTAAGAGACGTGGACGTTGTTGACCAACGTGTTGGACAAGGTCGATGTGAGGGCCAGTTGTGCAATCGTTCCGGGAAAGTTATTTCTGCTGCCCTGAAATCCCGGCAGAGCTATGCTCGAGAGGAAATGCACGCTGGACGGATCCTCAGAATAGAACCACTTGGCTGCAACGGTATTCTTGGGGCTGAGCAAATAATCCACGTTGGCCATGCCTTGGTACTCAGCAAAAGTGGCGGGATCGCTATATGTCGTGAGGCCACCCGGTCCAGAGGGGATGTAGTAGCTGCCGTCGGGCAATTTCAGCTGAAGAATATTAATTGCCACCGGATTGATGGGCACGGCAATCTGCGTCGACGCAGTTTTACCGGCAGGATAGGAATTCGGGCAGGCAACTGATGAGGGGTCTTGTATTACGACTCCGACCGTGACCCCTGCTTTCCTGCAATACAGAGCGTACAACGAATCTCGCCACGTCGCAGAGCCCCGATCTCCCGCCGGGATAGCTGGCAGTGTCGGACTAGAGGCTCCTGTCGACGATCCATTTATTTGTTTTGTTTCCTGGTATGACCCGAAGAAGAAAATCTTATCTTTCTTGACAGGCCCGCCGACTGTTCCGCCGAATTGATTTTGATTCAGGACAAACCTGTGTTTCCCCGCTTGTTTGAAGAACCAATCGTTGGCATTCAATGCTGTGTTTCGAAAAAACTCGAATAGGGACCCATGAAATTGATTGGTGCCACTCTTGGTAATCACATTTACCGACGCGCCCGAACCGCGTCCATAGCCGGCATCGTAGATTGAAGTCTGGATCTTAAATTCTTGGATGGCATCGGGATTCGGCAGAACCATAAATCCAGTGCTACCGCCCTCTCCACCGCCGAAGCCATTGCCTGCGTTGGTATCCGTGATGGTCGCCCCGTCCATCTGATAATTATTTTGACTGATACTCGAACCGTTCACGGCGGTAGTCGTCGTACCTCGTCCGACCGCCGTCGCATTCTGGACCGTGGACGCGGCGCCGGCTGACAGGCTAATAAGATTGATGTAGTTGCGTGTGCTGAGCGGCAGATCCGTCACCGTTCGCGCTGCAATAACGGTCCCCAGGGTTGCCGATGTCGTCTGAACAACGTCTGCCTCTGCCTCAACAGTGACTTGCTGTGACTGCGTACCGACTTCCAGGCGACTGTCCAAAGATTGAGTCTCTGTTACGTTGACGGTAACTGAAGGAACCTCGACAGCTTGAAACCCAGTGGCCTCAAACCTGACTCGGTACACGCCCGGAGGCAGCAGGTTGAACGCGTAGGTGCCGTCCGCTGCGGTCGCGGTAGTTCGCGTCTGACTCGTGCCAACATTTGTGGCGGTAACCATCGCGTTCGCCACGGTCGCGCCTGTGGGGTCCGTAACCTTGCCCGTCAGGCCCCCCGTACCCGATGTCTGGGCCATGAGCGGAAGATTTCGAATTAGAAACATGGCAGCGAGTATCAGCATGAAACCTTGAATCTTGATCTTCATCTCATTGCCCCCACTCTAGTGTTGTCTCCCACCGAGACCCGGACACCATCCGTCCCACACGAGTCGGAGCCATACACGCACGCCCAAAACAGGTGTGAAGATTGGTTTCGATTACGGACGGACCCCTGACGCGCGAACTTTAGCGCCGCTCGATTCCAAAGAGTATTAGAACTTTACGAACACACTGTTCTGTGCTTCTGAATAATCGGCTCGCCTCAATCTGCTAGCATCGCGGTCACCTCACTACGAATCCAAGGAGGCGACTTTCACAGAAGATGCAAACCACAATGAAAACTCGATTAGTCGCGCTGTTCCTGTTCCCCTTCGCTCTTTCGCTGGCGGCACAACGTGCTCCAAATGCAATGCCAAGGCAAGACTCGAAGAACGATGTAACGACGGTCCGAAGTTTTCTGGGGAACGAACCTGACGCGCCGCTCGCGTCCGTCGATGACATGTATCCGCGCTGGAGGCTTCTGCCCTCGGAGCAGGCCTATGCGTCAATTGATGGGAAGCATCTCGTTCAATCTGTCAACGAGCTGACTGCGATTGCGTTTCGGTATCGCGATTCCGGTCATCAGTTCTGGGGACGATTGATTGGGTTCCCTCCACATGTAGAGGCAGAGGAATGGGTAAGGAGCAAATTCACCCAGATCGGGCTGTCGGACGTGCACGCCATTTCTCTGAGCCTCCCGCCGCAGTGGAATGCAAAGTCCTGGGATGTAGCGGCGACGGGACAGGGCAAGACGATGCGGCTAGATACCGCTTACGCGGCGCAGTATTCTCCAGGCACTCCTGAAGGTGGCTTGGACATCGAGGCCGTTTACGCCGGATTCGGCACGGAGGCGGACTACCACGGGATAGATGTCCGGGGAAAAGCCGTCGTAATTTTTAGTGTTCCGCTACCGGCTGTCATCAGCGGAAGCGCAGGCTTGGAAGATTCACTGCGTCGTGCACAACAGAAGGGGGCGGCGGCAATCCTTGAAGTCATCATGTTGCCGGGGAACGTGCGCGGACAGATTGCAACAGGGCAAGGCGCCACGAGCGTCCCTACTTTCTCCGTGGGCATGGAAGAGGGTTATGCTCTGCGGGATATGATTGGTCTCTCGCCATCGAATAATCCAGCTCGTCTCAAGATCCGCATGACCGTGGAGGAAGTGCCAAATCTCAAGACATCTATCATTAGTGGCACTTTGCCGGGCATTGCAGATGAGAAAGTCTTTATCCTGGCCCATCTCGACAGTTGGTTTGAGGGAGCTACAGACAACGCTTCCGGCGTAGCTACCATGCTAGGGCTGGCGGAATTTCTTTCGAAGATCCCGAAGGAAAAACGACGCCGCACCATCGTATTCCTTGGAACCCCAGGACATCATAACGGAAAAACGTGGGCCGCTGAGTGGTTGGCCGAGCACAAAGATATGCTTGCGAACACGGCCCTTGTCATCAACTCAGAGCACACGGCTTCCGAAGGAACCCATTTTTTCGGGGAAACAATTTGGAAAACTGGCTCACCGGACCCGGACAACTGGTACATGGGGGGCAGCGCGCAATTCAAGGAAATCGCTCTGAAGTCGGCGATGCAATTCGGTGTCGCCATGTATGCGCAGCCGACTAAGACCGCGCCAGGCGAAATGGCACCCATCTACAGAAGCGTTCCGTCGTCCATTCAAATCATGAATCTCAATCCGACGTACTTTCATTCGGATCACGATGATTTTGTTCCCTCGACGCAGCTCGAAGCAGTGACGCGAGCGTATGCAAAGCTAATTGCAGACACTGATCAAATTGCGATTAGGGACTTGGCCGAACCGAATGCGCCTAAGGCTAACAATTTGCGTGGAGACTAGAGTTGGGACTGCTCATGCCTGTGACTCTCCAGTTCCGTACTGCCGATGGCGGGCAACTTGCCGAGAGATAATTCCAACGAGCTTTTCGCTCGCCTCGGAGAGTGGCCGATCGATTCTGGAAAGGATTCCTATGTCTCGCCTCAGCCTGGGCTCGACGATTGGAACCTGGCGAATGTTCGCGCTAGGCCCACAATCGATGGCTGATTGCGGCAGGATGGCAATACCCAAACCTGCACCGACCATTCCGAGAGCCGTAGACATGTGATTCGTCTCGTAGTGAAAGCGAGGAGAGAGGTTTTGCTGCTCAAAGGCTCGCTCTAATATCAGGCGCACGCTCGTGTCGCGTTCCGTCAGGATCAATTCTTGCGAAGCAACCTCACGAAGCTTGATCTTTCTTCGCTTGGCCAGGAAATGCTTATTCGTAACGAAAACACAGATCGGCTCGCTGAACAATTGTCGAGTTGTGACGTTATCGTCCGGGCGCATCTGACTGCCTATTCCAAAGTCCACTTGGCGAGTCGTAACGAGCTCCACGATGGTTTTTGCAACGGCATCGGTAAAACGCACAGATATCCCTGGATAGGACTTCGAAAATTCGGCGATCGCCTGCGGGAGCAACTTCGCTGCAACGGACGGAAGCGCCGCAACGGCGACCAACCCACGGCGCAATTGTTTGAAATCCCCCGCCGATGCACTGATGGATTGAATTTCAATAAGCGCTCGCTCAAGCGGCACGAGCAATTCGTGGCCCGCCTGGGTCAATTCGATTTTTCGCGTCGTGCGGCTAAAGAGTTTGACTCCAAGCTCGGTTTCGAGTCGCTGTATGTGCGCTGTGAGCGCTGGGGGGGAAAGATATAACTCGCGAGATGCGCGTGCAAAATTTCGCAACCGTGCAACCGTGATGAAGCTCTTAATGTGCTGGAGCCGGTCGATCATAAACAGTTCAAACGATTGAAGTGCGCCCTCCGGAATATAGCAGGCTTCTGTGGCCGGGCGCTTGTCATTCCACTTCGGGCGAGTATCCCGAATTCAGCAAGCTCGTGAAAGACGAAACAAGGTTATTCGACCAAACGAAGGGTTTGATCGGAAACATGAAGACTGCCGTGTCGGCCAGCCAGAATCTGGCGGAGTCGCGTTGGACCCTTACAGACGGAATCCAGCGAGGACGAGCATCTTCGCTCTCGCTGGAGCATCGGGGCGGTTAGAGGTAAAAGTGTTCTAGTACGCGGCGGCACTAACTCAGGTGTCAACGAGTCGCGCGGGTCGCAGTTCGATGGTAGATTCTGCCGAAAAGGAAGGCAGCCGAAGGTCAAGACTGGGATTGAGTAGCTCAAGAGGCACTGGCATCAAAATACTTTAATGACGAAAGAGAGACACCATAATGAAGACGAATCAAACACAAATTCCGTTGGCGACGCTGCGAGCTGTCCTTTTCCTTCTGCTCGCGCTATCAGCAATGGCCATTGCGTTGAAAGCGAAATTGCGCGACAGCGCAAAGTCGTCCGGGGTGTCTTCGACAGCGCTGCCCGTTGCCAGACCTGAGGACGAGGGCTTTTCGACGGAGCGACTGCAACGAGTTCATGAAATTATGCAGCGCCATATTGACGCGAAGGAAATATCGGGCGTTGTGACTATGATCTCGCGCCACGGGCACGTCATTTATTTTGAGGCACAAGGAATGCAGGATATCGAGTCGAAGAAACCGATGCAGAAAGATGCCGTATTCGAGCTGGCATCCGCAACCAAGCCAATCACCGCCACACTCGTCATGATGTTAGTGGAAGAGGGAAAGATTCGCCTGGATGACCCAGTTTACAAGTTCATTCCCGAGTTTAAGAACGAGAAGGTAAGAACTTTGAAAGCAGGCGTCGCTATTCGGCACGTTGTGGGGCCCGACCCGATCTCCAAGAATAACGTGCGTGATTACACTAGCGGAGATTACGACGGCAATCCGCCCGAGGATTTCAACGAGTTCCCAGCCGTCCATGAGATCACGGTTCATGACTTGCTCACCCACACTTCTGGGCTAATGAGCGCGTGGGCCGGTGCGCCGGTGAATCCGAAGGGCTCTCCCCAACAGGAAGACCTCACGAACACCACCCTTGCCGTACTAGTTCCGAAATTTGCTTCGGTTCCTCTCGATTTTCAACCTGGCACACGCTGGGCCTATAGCAATTGGGCCGGATTCGATGTCCTCGCACGCATCGTGGAAATCGCCTCCAGCCAAACATACGGAGAGTTCTTGAAGCAGCGCTTATTGGAACCACTGGGGATGAAGGATACGTGGATAGGTCCGCTGCACGACGCGCGCGCGCCGAGGGTTGCCACGCGCTACCAAATGACCCCGAAAGGACTGGTCAAATATCTGCCCGAAAAGCCCTTTATTCGCACGACGACCTATTTTTCTGGCGGGGCTGGCCTTTCCGGCACGCCAGAGGACTATTGGAAATTTGGCCAGATGTTGCTCAACGGGGGCGAGTTCAACGGGAAGCGCATATTGAGTCCGGCATCGATCCAGTTAATGACCTCGAACCATGTCGGCGATCTATTTGCCAAAGGCCAAAATTCACCCGGAATGGGTTTTGGCTTGGGATTCTCAATCGTAGTCGATCACGCCCAGAATGATACATATCTCCCCGATGGCACGTACGTCTGGGCTGGGGCCACTGGTGTCAAGACTTCAATGAGCCCCAAAGAAAATCTGATTTTGAATTTCATGGTTGCGGGAGGTGGCGGTAAGGCCAGCGAAGACTTCGAGACCGCGGCAATCCAGGCAATGATGCATTAGGGTCTGCTACGCCATCGGTTCTGTCTAGCGTAGAAAGCTCGGCTGGGGCGATGTGGGCGTGTGGTTCGTCACCAGTCCATCCGCGTCACGAGTGGATCGCTCCGCTGTTCGACATTGAGAAGACTGAGTTTAATTTGGACGTTCTTTGTGTCGATGCGCGTACATATTCGAGGCAGGCTGTACAGTTCAATCGAGATGAGTCTCACCTTCCTGCTCACGAAGATAACGTCGTGGACCAATTGCGAATAATGTCTTTGGCCAAAACTACATCGGTCAGCGGCTGCGCGAGCAGTTAGTTTGCAGAGTTCATGCACTCAACCGTGGATCATGGGTTTATCCTAGAGTCAATCAGCATGGGGTTGAACTTCGTAATAGCTGCATGAACGCCTAACAGTTGAATGAGGTTAGGTACG
>Ga0207098_10372_pt1 | contig 14091 bp, 14 predicted proteins | sample Alteio_BWMinHeat_84_FD_153548 | JGI IMG/M metagenome (GOLD analysis project Ga0207098, IMG submission 153548) | Enriched cells from forest soil in Barre Woods Harvard Forest LTER site, Petersham, Massachusetts, United States -... | ecosystem: Environmental > Terrestrial > Soil > Temperate forest >...
AGGCAACTGACCGCTCAGGGTTTTGCCTTCGACCACTGGTCCACTCCGGCTAGTTACTTCTTCTACCTGGTCACCGGACTACATGCCGCCCACCTGGTTTTGGGAGTCCTCGCGCTCACCACTTGCCTGTGCGCTTTGGGCTGGCTCCGAAAAGTGGAGTTTCGTCAGATCGCCGTGGATGCCACCGCATGGTACTGGCACACACTCGGACTGGCGTGGATCCTGCTTCTGGCTGTTCTGGCCGTTGGTCAATAGATCAGAGAGTCCACTCGCGCGCAGAACCCGTTGCCCACCCTTTAAGCGAGTTTTTTGCTTGAAGGGTGAGAGATCCAAGCTCGTTGTCTCTTGCTCGATTTCCTGGGATGACCCCATCATGGAACAGCGTGGATCACTGCGTCTTGACCGTTTCGGCCTTTGCCTGCTTGGCTGCCCTGATCGTAAACTCATCCTTTTGTTCCACCGAGAGAGTGCCCGCGTCGGGATCTTTTACCTTCCACATCACCGCGTGGACCTGGTGGTTGCTGACTTCAAGAGTCAGGTAGTGATAAACCGGAAATCCAGCGTCCTGGTAAAGGTCGGCACGGCCCCGAAACAAAAGCGGATAGGGTTCCGCCCCGCCTCCTCCAGTGATGACATACTCCACGCCGCGCCGTTCGAAGCGCTCGTAGTTGTGAATGTGGCCGTTGAACACCACTACCTTCGCACGGATTCTCGCCAGCCTGGCTTCGAGGATATCTCGTAATGCGATCGATTCCGGGTCGGGGATACCCACGAAGATCTGCGACTGCCTGTCGGCCACCCAGGGAATGTGGAACAGGATGAAGAGAAACTCAATCTGGTGCGGCACATTGTTCAGCTGCGCGGCAAACCATTTGCCCTGGGTGGACGAGGCAGCCGTAGGCAGTGTCGAGTCCATCGAAATCACTTCCACACTGCCCAGAAGCGCCGAATAATACCGATGTTTCGCAACCGCGGGGAAATTGGCCAGGTAGTTGGCAATCCCCACATTTCTGTCCCCCCGGACTTCATGGTTTCCGGGCGCGGGCAACTGGAGAATGCGCTCTTCACGCCACCGCGCTGTCTCGGTCTGAAAAACCTGCCAGTCTGCAGTGCTTGAACCGATAAACGGCGTATCCCCTGTCAGCAGCAGCGCATCGGGATTTTCGTCGGCAATTCGATCGGCCAGCCATTTGCGCACCCGCGGATTCGTTCCCGAAGTCACCGCGGGATCGGTGAATCGCGTGTCCCCGTAAGCGACCAGCCTGATGGGCTGGCCGGGAACGAATTGCGGAAACACCAGGGTGGGATTGTGGTCCGGCACGTTCGGGTTTGCTGGCTCTGCTTGAATGGCCGCTGCAACCCATCCCAAAAGCGCGTAAATCATGGCGCAGCGAAAGCGGGTCAGAGTCTGCCGTTGACAACAGCAACTGGATGATTTCACTGCGACAGACTACCATCCGCCCATGCTGCGCAAGCTTCCGGCGCTTCATCGAGATTCCGCCGATCCGCGAATCGCAACTGTGCCTTCCGGGACCTGTCTGTTAGCGTTTGGGTGTGACGCTATCGGCAAACATCAGCCTATGAAAATGGGCACGGAAGAATGTGCGCCACTGTTCTCCCAGGCCCGGAGACTCAGGACACGAAAAGTAGATCGCGCGATTGCGGGCCATCAACAGCCCAATCGCTTCCAGCTGCCCGTTATGAGCCGAGAGCCGGCCGCCCTCATAGACCAGTTCATCCGTAAGATACTCGATGGCGTGGCCCAGCAGTTCCAGCCCATGGCCCGCCTCGGGACTGACCCGTCGTTTGTGATTTCGTCGCACTTCATCATTTGAGATGACAGGTGCCCGACTTGGGGATACCACATTCGTGGGTTCTGACGTATCGAACGGCTCATGCATATTCGGCTCTTCGGAACAAATCCTCATTCCATGAGGTGACGCAAGTAACGATCACGAGAAGGATGAATCAAGTTTGGCTTTCCGACGTCGCAATTGCAGTGACACTCCGCACAACAGTGTCATTTCCTCTTCACACGAGAAACTAGGTCCTGTCGCCGACCTTCGCCTTGACGGAGCGAGGTCGAAAACCTAAGCTCAAACCAGCGGCCGGTCGGACAGTACGGCTTTCTTCCGGCGCATCAGCCGCAGCCTTTTTGTGCATGCCACATGAGGACAGGTGACGATGATTCCATACCATTGGCAATACTTGCCGCTCCTTTTGCAGGTTCTGGTCGCCTTTGGCCTCGGCCTGGGAATGGTGGTAGGTTCGTGGTTCGTTGGCCACCACCGGAATACCGCGGTCAAACTCGCGGCTTACGAATGCGGCATTGTCCCGGTCGGCGATGCCCGCGGGCGCTTCAGCGTCCGCTTCTACATGGTGGCCATGCTCTTTATCCTCTTCGATGTGGAAGCGGTCTTCATGATGCCGTGGGCGGTAATCTATCGCAAGCTCCCGGCCATCACCGGTCATCGCCTGTTCGGCTTCTGGGAGATGGTCGTTTACCTGGGTTTCGTGGCCGTGGGGCTGTACTATATCGTGCGCAAGGGCATCCTGGACTGGAGCATGGATAAGGCGGACCTCTAGCATGGCCGACAAGCAGACCGCATCCTCGACCGGCCCGATTCTCTCAGGCCCGACTTTGTCCGGAAAAGCCGCTGTTCTCGAGGCGCTTCCAAACCACCCCGCTCTCAAAGCCATTCTTGCCTGGAACCCCGGCGCCCTCACCGACGCGAAAGTCGACCGCGGCGAACTCACCCTCGCCGTCGGCAAAGATTCAATCCTTGCCGCCTGCGAGACGCTTCGCTCTGCCGGTTACAACTTCTTCGAAGACATGACGGCGGTCGACTGGTATCCGTCTGACCCGCGCTTCCAGTTGAGCTACCACCTCCTTTCCCACGCATATAAGGAGCGCATCCGGCTCCGCGCCATGGTTGAGGAAGAAGACCCGTCAGTCGAATCGATCACTAGCATCTGGGCGGGAGCCAATTATTACGAGCGCGAAGTCTTCGATCTCTTCGGAATTCGCTTCGAAGGCCATCCCAATCTCCGCCGCATCCTGATGCCCGACGACTGGCAGGGCCATCCCTTGCGCAAGGACTATCCCGTGGAGGGCTATCGCTGATGCCAGACATTGTCGGCACCCCGATCCTTGAAGCTCCGCTGGCCGAGGGCTCCAAAGACCAGCACATGGTCCTCAACATGGGACCGCAGCATCCGTCCACCCATGGCGTGCTGCGCCTGGTGCTCGAAATCGACGGCGAAATCGTCGTCCGCCTGTACCCCGAAATCGGCTACCTTCACACCGGCATCGAAAAAACCTGCGAAGCCAAGTTCTACCAACAGGTCGTTCCCCTGACCGACCGCGTCGATTACCTCGGCCCCATGGCCAACAACCTCTGCTACTGCCTGGCCGTCGAAAAGCTTCTTCAGCTCGAAATCCCCGAACGCGCCCAGTGGATCCGCGTCCTTCTCACCGAGGTCACCCGCCTCAATTCGCACCTCATCTGGCTGGGTACGCACGCCATGGACATCGGCGCCCTCACCGTGTTCCTCTACACCTTCCGCGAGCGCGAAGAAATTCTCCGCATCTTCGAGATGGTGTCGGGACAGCGGATGATGACCAGCTACTTCCGCATCGGCGGGCTCGCCATGGAGCCGCCCCTCGGTCTCCTCGAGCGCATTCAGGCCTTCATCAAGACGTTCCCTGAAAAGATCGACGAGTATTCGAATCTGCTCACCGGCAATCCCATCTTCTACAGGCGGCTCAAGGGTGTTGGCCACCTCTCGAAAGAGGATGCGATCGCGCTCGGTGTCACGGGCCCCGTTATGCGCGCCTCCGGCATCGACTTCGACCTGCGCCGCGACATGCCGTATTCGAGCTACGAGAAGTTCCAGTTCCGCGTGCCCGTGTCGAACGATTGCGATGTCTGGGCCCGCTACCTGCTCCGTCTCGACGAAATGCGCGAGAGCGTGAAGATCATCCAGCAGGCCCTGGATGGAATGCCGGGAGGACCGGTCAAAGCGAACGCGCCTAAAATCGTGCTTCCGGATCGCGAAGCAATGAAAACCCAGATGGAGTCGCTTATCCATCACTTCAAGATTGTTACCGAGGGATTCGCCGTGCCGGCCGGCGAAGTCTATCAGGGAATCGAATCCGGGCACGGACAAATGGGCTATTACGTGGTGTCGGATGGCACCGCCAAGCCCTATCGCGTCCACATGCGCTACCCCGGATTCGCAACCTTGCAGGCCCTCGAAGTCATGTGCAAAGGCCGTATGCTCGCCGACGTCGTCGCCGTCATCGGCTCCATCGACATCGTGCTGGGGGAGATCGACCGCTAGAAAAGATTGGGGGACGTGAAATTAATGGGCGATTTCGTACGAAAGATGGCCCATGACTTTTATGGCTACGGCAGATGGAGCGCGCCCTACTGGTTTATTGGCCCAGAACAAGGCGGCGACGGAAACGAGGAAAGGGCCAAGGCTTTTTCGGAACTAGGCAAAGACGGACTTTGCGACTGCAAGGAGTTTCACAAGGCAATTAACGAATTCCGGTGGCACCGAGAGCCCCCGGAAGAGGCAAAACTTCAGCCTACATGGCGACGATTGATGCTGCTTCTTATGCCGTCCCTAAAATTGGGCACCGACCCACTCGCACTCCGGAGATATCAGTCGAGGGATTGGGGAATGCACGAAGGCGAGACTTGCGTGATTGAATTGGGTGGACTCGCCGCAAAGAGCTTTAGAACTCCAATTGATCGGCAGTCCTTTCGAGAGGGGCGGATCAAGTCGATTAAAGAGCGACTCAATGAACGAATCAGACAGACGGATCCTTACCTTAGGCTCGTTGTGATGTACGGATCTAGTTCTAGGGTCGCATGGAAAAGTATCTGCGGGTATGATTTCTCGAAGGGTGGTTTACTGAAGCACGAGAAAACAGTCTTCGCATTCATGCCGAGCCCCACGTGGCCCGGGCAGTGGGATGAAGAATGGATTGACCTCGGAGTACGAATTGCATTGGGGTGAGCAATTGTACGTCGAGCTGTGGGTCTCGCTGGCGTCTCTTCTCCGGAGCTACACCGGCGCCCACGGGCTGAACGGCGATCACCAGGCCACGGTCGAACTCGGCGAAGAACGAATCACGGTTCGCCATGCCAACGCCTGGCTCGACCTCCGACGCAGCGGTTCTAAGATAAACTGGCTCCGCGAGGATGGACGGGCCGGATCGCTTGAATTCACACCAGCCGGACGGCTCCACTCCGGCGATAATGAGGAAGAGATGGATATGGCGGCAGAAGCCTGGGCGCGGGAGTTGATGCATGAACAGTGAGACAATGTCCATCTTTTCTCCTCAACTTGCCGCCCGCTTTGACGCGCTCGTGACTAAATATCCGGTCAAGCGCTCCGCCCTGATCCCGATGCTCCTCTACGCCCAGGATGAGGTCGGCTACCTCTCCGACGTGGTTATTAACGAAATCGCCGAGCGGCTCTCCATCACTCCCCTCGAAGTCCGCAACGTCGCCACCTACTACTCCATGCTGCGCTTCAAGCCGGCGGGCAAATTCAACGTGCAGGTCTGCACCAATATCAGTTGCATGCTGCGCGGCGGTTACGAACTTCTCGAACGCTTCCAGGACGAACTCGGCATTGGCCACAAGGGCGTCACGCCCGACGGCGTTTTCTCTCTCGAAGAAGTGGAATGTATCGGCGTCTGCTGCTGGGCGCCCGCCATCCAGGTCAACTACGCCTTCCACGATGAACTAACTCCAGACGATGTGCCGGACATCCTCGCCAAATATCGCATCCAGAACAAGGAAAAAAATGCCTAGGCTGGTCTCTCATCCCGATGAAGTCAAGATCGTGACCCGTCGCTTCGGCCAGGGCGCGGCCAATATTGACACGTACATCGAGCTCGGCGGATACGAAGCCGCAAAAAAATGCCTTGCCCAGGGCCCCGACTGGATCATCACCGAGATGAAGGCCTCCAACCTCCGCGGCCGCGGCGGTGCGGGCTTCCCCGCCGGCCTGAAGTGGTCCTTCGTCCCCAAGCAGTCCACCAAGCCCAAATACGTTCTAGTCAATGGCGACGAAAGCGAGCCCGGCACCTGCAAGGACCACCTCATCTTCCTGCACGATCCGCACGCTGTCATTGAAGGAACCATCATCGCAGGCCTCGCCATCGGCGCCAAGGTCGGCTTCATCTATCTCCGCGGAGAGTACCGCTACCTCCTTGAAATTATGGAGAAGGCCGTTGCCGACGCGTACGCGAAGGGCATTCTGGGCAAAAACATCTTCGGCTCCGAAACCGAATTTCAGGTCATCACCCAGACCGGCGCCGGTGCCTACGAAGTAGGCGAAGAATCTGCGCTGATGGAATCGCTCGAAGGCAAGCGCGGCGTCCCCCGCATCAAGCCGCCCTTCCCCGCGGTCGTCGGCCTCTACGGCGGACCCACGGTCATCAACAATGCCGAGACCATCGCCACTGTGCCCCACGTCATCACCATGGGCGCCGCGGCCTACGCGGCCGTTGGTTCCGAGCGCAACGGTGGCACGCGCCTCTTCGGCCTCAGCGGTCACATCGAGCGCCCCGGTGTCTACGAACTGCCCATGGGCTACAACCTCAAGAAGATGATTTACGAGGTTGGCGGGGGCATTCGCGGCGGCCGCAAATTAAAGGCCGTTGTCCCCGGAGGCTCCTCCACGCCCGTCCTTCTTCCAGAAGAAATCGAAAACCTCGGCATGGACTTCGACCAGGTCGGCAAAGCAGGTTCGATGCTCGGCTCCGGCGGGGTCGTGGTCATCGACGACCAGACCTGCATCGTCGAATTCGCCCTGCGCACGATCAGTTTCTATCAGCACGAGAGCTGCGGCTGGTGCATTCCCTGCCGCGAAGGCACCGACTGGCTCAAGAAGACCCTCACCCGCTTTCACGCCGGTTTCGGAGTTGCCAAAGACATCGACAACATCCGCTACCTCGCCGAAAACATGATGGGCCGCACCTTCTGTCCCCTCGGCGACGCCGCGGCCATGCCCACGATTGGGTTTGTGAAGAAGTTCAGGAAAGAATTCGAAGACCACCTCGACGGCAAACCCTGCCCCTTCGCCAAACACACCGAAATGGCCGTGGTTTAGGGGCCTCGGAGAGAAATGCCAGACGTAACCTTCACAGTCGATGGAAAAAAGCTGACCGCCCCCGCCGGAACACTGCTCATAGAAGCGTGCCGCAAGGCCGGCATCGAGATCCCCGCTTTCTGTTATTACCCGGGCCTCTCGCTCCAGGCCGCCTGCCGCATGTGCGTTGTGCGTCAGGAAAAAGTTCCCAAGCTGCAGACCGCGTGCACCACCCCGGTCGCTGAAGGCAACGTCTTCATCACCGAGTCGCCCGAAATCACCCAGGCCCGCAAGGCGACCATCGAACTGCTTCTCGGCAACCACCCCCTTGACTGTCCCGTCTGCGACGCCGGCGGCGAGTGTGAACTGCAGGACATGACGTTCAAATATGGCGCCGGCGGAAGCCTCTACACTGAGGCCAAGCAGCACCGCGAAGAGCAGCAGTGGTCCCCGGCCGTCTTCTTCGACCGTCCCCGTTGCATCCTCTGCTACCGCTGTGTCCGCATGTGCGGCGAAGGCATGGACGTCTGGGCCCTCGGCATTCAAAATCGCGGCGTCAGCGCCGTCATCGCGCCCAATGGCGCCGACCATCTCGACTGCGAGCAATGTGGCATGTGCATCGACGTCTGCCCCGTCGGCGCGCTCACCAGCGGCAGCTACCGCTACAAGACCCGCCCTTGGGAGATGAAGCACGTCACTACTGTTTGCACTCACTGCGCCGACGGCTGCAAGGTCACGCTCGGAATCCGCCAGTCCAATGAAGGTTCGGAAATCGTCCGCGCTGATAACCGCGACAAGAGCGGCATCAACGGCGACTTTCTTTGCGCCAAGGGCCGTTTCGGATTCGACTTCGTCGAAAACCCCGAGCGGCTCATCAAGCCACTCGTCCGCAACGGCGCCGGCAAACTCGAGCCCGCCACCTGGGATCACGCTCTCCGCGCGGCCGCCGGCAAGCTTAAAGAAATCCGCGACGCCAAAGGTGGCGAGGCTATCGCCGTCATCGGCTCCAACCGCACCACCAACGAAGAGAACTACCTGCTGCAGAAATTCGCTCGCACCGTTCTCCGCACCAACAACATCGACCACGAGCGCACCGCGGACTACGCCACATTTGTCGCCGCCCTCGCCGGCCACGAAGGTAAAGTGGCCAGCCTGCGCGACACCGCGACTGCGCCGGCCATCCTGCTCATCGGCGGCGACCCCACCAACGAACATCCGCTGCTGGCCTGGAACATCCGTACCAACGTTCGCCTCAACCGCGCCCGTCTCTACATCGCCAATCACCGCTCCATCAAGCTGGAGCGCCAGGCCAAGGCCGTGCAAGGCCTGCCCCCCGCCGGCTACCGCGACCTGACCACCATCCTCGATCACAACGATTCTGACTTCGCCAAAGCCGTCATGGCCGAGCCGTCGCTGCTCATCGTCTTCGGCCAGGATTTCGGTGGAAACCACATCGCAGCCCTCGTCTCGTGGGGACTCGCCCTCGGCAACGTTCGCTTTGCATTCCTCGGCGACCACGCCAACTCCCGCGGCGCCGCCGACATGGGTTTGCTCCCCGATCTCCTCCCCGGCTACGTCCCTGTCGCTAACCCCGGTGCCTTTGCAGACGAATATCCCGGCCTGCCAACCACGGCCGGCCTCACCCAGCCTGAAATCTTCGCCGCCGCCCGCCAGAGCGCCCTCGGCGCTCTGCTCGTGGTCGGCGCCGATCCCGTTGAGAAGTCAGGTATCGATCCCGCGTCCCTCAAAAACACCTTCGTCATCGTGCAGGATATGTTCCTCACCGCCACCGCCGCCCTCGCGGACGTGGTCTTCCCAGCCGCAAGTCTTTACGAAAAAACCGGCACTATTACCAACACCTTTGGAGATGTTCAGCTGGCTCGCAAAGGCGCTGACAAGGCCGGCGTGAAGCCAGACTTCGAAATCCTCGCTCGTCTCGCCGCCTCCATGGGCGCCGACGTCAAAACGCTCGTTCCCTTTGGCAAAGCCGGCGTCACCGCTGACCTCGGCCAGTCGCGCGGAGCCCAATCGGGCGAAGCCGATTGCCACGCTGTCTGGCTTGCAGCGAACGGTCTCGAGCCAAAACTAAGCCCCTTTGACCCGCTCGCCGTCCTCGACGAGATCGAGCGCCTCGTCCCCTACTACAAACTCGACCGCATGAATCTTTTCAGCGGCAACGATGTACCCACTGAGCCGGGCTTCGTTCCCGTCTCGTCTCTCACCCAGCCGCACCCCGAGTTGATTAATTCCGCGCACGACGGCCTGTTTACCTCGGGCACCTTGAGCCGCCATAGTCCGGCGTTGCGCGAGTTGGAGCTTCATCAATCGCAGCAATTGGCAGAAACCGCCGCCGACTAAATACCACCTTGTCATCCTGAGCGCAGCGAAGGATCTGCGTTTTAGGCATTCGGTTCACGCAAGAGAGGCTGAAGCCCCGTGACACTTTTTTGGTTCTTTCTCTGGAGCCTGCTCAAGATCATCGTGGTGACGGTGATCTTCCTGATGGGCGTGGCCTACACGGTGCTGCTCGAACGCAAGCTGGTGGCCCGCATCCAGAACCGCTGGGGTCCCAGCCGCGTCGGTCCCTTCGGTCTGCTGCAACCCCTCGTTGATGGCGCCAAGTCCTTCCTCAAGGAAGACCTGATTCCCACCTCCGTCTACAGGCCTCTCTATCTCCTCGCTCCCATCATCTCCCTTGGCTGCGCGCTCATCTCTATCGGCGTCGTACCCTTCGGCAATCCTAATCTCAACTACAACGGCTTCCGCTTCTTCCAGATTTCCGACGTCAATGTCGGCCTGCTGGTCATCCTCGGCGTCACGTCCGTCGGCGTCTACGGCATCGCCCTGTCCGGCTGGTCCTCAAACAACAAATATTCGCTGCTCGGCTCTCTCCGCTCATCGGCCCAACTCGTAAGTTATGAGCTCGCCCTCGGCCTGTCGCTGGTCGGTGTCGTGCTCCGGGCCGGCTCGCTCAATCTCCGCGTGATCGTGGAAAATCAATCCCGGCTCGGCATTCTCAGCTGGAACATCTTTGGCGGGCTCCAGTTCATCGCGTTCTTCATCTACCTCATGGCCGCCTACGCGGAGACCAACCGCGCGCCCTTCGATCTGCCCGAGGCCGAAAGCGAACTGGTCGCCGGCTATCACACCGAGTACAGCTCCATGAAATTCGCCATGTTCTTTATGGCCGAATACGGCAACATGATCACCGTGGGCTGCGTGGCGACTCTCCTCTTTCTGGGCGGCTGGACCAGCCCCTTCGGCAACCTGATCCCGACGCCAAACAACCCATTCATTCAGGCCATCCTTCCGCTCTTCTGGTTCGTCTTCAAGGTCTTCAGTTTCCTGTTTCTCTACGTCTGGGTGCGCGGCACTCTGCCACGCTTCCGCTATGACCAACTCATGAATTATGGCTGGCGGTTTTTGCTCCCGCTTGCCATCCTGAACATCGTCGGCACAAGCCTCTGGCTCGCGTATAAGCCATAGCGCGCTCTTTTTACCGGACCGCGCTCGTTTACAATCGGAGAGGATTTTCCGTAGACACTCGATCCTCTTCTCAATCGGCGGCAATTCTCCGCCGCCTACGCAAGCGATGGAACAATGCACTTAATCCTGTTTATCGTCTTTGCCGGACTCTGCCTCGCAGGAGCGATGAATCTCCTGCTCCAGACCCATCCCATCAACAGCGCCCTCTCGCTGGTCGTGGTGATGACGTCGCTGGCGGTGTTGTATCTGCTCCTCGGCGCCGAATTCCTCGCCATCGCGCAGATCATCGTCTACGCTGGCGCCATCATGGTGCTCTTCACCTTCGTGGTTATGCTCCTCAACGCCGGCCGCGAAGAACGCACTCTAGGCAGCCGCGCCGGCAAGATGATCGGCTTCCCCGCTGTCGCAGTCTTTCTTGGCGTAATCGCTACCGTCATCCTCAAAGCCCAGAACCTCGGTTCAGTCGCGCTGAGCGACCCCATCACCTCCACCGAGGATTTGAGCCGCGTTCTCTTCCACGAGCTTCTGCTCCCGTTTGAAGTCACCTCCGTGCTCATCCTCGTCGCCATACTCGGCGCCGTGGCCCTGGCCCGTGCCGGCAGCGGAGAACGGAGGGTCAGCAAGTGATTCCCATTTCCTGGTACCTGCTCTTGAGCGCCGCTCTGTTTTGTCTCGGAGTCGTCGGATTCCTCATCAAGCGAAATCTCATCACCGTCTTCATGTCCATTGAGCTCATGCTCAACGGTGTCAATCTTTCCTTCGTCGCCTTCGCCCATCAATGGCACCTGGTAAAGGGACAGATCTTCGTGTTCTTCGTGATGGTCGTCGCCGCCGCTGAAGCCGCCGTCGGCCTTGCCATCATCATTGCCGTCTTTCGCGCCCGCTCCACTCTTGCTGTCGACCGGATCGACTTGATGAAACTATGAACGAATCGCTCCATCTCTGGCTCGTTCCGCTGCTGCCGTTCGCGGGCTTCCTCATCAACGGAATCCTCGGCCGCCGCATGCCGAAGGCACTGGTCACGACTGTCGCCCTTCTGGCTCCCCTCGCTTCGTTCGCCGTCGTCATCAATGCCGCACGCGCCGGAGCGACGTTGCCCTACATCGAAACTTTTCGCCACAGCTGGATCAACGCCGGCACCCTCCACATCGATTACAGCTTTGTTCTCGATCAACTTTCGCTTGTCATGCTCCTGGTCGTCACCGGAATCGGCTTCCTCATCCACATCTACTCCGCCGGATACATGGCCCATGACGAAGGCTACGCGCGCTACTTCAGCTACCTGAACCTGTTTCTCTTCTTCATGACCGTTCTGGTGCTGGCCGGCAACGCCCTCCTGATGTTTGTTGGCTGGGAAGGTGTCGGTCTCGCCTCCTATCTCCTCATCGGCTTCTGGTTCCAGAAGCCCTCCGCAGCCAGCGCCGGCATGAAGGCCTTCGTCGTCAACCGCATCGGCGACTTCGGATTCCTCATCGGCATGTTCCTGCTGCTCGGAAACTTCAATTCCCTTTCCTTTAATGTGATCGCCGCCGAGCTCGCCGTAAAGCCCGCATGGACCGGCGGCGTCCTCACCGCCATTGCCCTCTGCCTGCTCGTCGGCGCTACCGGCAAAAGCGCGCAACTGCCTCTCTACGTCTGGCTCCCCGACGCCATGGAAGGCCCCACGCCCGTCTCGGCCCTCATCCACGCAGCCACCATGGTCACCGCCGGCGTCTACATGATCGCCCGGACCCATTTCCTCTTCGACCGCTCGCCCTTCGCCCTCCTGATCGTCGCCATCGTTGGAGCCGCCACGGCCATCTTCGCCGCCACCGTCGCCCTCGTCCAGACCGACATCAAGCGCGTCCTGGCTTACTCCACCGTCTCGCAACTCGGCTACATGTTCCTGGGTTGCGGTGTTGCCGCCTACTCCGCCGGCATCTTCCATCTCATGACCCACGCCTTCTTCAAGGCTCTGCTCTTCCTCAGCGCCGGCTCCGTCATCCATGGTCTCGGGGGCGAACAGGACCTGCGCAAAATGGGCGGCCTCCGTCGCCACATGCCCATCACCTTCTGGACCATGACGGTATCGGTTTTCACCATTGCCGGATTCCCGCCACTCGCCGCCTTCTTCTCCAAGGACGCGATCCTTTACGCGGCATTCCTGCACGGGACAAGCGGAAAGATCTTCTGGTTCATCGGCCTGGTCACGGCGCTGCTCACGTCGTTCTACATGTTCCGTCTCTGGTACCTGACCTTCCTCGGCGAACGCCGCGCCGGCGCTTCCAGCCTCGAAGATCACGGTGCTCCGGTGCACGCCCGCTCCGGCAGTAAGCTCGTTCTCGAAGCCGAGTACCCGGCTCACGAAAGCCCCTGGTCGATGCTCGGCCCGCTTGTCATCCTCGCCGTGCTGTCCATCGGCGGCGGCTGGATCGGTATCGAGCGTTTTGCCGCATACCTCGCCCCGTCCGTCGGCGCAGCGTCCGTCGAAGCCGGCAGCGCCGGCCTCGAGTGGACCCTCGCCGGTCTTGCCGTCGCCGCCGCACTCCTTGGCTGGTTTATCGCTCACCGACTCTACAAGTCCCGCCCCGAGACTCCCGGGCATCTCGCCGCTTCGATGTCGGGCCCCTACAACCTTCTGCTCCACAAGTACTGGATCGACGAACTCTACGGCGCCGTGATCGTCAAGCCGATCCTCGCCATCTCGCGTTTCGTTCTGGAATGGATCATCGACGTAGCCATTCTCGGTGGCGCGGCCTGGCTCCTCGGCGGCATCGCCACGCTCGGCGGAGCCATCCTGCAGCGCTGGCAATCCGGCAACCTGCGATCCTATGCAGCCTGGCTCACCGCCGGCGCAGCGGTCCTGCTGCTTTATGTCCTCTGGGCATACTCCCCGGCCAGCCTTTCAGCCTTCTTCAACCACGGAGCGGGGCACTGAGCATGAACGACCTCAACCAATCCATCCTTACGCTCATCCTTCTCGTTCCCATTGCCGGCGCGATCCTCATCGCCTTCTTGCCCGACCGCGGCAAGCTCTCCGCCTGGCTCGCCCTGCTCACCGCGCTGGCCAGCTTCGGCCTCACTCTTCACCTGCCCGCCCACTTCGTCATCGGGCAGCCTGGCTATCAGTTCGAATTCAATCGACTCTGGATTGATCTCAATCCGAACGCCGGCCACCAGGGCATCTTCTATCACGTCGGCGTCGATGGCCTCAGCCTCTGGCTCGTCGTCCTCACCGGCCTGCTCGCACCCGTCGGCGTACTCGCCAGCTGGAACGCCATCAAGGAGCGCAGCAAAATCTACTACTCGCTGTTCCTCGTTCAGCAAACCGCCATGTTCGGCGTCTTTGTCTCTCTCGATCTGATGGTGTATTACGGCTTCTGGGAACTCTCGCTGGTTCCCATGGCCATCCTCATTGCCATGTACGGCCGCAAGGACGGCCCGCACGCCGCCGGCCGATTCTTCCTTTTCACGTTCATCCCTTCCGCGCCCCTGCTGGTAGCGATCCTTTAT
>Ga0207098_10373_pt1 | contig 14084 bp, 11 predicted proteins | sample Alteio_BWMinHeat_84_FD_153548 | JGI IMG/M metagenome (GOLD analysis project Ga0207098, IMG submission 153548) | Enriched cells from forest soil in Barre Woods Harvard Forest LTER site, Petersham, Massachusetts, United States -... | ecosystem: Environmental > Terrestrial > Soil > Temperate forest >...
CGCACTGGCAACCCTGCGCCGCGCCATCGAACTCGGCGTCAACCTCATCGACACCGCCGACTCGTATGGCCCCGGCACGTCGGAAGAGTTAATCGCCGAAGCCCTCTATCCTTATCCCACGGGGCTCGTCATCGCCACCAAGGGTGGCTGGGAGCGCCCCGGCCCCGGCCAGTGGACCCACAATGCCAGCCCCGACCACCTCACCAGGGCCCTCGAAGGCAGCCTCAAGCGCCTGCGCCTCGAGCGCATCGACGTATATCAACTCCACATCCCCGACCCCGCGGTCTCGTTCGACGCATCCATGGAAACGCTCGCGAAACTTCGCGAACAAGGCAAGATCCGCCACGTCGCGCTTTCCAACGTTGCGCAGGAATACATCGAGCGTGCGCGCAAAATCGTGCCCATTGTCACGGTGCAGAACCGCTACAGCTTCGCCGATCGCGAGTGGGATTTTGTTGTTGATTACTGCGAGCAGCACAACATCGGCTTCATGCCGTGGGCTCCCATGGCGCAGGTGCGCTTCGCCAACGAAGCACTGGAGAATGCCGCGAAACAATTGAACGCGACTCCGCTCCAGGTCGCGCTGGCATGGCTCCTCAAGCGGTCGAAAGTGATCCTGCCGATACCCGGCACATCGTCCGCGAAGCATGTCGAAGAGAACATCGCCGCCGCCGCGCTGGAATTGCCGCAGAGTCTCTACGATGAACTCTCCGCGGTGACTCATCCCCCGAAAAGCCTGCGCGGCTAAGCCAGCCCCTAAAGCTGGGTGCCCTATCCTAACGACGTTTTTGTCGTTAGGGTGGGGCTTTCATTAACGTTCGTATTGGGCGGTCTTCCTCGCGGAACTAGAGAATTCGGGAATTCCTCTGCTCTTGCTCTTGGTCATTAGTTCGGCGATTTTGACGTGAATGCGTCGAGTTGCATCATCAGCCCGAATATATCCATGATGATCCGCGTTTCTTTAATCCTGCCGTCCTGAAGCCGGTCTATCACCATGCCCCAAACCTTCACGGATCTTCCGGTAGCTGGTACGCCAAGAAAGTCGTTTCGGTGCGTGCCGGACCACTCAAAGCGGGTCAGCACTTTGTCGTCCTCGGAGATCTGTTCTTCGACGGAGAAGTACAGATCAGGAAACGCATTTCGCATACCACGCAGAACGTCCTTCAATCCTTCCAACCCTGGGCCCTGGCCAGGAAATGGGACTTGCTCGACCACGTCTTCCCATACGAACCGTGCCGCGGATTCAATCTGGCCTTGGTTAATAGTTTCTTCAATGAAGCGCCTGACGACACTGCTATTGTCTTGCGTCAACCGGAATCTCCTTTTGCAGATAGCCTCGGCTCGAATTGTATCGTCCGCGGTTCTCGAGAGTGGAGGAATCTGAGGCAATGCAAGAAGCATTCAAATCTGAATGTTTCTCAAAATTCCAGGACTTCTGGAGGGAGTCCTGATTCGTTGTGCTCAGGAGTATGAGCCTCGCAACCACTTCTACACTCCCAGCTCTGCCCGGATCGCCTCCGCAATCCCCTCCGCGTGCCGCCGCATAGCCTCTTCGCTCTCTGCCTCGATCATCACCCGCGCCAGGGCCTCGGTTCCCGAGTAGCGAATCACCACCCGCCCCGAATCCCTCAATTCCTCTTCGGCGGCGCGAATCTTCGCGGCCACCGCGGGAATTCCCTCCAGCGGCTTCTTCTCCCGCACCTTCACGTTCACGATGACTTGCGGAAAGACCTTCAAGTCAGCGGTGAGTTCATCGACGCTCTTGCCGCTTCGAGAAATCAGATCCAACACCACAAGCGAGGTCAGCAATCCGTCGCCCGTGGTCGCCAGGTGAGGGAAGAGAATGTGCCCCGACTGCTCGCCGCCCAGCGCGGCATTTTGCTTCAGCATCATCTCGAGCACGTAGCGATCCCCAACCGGCGCGCGCAGCATGCGAATGGCTGAACGCTTCAGCGCTGCTTCGAGTCCCATGTTCGACATGGTGGTCGCCACCACAACATCGCCCGTCAAGAGTCCGCGATTCTTCAAATCGCGGGCCGTCATCAGCAGGATCGTGTCGCCATTGATGACGTTTCCGCGCGGGCCGGCCAGCATGCACCGATCCGCATCGCCATCGAACGTCAGTCCCAGGTCGGCGCCTCGGGCTACAACTTCGCCGGCGACCCAGGTCGGATGCAAGGCTCCGCAGCCGTCGTTGATATTGCGGCCATTGGGGAAGATGTTCAGCAGCGTCACGTTGCCTCCCAGCCTCCGGAACAACTCCGGCGCAACCGCGGCAGCCGCGCCGTTGGCGCAGTCGGCAACGATGCGGTCGCCGCGCCGACCGAGATTCAATTCCGGCACGCAGTCAATCAGGAACTGAATGTAATCGGCCTCCAATGCGGCGTTGTCCTCCACCGCAGGCAGAGTTGCCGGATCCGGGGTCGTCACCCGCGCCGCATGATGAAAGATCTCGTCTTCGATTGCCAGTTCCAGCGCATCGGGAAGCTTGAATCCATCGGCGCCGAACAGCTTGATGCCATTGTCGCGCCAGGGATTGTGCGAGGCGGAAATCACCACGCCCGCGTTGAATCCATGCGTGTGAGTCAGGAAGGCAATACCCGGCGTCGTGATCACGCGTGCGCTTTCCACCCGCGCTCCCGCTTCACGCAATCCAGCCGCCAGCGTGGCCGCGATCCACGGGCTTGACTCCCGTGTATCCCGCCCCAGAATCACGCGCGGTTCCGCCGCGGTCTCGCGCAGCGAGTGTCCCAGCGCCAGGCCCGTGGCGAACACCGTGGTCGCATCCAACGGAACTTCGCCGGCGATGCCGCGAATTCCGTCCGTGCCAAAAAGTTTGCGTTCAGCTGTAGTAATCATGACTCCCCATTTCTTTCCGAATCCGCCGGGCTTACGCTCTCCACCCGGCTTCCGAATGCCCCGTCACTCAAGCGTGTAACCACGCTGTCTCCCGCCGCCACTTGTCGCGCCGACCGCACCAGGGCGCCATTTGCATCCAGCACCAGTGCATATCCTCGATCGAGAACTGCGAGGGGCGAAAGGGAATTGAGCTGGGCCGCCAGCGCCGTCAGCCGTCCTCGCCTGGCCTCCATCATGCGTTCAATCGTCCTGTCCAGCCGAGTACGGCAGGCGTCGAAGTGTCCGCGCGCATGGGCCAGCTGCCGGCGCGGATCGTGGCGCAGGACCGCTGCCGTCAGCTCGGTCACGTCGCGCTGGCCGCGGCGAAGCCGATGGCGCAGGGCCGTCTCCATGCGAAAACCCAGCTCATCGAGCTTCTGTTGCGCCCGGTGCAGCAAATTCGCCATCCTCGATTCCGCGCGGCTGGCCGGAACCCTCGCCAGCCGCTGCCGTGCCTGCAGGATCTGGAACCGCGCCGCGCGCTCCACGCGGTGATTGAGCCGTGCGAGATGTTCAGCGATCTTGTGCTGCGCCTCGGTAATCAGCTCCGCTGCCGCTGAAGGTGTGGGCGCCCGTAGATCGGCGACGAAATCGGCGATCGTGAAGTCGGTTTCGTGCCCCACGGCAGAAACCACCGGCAACTGCGAAGCCACGATGGCGCGGGCAACTCGCTCACTGTTGAATGCAGCCAGGTCCTCCAGGGATCCGCCTCCGCGCGCCAGCACAATCACATCCGCCAGCCCGGATGCGTTCAGGCACGCCAGCGCCGCTTCCACCTCGGAAGCGGAAGATTCGCCCTGAACCGATACCGGACAGAGCAGCACGTTCAGCCCCGAATGGCGGCGCCCCACGATGTTCAGGAAATCCTGGATGACCGCCCCGGTTCGAGACGTCACGATGCCCACCGTTCTCGGGAATGCGGGCAGCGGCCGTTTGCGCGCCGCATCGAACAGCCCTTCCGCTTTCAGTTTTTCCTTCAGCTGCTCAAATGCCAGCTGCAGCGAGCCCGCGCCGACCGGCTCCATGGTTTCGGCCACCAGCTGCATCTGGCCGCGCTGCTCATACACACTGACCCGTCCCCGCACCAGTACGTGCAGGCCGACTTCGGGCCGGAAACGAAGCAAGAGCGCCTGGCGCCGGAACAATACCACCGGCAACTGCGCGTCCGCGTCCTTGAGCGTGAAGTACATGTGGCCCGACGGAGCCGGACGGAAATTGGAGATTTCCCCTTCCACCCAGACATCCCCATACTCCCGCTCCACGCGCTCGCGAACCTCTCCCACGAGATCCCGGACCAGCCAGATTCTGCGAGTGGGTTGCGGTTCCTCAAAGTTGAGGTCGAGCTGAGGCGCAGATGGATCGTTCTTGACCACCAAGGATGAGTGTAATTTGTTGGTCCGTCGTCGCGTTTAGGGCCGGCCGGCTACCAAGGGAAATCGCAGGAACGAATGGCATTGCCAACGCTGGTTCTCTTCGGGCGCCAAACCAGCATGAGACCGCGGTCTTCCCGGAGGGGAAGAGTCGAAAATAGCCCACGACGGAGCGTAGCTCAATCCTGGGACAAATGCCCCAAGCACGTCTCGCGCCCCGTAGGGAGCGCAGCGAAGATTTCCTCATCGTTTGTCGTGTTCAGGCGATTAGGGCCGGCCGGCCACCAGCTCTTTCATGCGCCTGGCGATGTCGGTGAGCTGCGGCGCGGCCTCCGGATCAGTCTCGCCCGAATACAGCACTTCCGCCTCCTGCGCCAGGATCGTTCCCTTGGTCAGCCCGAACGTGCCGAGCACTCCGGCTAGCTTGTGCGCCGCTGTATGCGCCGCTTCGCGCTGATCCTGCGACAGCCTGCCCGCCGAAAGCGCCGCGCCGGCACTCTCCAGCACCGCCACCCGCTCCTCGATTTGAGGCAGGAACTGTTTCCACAGCTTGTCCAGGGCTTCCTTCATCGAGGGCTGCTGGGATGGCTCAGTCATGCGCCGAACTAGCTCCAGCCCAGAACCCCGGCGATTTGGGAAGAGAGCGTCATCGGGTCAAACGGCTTGAACAGCACCGCCTCCACTCCCAGGTCCGCGAATCGACGCTGGTCGTTGCTTTGCACCTTGGCGGTCAGCAGCAACACCGGAATCCGTGCCGTGATCGGGTTCTTGCGCAATTCGCGAAACGTCGACGGCCCGTCCATCCCAGGCATCATCACGTCCAGCAGAATGGCGTCTGGCCGGTACTCGGCCGCGCGCGCCAATCCCTGGGCTCCGGAGCTGGCCATGGCCACCTCCCAACCCGCTACCGTTTCCAGGCTCAGCGCGGCTACCTCGCGAATATCGTCTTCATCATCGATGATAAGAATGCGGTGAGACATATAGAGGATCTCCCACGACTATCTATGGTCCTAAAAAGCGCGGTCTTGCAGTTTCCGCGGACGAGCCGGACAGCGACTAGCCGGCCGGGCGATTAATCCAGCAGTCTGCGGGCATCCCCTTATGGACGCCGGTCAGCCGAAACGGTTGGAGAAGCTTCCTCCATCTGACGCGAATTGCGCAGTAACGTCAAGACCAAAGCTTCAAGCTGCTGTGGCTGCACCCGCGTCTTGGTAAGAAAATGGGTCGGGCCCAGGATCAGCTGGCGCCGTTCAGCAGCGGCAAGCTCGCGGCCCGAGTAAACAACGAGAGGAAGGTTCGACAGGGTTTCGTGCTGCCGCAGCCAGTCCACCACGTTGAATCCGTCGCCGTCCGGCAACCCGATGTCGAGGACCAGCAGGTGGGGCTGAAAATCGGTGCAGGCATCCAGCGCTTCCTGGCGGGTATGGGCAAGCTGAACCTCAATGGTATCGCGGGAGAAAATCTCCCCGATCACCCGCGCCAGGTCGTGGTCGTCTTCCACGATCAGAATGCGGGCCTTTTCTCCCTGGCCGCAAAGAACCCGCGCCAGTTCGGCAAGCAGGGCATCTTCTTCCACCGGCTTTGTGACCATCCCCTGCGCGTCGGCCGGCAAATCTCCGCCGCCTTCCCCATCGGCCACGCTCAGCAGAACGATGGGAATGTGGCTCTCCGGATCCTTGCGCCGCAGAAGGGGAAGAATCTCCCATCCGTTCATGCCGTCGAGCGATGTATCCAGCAGGATGGCCTCCACGCCATTCCTTGCCGCCGCCATGGTCTGTTCTACTGACGTGGTTTCTACCACCCGGTACCCGTGCCGGGAGAGCTGCTGCGCCACCAGGGGCCGCGTCGAACTGTTGGCATCGGCCAGCAACACCGTGCCTTGTCCTTCACCGTCGGGACCGGCCGAGAGGCTGGTCGGGCTCTGCTGGTAGGGCAGGAACACGCGGAACGTCGAGCCGCGCACCGGATTGCGTTCCGCCCACACTCGCCCTGCATGTTGTTGCACGATGGTCCGGCAAATGGCCAGGCCCAGGCCGCTGCCGCCCTTCTGGCGCGAGTCTGAAGCATCCACCTGCTGGAACCGGCCGAAGATCGATTCCAGCTTGTCCGCCGGAATGCCGCGGCCCTGGTCGATGACCGACAGCGTGACTCCCGCTGACCCTGGCCGCATCATCACAGACACCGTCGAATTCGGAGGCGAGAACTTCACCGCGTTCGAAAGCAGGTTTGTCACCACCTGCAGCAGGCGGTCGGGATCGCCCGAAATCTCCACCTGCGTGGTGTCGTGGATCAGCTGCACACCAGCCGCCTCCGCCACTGGCTGCATTCCGTCGATGGCCTGGTGCACCACCTGTGAGAGCTGGATAGGCCGGAACGCGATTGGCGCCCGCCCGCTCTGGATCCGCTCCAGGTCGAGAATGTCGTTGATCAGCCGCACCAGCCGGTCCGAGTTGCTGGTGGCGATGCGCAGCAGGTTGGCGGCCTTTTCGTTAAGCTCCCCGAGGATCCCCGACGACAGCAGCCCCAGCGCTCCGCGAATCGACGTCAATGGAGTGCGCAGCTCGTGGCTGACCGTGGAGATGAACTCATCCTTCAACCGGTCAAGCGCATATCTCTGGCTGATGTCTCGGAAGCTGAGCACCGACCCCGAAAACCGGCCGTGGTCCAGGATCGGTGTAAAAAAGTACTCCGTGGGCAGAGGAGAGCCATCGGTGCGATAAATCGTGTCTTCTCCGGCCGTCGCGACATGACGCTCGGTCGCAGCGCGCAGGGCGCAGTCCTGGCCGCACCTCAGCCCGGGCCGCGCCGACCCGTGCAGCAGATCATGCACCGGCTTGCCCGTCAGGCCCGCCGTCGGAGCGCCCAGCAGCCGGCCGGCTGCCGGATTGGCAAAGCTGACCATCCCGTGGCGGTCGACCCCGCAGATTCCATCCGCCACCGAGTCCAGAAGAATTTCCTGCTGCCGGTACAGTTCTTCGGCCCTCCCCCGCTCCCGTGACCGTGCCAGCATCTGGCCCAGCGAGGCGCCCACCGTCTCGATCGCCGCCAGGGCTTCCTGGTCCTCGCGCAACAGGAAATGGCAGTAAAACTCCAGCACCGCCAGCACTTTGTTGCCCACCCGCACCGGCACCGCCCAGCCCGACACCATGGAATGCCGCAGCGCTGTCCGGATCCGTTGTCCCGACGGCGCCGCTGCCAGGTCGGTCATCCAGATGGGCCGTCCCTCCTGCCACACCTTGCCCGGCAGCCCCACCCCATTGGCCAGCGTCACGCCCATGCTCTCCTGGATCATGGCCTCGGTGTCCCGGTCCGGGGCGCCCCACGCGGCGCAGAATTCCAGCAGGTGCTCTTCGGTATTCACTTCCCACTTGAGAGCCAGGTCCCAGCCCTGTGAGACGCACAGCGCTTCGAGAATCCGCATGGCGGCCACATCGGCGGAGCTGTTCTCTGCCACGATCTGGCTCACCACCAGCTGCAGCGCCAGCCTCTGCTCGCGCTGCCTTTGTTGCGTTACATCGCGTAGCAGGCATCGCACCGCCAGAGGGTTTCCCGCCTTCTGACGCTGGCTGAGGCTCAGCTCGAACTCCAGCACCCTCCCGTCGCCGGTGTAGCTTCGCAGGGGATACCGGTCCACCATTTCGCCGTTCAGTGCCCGGCGGAACAAGGCCGTCACATCCGAGCGGCACGCCGGCCCGAACAGCTCCTCGAACGAGTCCAGGGCCAGCAGGCTGGCATTGTCCAGCCCGAAACAACGCTTCCAGGCTGGGTTGGCGTAAAGAAACTGGCCTCCCGTGCTCAGGGTTGCGATCATTTCACTCGAATTCTCAAACAGGTCCCGATAGCGCTCCTGCGACTCGCGCGCCGCCTGCTCCTGGCGCAGCGTTGCGCTGCGGTCGAAGGCCATCACCACCAGCCCTTCCATCGCTCCATCGTCGTTCCGCAGGGCCGAAATGTGCAGCGTCACCGGCAGGATGGTACCGTCCTTGCGGCGGAACTGGGCCTCGAAACTCGGAACCTGGCTGGGAGGAAGCGCCCGCACCGAATTCATCAGCGAAAACAGCCGTTCCTTGGGTGAGAGTTCTCGCTTGGGATCGATTCCGCTCAGTCGCTGCAACTCGGAGATCACCCGGGGCGCTTCGCCCGGTGCAAGAATGTCGGCCGTTCGTTGCGAGCCCACCAGTTCCGCCGCATGATACCCCAGCACGCGTTCCGCGGCCGGGTTCATGTGGGTGATCGAACCATCCGTGCTGATCGCAATCAGCATGGTCCCAGCGGAGTCGAAGATGCGCTTCAGGGGCTCATCCGCCCCCGGTTCCCGCACGCTCGGGCTGTTCTGTCCCCGCGGAAGCTGCAAGGCGAGCAGAATAGCCGCCGCTCCTGCCATAACGATCAGAAGCCCGTCAAAGCGCGGTCCGGCCACCATGCGCGCAACGACCGTCCCCGCCGCGGCGATGAGCACCACCGTCCTGACCGAGGACCAGATTCTGGAAATAGCCCCTCGCCCGGACTGGCCCAACTGGGAGGCAGAATCCGTCACAGTATCAGTTCTCCGCTTGGCCGAGCCAGCATCCCACTCCTCAAAGCAGCCCTGTTCGGGCTCTCGGACTCTTCATCATGTCGGTCGGCCGCTCCAGCTGGTACCCGCGCTCCGCCTTGGCTGTTCGCTTCCGTGATGCAGTCATCAGAGATGGTTAGTTGTCATAACCTTACACCCGTTTTCAGGCAGAGGTCAGCGCCAAAATTCGACAAGTATGTACGCATCTGACACCTTACGCGCCCCGGCCGCGTCTCAATGGCGGCCGGCGCCGCCTAAGGCAGAACCCGCGAGATATGGAGAAATAAAGCGATGTTCAAGAGAATCGAAAGCACAAGAAGCACCAGGAACGAAAGGGCAAACAGGTTGACCCGGCTGCCCATGGTCTTGAGGTCTTCAATGAGTTCCTGCTGCTCGAGAGTGTTGCGGTCCGTAGCTTCCCGCACCATCTCTAAATGGTCTTCAACCCGCTTGAGCGAAGCGTTCTGGTCGACAAGCTGGTCTTTGAGGTCATGCTGCTGAAGCTGGAGTTCTGAGAGGCGGTGCTCAATCGGTTCGAGATCCACCCGTGGTGCGGGGGGATGGGGGCGCGAGGCCAGCAGGTTCGCTACCGCGGTGCCGATCTGCCCGTCTAACAACGGAAGCAGCCGCTGCACAAACGGAACGGCCTGTTTCATCATGCCCATCGCCCATTGCATCCCCGAGGAATGGTCGGCGTCCTGCCCCGTCACGCTCAGGGCGCGCCCCGGGGGAGGGACCGAGGTGCGGGAGGCAGGATTCTCTCCCAGTCCGATCGGAAGCGGCGATCTTCCAGTGGAACCCATCGGCAGAGGAGATCCCACCGTCCGCGGCACTTCGCGCAGGTTCTGCGCCGGCATCGCATCCGGATGGCCAGCCCCGTTTCTGCCGCCCGGGCCGCGCCGATTGTTCTCCTCGAGACCCACGTCTCGCCCGTCGAATTGTTCCGCCTCACCCATGTGTGTAGTTCCCCATTCACTATATAAGGGTTTTCTGTAAAGTGGACAGTTTGCTTTAGTTTGGCAAAATTGGGCGCTTGAGTTGCGTCTTTTGGAACTCAAGGCGTAGCTGCGGCGCCGGGGCGCATCCAACCGAATTGCCCATCCGGCCAATTTTTAGACGGGGCGGGGAAACCGGTATGTGCATCGGGGGAAACTATAACTATGTTCAGGAGATGTGAGTGAATTCTGATCAGTCCCGTATTTTGCATAGCTTGCAGCGAAACATCCTTCGTGGCGTTATTACCGCGGGCCCCCTGTTCATCACCTGGCTGGTCTTTACCTTCATTGTCGGGGTCCTGGCCAACGCGGGATTGCCGCTGGTCAAGCTTCTGGCTCTGCCTTTTGCTTCCGACAGCTGGATCAACCAGCGATGGTTCCAGTACGGGCTGGCCGTGGTGCTGACGATTGCCCTGTTCTACGTTGTCGGGCGAGCGATGGCGCAGGTCGTCGGGCGCCAGATGTTTGCTCTCTTCGAAACTTCGCTGGAGCGCCTGCCCCTGGTCAACAAGGTCTACGCTTCGGTGCGGCAGCTGCTTGAGACCCTCACCAATAAAAACCAGACCGGCCAACGGGTGGTCCTGATCGACTTTCCCATCGCCGGGCAGAAGTCGATTGGCTTTCTCACCCACACGATCGCCGACGCCACCACTGGCGCCCCGTTGGGAGCCGTCCTAGTGCCCCAGGCCATCAACCCGTCTTCGGCCTATCTCCAATTTGTTCCCATGCAGATGATCACTGAAACCGACCTCACCATGGAACAGGCCATGAGCATGCTGCTGACCGGCGGGGCAGTGTGTCCGGAGGTGATCCGCTACTCCACACCCATACCCTCCACGTATGCTGTGGACGATGTCTCCGCGTCCGTCGAGACGATGGGTGCCCCATTCTAGCGACGCTGTAAGGCGACGCTAGGGTGGGATAGCGCAGACCCAATCTTAGTGCCGTTTAGTTCACCGCATTTTCCGCCAGTTCTTCGTCCGCATGTTCGCTCTGGGCGGCAATCTTGCGCAGGCTCACGTTCTCAATCTGCGCCCACACCAGGCCTACCGGGACGATCCCCAGGAAGGTGATCAGAAGCAGCGTGGCTGCGCATGCGGTCGCAGGTTCCGCCGGTACGCCGAAGAACCCTGTGGTCATCACGAACGCCACAATCCCGATTTGCGTGAACCAGCCCAGCACCGGCAGTTGGAGCACGCTGGCGCCGCCGCTCACCACCATCAGCAACACGCACTTGCTGAAGCTGATGGTAGCCAGGGGCGCGCTGCTCACGAAGGCGCGCATGATTTCAAAATAGGCCGTCGTGATCAGGCCCCACATCACCAGGGATAGCGACGTGGTCGCGGCCAGATCGGAGAAGGAACGGATCGTATCCAGTCCGGTGTGGAAGGAGCGTATCTTGGAACCGACAACCTGGCCCACTCTCTTTGAGACCAGTCCCAGGAGATGTTCGAAAAACACTGCAACCGCATCGCCGCCCACGCGCACGGCGACCAGAAACAGCGCCCCGAACAGGGTCAATATCAAGCCGCCGTACCGAGCCAGCAGGGGAGCAATGTGACTGGGTGCACGGGACAGGATGCTGGAGTGGCTGATGAGCAGATTTGTTGCCCGGGAGGCGTCTTCCTGCGACAACAGCAGCAACGCAAGCGACAAGACCAACGCCATCGATCCCATATCGAATAAACGTTCGACAACGTAAACGGCGATTTGCGAACTGAGGGCCAGGCCTGTCTTCTTCGCAACCAGGTAGGGACGGACAAGGTCCGCAACGCGCCCGATGAGCGCCACTCCCGTGAACCCGATCACCTGCGTTCCCAGAAGCGACAACACCGGCACCCTTTGGTTGTGCCGCAGGAGCAGTGCCCAGCGCACGGAGCGAAAAACATAGGCGAGGTAAATGCACGCCAGGGAGACCAGGATCCTGCGCCAGTCCGCGGTCGCGAATTGCGACCGGAAATGCCCGAAATCGAAATGAATGCGCTGCCGGCCCCACAACGCCAGCCCGATCAGGGCGGCCAGGACCACCAACCCCACAATCCACTGCTTCTTGCTCAAGAAGTCTCCCGTCCGCGCAGGCGCGGCACCCTTCAGTTTACCGTGCGTTCGGGTCGCCGGGATCTACCACTGGTGATGAACCCCAGGAGGGAAGGGAAGCAGGCGCGTTTCCCCGCGAATCTTGCGCGAGCCACCTTGAGACTTTGAATTGGATTGGAAGAATGTTTCCGGGACGGAGATTAGTTCCCTTGCGGAGCGGACATCGCAACGACTCGCCGTGTTTCAGCGTCTCGCCGCGTCTGCGCTTCGCGCGCCTTCACCCGCCGGTTGAACTCGTGGATCACGCGCGCCACGTACAGCTGGGTCTCGCGATAGGGTGGGATGCCGTTGTACTTGTCCACCGCGGCGGGCCCTGCGTTGTAGGCCGCCAGGGCCAGCGCCAGGTTGTTGTGATAGCGCGTCAGCAACTCGTCCAGGTAGATAGAACCGCCGCGCACGTTCTGTTCCGGCTTGAAGCTGTCCGAGACGCCCAGGTCGGCCGCAGTGCCGGGCATCAATTGCATCAGTCCCTGGGCCCCGGCCCTGCTCACCGCCCGCGCATTGCCGCCGCTTTCGGCCTTGACCACGCTGGCAAGCAGGTCCATGTCCACGTTGTGTTCCTGGCCCGCCTTGGCCAGCATTTCGTTCAGATCCGCGGGGCTCAGCTTGACATCGCCGCGGAGATCGGCAACCGCCGCAGGCGTTGGCGCGGGAGCCTTGGGAGGATCAGGATTCGGCGGCGGCGCCGGATCGGGAATATGTTCTACCGACGCGATGTCTCCCGGCGCCACCTCGATGTAGCTCTCGTTGCCCTTTTCCATGTACAGCCGTACCCGGCGGTTGGCAGAGGCGTGGTGGTTGCAGGTGATTTCAAATCCGTTGCGCAGAGTGATCTGCTCCGCCGCCCGCAACGGAAGAACCGCCGCCGCCAAAGCGCCCGCCGCGATTACGAATTGTGCCAAGGGTCGCAATGAATTCTTCTCAGGCCGATCGATTCCAGCCATCGATCCCTGTCCACCGAGTGTACAAAAACCCGCCCGCATCACTTTGCCAAAACGCAAGCAGACTTCAAAATTGCGTTGCACGCCGCCTGTTGGCCCGCCCTGGATTTGTCGACCTGATTACGTCCTGGTCGATGCCGCCAGCCGGGCCACTTCCTTCTCCAGTATCACAGCCACCCCATCTTCGTCATTGGGCGGCGCCTGCTTCCATCCCCGCATCTTCGCCATGGTCCGTAACTCATGCGCGGCGTTGCTCATAAGCACCGCCTGCCCTGCCCACTCCAGCATGTCGACGTCGTTCCAGTTGTCGCCGATGGCCATGGTCTCTTTGCGATCCACGCCCAGCCGTTTCGCCAGCCGCTCCAGCGCCCAGCCCTTCGAGACGCCCGGCGGTAGAAGGTCCAGAATCGACAAATCCCGCGCCGGATACTCGGTTCGAATACATTCGCAGAATCCGGTCCACTTGCTTGCCTTGAGAGTCCGCTCTGCCTCTCTCATCCGTTCCAGCCCCCCCGTCACCATGCCCTGGATTGGGTCATCTCCATCGCCCAATGCCAGTTCCAGCGGCCGGACGACCTCGATGGCATTCCGATTCGCCTCGACCCACACCTCGATGCGCTTGTGGGCCTGTTCCAGGTCCTCCAGCACCAGTTCGCCTTTGCCCGGCCGGTCGAAGGTGAAAACCACCGTTCCAAACCTCCGCAGCAACCCGCAGATGCTGCGGGCCACCCGCGCCTCCAACTGGCACCGGTCGATCGCCTCGCCGCCCAGGGTTCGAGTCACTGCTCCATTCGACGTGATGAGGGGCATGTCCGCTCGCAGGCCCAGACCTTCCAGCAGCGGGGAAGTGTAAGCGGTGCGACGGCCTGTGGCCACCGCCACGGTAATGCCGGCCGCCTGCGCCGCCAGGACGGCCTGCACGCTGCGGCGGCTTAGCTTTTGTCCAAACGTCGGAAGAAGGGTTCCGTCCATATCGATCGCCACCAGGCGAACCGGGGGATGCATGTATCAAGTGTACGGGCGGCGATCCCGCGATGGGCACAGGTTCGACACCGGCCGCGACCACTCGTTACCAGCACGCACGCATGTGACTCCGTGCACAACCCGCAGCGGGATACTCGGCGCACAATAGCGAAACGGGGAGGGTGCACCCATGCTGGCATCCGTGTTCGTTGCTTATTCAAGTTGCAGTGGTTCTACGGCCGAAGTCGCCCAGGCCATCGGCGCC
>Ga0207098_10374_pt1 | contig 14066 bp, 14 predicted proteins | sample Alteio_BWMinHeat_84_FD_153548 | JGI IMG/M metagenome (GOLD analysis project Ga0207098, IMG submission 153548) | Enriched cells from forest soil in Barre Woods Harvard Forest LTER site, Petersham, Massachusetts, United States -... | ecosystem: Environmental > Terrestrial > Soil > Temperate forest >...
GGGGTCATGCGCGCGACGATTTCCGCGGCAGACACGCGGCCTTGGGCTAAATCTATCGCTGGCGGAAGCGAAGTTAGGGAGGCGGCGGTGAGAATGACTGTGAAGCCGATGCCGATTTCGGCTTCTCCGAAACGGCGAAGGCTTTCGAGCAGCTTGCCGGCTGTGCCGCGAACGATTTTGTAGTTCATGGCGCCGAGAAGCAGGAGAAGACCGAAGAGAAGGGCTTTCGTGGTGACCATGATGCCGTACGAGGTGCCATAGATCGCGCCGAAGGAACCCACGTAGGCGATGCCCAGAGTGAGGCCTGCGGTGGCGAGGACCGCGACGCTGAGCAGAGCGAGTCGAGAGAAGCGGGCGCTAAGTTGGCGCGCGAAGTCCGGGTCCGGAGCGTACTTGAGCCCGATCAGTAGATAGGGCAGGCCGCCCAGCCATACCGCCGTGGCCGCTTGGTGGAGGGCAGTGACGACGACGAGCGGCAGGCGGTATTCCAGGCGAGACATGGCGTGGCTGGTCATTACCGACGCCACCAAGATGGCTGCTGCGGGGAACAGCATGTCCGCATAGCCGTGCGAGCGGCGCGTGGTGGCCAGAACGGCGATGGCCAGCGCGGAGACGAGCGCTAGCGCACCGGCAATGACGAAACTTGCACCGCTGACCTCGCTGAGAGGGATGTCGGCGGATTGCATCAATAAGAGAGAGCTTGCGATCAGGACGGCCATTTGCGTCACTGCCAGGGCAATCGCTGAGCGACGTATCCAGTGCAAAGCGGCGTGCTCCAGTTGGTGGGAGGGGACTTTCATGCGACCGGCCACTGAGACCAGAAAAACGATTCCGCCTATGGTGAGGGATTGGAAGCTCAACGTCGCGCCGCGAAGCAGGACGGAGAGGAAACCGAAGATCTGGAGTAATCGGGCCATGAATGATTTTTAGGAGCGGATCACCATGAACGGAATTTCGCCGCGAGTGAGGTGCCCGTCGGAGGCGAGCACTTGCCATCGGAGCCGATATTCTCCTGGCTGGAGGCCTTTTGCTTGCGACGTCAACATGTTGGCGGATGCCGGTTTGCTCAGTTCCAGCGTTTGGGTGGAACCATCCGGCCGGACCAGTGTCAGCCGGGAACGGCCGGCGTCGATACGCACGTTGAAACGCAAGTGGATCGGAACGTCCGGCCCCGCGACTTGCGCCTTCAGTGCTGGGTTCGATTCCAGCAAGACCGCATGGGCTTGCGCCGCCTGGACCATCAAAAAAAACGCAGCGGCGACACAGAGACTGAAAGCTGCTAGAAATTGCCGACTGGGACGCATTGTTCCTTGCTTCGCTCGAACAGCGAACGACTTGGATTTATTAACCTAAGTATATTCTAGTCGATTCGCAAAACCAGCGACCGTTAGCCGTAAGCTTTGACGCTGGTAGGCGTACATTTTTTGTTGCCACGACGGGCTTGTGGATACACTATCCCTCGCGTCGGGAGGCTTGCGATGGCCAGTACCGTTCGTGAGGTGACCTACGATCTTCTTCGTGGTTTGGGCTTGAATGTTATTTTTGGCAACCCGGGGTCGAGCGAACTGCCTTTCCTGAAGGACCTGCCTCCTGATTTTCGGTACATATTGGGGTTACATGAACGCAGCGCGGCAGGAATGGCGCTGGGTTATTCCGTGGCGACGGGGAAAGCGGCGTTCGTGAATCTGCATTCGATTGCCAGCGCCGGAAACGGGCTCTCCGCGCTGATCGACGCCTATTACTGCCACGCGCCGCTGGTCGTCACTACCGGGCAGCAGGACCGGCGGCAAATTCTGGGCGAGCCGTTTCTGGTGAGCCGCGCCGTCGATGTGGTGAAACCCTACGTGAAATGGGCTTGCGAGCCACTGCGGGCGGAAGACGTGCCGGCAGCCATTGCGCGGGGATACTACTTGGCGGTGCAGCCGCCGCGTGGCCCGGTATTCATTTCCATTCCCATGGATGACTGGAATCATCCCTGCGAGGCTTTGCGTGTGCGCGAAGTGAGCACCTCGGTCTCGCCAGACTCGGGCGCGCTGGACGAGATTGTGCAAGCGCTGGCATCCACTCGGAAACTAGCAGTGGTCACCGGATCAGAAATCGAGGAGGACCACGCTTGGCAAGAAGTGATCGCGCTTGCGGAACACTTGCACGCAGACGTTTATTGTGAGCCCATCCCTTCGCGGTGGACATTTCCGCGAATGCATCCGCTGTTCCGTGGGGGACTGCTTCCGGCGCAGCGGCCGCTGGCGGGGCAACTCGCGGAGTACGACACAGTGCTCGTGCTGGGCGCGCCGATTTTTCTCTACTACGCGTGCGTGCCCGGCGAAGCTATTAAGGCCGGGACGCAACTCTTTCAGATTACAAACTCACCCACGGATGCTTCCGCGGCATTGGCGGGACGGAGCATTCTCGGAAACATTGCGGTGGCGGCGCGATACATCCGCAGCCATGCGGCCGCTGCGGGGCGCAGTTCCCTGCCCGCGTTCGCAAGACCGCCGGAGTTCAAACCGGAACATCCCATCACGGCTGCGTACTTGTTCAGCGTTCTCGACAAGGTTCGCCCGGCGAATGCCGTGATCGTCGAAGAGTGCCCTTCCGCGAAGGGTGATCTGGACCGCTACATCCTTAGCGATCAGCCGGGATCGTTCTATTCCATGCGCAGCGGCATCCTGGGATTTGGTTTGCCTTTTGCGCTGGGCATGCAGCTCGCTCATCCGGAGCGTCGCGTGGTCTGCCCGGTAGGTGACGGCTCTGTGCAATATTCGGTGCAGACGCTGTGGACGGCGGTGCAATACAACATCCCGGTGATCTTCGTGGTACTGCGAAATGGAGACTACGCGGCGCTGAAATCATTCTGCGATTTTACGAGCGTGGGGCGAAACGTTCCCGGCGTGGATATTCCAGGCATCGATATGGTCAAAATCGCGCAAGGGTATGGCATGACCGCGAGAGAAATCGACCGGGCGGAAGATCTGGAGCCGGCGTTCCGCGAGGCCTTTGCCGCAAAAGGGCCGCGCTTGATCAGCGTGAATATTCAGACCACCGGCAAGACCTGCATGGGCATGGACCTGTCAGTGAATCCGCCAAATTATGGGTGAGGCAGCAGGCGTCTAGACCGCCGGCTCTGTCGCCGCTACCGGGCCCGAGTCCGCCGTGATTCCTTTTTGCGGCATGGGCGCGAAGGCCAGTGCGAGAATGCCAATCGCACTGATTAGAATGTTCAGCTCAAACGCCGGCACATAACTTCCATAGCGATCGAACAACCTTCCGCCGATGACCCCGGCCGGCGATCCCGCGATTCCCGTGAGAAGCAGCATCATTCCGTTGACTTTTGGGAACGCCGCGGGGCCGAAGTAGTGGGCGGTGATGGTGTTCATGCAGACAAACGTCCAACCAAAAGCCGTGCCATATAGGATTCCGGCGGTGACGGCTACCGCGAACGCAGTGGACTGAACGTTCATCGCCAGGAAAGAGCCCAAGAAGTAGCAGCAAAGGCCGCTCATGAAGGCGAACCGCGCGGGCATTTTGTCCATAAGCCAGCCGCCGATCAGCCGCCCGCCGATTCCGCCCAACGTGAACAGTCCTTGCGCCCAGGCGGCGTCCGCAGCGCTAATGCCGTGCTGGCGAAGATGCAGAATCCAGTGGGCGATGAAAAAGAAATAGGGAAACTGGCAGGCCAGCCCTCCAACGACAATCAGCCAGTACGCTGGAGTCTTGAATGCTTGCGAGGGCGTCCACAGCAGGCGGGTGACTAGGCGACTCGGGGATGCCGCATGTCTTGCGGCGGCATCCGCCCGCGCTCCATCGACGGTTTGGCCCAAGTCTTCCGGGCGTTCCTTGACGAAAACAAATGCGAATATCGCGGAGGCAACAGCGATGCCGACAACCACAAGCCACGCTTGCCGCCAATTCCCACCATTGGCCGCCAGAATCTTATTGACGAAAGGTGCGAGAAGAAATCCAGCGACTCCCGATGCAGCCAACGGAATGGCCATGGCCCGACCGCGGTAGCGATTAAACCAGCGGGTCACCGCGATGGTGACCGGAACAATAGTGGCGAAGCTGATTCCGGTGGCGATGATGACACCGAAACCCAGCAGATAGTGCCAGGGCTTGGTGGCAAAGTAAGACAGCCACAGGGCGCCTAAACAAATCAACGAAGACCCGATGGCAAACGATGCGCGAATGCCCCATTTCAGAATGACGGCCGCGACCAGAATGGACGGCAAACCGACAAAGAGGTTCAGTAAGGTGAAGCCCAAGCCATAGGTGCTGCGCTCCATGGCGATCTGCTTGAGCATGTAGGTGTTGATAACGGCGCCGCCGAAGAGGGGAAATCCCATGTTCAGGAAATCCAATACCCATAGCGCAGCGACCAGCTTCCAGCCGTAGAAGGTTTGCGCCTTGGTCACTTGGGAGTCGGCAGAGCTACGCGATCCAACGAAATGCACTAGTCTGCAGCAGCTAAGGATCGACAACCGAGGCTAGAGTTGGGCTCGCGACCTGCCTGTGGAAAAACATAAAGCGAAATGTAGTTTGTTTCAAGAGGTTTCCCAGGATCGCCGCCTAACCCACGATCAATGGGAAATAGATCAATGCAAAATGCCGATTTCTTGGACTACGCCTTTTACCACTTCACTGTCGATCTTCTGGCTGAAATATGTACCCTGTGCGGTGATCGCCTTCAGGGCTTTCACGAGTTCTTGCTCAGCATCCGTCTTCAGAAGATAGCCCCTGGCTCCTGCGCGAAAAGCGCTGCGCACCAAGTCCGCGGAATCGTGCAGCGTCAGCAAAACTATTTTGATGTCGGGTTGCGCTTTGCGAATAGCGCGAGTCGCATCTATGCCGTTCAGACCGGGCATGGATACATCCATGATGATGACGTCGGGTTTTAGCGTGTCGGCCATGCGGATGGCATCGTTTCCATTGTCCGCCTCTCCGCAAAACTCCCACTCCGGAAACGGATGCAGGATGGCTTGAACGCCGCGACGTATAGCCGCGTGGTCATCGACGATCAGTACCCTCGCCATGCGGCCCTCCTCGGATCTTCGAAGGGGGTCTGACGCTTGACTTGGTTCAGAGCGGAAGATCGGTGGTGGAAGGGGCATCGGATTCCAAAGTGGTGCTGTCCCAATAGAAACTCGCCTTGTCGAGCCGTGGGGAACGTCACGCCTCGATGATCTGATTTCTTACGGCGTATCGCACAACTTCACTGACGGAATGCAGCTCAAGCTTTCTCATGATATTGGCACGATGAGTTTCTGCTGTTTTCACGCTTATACCGAGAGCCACGGCTACTTCCTTACTGCTCTTGCCTTCCGCCAGAAGTTGCACAATTTCGCGTTCGCGGGAGGTGAGTCTGCTCCTCGAAAGCGCTTGCGGCGGAGCCGCCGAGTGCTGGCTGGAGAAACCATTCAAAAGCATCTCCGCTGCTCGCGGAGTGAAAAATGTCCGGTGGTTCGCCAGGGCCTCCACCGCGCTGACGAGGTCCCGATCGGCATCGGATTTTACAATATATGCGCGGGCGCCGGCCTCCACAATGTCGCGCACCAGTTGGTCCGAGAAGTGCATACTCAAGATCAGGATCCCTGTTTTCGGAAATAGCTTGTGGATTCTGCGGGCGGCCTCCAGGCCATTCAGATCGGGCATGCTGATATCCATGACTACGATCTCAGGCTTGAGCTGTTCGGCGAGCGTAACAGCTTCTCGTCCGGTCTTGGCCTCGGCGCAGACTTCCCATCCTGGACGCGCGGTGAGCAGCTGTTTTAGTCCGCGGCGGATGATGTCGTGATCGTCGACAACGAGAATTCGCACTGTCTTTTTCCCCAATCTCGCTGCAGCTTTTACGGTCTGCTCTTCGTTACTCAATCCCTGCGCGTGCGATCTGTCTGCGAAGACGGTTGAAGTTTGGTGAACGTTCTGCATAAGCCGTAATCAATGGATACTAGCTTCAGGCCGACGATCCCATACGGTTTTCCCTGTATTTTCCCGTCCAGAGCCATTGGTTTGCGGCGCCGACGCAAGAAGGAAGTATCGGACCGACGTTTTATGGAACGTTCCATTTTCGACTCGCTGCCGTCTTGTTACGCGTCCGACTCCGCTGCTGGTATGGGAAGAGTAGCAGTGACGGTAGTTCCCGTCGGAGTGGAAGATAGCTCCAGGCTACCTCCCAGTTGTTGCATGCGCTCATTCATACCGCGCAGTCCAACGCCAAAGGCGCCCATCCAGTCTTGGCTCGGGTCTTCCCAATTGTTCGACTGCACGCCTTTGCCCTGGTCCATTATTTGCAGGATCGCGGCTTGGTCGTTCTTCAGCAGTCGAACACCCGCCGTGGAGCTGCCCGAGTGCTTGTGTACATTGGTTAAGCTCTCCTGAAGGACGCGAAACAGCGCTAACTCCAGATCGCCGGGAATACGATCGAAGTCCGGACAAACTTCAAAAGTGGTCTTAATTCCGCTGCGCTTTGAAAATCCATCCAGATACCACGGTATCGCCGATTTCAGACCTAACTCTTCGAGCATCGGGGGATACAACAGATAAGATATGGTCCGAACTTCCTTGATCGCCTCATCCGTCAACTGCACGCATTCCGCTAATTGATCGACATCCGGTAACTGGTTTCGTTCGGCCGAGGACCGAAGCATATCCATCTTCATCTTCAACCCAATGAGGTATTGGCCTACGCTATCGTGAAGGTCTCTGCCGATGCGCCGGCGCTCCTCGTCTTGCGTTTGCAGCAGGCGGAGAGAGAGTTGGCGGAGCGACTTTTCCGAATCGCGCAACTTTCGCTGCGCCTCCGTTTTCTCGGCCATTTCCTTGCGCAAGGCCTCGGTGGCCTGTATTTTCTCGGTAAAATCGCGCGTAACTTTTCCAAATCCGATCAGCCTGCCCGCGTCGTCTCTTAAGGCCGTAATGATCACATTGGCCCAGAAGCGCGAGCCATCCTTGCGCAAGCGCCATCCCTCATCTTCCACCCGCCCTTCTCGAGCGGCGATCTCCAGCTTGCGGGACGGTTTGCCCGATCGGATGTCCTCCTCTGGATAAAAGATGGAAAAGTGCTTTCCAATAATCTCGGAAACTCCATATCCTTTGATTCGTTCGGCGCCGGTGTTCCAACTGCTGACGTGACCCTGGGTATCCAAGGTGAAGATGGCATAGTCCTGAACGGCGTCAACTAACAGCCGGAATCGTTCTTCACTACGGCGGAGGGCGATCTTGCCCTCACCCCGGGAAAGGGCCCCGTCGTCTTGGCCAAACACCACGGCAGAGTGTTCCGCACATATTCGGATGAGCGGCTGAGTGTTCTTTTCGCCGTGAAAATTAGCCATAGGGTAGGCGCATCGGAGAGAGAAGGAGTGCTTCAGCGCCAGCTCGTTCCAGAGTTCTTCGAGGCGAACGGCCGCCTCGGTCTTGCCCTCCGTCCATAACAGCGACACCATCTCTCCAAATATGGCGATTTCGGGACGCGCGCTCTTGAGCACTGCTTTGGCTCGCGCGATGGTCCCACCGACAATCTCCTCGAAGCGAGCACGGTCGGGCATCCCATCGACCATGATTCTCGATAGAGTCTCGGGAGCATCTAGCGCCACGTACCTTCCTTGCTTGCCAGCCTTGTGGAGATCCAAACCGCGTGCCGTCAGCCGATGCTGAAGTCCCTCGCGGTGTACCTTGCTGGCAATAATAACCGCAGCTTGCCCACCGCCAAGCACAGGGCCGATAAAGTCGCACAGCCCTTCCAGGAGGGAATCGCTCTCTTGATAGAAATAAACGACGTGGTCGGCGCGAAGCTGACTGCCGGGCTGCTGTAGAGACTCGGATTTCTCAGTCTCGGGACCGAAGGCACTACTCGCCATTTAGATTCTCCTTGTGACAGATTGTGACGCGATGGCCCGAGGATCGTTTGACTGCAGCTGGGCGGCCACGCCATCGGGTTTGACAACGATTTTGCGTCCTGTTTTTTGATCGAGGATCAGATATTCACTCGGCTGCGGCGTCCTCCATGCCTGGATGCGAGCGGTGGCGCCTTGCAAGGTCGCTGCGCTTTCAAGCCAGCGGGCGTTGCCGTCGGTCGCTGTCTGGAAAATATCAAAAGGAGGAATCATGACTTACTACCCAGCGATCTTCTCCGACTTGCACGCCAGCGGTCTCTGTCCTGATGCCTCTTCTTGATCCCCTGGGCCGGCTTGCTGGTTTCTTCCGGCTGGATTTCTTCTTTAGCAATCTTCTTCACAATCTCCAACGGAATCTGTTCGAAATGTGTTCTCGGCTGCGTCATGGATCACCACTCCCTCTAATCGCTGAAAGCCTAACAGTCCGCGGTTTATACGGGTCAGATCTTTTGGAAATCGCGCTTTGGCTTAGTGAGGGTTCAGTTGCTCGCTTAACCGTGGCAGAGAGTTCGCTATCGCACCGAGCCGAGGCCTCCTCGTGTCGTTTTGCGGTTGCATTTTTTACTTGCAGAGGTCGTTACGTTCGGATACGATTGTATCACGTTAGTTTAGCGTTTTGCCTTCTGGAGGATGGGTATGAAAAACGGCCGGACCAAAACTGCTCCGATGCACTTCAAGACGATGGTGCAGGCGGATGTTCCGCAAGGCCGAAATGGCAAGCACAAGCAGATCGTCTCGACCATTCTTAAGGACCTAGACCGGTTGGAGACCAGTGCCGCGATTAAGGTGCCTTTAGACGAACTAGCGGAGAGTAAAGAGAGGGTGCGTTCGGCGCTGAACCGTGCGACTCGGAAAGCTGGGCGCAAGGTTGCGACCGCCACCGACGCCACGTTCTTGTACGTTTGGAATGTGAGCGAGTAAGATTCGCTCGCTGGGACCGCCTCAATTGAAACCCGCGTTTCCACCTTGTGGTGGGATTAACTCGCTACGCTATAAAAACTAAGAAGGTTGGTAGGGCGGCGTGGGGATCGAATCTGGCAGACCCCCGAATTTTCCAGCAATCTGCGACCGACAAGCCGCAATCGATATTTGCCATGTTGCTCTCACCAAACAACTTACACTCTTCTGGGGCCTATTGCCGCCTCGACAATTCGGCATGCACCTGCTCATCAACAACATCTACTATTAGGGACGTGGGGTACAAACCCACAACCTCCATTCAGTTTGAGTATTTCGTGCCGCGATCGTGATATTGGAGCATCAGTGGATCATCGACGCTGCCCGGAGCACCGTTTAATTTCTGCACTGCGCATAAAAGTAAAGACCGTCCCCTAACTTTTTTTCTTGCCGTAAACTGTTACATGTATTATGACAATATGTCGAGGATTAACAACCAATTCTCGGTCGGTGTTCACATCATGACAGCGCTTGGCGACCATCACGGTGAACAGGTGACGTCAGCACATTTGACCGCAAGCGTGCGGGCACATGATTCGCAAGTCCGCGGTGTGCTGTCCAAACTTGTCAAAGCGGGTCTAGTGGTGACATCTCGCGGCCGCAATGGTTTTTCATCGCTGTCGCGACCAGCCAATAAGATAAGTCTGTTAGAGATTTACAAAGCGGTAGGGGCGCCCCCTGTTTTTTCGGTTCACAGGTATCCAAAAGAAAAGACTTGCCGAACGAGCTGCACTCATAAACAGGCAATGGTAGAGCTGCTGGAGGACACCCAGCGAGCGTTTGAGGCCCGCTTGGGCCAGCGAATGCTTTCTGAGATGGTTGCAAAAGCGAGGAGCTACAGGTAGTTTTTGGATAGAAACTGTCCATTTAGAAGTGACATTAAATCTCTTCTTGAAATCACGCCTCAGCGAGTCTGCGCTCGCGCGCATGCGTTCCTATGAAGGGAAGAAGATCACTTCGCCGTCCCGCGGTTTCGAGGTCTAAGAAGGGAGAAACATATGGCTACTACTAATTCTGCGGCGCACGTGCGGGTGATCGAGGAAACGCCCGAGTACTGGAGGGTTGTGTTCGATTACCCGCCTTTCAACATCGTAGACGCCAGCATATTCGAGGTCCTGCAGGATCTGCTCGCGCGAATGAACGCCAGCTCGAGCCTGCGGGTCGTCGTATTCGAAAGCGCGAACCCCGAGTTTTACCTTGCCCATTTTGATTTGACCGGCAAGTTAGGTAACATCATGACCGCTGTCGGGGCTTCGGGCCTCCCGATCCTGATGGATACGTTCGTGCGTCTCACCAAGTCCCCGGCGGTCAGCATCGCGAAGATCCGAGGCTGTGTTCGGGGCGTAAGCAGCGAGTTCGTTCTCGCCTGCGATATGCGTTTTGCGTCGCGCGAGAGCACGCGACTCGGCCAACCCGAAGTCGGGGTGGGATTGCATCCCGGCGGTGGCGGTACGGAACGCCTCCCGCGTCTGGTCGGGCGCGGTCGGGCGCTCGAAATCATTCTCGGCGCGAACGATTTCGACGGCGACACCGCGGAACGATACGGATACGTCAACCGAGCACTTCCAGACGCCGAGTTGGACGGCTTCGTCGACGCACTCGCGCGCCGGATCGCCTCCTTCGACCGGCGTGCCATCGCCGCCGCGAAGAATCTCGTCAACCATGTCTCGTTGCCGTCCGCCGACCGGCTCCTCGCCGCCATCACTTCTTTTGAGACCGCGCTGACTTGGCCTGAAACGCAGCAGCGAATCCAGAATTTGTTGCAACGCGGACTCCAACGAGACAGCGACTTCGAAGCTCGCTGGCCCGAGGTACTCGGCACACTGCTAGAGACCTAGTCACCGTGTGGCGATGCGCACACCCGCCGAGCTAATATAGCTGTTCCGGGTCGAGATATCGCAAGCCGCACTCGATGCCCAGAGGAGACAAGCCATGTCCTACAGCATCTCGACCTTGCTGATCCGCAATCTTCGTGATGTCTTCGGTGAAAACGATCCCGCTCGCCGGCGCGCGGCCATCGACGAGATTTACACGGAAGATTGCGTTTTCTACGACCCCAGCAAGGGAGTCTATCGTGGTCGTGACGAAATCGACCGCATCGCGGGTGCGATCAAAGCTACTCACCCTGAATTCCGATATCAGCCAACTACCGAGCCCGCGGAATCGGGCAATGGCGGGCTGGTCCGCTGGGTATCAGGCCGCCCGGGTGAGGCGCCAGCTTACGCCGGGACCGATTTCATCATTGCGCAGGACGGCCGGATCGCCGCCATTTATCTCTTTTTCGACAAGCTACCGTGAGATGGACTCTGCTTACCAAGTGCTTACCAAGAATTTGAGCGATTTGGCGGCGGTTTCCAAGACCGCTCTCGAACACACCGTCGCCTTGCTTTAGGCGGTCTTTGACATGAGCCAGCGAAACAAAAAATGCGAAGCGTGCTCCTACGATTTGCGCGGCGCGAAAAGGCGGCGCGTCCGTGGGCCGGATTCCCGCGAAGGTAGGTTCACTTTGGTCGCTCCGGGTGTGGGGGCTTCGACTCGAAATCAGTGGACAGGCTGAGTTCTTTCCAGGACCTTGCTTCTTCTAGGCGTGCGAGGTCGTTTTTCTCCGCCCCGTTGTACGCATCGCTGCCGAGCAACAGTCGCAATGGAGGTTTCTGTTCCTGCGTCAGTCGCACGATCGCTTGAGCCGCCTTTTTCGGATCACCGGGCTGCTTACCGTTGTAGTCGCGTTGAAACCTGGCGGTTGCTCCAACAGTCGAGTCGTAGTCGGGATTTCCTTCGCTCAGTTTGGTGGAACTGCCGGCGAAGTCCGTGCGGAAGCCACCCGGCTCAACGATGGTGACCTTGATGCCTAGCGGCGCCACTTCGCGCGACAACACTTCTGAGAAACCCTCGACACCCCATTTCGCAGCCGAATAGGGCCCACGCCCTGGAGGCCCGATCCTGCCGCCCATCGACGAAAACTGAACAAAATGACCGGCTTTCCTTTGGCGAAAGTACGGAAGAGCGGCCTTCGTCACGATGATCGTCCCGAAGAGATTCGTTTCGATTTGTGCGCGAAAATCCGACATCGGCGTGTCTTCGACGGACGAGAGATTGCCGTATCCTGCATTGTTGATAACAACCTCCAGCGAGCCAAAGGCACCGATCGCCGCCTTCACTGCGCTCGCTGCCGCGGACTCGTCCGTCACGTCCAGCGCGAAGAGCTTGATCTGGTCACCGTGGCGCTCCGATAGGTCATGTAGAGACCCGATGTCCCTAGCTGTCGCCAACACTTTATTACCCGCCACAAGGCCCGCTTCGACAATCGCGCGACCCAGGCCGCGAGAACTGCCCGTCACTAACCAAACTTGCGCCATTCATCCTCCTATTATTCGCAATCGGTTCCTCAGGATATAAGAACTCATTGCGAAGTCGTAGCTATGTCGAAATCGCCGCGTAGCTCTGGATATAGATCAGACACCGCGCTTCAAATCAACAGCGTCGTCGATTCGAATCAGTACTTCTCCACCCAAGTAGTAGCGATTAGTATTTTTGAGAATTACAGCGGGAGAAACCCATCAAAACATTGGGAATTTGGTAGGGGCGGTGGGGATCGAACCCACGACCTTCGGCTTAAAAGGCCGCTGCTCTACCACTGAGCTACGCCCCTAAACTCTTACTGGACATACAGTTGGGAACCTGCGGCCGCCGGGCTGATCCTCTTAGGATCAGTTTAGGGTCAGTAGGTTTTTCGCTCCAACAGCGCCATGACGTCAGGAAGCCCGCAGGGCCGAGATGAGCGTACCCCTTGCTCATCGTCGCCTGAGCCGACTCGCGAACGTATGGCGGAGGTCATGCCAGTGAAACTTTTCAATCTTAGCATCCTTTAGTGCGCGCTCAAACCAAGTCCTCGGGGCGGCGAAAGCGCGCGAGTCTCTTTGCCACAAAACTCGACCTCGACCACCGCCTTGGCTCGCGGACCTTTCCAGGGGCTTTCAAAGCGGGCTCCGGGGCTTCTCAGGGGCACAGTCGCCTGTTTCGGAACTGTTCCGGATTTCACCGGACGGAGGCACACGCCATCTTTCAACGCTTGCGAATTTCAGCGCGGGCTGAAACCTAATCCAATTCATTTCTAAGAAGATGGAGCCGAGGGCGAGAGTTGAACTCGCGACCTGCCGATTACGAAGGGGCGCGTCACTATGTCTATCTAGCCTTTGAATCAGATACTTACAACCTATTGCGTTCCATTCTACGTGAAGAATGGGAGAAATTTCAGGGCCGATGTCGGAGACAAGGCTCGTCGCCTTGTCGCATCCAACCCGGCCCCTTTTCGGCGAGAAGTGCACGCGCATCGAATCGATCAGTCCTCGGCGGGCAGGGAATGATGTTCGTGCATGATGCGCCATCGCCCATCGTGTTTACGAAATCCCATTGTCAGACGAAACCGGAGGTTCTCTTTCTCGCCATTGCGGTCAGTGTTGACGCACCGTCCGATAGCCGTCGCAAAAGCCACGTCCTGCCCCGCAGTTATCTCCACATCCTCAAAGTCAAACACCACAGGTTTTGGCACACACCCGAAGAACAATTGCCATGTTGCCATGTACGCATCAAGTCCACGAGACAGGAAGGGCGGAGGTACATCGAACATCAGAATGTTCGGATCGTGATCGGCTCGAATTCCCACAAAGTCTTGGTCGCGGACTGCCTTTGACCACCGCGTGATCAATTCGCGGAGCTCAATCTCAGCATGGCCTTCTTGCCTCTGTCCCGTTGCGGTCATTGTCCGCTCCCCTTTGAAAACGTAACCCAGCAGTCGGTTAGACGTGTCCCAGAGTGAATCGTTTCCTGCTAGCGCGTCGTACGGGCCGTTAGGCTGTGAAACGATTCAACGATGGTACAGAAGGTTCGGCGGATCAGGTCTTCACAGTATGGCGCTATTTTGCGGCCCGGTGTACAAACAGAACCTTTCCACGTTGACGTTACAAAACCCGTTATCGTCCAGGAGCATTCGGACCGCCATACCTGCTGTCGTCTTATCCAGGGTCGGCCCGGTCCGAACGCAAACGATAGGAAGGCCCTCGTCAGGTTTGGTAGGGACTAGCATTCCCTTCGAGGAACGGAAATAAACAGGTGGGCTGGTCTTGCCGGTATCATCCGTGCCTTGCTTTAGCAGTTCCCTTTGGCGAACAACAATCCGCCATTCTTTTTCAACTTCGAAGGCTTTGTTCTTGAACCCCA
>Ga0207098_10375_pt1 | contig 14058 bp, 14 predicted proteins | sample Alteio_BWMinHeat_84_FD_153548 | JGI IMG/M metagenome (GOLD analysis project Ga0207098, IMG submission 153548) | Enriched cells from forest soil in Barre Woods Harvard Forest LTER site, Petersham, Massachusetts, United States -... | ecosystem: Environmental > Terrestrial > Soil > Temperate forest >...
CCGATTTGCAAATACCGATGAACAAATGACTAATGAACCAGTGAACAAAACAGGGTGGTATTTGTCGGTGTTTTTTATTTAGTTTATGATCTTTCCTGATGGTAAATAACCAACTTCATAATTATCTATTGCTTGTAGCCATGTTACAAGATAATAAAAAAATGGCAGATCAACAAGTGCTGGATGTGCCTTACTCAAAATAATTATTGATCTTAAAGCCGCCGGCTTTAAGATATTCGTCTTTTTTTACCAGGTGCAGGTCCGATGCTACCATATCTTTTACCAGCGCTTCCAGGTCGTATTTTGGTATCCAGCCTAATTTCTGGTTGGCTTTGGTGGCATCGCCGATTAACAGATCAACCTCTGTCGGCCTAAAATATTTTTCATCAACACGCACCACAGTCTGGCCAAAGCGTAAAGTATCAGTCTTTATCCCAAGTTCGGCTGCCCTGTCTTCATCGATGTCAATAATTACACCTTTCTCATTTTTATCCTTCCCGCTAAACTCAATCTCGATACCTAATTCGGAAAAGCACAGCCGCACAAAATCACGCACGGTTGTGGTTACACCCGTGGCTATTACAAAGTCTTCAGGTTTTTCCTGCTGCAGCATCAGCCACATGGCCTCCACATAATCTTTGGCATGGCCCCAGTCGCGCTGAGCGGATAAATTTCCGAGGTAAAGGCAATCTTGCAGTCCCAAAGCTATTTTAGATGCGGCACGGGTAATTTTACGGGTTACAAAGGTTTCGCCGCGAACCGGGCTCTCGTGGTTAAATAAGATGCCGTTGCAGGCATACATGTTATAAGCTTCGCGGTAGTTAACAATGATCCAGTAGCCATACAGTTTAGCCACCGCATAAGGCGAACGCGGGTAAAATGGCGTAGTTTCGCTTTGTGGAACAGCCTGCACCAGTCCGTATAATTCGGAAGTGGAGGCCTGGTATATTTTGGTTTTTTGGGTGAGTCCGAGTAAACGTACAGCCTCCAGGATGCGTAATACACCAACACCATCGGCATTGGCGGTGTATTCGGGCGTATCAAAGCTCACCTTTACGTGGCTCATCGCCGCCAGGTTATAGATCTCGTCGGGTTGAACTTCCTGTATCAGGCGGATCAGGTTGGTTGAATCCGTCAGATCGCCATAATACAATTTGAAATTGGCCCCGGCCTCGTGCTGGTCGTGATACAGATGGTCAATCCGGTCGGTGTTTAATAACGACGAACGGCGCTTTACGCCATGCACCTCATAGCCTTTGTTCAATAAAAATTCGGCAAGGTAAGCACCATCTTGTCCTGTAATACCGGTAATGAGTGCTTTTTTCATTGATTCAACTGATTAGATCAGGCTACCTTTGTAATTACTTTTTTTCTTTTTTAAGCAGTTTAAGCAAATATTGGCCATAGCCGCTTTTCACCAGAGGGGTAGCAATACGTTCCAACTGTGCGCCATCGATAAAGCCCATGCGATAAGCTATCTCTTCAATACAGCCTATCTTCATGCCCTGGCGCTCTTCAATAACCTGCACAAACTGGCCGGCCTGCATTAACGAGGCAAAAGTGCCGGTGTCCAGCCAGGCGGTGCCACGACTTAAAATACCAACCTTCAGCTTGCCTTGCCTTAAATATTCTTTATTCACATCAGTGATTTCATATTCGCCGCGTGGTGATGGTTTGATGTTTTTTGCAATTTCAACTACCGAGTTATCATAAAAATACAGTCCCGGTACCGCATAATCCGATTTGGGTTCTGTCGGTTTTTCTTCGATAGATATAGCCTGGTGATCTTTATCAAACTCCACTACGCCGTAACGTTCCGGATCGGATACCTGGTAGGCAAACACCATACCGCCAACCGGGTCGTTACTCACCTGCAGCAGGTGCGATAAGCCATCACCGTAAAATATATTGTCGCCTAATATCAGTGCTACCTTATCCGTACCAACAAAATCGGCGCCGATAACAAAGGCTTGTGCCAGTCCGTTGGGCTCTGCCTGTACGGCATACTCAAACCTGCAACCTAAACTCGCGCCATCGCCTAAAAGTTTCTTGAAATGAGGCAGATCATGCGGCGTAGAAATTATCAGGATTTCTTTAATACCGGCAAGCATCAATACCGACAGTGGGTAATAGATCATTGGTTTATCATAAACCGGCATCAATTGTTTGCTAACCGCTAAGGTTAAAGGGTGCAACCTGGTTCCAGATCCCCCGGCGAGTATAATTCCTTTCAAGGTGTTTACTTTTTTAGTGTATACAATAATATAAATAAATATTAAAAACGCAGCTTAAATTCCCGAAACCTGGTTTTCTAATTCGGCATACCAGTCTTTACCGTATTTGCGGATGAGCGGGCCTTTTAAAAACTCGTGTACCCGAACATTCAGCTCATCACCAAAGGTGCAGGCCGGGCTGCAAATACTCCACCGGTCGTAATTTAAAACATCAAATTCAGGGTATTTCGTTATCCGGATAGGATATAGGTGGCAGGAGATAGGCTTTTGCCAGTCAACGGCCCCTTCTTCATAAGCCTTCTCGATGGCGCATTTGGTAATGCCGTTCTCCCATATCACATACGCGCATTCTTTATTCACATCAACGCATGGCGTGGTATAATCACCCTCAAAATCGGTAACATGGGTGCCAACCTCTTCAATGGTTTTAATGCCTTTAGCCGTCATATACGGCTTTACTTTGGGATAGATCTCTTTTAAAATATCCAGTTCGGCGGCTTCCAGCGGCGCTCCCGAATCGCCCTCGAGGCAGCAGGCGCCCTTGCACTTGTTTAAATTACAAACAAAATTTTCGCGCACCACATCCTCATGCACCAGCGTATTCTGAACTTCGATCATTAAAATGATTTTATTTATTGTTTAACGGATATTTTAACCCGCTCGCAGCAGTCAGATCCATAGTTAAGCTGCCAACTATTATTTCAACCTTGGCCTTTACAGGGATTCGGTTGCGGTCATCCGTTATCCAAAGGTAAAGCTTACTATCCTTTTTAAAAATATTACCCGGTATAATTGTCGGATTAAATTTGAGGCAGTTAAATTTCCCCATAGCGCACTCTACGGTTTCTTTCCCCAAATACGTGATGGTTAGCGATTGTATGGCGTTCTCCAGGAAGTAGTGAAAAGTAATTTTTTCGCCAATCTTGATATTGCTCATATCCAGACAGCGGGCAAAATAGTAAGCCGAAGGAAAATCGAACACCTTTCCGGTAAACGGAAACACGCCTTTATCGGCAGTTATCTTGTTGTCTTCGTGGTTAAATACCACATGGTCGGTATGCCTGTATTTGCCTTCGCGGCGATTTTCGGTGTAGAGAACTGGCAGCAGGGTATTACAATCGATGTACGACTCGTAACGGTTACGCACCTTAAAAAAAACATCGAAGGTGCCGGTTGTTTTGCCGTCGGCAATAATGTGGTATACCGGCTTGCCTTCGTACTTGGTATCGCCGGTTTGTATTTGCAGGTCGGCCTCGGCAGCGGTAAAAATGCCGTACTCCAATTTGTAATGTAAATGTTCGCCTTGTTGAAAGGCTGGTATGAGCTCCTTTTCGGGATCTTGCGAAAAAATGTTAAGTGGCAGAAGTGCTATCAGTAAAAATAAAATCAAACATTTCATATAGCACTTACAAGGTTGCTCTAAGTTAATCTTTTCGTTTATATATCGGTACGGTTGAACAAGGTTCGCCAAACATTAAACTTTTTACTACAGGGGTTAACTTTTTGGTTAACTCAATATATGCCGAGTTAGGCACGGCAACATCGCCGCAGCCCTTTATTACAATCCGCTTATCACGATATTGTTCAACATCCAATACAGTTAACGCTTTTTCGAACAAAATGGTTTCCAGCGTATCAATATTTCCAAAAACAATTTCGCGGGCATAGGGCGCCATGCGGTTTGCCAGCAGCATATAGGCCCAGGTTGGCACAATGGCGTCGGCAGAGCAGGTAATGGCTACGTTTTTACCGGCATACTGTGTCCAGTCGTGTTCTTTAACAAACTCTCTGAAATCTTTTTCCTTAAGTATCAGGCCGTGGAAAAGATTATCCGTAATGTCATAAACTACGCGTTCGCCCGGTGGATAAAAGCTTGCCGGATCAACACTTACCAGGCCGCTTTGCGCAACTTTGTTGACTATGTTTTCCTGTATATCCATTATTTATCAGACAAAAAAAATCCGGGAAAGCTCAATTGCCTTCCCGGATACAAAATTAGTTTAATATCTTAATTATAATATCCTCGCTCTGTAATCTTTAACATTGGCTTTATCTTTAAGCGACTCTAATACTCCGCTTTGTGCACGCTGCGCTAAAGCCTGGCCCAGTTGGTCTTTCTGACGCAAAGCGTTAGTCATTGGTGCAGGGTTTGTAAAGCTATCAATTATGTAAGCATAAACGCCTTTATCGCCTTCAACCGTTTTTGAAAGTTTATTAGGCTGTGAGCCGAATATAGAACCAATCAATTTATTTTCTTGCCCGGCGCCCGGAAGCACAGGGTTTGCAAATACAATATTTTCAACCGGTAAAACTTTGCTGCCTGTTTTTTCGGCAAGCTGATCGATGCTTGATGCCGATTTTAAAGCGTCTTCGTATTTGGCTGTAAGCATTTTGGCTTTAACCATATTTAAAACCATTGGCTTAATTTGTTTTTTAACGTTTTCGAGCGATAAAATACCTACAGGTTTAACCTCAGTTAACTTTGCAACAACGTATTGATCGCCGGCGGTAAACACTTTATCGGTAAAATCACCTACGCTTGCATCGTTAAATGCCCAACGCACCAAATCGCGGGCGTTATCTAATCCCTGGCCACCTGCAGATGTACCGGTTAAGTCGGCCGCAGTCTTTTTAGCTAAACCCTGTTGCTTAGCTATTTCATCAAAATTATCTTTAGTTAACGATGCTAAAAAGGCCTGCGCTTTTGAGTAAGCAGATGTTTGTGTTTTGCTGCTTGGCGTAAGCGGTTTATCAACAATGGCAACCTTAACTACTTTTGATGAGCCTTTTTGATTCGTGATCTCGATGATATGTACACCATATTGCGTGGTAACAATTTTAATATCGCCTTTTTTGCCATTAAAAGCAGCATCTTCAAAGGCAGGCATCATAGCGCCACGGCCAAAGGTGCCCAAGTCGCCGCCTTTTACAGCCGACGGTTTATCGGCCGAGTTGGCTGTAGCTAATTCAGCAAAGGTTTTTTTACCGCTCTGGATCAGTTTTTTTAACGAATCGGCTTTAGCCATCGCTTTATCAAGGCCGCCTTCGGCAGCAGGGTTAAGCAGGATGTGGCGTGCAGTAACCGAATCAGGGCTGAAACGCGAATCAACCAATTTAGCAATGCTGAAAGAACCGTTTGCAAAATACGGCCCGTAAACGGTTCCGTTGGGCGAGTTAAACATTACAGTATCCAATACCGGGCCAAGCGCGCCTTTTTTCTGATAAGACATATTGGCTTTGGTTTCGGCGTTTAAAGCCACAAAAAGCGAATCGTTTGGCGTTGATTTAAAATCGGGGATCAGTTTTGCCAGGGTAGCCTTTACAGCTGCCGAGTCTTCGGCCGATGGCGATCCGTTAAACGCAACATAATCAAGGCTTCTTAGTTCCTGTTGGTTTTTAAATTGATTTTTATGATCGTCGTAATAGCTTTTGTAATCATCGTCGGTTAAAGTTACTTTGCTATCGGCAATCGATGCATAATCGGTAGTAACATATTTAAAGTTAACCAACTTGTTTTTGGCTATATAGTCATCTCCGGCTTCAAGGCTGTTAACATAAAGGCCGTTTCTAACTATTGCCAGGTATTTCTGAGCTTTTTGCTCTTCAATTAACTGGGTAACAAAAGCGGCCCATGTTGCTTTCATCGGGTCGCTCGATTTAGCTGTTGAAATACGATTTAAAAAATCTTTTAAAGCGTTACGGTCAAGCTGGCCGGTTTGCTGGTTGGTGAAATTCTGTACAATTTGCGGGTTTGGATTAGGGCCGCTTATCATATCCTGAGCTTCGCTGGTGCCAACGGCAATGCCTAATTTGTCAATTTCTTTTTGCAGAATTTTTTGACTGATCTCCTGGTTCCAGGTAGTTTCCTGTATGTAGCTTAAAAACTGAGGATTTATGCTGCTTTGACCCGACTGCTGTTTAAACTGTGCAGTGTTTTGATCAAGCCTTTTATTAAACTCATCGATGCTTATTTTTTCGCCGTTAACTTCGCCCACTTCGTTTGCAGAACCCCTTAAAAACGACTTACCTGAAGTAATTACCTCGGTAGCAATAAATGCAAAAAGCGAGATACCTATAGTTATGGCAACTATTTTACCAAGCCTTTCGCGCAAAAAATTCATTATACCCATTGTATACCTATATTTATATTATTCAAAAAGAGGCGCAAGATACAACTTTTGATAAAAATTTATAATAATTTTTAATCCTCTTTTTTTAGCTAAATCATTGTGCGATATTGCCTTTGGTAATGATAGTCCCATAGCCGCCCTGGCCGGTGTAATCGCTGAAGTTTTCGTTACTGGTAAAGTTTGTATAATGCAAAACTGTACCATCTGCTTTATTAAGAACTACGGGCTTATTTGAGAACATCGTTTTTTTGAGTTTATCCCATATCAGTTCTTCCGATTTTAAATTATCGCCTGCTATGTTATTCACTACCACGTTTTTGCGCAGCGTTATTATATTATCATTATTGCTTGTAATAGCGTAATCGCTTACAACGGTAGTCATAGGCTTTAAGTCCTTATCATAAAAAACAATCTTAACGCCTTTTGGCATTTCGCGGTAGGGTCTGGAAAGTGTTTTAAAATCCAGCAACAGCGGGGTTATTAAACGGGCCTTTACCCTGCCAGAGTCGCTGTAGGTTACATCTACGGCAATGCTGCTATCGGTAGGGTTATTCAGCTCCTTTGCCGATATCTGCTGTACCTTTTTTAAATCATTTTCGCAAGCGGTTAGCAGTATGGCTATCAAAATAGCCGGTAAAAAACAACCGGATAACAACTTTGCTGCCTGCGGCATGATTTAAAGCTTAGTCAAACTTGAATTTCTGGAACCATTTATCGTTAAGCGTAAATCCTAAATGGAAATTGAAATAGTTTTCACGGATCAGGTTATTTTCCAATGTTCCTCGCCGCCCAACTTCGATTGCAAGGTTTACTTTATAAAAGTCGGTACGCGATGTGTTGGGGATAGGGATACCTAAACCCACCGTAGCGCCATATTGCGTAATATTAACACCACCATAATTTATGTAGGTTTTATCGTAGTTAAAACCGATACGATAATCTACTACTGCAAGGTAGCTGTTGATGGAGTTAATATCCGGCGTAAGCTGCGCGCCAAAAGAAAAGTTTTGATCGTTCTGCAAACCGGCATTCGCGCCGTTTATGGTAACGTTTGACCATGAACCGATTTTATATTCGGCGCCGATCATAAACTTATTGTCTTTCAAAAGCGTTACGCCGAAGCGGTTTATATTCGGCAATTTTATTTTGCCGGTAGTTTGTTCGTTTCGCAAACTGTCTAACGCCAGGTTAGTGGTGCCATCCGCGTTAAGGGTGTACTGGCTAACAATAAATTTGTTGTTGGTGCTAAGCGATGTGCTTGCCGAACCTGAATAGCCTAATACAATGTGCGTGGTCAGGTTAAGATTGATATAGTACTGCAGACCATAATCGTAATTTAAGCCGCCGGCGCTCATGCTGTTTTCGATAGTTGAATTTAACGCGGCAGGCAGTTCAGGAAACTCGGTTGAACTGAGTATTGTTTCGTTGCCAAAGATGTAAGAAACGTTAAAACCCAGGTGTAAGTTACGGCCTATACCGAAACCATAACCCAAATAAGCTTTTGATAAGCCGCCTTCGCCGGTGTACCTGTAGTTAACCGCCGAACTGGTATCAATACCGCCGCTTGAGGCGTTATTGATTTTTACAGAGCCTGTTTGGGCATAGTTATAGCCTACACTGGTGTAGGGCACCAGGCCAAAGCTTAATGCCGAGTGATGTGAAACCGGTATTGCAAAAGCAACGTGGCTAAGCCTGAAATTGCTGCTGGTTTGGGTTGTCGAACCTGTTTGACTTAACATATCGGCGCTCACGGTCAAACCCATATCAATAGTTGTTAAATTGATATTGCTATACGATGCAGGGTTGATAATGTTGATATCATTATATCCGCCGGTTTTAGGTAAAGCCGCGCCGAGGCCACCCAATGCCCTGTTTTGTGGTAAAAGGGCATCTTCCCAGCTGCCTAAGCCAATTTTTGAATATGGGGAGCTGGTAGTGGCCGAAGTTTGGGCAAGTGCACTGAATGCTGTAGCTGAAAATATAAGTAAAATAAAAATCCTGATATAATTAATCATTATGCTGTTGTATAACTGCGTTTAATCCTGTTAAAACCAAATGTGGTTCGTTTTTAATTTGAGGGGCAAAGATGCTATTTTTCAATACAGTATCAAAAAAAATCGAGTCGCCCCCGGTTAGTATAATATTCATCTGCTGCTGCGCCTTATCGTAGTTTTCGATAAAGCCCAATATTTCAAACCGGATGCCGTTCTGTACGCCTGACCGGATGGATGTAGCGGTATCGTATCCAAAAGCATCGCTAAAATTAAGTTCCGGTTCCAATAACGGTAAGGCATCAGTATAATTATTTAATGCTTTGTAACGCATATTTAGTCCCGGCGATATACTGCCCCCAAAATAATTTCCGTTTTCGTCAATCCAATCGTATGTAATACAGGTACCGGCATCAATAACCAGGTTAGCCTTGCCAGGATAAGCGGCGTGCGCCCCGGCAACTGCGGCAACACGATCAAGCCCGAGGGTTTGTGGTGTTTTGTAATGATTTTTTACCGATTTGGCCATTGCTGCATTAAACCTCAACACCGGGATGAGCACATTTAAAGCTTGCTCCCAGTGCTCGGGTTGTTTTTTTACTGATGAAATAATAGCCTTTAAAGGTTTATAGCTATGCTTAATTTCGTGTAGTAGTTCTGTTGTAACCTGCTGGTAGCTTTGTATCCAAACCAATTCATTACCGTTAAAAACTGCAATTTTGGTAAATGAGTTGCCGATATCGACTACCAGGCTGATCATCAGGCTTTCACAAACTGTAATATCGATTCAAAAATTGCGAGCCCGTCTTCGTTAGCCAGCAGGCTATCGGCGGCACGCTCAGGATGCGGCATCATACCAAAAACATTGCGCGCTTTGTTGCATACGCCGGCAATGTTTTCAACCGATCCGTTTGGATTCGCTTCCGCAGAGATATTGCCTGCGGCATCGCAATAACGAAAAAGCACCTGATCGTTATCGTTTAAGCTCTTCAATGTATCTGCATCGGCAAAAAAGTTACCCTCGCCATGTGCGATAGGTATTTTTAAAGCTTTTTGCGGATCGACCTGTGCCGTTAACAACGAATCGGCAGTTTGCGACTTTAAATAAATGTTATTGCAGATAAACTTGCGGGCACTATTGTGCAGTAAGGCTCCGGGCACCAGGCCGGCTTCGGCCAAAATTTGGAAACCATTGCAAATACCCCATACATAACCGCCTTTGGCAGCAAACTGGATCACTTCCTGCATAATTGGCGAAAACCTGGCTATCGCGCCTGAGCGCAAATAATCGCCGAAGGAGAAGCCGCCCGGCAGAATAACAAAATCAACATTTTGCAAATCATGGTCCTTGTGCCACAGGCGAACTACCTGCTGACCCATGATTTTTTCTAACACATAAATGATATCCTCATCGCAATTGGACCCCGGAAAAATGACTACGCCGAATTTCATGCTACAAAACTAATATATGCAGCCGCATTTGAACTAATATAAAAGTTAAAATTTGTTAAACTGGAAGTAAATAATGGTAAGTACCAGCAAAATATATAAGGTTTCGTAAAACCAGCGCTTAGTAGCGTATAAAAAATAATAGCCAAAAATAACAGTTGCAGGTACTGCGCAAAGTATAAAATGGCTAAGCCTGAAGTTTGCTTTTATGTAAAAAGACAGCGACGCAATGATGAAAATTACACTTAAAACCTGGAACGATTTACGGGTTTGGATAAAGCTTTTAAAATAGTTTTGCCTTAATCTTAAAAAGGAAAGGATTAAAATAATAATGACCGGGATAAGCACCAGGTAATTGTAATAGTTGATCTGTATTTTATTGGGGAAACTGCTGCCCAGGGGTAACCAGATGATATAAAATTTGTCGATACGATCGGTAAGGTAATAGCCGACCGCTAAAAAAAGGAATATCGTAATAAAGCCTACGAGCACTGCGGCCCATTCGCGCCAGTTAAAGGGGCGGAAGATGATGAGCGCTATCCAGATAGCCAGGAACATGTAAATAAACGGGAAATAAATTAGTGTGCCGATGCCCACTATCATCCCCAGATCATAAGCCGTCGTTTTTGCACTATCGTTTTTATAAAAACTGAACAGCTTATCAACCATCCAGATAACGAGGAAATTGCAGATAAGCGGCGGACTCAATACTAAAAACGGAACGAACAGGCCCGATACCGTGATATACATTAACGCCGGTAAGAAGGTGGGTTTGCCTAAAAGGTTGTAGTAATTAACCACGTGGTTTAGCCACAGGGCCTGTATAAATACAATTACCGCAGCCGTGAGCACATTATTTGTAGGCGAAAAAAAGTTTTCGAAACTAATGGGCAGTACAGATTGTGCAAAATTTTCGACAAAGGTAAACTCGATGTGATCAGGAAGGTGGCTTATAAAGGCCAGACGTAAAATAATGAGGAACACGCCAAGCCAAAGAATATTGATTGGATTAAGGTCCCTGAATATTTTAGTCATAAACGGATTGTATTTACGACAATATTAAGGAAAAACAACGAAGCTAAAAATAAACCTCATTCCAAAACATATGGTGTGGATTCGCCTGTCCGCGTCAGCCGGTACGGTTATACCGATTTAAAACAGGAACCAGCTGTTTGAAAAAAGGACCGCCTAAGCAGGCGGCCCCATGGTCAATTTAGTCGTCAGATTGTTCCGTGCTTGCCTCATAGTTTACATGGTTCTCAGCAATTTCGGTAAGCAAAGCATCAGCGGTTTTCTCCTCATCTAATGTGAGCACCAGCATCTCGGCAATGTCATAATAACCCAGCGTTTTTGCCAGGCTAACCATGCCGCCGTATGAGGCGATTTCATAGTGTTCAGCCTTTTGCCCGGCAAAGATCAAGCCGACATCCCTTTGTGCTGTTCCTTCTTCGGTGTTGCTGATGATCTCGTCGCCTTCATCTACAATACCCGACATCGCATCGCATTTTGTAGTTTCAGGTTCTAAACCTAAAATGCCGAATATCTGTTCCAGACGGTTTACATGCTCTTCAGTTTCAGCCAGGTGATTAGTAAAGGCAGTCTTCAACTCCTGCGAAGTAGCAGCTTCCGCCATATCCGGCAAAGTATCTACCAGTTCTCTTTCGGCCCAAAGCAAGTCCTTTAACTCATCAATAAAAAACTCCATCAATTTGGAATTACCTGTTGAAGCGGATTGATCTTCCTCCCAGGCTTCTTCCTGCTCAGTTGTTTCAGGCTCTGCCATGTATTCAGCCTGTTGCCTGTATTCACCGATCGTATTTTCGTAAGATGGCTCTGCCGGTATTGCTTCGTCCTGGTGAACCGATTCACCATCGATACGGGCAATCTCTTCGTTTGTGGCCCCGGCAGGAAATTCCTGTTTGTTTTCCCACGAAGCCTGCTGCCTGATAACATCCGGATCGGGCGTATACACAGTTGGCTGGTTATATTCTCCCGCGGCACCTTCGTAAGTAGGCTGCTCTGTAAGTTGCTCCTGTTGTTCCTGATAGGCAGGTTCGCTTGATGCTACTGTATTTTCATCGCTTTGATCATCGTTGTCATCTGCGTTTTCAGCTTGGTCGCGTAGTGATTTAATGAGGTCATGGCCTTCAGTAATACCTTGTTGCTGTATCTGCAATACCTGTACAAGTTCAGGGCTGAGTTCGTTTTCCGGGTCCAGCGCATCATGGTAGGCCGATTTTGCCGCGTCTTCACCACGTTCACATTCGTTCAGGATGGCCAAAAGGTCGTTGCCGGTAAAGGTGGCTTTGATATCTATCCAGGCACGGTGCAGATCGCCGGAGGTACTGGTGCCTTCAGCTACCTCGCCGCCGTATTGTTGTGCGATATCGGTAAGCTCAATCACATACTGCTCGCTTTCGCCGGCCAGTTTGTTAAATATGGCGATTAAGTTTTCATCGTCAACTTCCAGGTCGGCGCCTGCTTTTTCAAAACCGGCTACGCGGTCGTTGTTTATCTTGATGAGATCATTGACCACATCAAGTGCTTTTTCAGAGATTTCCATAGGGTTTTGTTGTTTTGTTTGTTTAATTGTTGCTTCGGAACATCGAAATGATCCAGATGATGATCGCAATGACTACGACCACCGCGATAACGCCCACTACCGCGCCTGCTTTAAAAATGCCGGCTATGGCAGAGCAACTGCTCAGGCCCGCCATGAACACGAGCAGTGCAAAGGCGAATAGTTTTCTTTTCATGAGTATAGAATTTAAATTATTTTAACCTGCGTTGCTATTATCTGCTACTTCTGCCGAAGGATAGGCGCTGGTTTGGCCAATGTCTAATTTGACGATCACCTTATCGCCGATAGTTTCAATAACCTCACCCGGTCCGCCGGGTGAGGTTATGCGCTGTCCTTTTAAAACGAGTATCATTGTGTACAAAAACTAATAAGTGCTCCACTGTGCTACGCCTTTCGGATCGGCTTTTTTTACTTCTTCACTTTTAACCTTGCTCATTTCTTTATCCAGCTTGTCTTTTTCCGCCAAAGCTTTGTCCATCTCTTTGGGCTGTTTGGTCAGGCCTTCGGTTTCTTTAACATAAGCTATCGGGTTCTCGATATAAATATAGGGCTTGCCCATACCTTTGATCTCGCCTTCGTTCCACGGTCCGCGCACTGTTCCATCAGATAAATTATAGACCTGTTGCAGGTAGCGTGGGTCGGCGGCTAATACCGCAGGCGGGAAATTTGGCTGGATGCTTTCTAACGCCGCTTCGAACATTTTGTAGTGAGTTACCTCGCGTGTCATCAGGAAGGATAGCGTTTCATGGATGTACGGGTCATCTGTAAATTTCATCAGGTGTTCGTACACCAGTTTCGCTCTCGATTCAGAGGCAAGATTGCTCCGCAGGTCCACGGTCAAATCACCATTGGAGTTGATGTAAGATGCACACCACGGGATGCCCTGGCTATTTCTCGGGGTTGGCCCGCCGCCGGTAATGATAGGGAATTGCGGATTGGCCGATAATGCGGCGTGGATAATGCTTTCCTTTACCGCTTTGCCATCCATTACCTGCATAATTTCGCTCTGATCGGCTGCATCCTTTAGCTCGCCGTTAACGCCTTTCAACAACATTTGGATGGTGGCGCCCACGATCTCCAGGTGACTAAATTCCTCTGTGGCGATATCCATCAGCATATCGTACTTATCCGGATGCGGATTCTTGGCGCCGAAGGCTTGGGTAAAATACTGCATTGCAGCAGCGAGTTCGCCGTTTTCGCCGCCGAATTGTTCCAACAATAAGTTGGCAAAGCGCGGATCGGGACGGGATACCCTGGCGTTAAATTGTAAATCTTTTACATGATGAAACATAGTTGTAGAGTTTAATGGTACATTAATAAATTGTTTTTGGGAAGAAGCCTGGAAAGAGAGGATCGCGCTCGTTTATATAACCAAATGCAATAAACTATGTTTCAAATTAATATTTTATTTAAATAAGAAATTTAAAAACAAATATTATTCTTTAAGGTTAACGTTTTTGAGGTTTTTTATAAAGCTATATCAACTGCGTTGACTGCTTGAATAATTTTAGCTTTCCTGGTTTTTTGTCCGACCGGTCGAGTAGGTGAGACAGGGGCGTGGTTTCGTCTACGCATCATGGTTTGTAAAAGAGAGTTTACAAACAGCATTTAACAAACATTTGAATTAGGCGAATTACTGCTTCGCGTATTTTTTAATCATACCATCAATAATG
>Ga0207098_10354_pt1 | contig 14041 bp, 6 predicted proteins | sample Alteio_BWMinHeat_84_FD_153548 | JGI IMG/M metagenome (GOLD analysis project Ga0207098, IMG submission 153548) | Enriched cells from forest soil in Barre Woods Harvard Forest LTER site, Petersham, Massachusetts, United States -... | ecosystem: Environmental > Terrestrial > Soil > Temperate forest >...
GCACAAAGGCTGCAGGAAGATAACCCGAACGAGGCTGCCATGCTATCTTTCACTTCTGATAAAAAGAACTACCGCGTAGGCGAAGATGCTACGCTCACCATCCCTACTCCGGCTAACGGCAGGGCCTTGATCAGCTTTGAAAACGGTACCCGTGTTTTAAAAACCGACTGGATCAACACCCAGAAAGGCGAAACGCAATACCACTTCAAGATTGACGAAACCATGTCGCCAAACGTTTTTGTAAACGTAACGCTGCTGCAGCCGCATTCGCAAACATTGAACGATCTGCCCATCCGCATGTATGGCGCTATACCGCTTTTGGTTGATAATCCTGCCACGATATTGAAGCCGTTAATTACCATGCCTGATAAAATCCGTCCCGAAACGCGCTCGGCTATCACGGTATCCGAAGCATCGGGTAAAGAAATGACTTATACCGTAGCCATTGTAGATGAGGGCCTGCTGGATATTACCAATTTCAAAACGCCGGACCCGCACCAGGCATTTTACGCACGAGAGGCCCTTGGCGTTAAAACCTGGGACTTGTTTGATTATGTCATCGGCGCTTATGGCGGCGATTTGGAACGCATCCTCAGCATAGGCGGCGATGCGGGCGGCCGCAACCTCAATAAAAACATCACGGTTAACCGCTTTAAACCCGTAGTGAAATTTATGGGTCCGTTCCATTTAAATGCCGGCGAAAGGCAAACACACGCCTTTACGCTGCCGCAGTACATCGGCTCGGTTAAGGCAATGGTCATAGCCGGTCACGAGGGCAGCTATGGCTTCACCGATAAGGATGTGATTGTGAAAAAGCCGTTGATGATTCTGGCTACCTTGCCGCGGGTTTTAGGTCCGACAGAAAAGATCCAGCTGCCGGTAACCGTGTTCGCTACCGAGAATAACATAAAAACGGTAATGGTGGATGTACAATCCAACGCGTTCAGCAACTTGGCGGGCAACAGCCACCAAACCGTTAGCTTCACCAAACCCGGCGACCAGATAGTAACCTTCGCTTTGGATGTAAAGGACTTTATCGGCATCGGCAAGGTACATGTCATCGCGAAAAGCGGGAACGAAACCGCAGCTTACGATGTGGAGCTGAGTGTACGTAATCCTAACCCCGGTATCACCCAGATATTGGAAAAGGAACTCAATCCGGGCGAAATCTGGAATACGTCTTACACCGCTATCGGCATGACTGGCACCAATAAAACCACCGTCGAGGCATCAAATATTCCACCGCTTAACCTGGCGAAAAGGCTCAATTACCTCATTGACTATCCGCATGGCTGTGTGGAGCAAACTACTTCGGCAGTGTTCCCGCAATTGTTCCTTGCGCAGTTGACCGACCTGTCGCCGGTACAAAAAGCCTTTACGGATCGGAATATCAAATCGGGCATAGCCAAACTGAACGGCTTCCAGTTGCCGGGCGGCGGACTAAGCTACTGGCCAGATGGCGGCGAACCCAACGAATGGGGCACCAATTATGCCGGGCACTTTATGCTGGCTGCGCAGGCTGCAGGTTACGCCATGCCGGTTGGCTTCCTGGAACACTGGAAAGTATATCAGCGCCAGAAAGCTTTAACCTGGGCGCCTGATAGCCGCAGCTTTTACGGCGCCGACCTGGTGCAGGCCTATCGCTTGTACCTGCTTGCATTAGCGCATGCGCCCGAACTTGGCGCCATGAATAGGCTAAAAGAGTTCCCATATATCAGCGTCGAAGCTAAATGGCGCTTGGCGGCTGCCTACAAATTAGCCGGCCAGCCCGAAATTGGTTTAAGTATGGTTGCCGGTTTGCCGTTAACCATTAAACCTTACAACAGCCTTTGGGGCACTTTCGGCTCCGACTTGCGCGATGAGGCCATGATACTCGAAACCTTAACCTTGCTTGGTAAAAAACAACAGGCGGCAGGTATGCTGCGCACCGTTGCCAGCCGATTGTCGCAGGGTGATGACTGGTACAGCACCCAAACCACGGCTTATAGCCTGATTGCCATCGCCGAATATTGTGGTAAAAATGCGTCGGGCAGTAAGCTGATGTTCAATTACCAGGTTAACAGTTCGCATGGCAATGTAAATTCAGGTTCGTATATCTGGCAATCAGCGGTTAGCCCGGCAGGTAAGGTTACGCTTAAAAACAACGGCAGCAACAAGCTTTATGTGCGATTGATACAATACGGGCAGCCCGTTACCGGCGAAGATGTAAAACCGATAAACAACCCGGATGTATTGCAGATGCGTATCGGCTACTTCTCGCTCAAAGGTTTGCCTGTCGATCCGACCCAGTTAAAACAGGGCACCGACTTTGTGGCACAGGTCAACATCAAAAATCCCGGCAAACGTGGCCGTTATGATAATATGGCGCTTACGCAGATCTTCCCTTCGGGCTGGGAAATTTTGAATACCCGGATGATGGAAAGCGACGACGCGTTCAAATCGTCCGATTCGGATTACCGCGATATCCGCGACGACCGGGTGAACACCTATTTCAGCATCCCCGAAGGCAAGGAAGTAACTTATTACGTCATGCTCAACGCATCGTACTTAGGTAAATACTACCTACCGGCAACGTATTGCGATGCGATGTACAACAACAGCATCAGCGCACTGGCCAAAGGTCAATGGGTTGAGGTAGTGAAATAGTGAATGGTGAATGGTGAGTAGTGAAAATAAAGACTAATAAAACTATGCTCTCCCAAGCGTCATTGCGAGGTACGAAGCAATCCCCGACTTACAGAGTCGCTCCGTAGGTTTGGGATTGCTTTTAGAAATCATACTACTCCAATCGGTGTAATCACAAAAACAATCGGTGTAATCAAACAAGTGAAATCCAAAAAGAAAATATTCTTCGGTTCCATAGCGCTGGTATTGCTGCTTTTGTTCTGGTTCTGTTTACCGAAGCACCTGTTCCGCGCGCCCACTTCGTTTGTGATCGATGATAACCAGGGCCAATTGCTGGGCGCATCCATCGCTTCCGACGGGCAATGGCGCTTTCCGTATAACCCGGCTGTGCCGCCAAAATTCAAAGCCTGTATCATTGCCTTTGAGGATAAGCGTTTCGAGCATCACTTTGGTTTCGATTTTTTAGCTTTCGGCAGGGCCATTAAACAAAACATCAGGGCAAGGCATGTAGTGAGCGGCGGCAGTACGTTAACCATGCAGGTCATCCGCCTTTCAACCCGTAAAAACCGCACCATCTGGCAAAAAATGGTGGAGATCTTCAAGGCCATGCGTATGGAGCTCACCTATTCCAAAAATGAAATACTGGCCCTTTATACCAGCAATGCACCGTTCGGCAGTAACGTAGTGGGTTTGGATGCTGCGTCGTGGCGTTATTTCGGGCGTAGCCCTGATAAGCTTTCCTGGGGCGAAATGGCCGCCCTCGCCGTATTGCCTAACTCGCCATCGCTGGTGCATCCCGGCAAAAACCGGCTCATCCTGTTAAAGAAACGCAACCTGCTTTTAGACAGGCTTGCACAACAGCATACTATTGATGCCACAACCGCCGCCCTCGCCAAGCTTGAACCGGTACCCGAAAAACCCATGCCGTTGCCTATGCTTGCCCCCCACCTGCTGCAGCGTTTTAAAAACGATAATATCACCAGGCTACAAAATGGCGGCCGCATCAAAACATCCATCAACTCTACCCTGCAGCAAAACGTGAGCGACATTTTGGAGCGTAATCACCAGCTTTTAAAGGCCAATGATATCCGCAACGCCGCGGCTATTGTACTGGATGTAGAAACCGGTCAGACTTTGGCTTATGTGGGTAATATCAACCACCCGGAGAATCCCGATATGGAAAGCGATGTTGATGTAATTGCCGCGCCGCGTAGTCCGGGAAGCACTTTAAAACCCCTGTTGTATGCCGCCATGCTGCACGATGGTTTGATCTTGCCTAACAGTTTATTACCCGATATCCCTACGCAGATAGCGGGCTATCATCCTGAAAATTTCGATCTCAGTTACGATGGCGCCGTACCCGCCTCAAAGGCTTTAGCCCGTTCGCTCAACATCCCTGCTGTGCGCAGTTTGCAACAGTATAAGTACGAACGCTTTCATGCCCTGCTGCGAAAAATGGGCATGACCACCCTAAAACAACCTGCCGATTTTTATGGGCTATCGCTCATTTTGGGCGGCAGCGAAAATACCCTTTGGGAGTTAAGCGGCGCTTACGCGGATATGGCCCGGGTATTGAACCACTACAACCGTTATCACAGCCGATACGATGCCAACGATTATCACAACCCGGTTTATACACCAACTGCTTACCCCAAACCTGAACTCGAAAAAAACGGCTTACTTGATGCCGGGTCGATCTATTATACCTTCCAGGCTATGGAAGAGGTAATGCGCCCCGGCGACGAAATGCTGTGGCAGCAGTTCAGTTCCACACAGCGCATAGCCTGGAAAACCGGCACCAGCTTTGGCTTTCGAGATGGCTGGGCAATTGGCGTAACACCACGCTACGTGGTTGGCGTTTGGGTTGGCAATACCAACGGCGAGGGCCGGCCCGGGTTGATCGGCGTAAATACCGCCGCGCCCATCCTGTTCGAAATTTTCAGGCAGTTACCCGTTGCCCGCGATTGGTTTGATGTGCCTGCCGGCGAAATGACGAGCATTGCCATCTGCCACGAAAGCGGTTACCGCGCAGGCGAGTATTGCGAGCATATCGATACGCTATTTGTACCCAAAACTGGTTTAAAGGCCCCGGTTTGCCCGTTCCACCAGTTGGTACATTTAGATGCCAGCCGCAAATGGCAGGTGAACTCCGTTTGCGAATCACCAACGAATATGGTTCACCAATCGTGGTTTGTACTGCCGCCATCCATGGAGTTTTATTACAAAAGCAAAAACTACCGTTACCAGTCGCTGCCACCTTTTCGTGCTGACTGTGCAGCCACCATGCAGCGGCCAATGGAAATCATCTATCCTAAAGACGGTTCAAAGGTTTATGTGCCTTTGGAGGCCGATGGCAGCCGCGGACGGATGATCTGTAATGCCGCACACCGGCAAAACGGCATCAAGATCTTCTGGCACCTTGATGATCAGTACATCGGCGAAACCAAAGATTATCACCAGATGGCGCTAAACCCATCCGCCGGGAAACATACCCTGACCCTTGTAGACGCCAACGCTAATCGCATCCAGATCAGGTTTGAGGTGTTGGATAAAACAAACCCGGCAACCCGGTAGTCCCATTCCTCTGCCAATTTCCCTTATTAAAAAGCTAATCCCTTGCATTATTTCTGAGGCTTTTTAAAGAAATTAGCCTTACTTATGATGATTAACCGTATTAAAAACCTAACCGCTTTATTTGTTTTATTTTTAGCAATTACAATGTCGGTAAACGCACAGGATACTGAAAGCTGGGATAAAACAGTTTCGGGTAAAGAGCACCCTAATATCCAATGGTTTAAAGATGCCAAATTCGGCATGTTTATCCACTGGGGGCTATTCTCGCAAACCGGCGGTACCTGGCAGGGCAAAAACTACTACGGCATATCCGAGTGGCTGATGAACCGCGGTAAAATACCCGCCGCCGAATATGCCACCATCGCCAAAAGCTTTAACCCTACAAAGTTTAACGCCAAACAATGGGCGCAGATAGCAAAAGACGCCGGCATGAAATACATGGTGGTTACGGCCAAGCATCATGAGGGTTTCGCCATGTTCGATTCAAAAGTGTCTGACTTTAACATCGTTAAAGCTACGCCTTATGGCAAAGACCCCATGAAAGAACTCTCGCAGGCCGTGCGCGATGCAGGTTTGCAATTCGGTTTCTATTATTCGCAATACCTCGACTGGCACGAACCTAACGGCGGCGGCAACCGCTGGGATTTTGACGATAGCAAGAAAGATTACGCCCTGTACTATAAAACCAAATCCATCCCGCAAATCAAAGAACTGGTAAGCAATTACGGCCCGCTGGGATTGCTATGGTTCGATCAGTCCGGCGGATTGGATAAAGAAGGCACGCAAAAATTGATCAACGAAGTTCGTGCCATCCAGCCGGGTTGTTTGATCAGCAGCCGCGTAGGCAACGGCCTGGGCGATTTTAAAGATTACGGCGATGGCGAAGTGCCCGCAATAGTAACCGCTCCAGGCGCATGGGAAGCCTTATTTACCCATAACGATTCATGGGGATACAGCCGCTTCGATTACAACTTTAAAACTCCGAAAGAGATCATCCAGTTGCTGGCTACTGTCTCCTCAAAAGGCGGCAACCTCATCCTCAACGTCGGCCCTGATAGCACCGGGCAGATACCCGCCTATTCGGTTAAATACCTGCACCAGGTTGGGCAATGGCTCAAAGTTAACAGCGAAAGCATTTATGGCAGCACCAAGGGCTTTATCGGTCCGCAGCCTTGGGGCGTAACTACCTCCAAACCAAACAAGTTGTTTTTACACGTTTTCGTGAGGCCGCGTAATGGTGTCATCCTCATTCCGCAAATGCAGCAAACAATTAAAAAAGTTTACCTGCTGGCTGGCCAACAGGTTTTAAGATCAACTAAAAAAGGCGGCGACTTGCTCATTAACCTTCCTGCTTTACGCGATGATAAAAACACGGTCATCGTGGTTGAATACAACGGCAAAGCCACTCCGCTTAACCCCGATGCACCGGTTATGGTATCGGCACAATATGCCACTAATCCGGTAGAGGCCATTAACGCCCATACATCAGGCAACAGCCAGGTAAAAAGCATAACCTCCAGCCATTACTTTGGCGACTGGAAACACACCACATGCGTTACCAACATGGCCGCCCCTGTAGACATAGCCACCTTTACAACCCGCGTTACCGAACCCGGCGATTATAAACTGATTTTAGAATACAACTGCCCTCCCGCGCAAGCCGGCCAGGAAGGTGTGATGAATATCAACGATAAAGACTACCAGTTCCAAACCCTCGCCGTATCCGATTACGACAGCCACAAACCGCTGCTGTTCATCCAACAACCTGTAGCCATAACCACCGTGACCAAAGCAGGCATCTATAACATCAGCATCCGCCCGCTACAACAAGGCAAAGAATTATTCAAACTCAAAACTATCTGGATGGAACCGGTAAAATAACAGAAACAAGTAAACTATTTCTATAAGAAATCATTACTCAAACAGTCCCCCGACATCGGGCAAACATAGGTATTCTTCGGTATTTCAAAAGAGCTTTATGCTTTCAGCTTCGCATTTCCAGCTCCAAAACAGGGTGGTATTTGTCGGTGTTTTTAAATTGATTTTCTCCGCGCGTCATTGCGAGGAACGAAGCAATCCCCGGCTTACAGAGACATAGCTATTCTTCGGTATTTTAAAAAACTATATGCTTTCAGCTTCACGCTTCCGGCTCCAAAACAGGGTGGTATTTGTCGGTATTTCAAAGCTAATTTTATTATCTCTTCACGTACAAAACTAATGAACTAATGACTAATGAACTAATGACTAATGAACCAATCACCAAACAGGGCTTTGCCCGCCGTAGCCTCGGCGCAGGAGGGTAGTAAATGTGGGTATTTTACAAAAAACCTTTTCCAATCAATCCTTCAATAACTCAATCCTTCAATCATTAAACGGGGGGATAAAGTAAGAAGTTTTTCAATAGTTTTCAGTCCGTACTCGCATCGCGCTTATCTGTACAATATACCATTAATTGAGCTAAAATGCAAGAAATATTAACCCCATCTTCGGTAAACCTTTTTACTGCCACTGCCGCTGCCACTTCTTTCCGACTTCCGACTACTTCTTCAAATACCTTCTGTTCTTCTCCCAAAGCAAACGCGCAGCAATTTGCGGAGACGAACCTACTTTATTTTTCAATATCTCAGTCTGCCCGATAAAGGCATAAGCATCCGGGCGGATCTCTGCCCAATAAATATATTCGTCACGTACAAAATCGTCGCCACCGCCATGGCCGGTACCCGTACTTCCGTCAACCCTGCCGGCAAATTTCCCATCCTTAACTGTACCCAGCACCACATCGATGTAAGTATTGGCAAATGGCATCAGGTCGCTCGCTTTCAGGTTATACAAACCACTGTTGTAAGCAATAACCAAACCTTCCGAATCGTAAGCGAAGTGGTTGGTATCTTCTATTCCGCGTGGTTGCGCAATTGAATATGGGTATATCCTACAATCCGATCCTGTTGCCGACCGGCTTGGGGTTGCCGCGGTAATAAACCAATCGATATTCGATTGAGCTATGGCAACATATTTAGTTAGTCGTGACGGATCATCATTTAAAAGCTGGTGACACATCGCCAATCGTGTAAAGCCATCGGTAAGCAACCAGGCCTGGTTCCATGGCGCAGCCTCATTGGCTTTGTAGGTGTTCGGTGCACCCGGAAAATAATACCGGTTTTTATCGCTGGTGCGGATAAAGTGCGGCAGTATCCAATGATCAATCACATAATCGCCTTCGGTAATGTATTTCATGGCGCGGGCTTTGTAAGTCGCACCAAAATTATGCGGGTCGCCAATGCTAACGGTTTCGTTCCACAAATTTGGACTTTGCAATATCAAATAAGCGCAGTAGGCCATGTGCGATAGTGTAGCGCCCTGCTCTACGCCTGCTCCTGCCGGCACAACATCCTCTTTCGATGACGGCCAAACAGGCTCTACCTTGCCTGTCCAAACTACTTTCTGACCACCATTAGCCGCCGTCGCCAAATCATTCCGTCCCGATAAGGCATCGTCGCATAAAAATATCATCCGGTCGAGTATTCCCTGGTCGTGCGATACTTCGTACATCATGCCGCAGGCTTCAATAGCTTTGCCGGGATTACCAAACACCCACCCATTGCCGCTGTTTCCCGGTGGTGCCGGGAAGTTGTTCATGTATTCCTTAAATGCGTTGATCTCCCTTTGGGTAACCGGGCCGGTCAGGCTCTCTACAATCATTTTATCACCACCTTTGGCAGGATTGTTCTTTGGATTACCCGTAAAGGCAAAGTTGCCCAAACAACATACCGCCAGGATAAATACTGATCGCTTTTTCATAGGTTATAGTTTTGGTTCGATGAACGTCACTTCGCTCGAGGTCAATAAACCCCGGTTATCTGTCGATGAAAAATACCACATGGTAGTGCCTAACGGTATTATCGGAGTGGTAATCCGGCCATTATTGATCTGCACCTCTGCCGATTCCCATTTGCGGTTCATCAATACATGGGTGGTATCGCGGGTAAAGTTGAAGTACGCTTTGGCAACGGGTGCATGTATTTCAATTTTTGCGCTGGCACCTTCACCATCTTTTACCGGCATCTCAATTTTATTAAGAGGTATGGTTTTGTTGAGATAGCTGTTGATGTAATAATAGATCTCATCATTCGCCCAACCGTAATGGTGGCTGTGCTTCAACCCAATCTTAATGCTGATGTTCTTATCCTTCACCAGCCTGTAGGTTTTGGTATAACTGTCCAGGTAAAAATGCGGATCGTTTGAGCCGTCTAAAAACAGCATCGGCATTTTGGTTTTGCCGATGTAGTTTGATGGATCGTACTGGTTAACCCAGGTTTGCCTGTCTTTGTCGTTCAGCTTCAAAAGCTCCGCCCGCATCGAACTGTTTTGCAGCAGGTATCCGCAGCCGTAAACGGGAACGGCAGCCCGGTACCGGTCGTCAACACCAGCCAGCAGGCAAGTAATAATCCCGCCCCAACTGATGCCCGTTAACGCCGTCCGGTTAACATCTACCTCCGGGAAACTCCGCACCAGGTTATTGGCCAGTATCACGTCTGCTACAGCCTGAAACATCCATTGTTCATCCAGTTTTGGTGTGATGGTAAAATACGGCGTCAGCGAATTGGGTTCGTCAAACCCGCCATCGATATGCTTTTTACCCGGGCCGTTTCCGCGCGTATCCATCGATATGGCCGCGTAACCTTTCTTGGCCCACATAATCGCCCATTCTTTAAATGCCATACCGCCTCCGCCATGCACCAGCACCACCACGGGCAAATTTTTATCTTTCGAACGGTCACCGCTCAATGTACCCGGCGTGGCATAATACGCATATACATTTTGCGGCTGGCCTTTATAGGGCAAACCCTGGTAGATCAGCCCGATTGCCGAATCGGTGCTCATTACTTTATATTTCGGCACATCATGTATGCCTTTCACATCCCACAAAGTGCCTTTTATCTGGGCTTTAACGCTTGTCGCGATAAGCAAAATAAGCAACAAAGTTAGCTTCCCAATCTTCATATTATTTAGCAGCTTTTTCAAGGTACAAACCAAACTGGCTGATCGCCGGCACGGCATTCGCTTTTAAAATAGTAAGCCTTACCTTCCACACCGTTACTCTTGGAAACTTAGCAACTTTATGCTGTCCGATTGTAGTGCCTTGCGCCAGCAACTTCCAATCGCTGTCAACCTGGCCCTCAACTTTGTATTCCTGCACGTGCGCCATATTCATGGCTTCACTTATTTGCAAAGCATTAATATCAACCGGGCCTTCCATATCCACTTCAATGTACGATGGCGTGGTACCATCATTCGGCGACCAGTAAGTTTTATCATTTCCGTCAAGCGCTTTTTCGCCGCCAAACGCCACGGTGTTACCGCTATTACTGCTGGTATTCACCGGGCGGTGATAGGCTTCATCTTTGCCTAACACTTTGTCAAAATCTGTAGGCACAGGCTGCGCCTTAGCCGATTTGTTGGCAAACATAGCAGCGGTATTATCGGCATACCCGATATTTTTTAAGGCCTGCGCACCAAGCCTCTCCTTCAACTGGGCAAGGTAAAGGCTTTGTATGGCTACAGGCTTCCCGTACGAATCATAATTACCTTCCGGCTCAATAGGTTTGGTATCAAACAGGCGCGCGGTTTGCTGGCGCTCGCCGATGCAACCTATCACCCAGTTAGCTGCGCCCGGCGGGTTTTGGATCACGTAAGTTTTAGCGATACAGTTCCAGGCTACGGCCCAGCCCATCGTCCACCCGTGGCCGGAGCCCGCCACACCGCGGTTCATAAAATCGATACCGCCATCGGGTACGCTGCAATTATCAACCAGCATACCCGTGGCCCAGCGCTGGTGCGGCTGTATGCGGCTGCCCAATCCCGTAAAAGTACAATTCAGTAAAACATTCGGCCCCGGCACTAATACCGATGTCCATACAAAGTATGTATTGCCGCCGTTTATCTCACAGCGGTCAAGCAGGTTCTGGCTGCCTTCCATGCTAAAATCGCTTGGTTTTGATGCACCCAGGTTAGTATAAGTATGTTTTACAACCACATGCTCCATAGTTATCCGGTTACCCGAAAGTACCGTAGCATTCATGGTTTCTTCGCAAAGCACGTCCTTCACCCAGCAATCATCGCCGCCAACGCGTATCGCCGAATACGGCGCATGGCCGTAATCACTTTCCAGCGGCGGACATTCAATATGCAGATTTTCTACGCCAACCTGGGTAATGCGTTGCGAAGGCATAGCTTTGGCTACTGTAGTACCAGTTGTGCCTAAATATTGTGCATCATATGAGTCGGCAACCGAAATATTCAATGTTAACTTATTACCCGATATCGCATCTATCCTGCGTTTAATGATCCCTTTGGCATTTGTTGCTATCCATGTCTCCTTCTTTCCATCGCGGTACATGTCATCCATCCGCATAAAATGTATCCACGCTTCGGTAACCGGCCGCCTGATGATCACCGTATCGCCAACGGCAAATGCCTTGGCATCGGCAACGGTAATTACATTGGTCCCCGCCGGAACGTAAGCATCCGTTATATAGGTTTTGCTTTCCGCGATCTCGCTATCGTCGGCTTTTTCAGTACGGCCCAAAGCTATTTTGGTATTGTTTCTGCCGATAACAACCGCCGCGTGAGGGCTACCCGTCATATGGATAGTCGTCTTATCCATACCGCTGCCCTGCAAAACCACGCCGCTCGCCGACAACAATATCGGCTCCGAACAGGTAAAATCGCCTGCCGATAACAGCACCGCTCCACGGAAGCCATTCACCAAAGGCATCCCGGCCACCTCATTTATGGCCTTTTGTATCTCTTTAATATCATCTCCACCGGATGGCTTTACAGTACGCTTTACCACGACTGTCGGCAAAGCCACACCACCGCCCATGTACCCCGCGTGCGAAAAATCCATGATCCTGTCGCCTTTGGCCGTGGTTTTATAAACCAACTTACCATCCTTGCCGGGATAAACCCATTGGCTTTGAGGTTTCGGGGCTTGCGCCGATGCCACTACCGACAACAATAACAAGGCTTTGCCGATAATAACAGCGGTCTTCTTATTCATATAAATCAATTCGCTTTACGTAAGCTTACCAATACAACGCCGTGTTGTGCCACATCGGCTTTAAACTCACCGTCAAACGTTCCTAAATCTTTCTGACGCCACAGGTCGCGCACAATATATTTGCCGCTGATCTTCAGATCGGCCCAGCTAAGCGAAACAGATTTGGTGCCTTCGTCGCCCGGATTAAACAACCCTGCAGCTATCGATCCGTCTTCCAGGTTTTTCGCCATTACTCCGGCTTCTCCCTGGCGCGATATTACCGTAGCCTGTTTGCCCAAAGCATCCTGGTTAACAGCCAAAACTTCGTCGTTGGTTAACAGGCTCAATGTAAAATCATCCAGTTTGGTCAGGTCGCAGCCCAACAGCAGCGGCACCGACATTAAGCACCAGGCGCTTACATGCGTATATTGTTCATCTGCCGTCAGGTTGCTCTGGTGATAATCTTTACCCCAGCCCACAACGCCCACAACCATCATATCCGGGTCGTTCCAATGGCCTTGTCCGGCATAAGGCTCCCACTTATCCTGCGAGAACAATCTCGGCTTTAAGCTCTTCCAGCTATCCCGGATATCGCCACCCGTGCGCCAGGTATTCGATACTTTCGACAAATCGCCAATTGACGCAAAAGGCGTACTGTTTGATAAGCTGAAAACAATATCGCGCCCGCTGTTGCGCAGGGCATCAAACATCTTTTTGGTTTCGGGTAATTCATTAGGGCTCCAGTCGTATTTCAAATAGTCAACATTCCACTTGGCCCATTGCTTCACGTCCTGGTCAACAAAATCATACTGACCGATTTTATACGGGAACAGTTTTTTATTACGGGGTACTTTATCAGTTTCGGGAGTGCGTACAAACGTTCCTTCCGGGTTATCCGCCGATCCGCCAACATGGTGCCCGTACGATTCGATCCAGGGCGTTGAGTAAATACCCATTTTCAATCCCATACCATGAATTTCTTTGGTAGCTTTTTCCATATCCGGAAAAGTTTCCGGGTTCGATTGTATCGCATGAAACTCTCCTCCACGCTCGCCCTGCCACACATCATCAATATTCATATAGCTCCAGCCATGGTTTATCAAACCCGATGTTACCATCGCTTTGGCGTTGGCCAGCAATAATTCCTCGGTTACTTTGGTAGCATAAATATTCCAGCTGTTCCAGCCCATAGGCGGGGTAAGCGCTATGGTTTCACCTACTATAATTTTAAATGGCCTTTTGGCTTCGCCTATCTTATTTTTGGCATGAACAACCATTTCATACGTACCGGCTTTGGCAATAGTGCCAGATATTTGCCCGGTGTTGGCATCCAGTTTTACGCCTGATGGTAGTTTATCCACCGAAAACTTCATCGGCCTGTCGCCGGTAGCGGGTATAGTAAATACTACCGGGTGATCCGGACGAACACCAAATATTTTAGGGCCGTTTATACGCGGTTCCGGGCCGGCCTTGGGTGTAAGTATAGCCGATGTATTATCTACTGCCGGAGTTTGGGCTATTGATGTTAAACCAGCGCCCAGCAAACCTGTCAGCACCAAACCAAAAGCAACCGGCTTTAATATGTTATTCCTCATTTTTTTCAGGATTTATTTTGGATTGTTTTTTTCAAACTTGATCATTTCGGTTCCGGCTAACAAAAAAGCGCCTAAAGTAGAATATGGGCCGTTTTTCAGCATGAGTAACCTGGATGCCTGCGGATCGATGGCGGCAAGTTTGTGCGATGTGGATGCATTGGCGCACAGGGCCGATTATCGTGCATACCTGGATAGGGCTGCAGAATAT
>Ga0207098_10361_pt1 | contig 14025 bp, 9 predicted proteins | sample Alteio_BWMinHeat_84_FD_153548 | JGI IMG/M metagenome (GOLD analysis project Ga0207098, IMG submission 153548) | Enriched cells from forest soil in Barre Woods Harvard Forest LTER site, Petersham, Massachusetts, United States -... | ecosystem: Environmental > Terrestrial > Soil > Temperate forest >...
GAACACCCGGCCCTGGGAACGCCATTACGGATGTTGCCGGGGTCACGGTCGGAGTCACGACCCTGATCCGGGGCAATGGTGCATTGAAAGTGGCGAGGGGCCGGTGCGGACCGGAGTGACGGCAATTTTGCCGCGCGGGACGACGAATGATCCGGTGTATGCGGGGTGGTTCAGCCTCAACGGCAACGGAGAGATAACAGGAACGACGTGGGTGGAAGAGTCCGGCCTGCTCGACGGCCCGGTTGCCCTGACCAACACCCACAGCGTGGGAACGGTGCGCGATGCGGTCATCGCATGGGGGCTGAAGCATGGCGTTTCCCATCAGGACTGGTCCCTGCCGGTGGTGGCGGAAACATGGGATGGATGGCTGAACGACATCAATGGCTTTCATGTGAAGCCGGAGGATGTGTATGCGGCCCTCGACTCTGCCAGGAGCGGTCCGGTTCCCGAGGGCAACACGGGCGGGGGCACGGGCATGGTTTGCTACGGCCTCAAGGGCGGGACGGGTACGGCATCGCGGGTGTTGGCGAAGGAACAAGGCGGTTATATGGTTGGGGTGCTGGTGCAGTGCAATTGCGGCAGGCGTCCGCAATTGACCATTGCAGGGGTGCCGGTGGGAAAGGAAATTCCGGGCAACACGCCGTATGCGCGCAACGATCCGGCCGGTCATGTGCAGCCCAGTGCGGTTTCGGAGCAGGCTGCAGTCCCGCCGGGGAGCGAGACCGAGGGCGACGTGGGCTCCATCATTATTGTCATTGCCACCGATGCCCCGCTGCTGCCGCATCAGCTGAAACGACTGGCCCGACGGGCCTCGCTGGGGCTGGCGCGTACCGGTTCCACCTCGGGGAATGGGTCGGGGGATATTTTTCTCGCGTTCTCAACGGGGAATTCGAACGTGGATGCTTCGCCCGGGCCCAATACGGTCGAGACGGTCTCGAACGACCGTATTAGCCCGCTGTTCACAGCGACCGTGGAAGCGACCGAAGAAGCTATTGTGAATGCCATGGTCGGCGCGAAGACGATGACCGGCATCGATGGGCACACCGTGATTGCCCTGCCCCACGATCAGCCGCAGCAGGCGCTCAAGAAGTACAACCGGTAAACGCCTTCCGGTTTCTACTGATCCTTCTTGTCGGTTTTCGAGAAGAGCGGGATGTGGAACGGCAACTCAGCGTCGGTCGCCTGCTTTTTCTTCTTGCCATTGGGGCCGTCCTCGCGCAGCATCGTACGCTGCGAATTCACGCAGACCCACCCGGCGCGCATCTTCTCGTAGACGTGGGTGAATACACCTTTTTCATCGACCGTGGCCGAGGCCGTCTTGTGATGGAGAACGTAGGTTCCGTTGGCGACGGCTGTGTCCCCCAGCAGGCGCACCGTGACCACGCGCTGCTCGAGGTGCACGGTCTTGTCTTCCCCGGTGATCAACTGGGCCAGCTGCTGATTGCGAGTGGTGATGTCCCCGCTCGCCGAGACGTCCACGAACAATGGCGACAAGACCAGTTCCAGGGCGTACTGGTCGCGCTGGTTGATGGCGTCGGACCAGGCGTCCTCGATTTTCTGGAATTCGCGAACCTGGGGACCGACGTCGGCGGTGACATTCGCTGGCGCAGGAGCCGGTTGGGCCGGCAACGCCGCGCTCTGAGCAAAAACAACACAGGAAATCAGGAAAAGAGCAGAAAAGCAAGCCGCTTTACAAGTCATATAAAACTTGGACTCCCACTTCTAGATTTTAGCTCCTGGAATGCGCGGCCAAGCCCGTATGAGGGTCGAATCCAAGGTTTCGGATGGGCAGGGATTAGAAACGAAGGTCGCACGCATTCGTCAGGACGAAGGGGCAAAACAAAGCAGTTGCGCGATTTGGGGTTAGATGAGGGCTTGCAGCCGGTCCGGCTGGTGAACCGTCACCAGGGAGTCTTCAATGGTGATCCAACCGTCTTTGCGAAACTGGCCGAGAGTCCGGGTCACAGTTTCGCGGGTGGTGCAGGCCATGGAGGCGATTTCCTCGTGGGTCAAGAGGAGGGGGAAGCGGAAAGCGCCACCCTCCAGGTGTTCGCCGATCTGATGGGACAGTTCCAGCAACAGGCGGCCGAGCCGGGCAGCTACCGTTTCCGCGAGGGCGATGCGACAGGCATCCTGGAGGGCGAAGCGATACTCCTGGCAAATGCACTGAACAGCGCGCATCTGGGCTTCTTTGTGGGCCCGCAGGAAGCTAAGGAAGCGGTCGCGCTCCACGGGGCGCAACTGGGCGGGGGTGAGCGACTCGGCTGAAACTTCATAGACGCCGTGAGAGAGCACCGCGTAGAGGCCCAGCATCGAACCAGGGCCGGCCACGCGCACGATCATCTGACGATCCTGGGCGCGCCCTGCGGTGAGCTTGAGATAGCCTCCGCAGATCAGATAGAGACAGCGCGCCTCGTCGCCCTGGGTGAACAGCGGCGCTTCTGCGGGTAAAGAGATGGTGCTGGTGGCGAGTTCGAGATCGGCCAAGACCGCACTTCCCAGCGAACAGAACCAGCCGGGACGCCTGTTAGAACAAGCCGCACAACCAACCGGCGTCTGCCGATGCATTGGCTTTTGCCGAGCCTGGAAAACTTCAACGTGTTCCACTTCCGCCATGGTTTTGCCCCATACGCCGCGCCGAAGCGCTACCAACTGCTCCCAACTCTCCGACCTCGGCGAGGGTTGATGATTAAGAGGAAAACACTTCAGCCCGGGTTCGAACTTGTAACTCAGTTTGCTGGACGGTGGGTCCGCTCCGATGTGACGAGGCTCACGCCTAGTGGGGCTTTTCGATCCAGAACGAAAAAACGCTCTGCTAGTAGTTCTCCCAGTGTTCTAAATGAGAGGCTCGTACGGATCATCGATGCAGCGTTTTCTTGTGTGACGGGCAGGCAAGTAACCGGGAAAAAAAACGGGCGCGGGATAAGGGTCATTCGAGGCATGAAATCAGGTCTGAGCGCGTGATTCCGTCCCACATAAATGAATCACTTTCTCCCGCTTCTGAATTCGACACTTGATTGATAATGCATGATTTGCATGGTCGTATCTGAGAATGCGCCCGACGGGTACCGCGCGCGCTTGCGGGGGAAGACCTTCGTAGCCCTTACCATTCGGGCGGCATGAGGCGAAACGACGGCTTGTTTTCCTGTGACGAGTATCACCGTCTGCTGAACGGCAAACTCCGTAGGATTCTGCGGTGGAAGTGATGCTCCGCACTAAACGCTTCCAGAGACAAGCTCGGAGCTTCGACACCCGATAACGATTTCACCCCGGAAAGAGCGCTGTCGGGAAATTCTCAGATTGGACCTTGAATGCACCAGTTTCAGCGAGGCGGTATGTGCATGCTAAAAGACGGGCCATTCGATCAATCGCCAGGCGGTGTTCCGCAGTGGGTGCGGGGACTCCGGACATTTTTGACGTTTGTTCTGGCCGCGCTGGTTTGCTGCATCATCGCGTTAGCGTCGCCTGCGCCGGGTGGAAAGCCGGCCGCCGGGCAAGCGAAGGACCCTGGAGCATCGGACTTCGTCGGTTCCGAAACCTGCGCGGCGTGCCATGAGGAAGTGGCGAAGGGGTTTGCTTCCAATCCCCACACCAAGATGGCGCAGATGCACGGCAAGAATGGAGTCACCTGCGAAAACTGCCACGGAGAGGGCAAGGCGCACGTGGACGGCGGCGGAGACACCGCCAAGATCTTCAACCCCGGCAAAGGCAGACCCAAGGAAGTGGATGCCAGGTGCCTGGAGTGCCACCAGGGACAGCACGCAAATTTCGAGCGTTCCGGCCACGGCGAGGCCAATGTGAGTTGCCTGGGCTGCCATAGCGTCCATGGCGGCGAGGATCCGGAGCGTCTGCTCAAGGTTGCCCAGCCAGCGCTGTGTTTCCAGTGCCATACGGATGTAAAGCCGCAGTTCGCGATGTCGTTTCACCACAGGGTCGAGGAAGGCATCATGAAGTGCTCGGATTGCCACGATCCGCATGGAACGTTTGGACGCAAGGGTCTGCGGGCCTCTGCGCAGCAGGATGCGGTCTGCACCAAGTGCCACACGGAGACAGCGGGGCCGTTTGTATATGAACACGCGGTGGTCAAGACGGAAGGCTGCGTCGCCTGCCATACGCCGCACGGGGGTCCGAACCCTCGGCTGCTGAATCGCGCCAATATCAACACCATTTGCCTCCAGTGCCACTCGCCATCGATGAACTTCTCCACGGCCGAGCCCATGGGGCCGACGCATAATCAGAACACCCAGTACCAGTCCTGCACCATCTGCCACGCCGAGATTCATGGCTCCAACGTGAGCGCCGTGTTCTTCAACACCAAGTAGTAAGGGGCTAGCGATGACAAGACAGACGAATTCTTTCCAGAGTCTGGGTGGGTCGCAAGCCGGGGCCATTTTCCGGTTGAGGACCCTTACCCTCGGAACCGTTCTGGGCAGCATCGCCGTCGCCGGCTATGCGCAGGAACAGCAGCCGGCGGCCAAAACCGCGGAACCGCCCCCGGCGGCCAAGGCCGCCCAGCCGACGGAGAAGAAGCCTGCCAAGCCCGCGGACGGAAAAGTCATAGGCGGCTACCAGGTTCATTCCATGATCGATCTGGGCGGGCAATTTGTGGAAAAGAGCGGCAGCGACGCGATGTGGGCCACCATGGTTAATCAGACCACGGGAGCCCGGGTTCTTGGGCAGGAGTTGCGGATGCATACGCTCGATCCGCACAAAACGCCGTTCTACGACACCCTTAATACATCCAGCTACGGCTATGGCGGCGATCCGTATGACGCCACCTACCTGACCATGACCAAGGGCAAGTGGTACGACTTCGTCGGCAACTTCCGGCGGGACCGGCAATACTTCGACTACAACCTGATGGTGAATTCCCTGCTGGGACCGAACCAGTTGGTGCCGCAGCCGAGTTCTCTGCACCTGTTCAACACGGTCCGCTACAACACAGATACGCTGTTGACCCTGATGCCAGTGTCGGTGGTCAGTTTCCGTGCCGGGTATAACCACAACACACACGAGGGGCCTGCCTACTCCACGATTCACCAGGGCGGAGATGTGCAGGAGTACCTGTGGTTCCGCAACGGGCAGGACACATATGTGGGCGGTGTAGACGTGAAGCTGACCCAGCGGTCCACACTCAGCTATGACCAGTTTCTGGTCTACTATCGGGGCGATACGAGCTACGTGGTGACAGCGCAGCCGTTCAGGCTGCCGGAAGGCACGCCGGTGAACGTGGGCGTCAACCTTCTGACAACCTCGACGTGCGGAACGTCGGGCACGTCGAATTTCAGCAACGCGGTGGTCAACGGCATCGTCAATCCGTTTTGCAGCGGCACGTTTACGCAGAACGAATCGGCGCCGACGCGGACGAGTTTCCCGACCGAGCAGTTGCGTTTCGCTTCGCACGCGGACAAGGTCTCGATGAACGGCCGGTATCTTTACAGCGGCGGAACGGGAAACGTGAAGAGCTTCAACGAGACGTTTATCGGGTTCAGTTCGCGCAGTTTCGAAAAGGAGCAGATCGACACGGGCGCTTATCCGGACGGCAAGTTTGCCAGCAACAAGCGCATCAACGTAAATGCGGACTACAGCGTTCGCGCCGAACTTACGCGTAACTTCGAGCTATCCGATACCTTCAATTATTGGGACATCCGGGTGCCGGGAAACACGGCGTTCAATCATTTCACCCTGACCGGAGTGGGCACCCAGACCAAGCCGACGGTGAAATTCGGGACTTCGCTGCTGACGCCGCTCACGGATCCGAGCCTGACGCCGGCGACCGCTCCGGGTGCGGAGTCGTACTACCTCGGCCACAAGAATGTGGGCAACACGATCCTGGGAGCGGTGACGGTGACGCCGGCGGCCAAGCTCTCAGCCGGCTGGCGTTTCAACGACCGCCAGATCAAGTTCAATGACGACGATACGCTGACCTGGCACCAGAACTGGATGCTGCTGGGCGGAGTAGTACAGCCTTCGCGGGTATTCCGGTTGAACGTGAACTACGACATGATGTGGTCGCAGTCGTCGAACTCGACTACGACGCCGAGCGACACTTACACGCGCGAGTTGCCGAACAAGATCGAGCACCTGTGGGGGCGGGCGCTGGTGAAGCCCGCGAAGTGGATCAACTTCGCGGTCGCGGGGGGTGACTATTCCGCCGAGAACAACGATCCCCAGGTGAATCACAAGGAGCACAACCAGGACATCAGTTTCGCCGTCCAGTTGATCCCGGCGGAGTCGATGAGCCTGGACTTCAACTACGCTCATGACGATGTCTTTTCGGTGACCGACCTGTGCTATGCGACGACGGCGCCGCCGCCGGGCGCAATTGCCTACGCCGGTACATGCGCCAATACCACCGGCTCGAACAAGTATCTTGGCAACGGCTACTACGATGCCCCGGTTAACTTCTTTACCGGGGCATTCAACTACTCCTCGAAGTACTTCCGTTTTGACGTTGGGGGAAGGTACAACAACGTGGATGGAAGCGCCGAGATGCTGAGTCCTTACATGGTACCTGGGGCCCTGCAATCGAAGTACGTCACTCCGTATGCAGACCTCGTAATCAACATTGCGCCGCAGTGGTCATGGCACGGCAATTGGAACCGCCCGGACTACAATGAGTCGGGGCCGGCCGGGCCGGCTCCTCGCGACTTCAACGGGAATATTCTCATTTTGGGCGTGAAGTACGCCTTTTGATACAGGGGTGGGCGGCCGCCGAACTGCGCCGCCTGCCCTTTTTGACGTTTCCGGTTTGGATGGTGGTGAGTTGGGATGCATCCAAGTACGACCGGAGAACAACTTAAGGGACGGGTTAGAGTTCCTTTGGGAAGAGGGCGTCGCAACGAGGGCGTCCGGGGAGAGAAAGAATGTTAAAGATGGTTCGTTTTTATGGTTCGCTGGCGGCAGTTGTTGCCCTGCTCAGCGGAGTGAGCTTCGCGCAGTCGGGCGAAGTGTACAAATCGAAGTGCCAGATGTGCCACGGCGCCACCGGCTTGGCCGACACGGGCGCAGGCAAGTCGATGAAGGTCAAGCCGGTCACCGATCCCGACGTAAAGAAGATGAGTGAAGCGGACATGATCACCGTGACCACGGCTGGCAAAGGCAAGATGCCGGCATTCAAGGACAAGCTTACCGATGCGCAGATCAAGGAATCGGTAGCTTTTTACCGCAGCCTCGGCAAGTAGAGTCAGACAAGCAGGAGCATCCGCGTCGGGCCGCAGCTCACCCTTTCACGGTGAGAGCGGGGTTGTTTGACTAACGGCGGCCCGTGTCTCTTTTGGAGCTCGGTCCGTGCCAGATTCGGCGCGACAGGCGCGGTTGCCCTGGTTACAGTTTTGCAAGGAGCTTTTTAAATGAGGAAGACGATTCGTATTCAGTTTGTGTTGGCTCTGATGGTAGCGGCGGCCGGCACTGTGGGCTTCGCGCAGTCAGGCGGCGAAGCAGTGTACAAGGCCAATTGCCAAAGCTGTCACGGTTCGGCCGGCGTTCCAAGCCCGGGAATTGCCAAGGCTATGGGCGTCAAACCAGCCAACGATCCGGACTATAAGAAGCTGTCTCCGGATGAAGAATTTGCCTCAGTCAAGAACGGTAAAAACAAGATGAAACCATTCGCCGGCAAGTTGACGGATGCGCAGATCAAAGACGCGGTCACCTACTTCCGTTCATTCAAATAAAACAATTGATGTGAGCCCGGGCCCGCCCTGCGGCGGGCCAATCATTGAGGAGCTGGCCGCGTGCCGATCTTTCAGAAATTTCGTGAACACTGGGTGCGGCCGGCGCTGTTCTTCGGCAATAACCCGCTGAGCCTTGCCGGAGGCGCGATTACCACTGCTTCCGGTGTCACCATGATCGGACACTGGGTGGTCGAGTTGCTGGGCCATCGGAGCGATAACCCTTACCTTGGCATCATCTTCTTCCTCATCCTTCCGGCTTTGTTTGTCCTGGGTCTGGTGCTGATTCCGATCGGGATGTTTTTCCGCCGCCGGACGCTGCGGAAAGAGGGGCTGATTCCCGCCGAGTACCCCAAGATCGATCTCAACGACCGGATGTTTCGTCACGGCATCGACATTGTGCTGGTGGCGACGATCGTGAATCTATTAGTCGTATCCGTTGCCAGTTATCGTGGCGCGTCCTACATGGACTCGCCTAAGTTCTGCGGCGCATCGTGCCACGTGATGCACCCGGAATATGCCGCTTACCAGGTGTCGTCGCACTCACACGTGGACTGCGTGGAGTGCCACATCGGCTCCGGCGCGCGGTCGTATTTCGAAGCCAAGGTCAATGGCACCAAGCAGCTCGTTGAGGTGACGCTGCGGCCTATTGCCGGCATGGCGCCTCAACTGATCCCCACCTATCCCACGCCAATTCCATCGCCGGTGACGAACCTGCGCCCGGCGCGAGAAATCTGCGAGGAGTGCCACACGCCGACCCGATTCTATGGTGAAAAGCTGCTCGTGAAATCCAGCTTCGCCGACGACGAAATCAACTCTGAGACCCAGTCGGTTGTGGTGCTCCACCTCGGCGGCCGCGATTCGCTTTCGAACCTGCACGGCATCCATGGCGTGCACCTGGGCCACATCGAGTACATCACCACCGACGAGACGCGCACCACGATTCCGTGGGTTCAGAGGCGCAATGCGGACGGCTCCGAGACGGTGTACGGGGTGTCGTCGCTCAAGGGGACGACGCCGCAGGGTGAGCGCCGCGTGATGGACTGCATTGATTGCCACAACCGCGCCGCGCACACCATGCAGACGGCCGAGGACGCGCTCAACCGGGCGATGGTGGAAGGGGCCGTCAGTCCAGACCTGCCGTGGATCCACAAGAAGAGCCTTGAGCTCCTGAAGGCCGATTACTCCACCGAGGCCGAGGCGCGGGAGAAGATTCCGACACAACTGGAAGCGTTCTACCGCACCGAACATCCCGACGTGTTTGCCGCCAAGGCCAACCTGATCAAGTCTTCAGGCGAAGGGCTGGTCTACATCTTTACTCACAATGTATTTCCGGAGATGAAGGTGACCTGGGGGACGCATCCCAACCACATCGGGCACATGAGTTATCCCGGATGCTTCCGGTGCCACGACGGCGACCACACGGCCAAGAACGGAGAGGCGATCACCCAGGACTGCGCGGCGTGCCACAACTTGCTGGCGGTGGACGAGAAGAAGCCCAAGGTGCTGCAGGACCTTGGCATCGTTGCACCGTAAGCGAATATCACGGGCCGGAAATCGGGAGGAAGTCCTCCTCATTTCCGGTTCCGGCCTGCCGTTCACCACTGTCGCAACTGTTTTCTTCCCCGGAAGACAATCCCAATCCTTCGCCGAATCTGCCGCGCGCCGGGTTACAATCGGGGCCAAACACACAAGCTTCGCCGGGCTTTCCCCAAAAGTGGTAGGGTGCGCAGGCGGCCGGATAGAGCAAGATACAGGCAATGTCCTTTGAACACAGTAAGAAAGCACGGTGTTCTCTGGTTTTTTAGAAGAGGAACATGGCATACGTGCAGCGGGTCGGCGGTTCACTGGGGCTGGTGATTACGATGCTCATGGGAGCCGCGATGGGCCAGTCACCCGCGTCCAGCACCGCTGTCCTGACGTCCGGCGTCTATGTTGCGCAAAGTTCGGGTCAGGCGGCCCCGGCATCGAGGCTGGCCGGTGACTGGCGTTCCAGCCCATCAGTTGTGATTCCTGGCAGCCAACCACCTGCGCTCAATGAGTCTAGCGATCTCGGGCCGGTACCCGCTGGAACACGCCTCGACCGCACGCTGCTTCTGCTCGAACCATCGACGGCGCAGCGCCAGGCACTTGATGCGGAATTGGCAAACCAGCTGGATCCCAAGTCTTCCGAATATCACCGATGGCTCACGTCTGGTGCTCTTGCCGACGCGTATGCGAATTCGCGGCCGGATGCGGACGCGATCGTATCGTGGCTAGAGAGCCACGGGTTCGCCACGGCGCCGCTGCCGTCCGGACGCGGATGGATCGAGTTTTCGGGCACCGTTGCCCAGGTAGAGGAAGCCTTTCAGACGCGGGTGCACGCGATTGCCACCTCGAGTGGAACGCGGCCGGTGCTGGTTGAGGCGATTGCGGTGCCGGGTGCGCTGCGTCCGCTGATCCACGGACTGGTTTCACTCGACGGTGTGATCGCAGCGCCGGCGATGACGGCGCCGCAACCGATTGCCGGTTCAACCGCAGCACTCGCCCGGACGACTTCTGCGCTGCAGGCAAAAGCGCTTAGCCCGCAACTGGCATCGCAGTTGATCCACCTGGATAGCCTGCAGTCGAGCGGCAATACCGGCAAAGGGGAAACCATCGCCATTGCCGCTCGGAGCAACGTTCAGGCTTCGGACGTGGCGGACTTCCGCGCCACCTTTGGATTGACGGCGAGCACGCTACAGATCGCGCCGAATGGAACCGATCCGGGCCGGACAAGCGATGAGGCTGAGGCCGTTCTGTCCGCCGCGTGGGCGGGTGCGGCGGCACCGGGGGCCAAGGTTCTGCTTGTGCCGGCGGGCACCACAGGCGCGACTGACGGCCTGGACCTCTCACTGGCAGCGATCGTCGATGAGGCGGTTGCCCATACGGTTGCGGTCGGATTTTCGGCGTGCGAAGCCTCACTCGGCGAAGCGCGCCAGGCGTTTTACGCGGCAGTCTACCGGCAAGCGGCTGCGGAGGGCATTGCAATCGTTGCGGCTGCAGGCGACAACGGCCCGTCGGCTTGCCAAGCGAGCGGCGCCGGCGCTGCGAATGCCGGTTATGGAGTCAACGCTCTTGCCTCGACGCCATGGAACACTTCCGTGGGCGTTGCAGCCTTGGCCGAGGGTGGAACGGCGGCGGACGGTCATTCGCTTGCAGGCTGGTCGCCGGCAAGTGCGGCCGATCCGGCGAACGCGGGAGGCGGAGGAAAGAGCCTGTTGTATCCCGCGCCGGCCTGGCAGCCATTGCCTGCACAGGATTCGACGAGCGGGGGCGGCTATGCGCGCCTGATGCCCGATGTCGCATTGCCTACCGCGGTGGATTCGGGCCTGAATCGCGGACTGGCGTTCTGTCTCAGTGGATCGGCGACCGGGTCGGTGAGCTCCGCCGGATGCGTTGCCGTACGGAGCGGAGGGAGCGCGGCAGCGGCTGCGATGTTCGCCGGAATTGCTTCCCTTTTGGCCGAGAAGAACGGACCGCAAGGTAATCTTGCCCCAGAGCTGTACGAACTGAGCCGACGCAGCGGCATTTTCAATGACGTCCAGCAGGGCGGCAACAGGCTTTTCTGCGCGGTCGGCAGTACGGGCTGCGATGCGAACGGGCAGATCGGCTTTAGTGCTGTCGCCGGCTATGACATGGCGACGGGCTTGGGTTCCGTCGACGCGCAAAAGCTGGTCAGTGCCTGGGCAACTCCTGAAGCCACAGGCACCGGAGCGGTCACCGTGAGCCTCTCCGTGACACCTACGGTCCCCAATACGACTTACAATCCAACCGCGCAGATCACGCTGACCGCCAACGTGGTGTCGGGCACTGGCGGCGCGACTCCCACGGGAACGGTTTTATTTGCCGATGCCGAAACCGGTGGCGACCTGAACCCATCGGGGTCAACGCTCGATGCCAACGGAGTAGCGAATTACACCTTCACCAGCGGGCTCAAAATCGGCGGCAACAATATCACTGCGATCTACAGCGGGGACGCGACGTACGCATCGGTGACATCGCAGCCACTGGTGGTGACCGCGGAGCCCAGCAGCACATCCCTCACAGTTGTTCCCTCGACCACCAAGCCGACCGCCGGGCTTCCCTTTACTGTGACTGTGAATATTGCCGTTGGGACGCCGCCTGCCGGGACCGTGGCGCCGACCGGCAAAGTCACGCTGAATGTCGACGGTCTGCCGACCGCCACGGCTTCGCTTGTCACCACGGGCGGAGTTACAACCGCTACGTTTCCGTCGGTAACGATCAATGCGGCGGGCGACCATCCATTGCAGGCCGTGTATGCTGGGGATGCCAATTATGCCGCGTCCACTGCTCCGCCCGTCACAGTGACCATTGGCAAAGGGGCGACGGTCACGGCGCTGACTGCGGTTCCCCCGGCTTTAACCGCCGGCATGCCGGAGACTTTTACGGTCATGATTGCACCCGCCAACGTGGCCAGCGGCACGACCTACACGATCACTGGTACGGTGAGCTTTTACGACGGGACGACGCTGCTGGGGACGGCGGTGATCAACGCCAATACTGCCTCCAGCTTTAGAAAACTGATCACTGACCACTGGCCACTGACCACTGCCGTCTTCCCATCGCCTTACGTACGCGATTCCTTTTTCGTAGCGAACGACGAACACTTCTTCCTGCTTGGAAATCGGTGCGCCGTCCTCAGAGCGAGCCGGGACTGACCGGAACGCGCCCAGTTGTTCGTAAACGATCTCCCCGGTTCCGGCGGGCCGGATGGGGGACGAAACGTGTCCTACCGCACCCACAACTTCAGTTTCATCGGCCGTGAGTTCATGCTCGTGCGGCATCAGTACGCGGGTCAGGAAGAGAAAGATGATCGCTCCTCCGGCCACGCCGCAAATGCCCGCCAGCCCCACCACCACTCCAGCCACAAAGGTGCCGTAGCGCGTCAGCAGGTACCCCGCCGCGCCAAACCAGCACAGAAAAATCATGATCGAAAACGCGTTCCACCAGGGAACAGTCGCCGTGCCCTGCGCATGGTTCGCCCCCGCCGCGCCGTGCGGCATATGCGTGCCGTGCGGCAGGTGCGGAGCATGAGGCACGTGAACGTGCCCGCCGAAATGGCCCATGCCGCCCACCAGCGTGAACGCGCTCAGAAACAGCCCCACGAGAAAGCAAACCAGATAAAAAGATTCCCAGGTCATTTGTGCGCCTCCTGTTTCCGGCCGCGCCCCTGTTTTGTAATTTCTGATCCCTGATCTCTGACGCCGAGTCCCTTGTCCCTTGTCCCTGGTCCCTGCTTCTTTGGCCGCAACACTTCCGCCAGCCGCGGAGCCAGTCCCGGCGTCTCCAGGATCGCCTCCAGCAGCAGCAGGCATTCGCGCGTGTGCTCGTGCCGAGCCACGGTCAGCAGGGCCTGTTTCAACTCCGGGTCGCGCCGAAACCGCTCCGCGCCCGACACCAGCCAGAGGTCGAGTTTGTCCTCCACGTGGCGCAGTTCGCTTTGCAGTTCGGGTGAATAGCCTTCGGGATCGTCCACCAGGTAACCGGGGTGGACCTTGAAGAATCCCGCCAGGATCTGCCGTGTCGTATTAGTCAGGTGAGGGCGTGCGCCGCTCTCAATTTGCGAGAGATAGCTCTGGCTCAGTTTCGAGCCCGTTTCCCGCGCGATGGCCCGCACCAATTCAAGCTGGCTCATGGCCCGGTCGAGGCCCCGAAGGCTGCCCTCCACTTCGCGCAGGTAGCGGATCTTTTCGCCGAGCTTCATTGGGCTTTTCTGCGATGGTACGCCTTTCCGGCCGTTGACCTATCGCAATATGCAATAAACCTATCGCAGATTGCGATAGGTGTCAAGCGGAATCGGCAAAAGATTTGCACAATCCGGCAACGGCGCATCCCTTGCGAAGCGAATCTAAGAGGGGGAAGCGCGCGGACCTGCTAGTCGGCATGTCTCACGGCCCGCGGCCCCTCACCTCGTGATTGCGCGAAGATGCGCGCGCTTTTGCATTTTCTTCCTACCGGTTTTGCCACAATAGAGGTGGAAGAGAGGATCGAAATGCGGCCTCGCAGGCAGAACCCACGGCACCGAAACCAATTCGGTTTCGTTATGAACCCTTTAAGTACCCAAAAACGGCCCTTCTGGACCGTTTACATTTGCGGGATGGCGCCCATATCTGCATTGCTTTTAATAACTTGCATATAATAGTTAAAGTCGAAATGGGCACCCCCCCCGGGGGGCGCCCTGTAAAACTGTAAATCCGTCACTCCGATCAAGCCACGGCTCAGGCCCTCAACGCCGGGTGCCGGTTGCGCCAGGTTTCGCCTTTCAGACCTGGGAATCCACCATTGCCAGATCGCTACGTCTCGGCACAACGCG
>Ga0207098_10377_pt1 | contig 14023 bp, 15 predicted proteins | sample Alteio_BWMinHeat_84_FD_153548 | JGI IMG/M metagenome (GOLD analysis project Ga0207098, IMG submission 153548) | Enriched cells from forest soil in Barre Woods Harvard Forest LTER site, Petersham, Massachusetts, United States -... | ecosystem: Environmental > Terrestrial > Soil > Temperate forest >...
CGCGCCTGCAGAGAAGTCGGGAAAAGCGATGATGTCCAGCTTCTTGAATGGATACTTGATGGCGTAGTAGTTGTCGTAGAACCTCAGGATGTTCTCAGCTGCGGTCTCGGCAAAACCCAGATACGGCTTGTTTTCCGGGACCGAGCATACCCGGATCGGAATGCTGTCCGCGCTTCCGGATACGCATTGAAAGTCGCCCACCATCATAGCCACCAGATAGGTAGACATCTTCGGCGTGGTAGAAAAAACGAGCGTGTGTTTCCCTTCTTCCGGCCCGGCCGTATCCGAAACGATCGTCCCGTTCGAGATGCCGCTGTCGTCTTTGTCAACGACGAGCGTTAGGTCGTAGGTAGCTTTGAATGCAGGCTCATCAAACGAAGGGAATGCACGGCGCGCGTCGGTGGCTTCGAACTGAGAGACGGCGTAGCGCCGCCGTTTGGTCTTGCTCAGATAGAAGCCACGCATCTGATCATTGAGTATCCCGGTGTAATTGACATGGATCTCCGCGCTGCCGGCCGGAATTGGGGATGGCAGCGCAAACGTGGCCTGCTCCTTTTTATCGTCGAGCGTAACGGTGGCGGTCTGCGTCTTACCTCCGGCAGTTACAGTGACGTTCTGAAATTGGATTTCGGCGGAATTAATGACGATGACGGTTAATGACTTGTCCAGCTTGACACGAATCGTCTCATCGCCGGTGAATGTCGCGTCAACCAGATTCGGAGTGAACTTGAGGCTGTAGTTCTCCGGTGCTATTCCCGCCTCAGGCAGCCGCTGCGCCGAGAGGCTTCCAGATAAGATGGCAATGCCGGCAATAGCTCGGCACACGTGTCTCATAGAGCCTCCTCGATTCATAATACAACTGTTGTAGCGGCGTCTATGACCGCCGCTACAAGGGACGAGATCGATTACGAATGAGTGGATTGGCTTACGACTTGAGCGAAAGAGATCGGCAGCCCATCCGGATCGAGGCAGACCGCCAGCTTGATTCCTTCACCTTCCCGCTGTATCGGAGGCATGACGAAATTGATGCCTCTCTGCTTCAGTTCGGCGAAGGTCTTGTCGACATCCTCGACATTAAACCCGATCGAACAGGAGCCCGCCGCCTTGCTCGGGTCACCTCCGGCATGCGGCATTTTGACACCTCCTCCGTGCAGGGCCAGTGTTGTAGTCCCAGTTGCAAACTCCGTCCAATCCGGCGTTTCGAATTTCAACGGCAGCCCCAGCCGGTCGCGATAGAACGCAACGGAACGCGCCATGTCCGAGACGATGATCATCGTGTAATCGAGGTTACGAAACATTGAAATGTCTCCTATTTGATGGCTACCGCCGATATTACCATGTCACAGGTTATAGCCCTGCTGCATTGAGTCTCATCTTTCATCCGTCGTCTTTCAGAGGCTCAATGGTCATCGAGCAACGATCAATGGTTATCTTGGGACGAACGAGAGGAAGCGGCGCGGATTATCGACGAGGATCGTACGCAGGGTTTCCTGTTTCACGCCGGCTTCGGTCAGCAACTTACCGAATACGGTTACTGTTTGAGCCAGGCCCGCCCCTCCATTCTTCTTCAGCGATCGAGCTGAGGCAAAATCCGACGAGAGCAGGAGATTGTCGACGTAACCCGCATCGAGCATGGCGAGGATCATCGTGACGCGCTTGGAATCCGGCACTATCGGGATCGTCACTCGGTCGAATCCGACGAAGGCGCCTCTCTTCGCGACTTGTTTGGCGATCTCCGCGGTTGGTTCATCCAGGCAGCAGACGTGTCCGATCGCGATATTCTGTGGTTTGGCGCCTGCCGCTTCGAGAACATCCAACTGGCGCAAGGCTGCTTCGCTCGGAATTGGCGGGTTGGCGGCACGAGTACCCGTGTAGGCGTTGTGCGTAAAGATCGGCAATCCGGTTCGAACCTGAGCCTTGGCGACGGCCGTGAATACCTTGCGCTCGTCATCTGTAAGCCCGCCTCCCTGTTGACCGATTTCCCCGAAGGCTCCGAGCCGCTGCGCATTTGCCTCGCGCACGAGGTCATCGGCAATCTGGTCCGCGCTCTTTGACGCAATCTCCGGCGGATAATTCCGCTGCATGTAATAACCACCGCTCGCGACGATGTGTACACCGGATTCTGCTGCGATCCGCTTCAACGCGTCCAGATTGCGGTCCATATCGGGATGACCGCCGTCGACAATACACGACACTCCGTCCTTGCCTGCGGCCCGCGTCTCTTCGACCATCAACGCAACGTCGTCAGAGAAGTGCGTCGGTGCAGCGGTTCCCTGCTTCTCGGCGAGAGCATTCGTAACCGGATAGTGCATCGAGAGATGCTCATGAAACAGGATCGCACCCGACGATAGTTCTTTCGGCGAGACGTCCTTCAAGAGGGTACGGATGATCGGCTGAGGCCTGCCGGTCTGTCCAAGTGCAGCCCAAGCCACCAGCATGGAAGACCGCTTCAAGAAAGTTCGGCGGTGCATCATCGGATTGTCGCGCGACTTCGGTATACGGCAAGAAAAATCGATCAGCAAATCGGGAAACTGGACGATTCCACAGTGGAAGGTCGAAAGTCGAGACCTTAAAACCGAAATCCGAGGGAGCCCCTCGGATCTAAGGTTTCGAATCTCGATTTTCGAACTTCTAATTCGGAATCGTCCAGTTTCCCGATTTCTAAATTTGGTCCTACATCTTGTATTTGCCAAGGTCTTCGTCGTTGAGATTCTCAAGCCAGCGTTTCAACTCTTCGTTATTGATGCGGTCCTGGTTGTTGGATTGGCTTTTGGAACACTTGAGAACTTCGTCTTCGACGAAAATGGGGCAATCGATGCGGAGGGCTAAGGCAAGGGCGTCACTCGGACGCGAATCGATGGAAATCAGGGTGCCGTCACGCTCGAGCCAGATGACGGCGTAGAAAGTGTCATCCTTGATGTTGGTGACGACGATTTTGTGGACGTGCGCATTGAGACCAACGAGGACATTCTTCAGCAGGTCGTGGGTCATTGGCCGCGGGGTGACGACTTTTTCGATCTCGAGGGCGATGGCGTTTGCCTCGTAAACACCCACCCAAATGGGGAGAACGTTGCCGCCGCACGATTCCTTGAGGATCACAATCGGCATATTCGTGATCGGATCCATCATCAGGCCTCGGATTTTCATTTCCACTTCCACAGGCAGGTCCTCCAATCGGGATATTGCTCATTGCAAAATATATTCTTTCACCCGCAAAATGCAAGGCCGCGGATGGTGCACATTTGCGAATTAAGACTCTGATCCTGCAAGTAGTTCCTTAATATGTTGGCGGGCAGTATCGGTAACGCGGGAACCGCTCATCATACGGGCTAGTTCGTCCACCCGTGCGTCGCCGGTCATCGCCTCGACCCGGGTGACCGTCCGGCCGTCGATCACGAGTTTCTCGATCCGGTACTGATGGTGGGCAAATGCCGCGATCTGGGCCAGGTGTGTGACGCACAGAATCTGATAGCGAACCGACAACTCCTTGAGCTTCTTCCCTACTGTTTCTGCGGCTTTACCGCCGATTCCGGCGTCCACCTCGTCGAAAACCAACGTCTTTTGAGTTCGATCTGTGGCGAGAACCGTCCGTATGGCAAGCATGACTCGGGAAAGCTCGCCCCCCGAAGCAACCCGGTTCAATGGCATCGGTTCCTCGCCAGGATTCGCGGAAATGAGGAATTCTGCCCTGTCCAGGCCTGCGGCGCGGCCCGATTTCACGTCTTCCCAAGCCACGAGAAACCGCGCGTTCGGCATTGCCAGGGACTTCAATTCCCGCTCCACCGCAGACTCCAGCTTCCGGGTCGCGGCACGACGCTTCTTGCTGAGCACGGAGGCAAGACGATCGTATTCTTCGCGGATGGCGGTCAATTGGCGGCTGAGGTCCTCTTTTTTCGTCTCCGTCAGACCTATGCTGTCCATTTCGCGTCTTACCTTTTCGAGGTGACCAATTAAATCCGGACCGTACTTTCGATGCAGTCGCTCCAGTTCAGCCAATCGGGTCTGAATGCGTTCGAGTTCCTGCGGATCGGCTTCGACCTGATTCGCATAGTCCCGCAAAGCGTAGGAAACGTCCTGAATCCCGATCCGCGCTGCCTCGGTTTGTTCCACAACCGATTGCAGCGTTGAATCATGCTGCGCCGCATCTCGCAGGGCGCGTACGGTCTGGGCGAGGACCGACAAGACCGACGATTCGGATTCGTACAGATTATGATAGCCGCGAGTCGCAGCGTCCAACAGTTTGCCGGTGTTGGACAGAACTTCGAGGCGCTCCTTCGCGTGTTCGGTTTCGCCGGATTTTGGATTCGCCTTTAGGATCTCGTCATGCTGGAACGTCAGCAGATCCAGCCGTTCGACCTTGCGGGCGTGTTCCGCGGCAAGCTCCGCAATTTCGTTTTCGAGCCGTTGAGACTCGGAGTACAGATTTCGAACTTTTTCCGCGGCAGATGCGGTTTCGGCGAAGGCGTCGATCAGCGTGAGTTGACTTCCGCTGTCGAGCAGCGTCTGTTGTTCATGTTGGCCATGGATGTCCAACAGTGAAGGAGCAAGCTCACGAAGAGCGGCAACAGTGCTTGGCTGATTGTTGATGTAGACGCGATTGCGTTCGTCGGACGAAATTTCGCGGCGAATGACCACTTCGTCGCCTTCGCTGTCGAGGCCGAGGCGATCGAGGTCGGAACGAAGATCGGTTTCGAAGATCGCTTCCACGATGGCGCGGCTTTCACCGGTACGCACCATTTCGGCGGATGCCTTGGCGCCCGCGAGGAGGCCGAGAGCGTCGACGATAATCGATTTGCCTGCTCCGGTTTCGCCCGAAAGAAGTCCGAAACCGTTTTCGAAATGGATTTCGAGTTGATCGATGAGCGCGAAGTTTCGCACTCGAAGGAAGCGCAGCATGCTTTCGCGTTTATAAGCTATCGCAGTTGATCTTTCAATCACGAAGGGGTTAACGTTTTTGTTTAAGGAGACGGGATTTGATTTGTCAATGTTTTGCCGTCCTGCTGCTGCAATCCCAGGTTGATATCCTGACCTTGTTGATTCGCGAGACCAGTCCGGTCGCGAAAGCCGTTCTTCTGATTCTCTTGGGCTTTTCCATCGGATCGTGGGGAATCATCCTTTCGAAGTCGCTGCTCTTGCGACGTATTCGGAGGGAATCGGAGACCTTCTGGCGGATCTTTCGCAAGGGACACAACTTTTCGGAGATCTCGACTGCGCTCGAATCGCTGCGTTTCACCCCATTGGTTCCTGTATTCAATGCGGGCGCCGAAATACTTTCACCGCCGCCTGCCCGTGGTGCAGGCGCGATGGCGGTGCGAACCGGAGCGGTCAGTCTGTCGACGGTGCAGCGCGCCCTGCAACGCGCCGCCGCAGCGCAGCTTACGATGATGGAAAGCCGGCTGACGTTTCTTGCGACAACCGCTGCAGTCGCACCATTCATCGGACTGTTCGGAACGGTTTGGGGCGTGTTGACGACCTTTACCGCATTGTCCAACTCCAACATCGCAACACTCCAGGCAGTGGCTCCCGGCATTGCAGACGCTTTAATTACGACAGCATTCGGTCTATTCACCGCAATTCCCGCCGTCATCTGGTACAACAGCTTCGTCTATAAAATCCGCAATCTCGGTGGTGAACTCGACGACCTCCAAGCGGAGATGCTTGCTGCCGCGGAAAGGAATGGACTCTGATGGCCATCACAACGCGAGAGGGCAAAACGCAAACGACGCTGGCGGAAATCAATATGGTTCCGTTCATCGACATCGTTCTGGTTTTGCTGATCATCTTTATGGTGACAGCGCCGGTCATCCAGTCGGGCATCGACGTGACTCTTCCGAAAACCACAGTCGTACGCCAACTTACCGAGCAGAAGATCATCGTCACAATCGACAGCAAGCAGACAGTGTTCCTGCAGAACGATCCGGTAAGACTCGACGAACTCGGGGCAAAGATTCATGAGAAGCTTCCCGATCCCACGCGTCAGAGCATCTATTTGCGTGCCGACGAGTCCGTGCCCTTCGGAACATTCGCGATAGTGATGGACCGGCTGAAAGCAGTCGGCATCGATAACATCAGTGTGGTTACGCAGCCTTTGTCCGAAAAAGCAAAGAAATGACTGCTCCCGAAAAACTCAACCGCTGGCTCGTGATGAGCGTCCTGCTTCACGTCGGACTTGCTGCGGTGGTTTTGTTCGCGCCGAGTCTGTTTCCATTTCTGGGCAGCGAGAACTGGGGATCGGCCAGCAGCGGCGAAGGTATGAGCGTTAATATTGTGAGTAATCTTTCCGGCATCGCTCTTCCCTCACCCGAAGTGACTACGGAAAACGCCGCGGCCAACGAATCGAAGGGCTTTTACAAATCGGAACCCGCGCCAACGCCTCCGCCCACTCCCGATAAGGCTGAACCGATTTCGGAAAAGAATGCTCCAAAACCGAAAAAGGAAGGCAAGGCGGCTGTGAAAGCCCCTGAAGCCAAAGCGAAAACTCCTGCACCGCCTGAGAATGCCGTTCCTTATGGGCTGGGCGGGAATCCAAACGCTGCTTACGGTCAATTCGCCACGCAAAACGGCGGCATCGCCGGATTTGGAGATGGCGCCTTCGGCACGAAGCACAGCGCTTACGTTCAGGCGATGGTACGGAAGATTTCTCAGAATTGGCTGAAGGGCCTCGTCGACTTCCGAATTACGCGAGCGCCCCGCGTATACGTGAGTTTCGATATCGCCCGGGACGGCTCGATCAGCAATGTCGCGGTCAAACAATCGAGCGGAATACCGTCACTAGACAACTCGGCGATGCGTGCGATTTACGCCTCCAACCCGATGCTGCCGCTGCCGAGTGACTATTCCGGCTCAACCGTCAACGTGAACTTTTATTTCGAATATGTGAAGTGATGAAAAGACTCATTCCATTTCTTTTGGTTCTATTGGGTATCGCGCCGCTGTCCAGCACGCCTCGGCAAGGACAAATAAAGGCGGGCACGAATGTCGGTGCTCAGGAAGTGCGTCTGGCCTTGCCGACGTTTGAATCGAAGTCGGCAGATCCGAATGCGGTTCGGCTTACGGCGCTGTTCAACCAGGTGCTCCGGGACGACCTCGACTACAGCGGCAACATCGCGCTGATCAGCCCCAGCTTCTATCCGTTGGGTAAGTTTCAGGTTCCAACGGATATCAAAGTCGAAGATTGGACCAAACCGTCTGTAAATGCGCAGTACCTTGTTTTCGGTAGCGCTGACCTTTCGGGTGGCACCCTGCGCTTTGAGGCACGCCTTTGGGACCTTGGTGTTGTCGAGAATCGCGAACTTCTCGGCTATCGCTTTACATCCGGCGCATTGACTGACGACGCCGTGCGACTGACCGCACACACGTTCGCCGATCAGATCGTCGATAAACTTTTTGGCGGACGAATCGGGATCGCCCGGACGAGGATTGCGTATGTCTCGGTCTCTTCCAACAACATCAAAGAAACAATCAAAGAAATAAATGTAATGGATTATGACGGCGCGAACTCCGCGCCGCTGACAACCTATCGGAGCATTTCGATTATGCCCGCGTGGTCGCCCGATAGCGATAAGGTCGCTTTCATCAGCTTCCGATCGAAGACGCCCCAACTCGAAATCATGTCGGTTCTGGACCGGCGGCCACTTTCTTTTCCGTCGATGGCCGGCACGGCTAACAGCCCAGCCTGGTCACCGGACGGGAGCAGGATTGCATTTGCCAGCAGCAAGAGCGGGAACTTCGAATTGTACGCCTCGGACTGGAATGGAAAGAACATGCAGCAGATCACCGTCAGTCCAAAGTCGATTGAGGTGTCGCCATCGTGGAATCCTAAGACAGGACAGTCGATCGTTTTCGTGTCGGATCGTAGCGGCACACAGCAGCTCTACATCATGAACGCTGACGGCACCAATCCGGAGCGGATCATCGATGAAGGCGGGGACGCCGAATATCCGTCCTGGTCGCCGGACGGGCAGAACATCGTCTTCTCGTGGCTCCGGAACAAGACCGACGGCCACTACAACGTTTATATCCACGATCTTGTCAGCGGCAGAAACACTCAATTGACGGGCGCGACACAGGATCAGGGACAGAACGAGCGTCCATCCTGGTCGCCCGATGGACGCCACATCGTGTTTGCATCGAATCGGACGGGCGTTTCCCAGATTTACACCATGCTGGCGAATGGTCAGAAAGTTCGGCAACTTACGCGAAACGGACGAAACGAGGGACCTGCCTGGTCCGCCTTCGGGAAATAATAGGAGTAATGATTGAGAACCGGCTAGTTGTCAACCGTTCCGAAAGAGACTCTATGAAGAACAAAGTCCTTTTATTTTGCGTCCTGCTCTTGGCGGCGTGCCACGGTAAGACCGCGGCGACTACTCCGCCGCCTCCACCTCTCCCTCCGGCAACGCCGCCGGCACCCGCACCCGCGATTTCTCTTCGTGCTAATCCTGTGACAATCGAGCGGGGAGCACCGGTAACGCTGCAGTGGGAAGCGAAAAACGCGGCGACGGTGCGCATCGAGCCGGGAGTCGGCGACGTCGGGATGACGGGGAGCCGCGACGTCACTCCGACCTCATCAGTGACGTACATCGCAACAGCGACGGGCCCCGACGGGTTGTCGGCAACGGACACGGCACGGATCACTGTCAATGCACCGGCCGCGCCATCCGAACAGCCAATCGTGAATCGAATCACGCCGCAACCGGGAATCGATCAGCTCTTCGGCTCCAACGTCCAGACGATCTACTTCGACTATGACAGATCGGAGATCCGGTCCGACCAGATGGCGCGTCTGCAGGCGAACGCCGACTGGCTGAAACAAAATCCGAATGTGCGGTTCACGATCGAGGGTCATTGCGACGAACGCGGCAGCGAGGAGTACAACCTGGCACTAGGCGACAGGCGCGCGAATGCCGTGAAACAGTTCATGGCTTCCCAGGGTATTCCGGAAACGCGAATTAACGTCATCAGCTATGGCGAGGAACATCCGGTCTGCCGCGAGGAGACCGAAGATTGCATGGCCCACAATCGTCGCGCGGAATTCGTGCTCAATGCACAGGGTGGGAATTGATAACGAGGTTTACAGTGAACATTTCAAATAAGCTTCTGATCGCGATGATCGGGATCCTTTTACTGGCGGGTCCCGCCTATCCGCAAAACCGCGACATCATTCAACTCCAGCGGGACGTTCTTGACCTGAAAAACACCGTCAACCAGCTTCAGAATACTGTGGATCAAAAGAATCAGGCGATCCTGTCGCTGGTTGAGAAGGTTGCCGACCAGGTCAACGGTCTGGCCACAGGCATACAGAAGATCAATCAAACTGTCGACAGCGTCAATACGCATACGGATAAGTCCGCGACGGATCTACGCACGCAGGTCACAACCTTGAATAGCAAAGTGAGCGACCTGGCTGACACGGTCACCGCTATCCGGTCACAATTGAGCAGCGTTTCCCAGCAGATCACCGCAATGAAGACGACGGCTGAACCTCTGCCGGGTCCTGATGAAAGCTGGAGAGCCGCACGCAGCGATGTCCTCGTCGGCAACTATGATCTGTCTTTGCAGGAGCTTTCCGATTTCCTGGCTAAGTATCCGAACGATCCGCGAGCGTCGGAGGCCCAATTATCGAAAGGTGACGCCTTATCCGCCCAGAAAAAGTGGGAACAGGCGATCATCGAATACGATACGTTCTTGCAGAAGTATCCCGAAAACGACAATACTAAGACTGCCCTTTACAAGAAGGGCCTCGCCCAAGCCGAAACCAAAGACCTGAAATCAGCCACCGCGACTCTGCAACAGGTTGTCACCAGATATCCAAGGACTATCGAAGCAACAAATGCTGCTGCAAAGCTCAAGGAAATCGCCGCAGGTCCACGGGGCGGCAAGCGAGGTCCCAGTCGTCTCAACTGAGGAAGAAAACAGATGAAATCCGTAAACAAAGTGATTCTGATCGGCCGTCTGGGCCGCGACCCGGAACTGAAGTACACAGGTACTGGAACACCGTTTTGCCGCTTCTCGATGGCGACGGACGATAGCTGGACGGACAAGGCATCCGGCGAGCGTCAGGAGCGGACGGAGTGGCACAACATCGTGGTTTGGGACAAGCTGGCCGAGATCTGTAACGAATATCTGAGAAAAGGCCGCCTCGTCTACATTGAGGGGAACCTTCAGACACGTGAGTGGGATGACCAGGATGGCAACAAGAAGAAAATCACTGAGATCCGCGCTCGAGACATGGTCCTTCTCGGAAGCCCTCAGGGTAGTGGTGCCGAGGGCGGTAGCGGCGGCGCGCAACAGCGGCGGAGTGCGCCTGCCGCAGCCGGAGCCCCTGCAAGCGCCGGGGCTTCCGACGCTGGGGCCATTACGGACGACGATATTCCCTTCTAGCTAAATTGGGAAATCGGTAAATCGGCAAACTGGACGATTCCGAATTCGAAGTTCGAAAGTCGAAACCTTAAAACCGAAATCCGGCGGGCCCCCTCGGATCTACGGTTTCGATTATCGATTTTCGAGCTTCTAATGCGGAATCGTCCAGTTTGCCGATTTGAAAATGTAAAGCGGTCAGGCTTCCCGAGTCGCGCGAATCAGCGCTTCCATGTGATTCAGGTAAGTTTCCAAAGCCCGGCGTCCTACAGCGGTGAGACGGTACTCCGTCTTAGGCAATCTCCCTTCGAAATACTTCTCACATGCGACGTACTGCCCTTCTTCAAGCTTCCGTGCATGGACGCTGAGATTACCGTCGGTAGTCTTCAGTAATTCCTTCAGATCGTTGAATGTCATCTTGTCGTTCACAGCCAGCGCGCTGACAATCCCCAGGCGAACCGGTTCGTGGATCAGACGGTCCAGGTCTGCGGCGCGGCTTTGCGCAACGCGAGCTTTGGCCGAATGTGTCTTGTGATGAGCTTCAGCTCGCTGCTTAGCCACCGTACCTCCTGGCAATGATTGCTCCGAAAAGAATCTGTAACCCGCCGAATCCGACCCCCATATATAGGTTAGCCCACTCCTGCGGGCTGAACAGTGCCGCTGTTCCGAGCGCCATGAATGACATGCCCATCAAGGGCACGACATTCACCGAAAACGCTCCGCCAGTCATCACCGCGACACCATACAGGATCAACCACATTCCGGGTACAACATCGTAAAGCGCGTACTTGTACAGGTAGATCGTCAGGACTGCCCCGGCAAGCATCGGGGGCAGAAGACTGAGCGCGAACTTCCGTCCCGGGCCGTAGAGCAAGGGAGCTTTTATGGCTTTGGATTTCTGAATCATTGCAAACAGGCCGATCGCGAACGCAAGGAGCGCTTCGCCAATCCAGGCCTCGAACCAGAGTTCCCTGGAAGGAAGCTTTGCGGTCAGGAACGCCGTCAACAAGGCACTGACGCCCATCAGAATTCCGCCCCATCCCGGAACCGCCGTGAAGGCACCCGCTCGCTCCATGGTTTCGCGGATGAAGCGAAGATTGTCGAATGCGCGCTCGTGGATGGAAACAACCTTCGCAGGCTTCGTCGGGCGTGGCGCAGTACGGCTCATAGTGTTTATGAACGATATCGGATCTGTGCCATGAATTTCAAGTACTTTGCATAGCAAAGCCTTCAGCGAACAAATCTACAAATTTCTAAGAATGCACGATTCCGAATTAGAAGTTCGAAAGTCGAAAGCTTAAAATCGAAATCCGAGAGGATCCCGTCGGATCTAAGATTTCGATTATCGACTTTCAAACTTCGAATTCGGAATCGTGCATTCTTAGAAATTTGCAGATTCCAAAATCTGTTATTCTTGGACTTCGGAGGGAACAAGCGGAAATGGTACAAGCGCTGCAGGCAATGTCGATCTCAGGTGGGATTCTTCTTCTAGTAGTCGTTCTGGTTATCGTCGCCAGTATCGTAGCCGTAAACCGCGGCACGAAGGCGATGGAGGAGGATTCCAAGCACCCTGGCGCTCACCACTAGCTTGCTCCGAGCCGCGCAGCGGCGACATTCCTGTAGCCACCGGCTTCAGCCGGTGGCGGAAGGTTGGAGAACATGAGTGCCGTAGGCACGATAGACGTCTGTCGTGCCTACGGCACTTGTATTTTCGGCAATGGATACCACCGGCTGAAAGCCGGTGGCTACAGGAATATCGCCGCTACGCGGCGGTGTTACTCTCCAAAAACTCCCATAGCGCGGAACTTGTCGTAGCGGCGTTCGATCAGCTTTTCCGGACTCGAATCTCTTAATTCTGCAAGCTGGCCCTCAAGTACGGCGCCGACATGTTTGGCAACACCAACGTGATCGTTATGCGCGCCACCCTCCGGTTCAGGAATGATCTCATCGATCAGACCGAATCGCTTGAGATCTTCCGGCGTCAGCCGTAACGCTTCCGCTGCTTCCGCTGCATGATCCTGATCCCGCCACAGGATGGCGGAGCAGCTCTCCGGCGCGATAACGGAATAGATCGAATACTCCAGCATGTTGACGCGGTCGCCGACTCCAATGGCCAGCGCGCCGCCGGATCCGCCCTCTCCGGTTATTGTCACGATAATCGGAACGCGAATCTGCGACATCTCGCGAAGATTAAATGCGATCGCCTCGGCCTGCCCCCGTTCTTCGGCATCGATCCCGGGATAGGCGCCCGGAGTATCGATGAACGTGAGTATCGGCCGTTTGAACTTCTCCGCGGCCTTCATGATTCGAAGTGCCTTCCGGTACCCTTCCGGCTTCGGCATGCCGAAGTTCCGGTGAAGCTTCTGTTTGGTGTCTCTTCCCTTCTGAATTCCGATCAGGCATGCGGGAGATCCGCGGAAGTAAGCAAAACCTCCAACCATTGCGGGATCGTCACCGAACTTGCGGTCGCCATGCATCTCGGTGAAGTCGGTGCAAAGGTGTTGCACGTAATCGAGGAAGTAGGGCCGTTGAGGATGACGCGCTAGTTGGACCTTTTCGTAGGCCGAAAGGTGCTGCATAGAGAGGTCAGCTAAGGCGAACCGTGTTCGAGCCGCAGATACGTTCCACAGCTTCGACGAATTCGCGGTCCGGCGCGATCTTCACATATGGGTTTGGCCGGACAAACGCCGTATATCGGCCTGGGAATTCTAGCTCAAAGATAACTTCAGCCGGGCCGGTTTTTTTGTCGATGACCGGCTGCAGGCGTTCCGCGATATCGTTTGGAGCGGCTCCCATATCGATATGTATCGTCACCGTGCGGCTTAGCGCTTCTTTCACGCTCTCCATCGGATAAATATCCGAGGCGAGGATCTTGATGGACGATTCATCGTTATCGAGTTTGCCTTTCACGAACAGTGGGGCGTCAGCCTCCAGCATGCGCTGAGTTTTGGCGTATGTGTCGGGAAAGATAAGAACTTCCACAATCCCGTCCCAGTCCTCGAACTGGATGATAGCCATCGCGTCGCCTTTCTTTGTGCGCATCTGCCGGATTGCGGAAACGATTCCCCCGATAGAAACATCAAAGCCGGACGGCTTCTCGGCCAGAGTTGCAGTCGTCGCATTCGAGTACGCCTTCACTTCCTCAGCGTATTTGCGAAGTGGATGACCCGTGATATAGAACCCCAGGGTTTCCTTTTCGTATTTCAGCTTCAGGCCTTCGGGCCAATTTTCGCCCGGATCCAAAATGCCTTCCTCGTTACCACCGCCCATCATCATTCCAAACAGTCCGCCCTGGCCGACTTCACGTTCGCGCTGCTTCTTCTGGCCCCAATCCATCGCTCGATCGACGTTCGCATAGAGCAATGCCCTGTCGAGATTGACGCTGTCGAAAGCACCCGCCTTGATCAAACTTTCCACGACCCGTTTGTTGACGTTACGGAGATCGACGCGCTCGCAGAAATCGAAGATCGACTTGAAGGGCTTGTTGGCCACGATGGAAGTGATCGCGGATTCACCGACGTTTTTGATTGCCGTCAGACCGAATCGGATGCCGTTCTTCGTAGGAGTGAAATTAACGTCGCTGATGTTGATGTCCGGCGGCAGGATCGCAATGCCCATTTCGCGGCATTCGTTGATGTACTTCACGACCTTTTCCTGACTGCCG
>Ga0207098_10378_pt1 | contig 14017 bp, 13 predicted proteins | sample Alteio_BWMinHeat_84_FD_153548 | JGI IMG/M metagenome (GOLD analysis project Ga0207098, IMG submission 153548) | Enriched cells from forest soil in Barre Woods Harvard Forest LTER site, Petersham, Massachusetts, United States -... | ecosystem: Environmental > Terrestrial > Soil > Temperate forest >...
TCGCCTGGTTTGAACTTGTAGTAACGATAGCCGACGGGAGCGGAAAGGGCCTCCTCAGATCCTTCCGAGAGCTCATTTGCCATTGCGTTCACAGCCTCGGAGTTTGCGGACCTCTTCGCGCTCTGCCGCTCTCGATCTTCTTTCGCTCGCCGCGCGGCACCTGCAAGATCGCTCTGCGATTGCGCTGGGGACGGCTCGTCTGGAGTCTGGACAGATGGGGGCTTACTGTCGTTAGGCGACACGCTCGTTTGAGCGACCGCCACAGCAGCTAGCAACACTGGTAACAACAGGATCCACTCGATCCCGCCGGCCAGCCTGTACTTGGCTTTGCATCCCATCGACATTGCTCCTCATTGTAGAGGGCTTCCCCCATGACTTGAGTGGCCCGCCGGTGTTCCGCCATTACTCAAGTCATGAGGGTGTATCTGCTGGAAAGGAAGGCAGATGTAACAACTTACAGGTCAGGAGAAGGATGCCTTTTAATGGTCCGAACGATAGTTCCGTGATGCGCTAGTTTTGTCCCTCCATAGAATCGAGAATTGAATTACGATGCAAGAATGGCGACCATCGACGCACCAACGTCAGTCTCACAGGCGGCAGTCGCGCCGCAAATGCCTCGCCGCCATTGGGCAATGAACATCGTAGGCATTGCCGGAGTGCTGGCGCTGTGTCATTTCGGCGAATCGGTGCTGGTAGTAATCATGGTCTCCATACTTCTGGCTTTTATCCTCGCGCCCGTCACCGATTTCTTCACCTATCTTCGTTTCCCACGGAGTCTGGCGGCCGCCATTGCAATCCTGTTATTGTTGGCCGCCTTGAGCGGCATTGTTTATTACTCGTACAACCAGGCAGCCACACTGGTGCAGGATTTGCCGAAATACGCTATGAAGGTACGCGATGAAGCCATGCGTTACCGCAAGCGCGCGGAAAGCTTTGAAGTGCTGCCGCCAGAACATGAGAAAGGAGTAGTCAGCGTGCGCCCGGCCACGGACTGGACAGACATTCTGACCCGCGGCTTCGGCTCTGTGGCCGGTGCAGTTCTGGCCGTATCATTTATACCGTTTCTGGTGTTTTTCATGCTGACCTGGCAACAGCACGTCCGCTCCGCAACCGTCATGCTGTTTCCCCTGGAGAGTCGCCAGACCGCCTATGTCACGCTGGGCCTGATTTCCGCCATGGTTCGCAGCTTCATGGTGGGCAACCTGCTTATCGGACTCTTTGTCGGGGCCGCGAGCACCGTCATCTTTGGCGCCATCCATTTGCCATTCTTCTACTTCGCCGGATTTGTAAGCGGGTTCCTGAGCCTGGTTCCCTATATGGGAGCACTGCTCGCGCTGGTACCTCCAATTTTCGTTGGGTTGGGGCATGTCAGCTCACAGGACGTGCTGGTGATCGTCGTATCCGTGCTGGCGCTGCATTTGATTGCGCTCAATCTTCTCTATCCTCGATTTCTTGGCAAACGATTGCAGTTAAATCCTTTAGCCGTCACTATCGGTCTGCTGGTCTGGGGCGGGCTTTGGGGGGCCATGGGTCTTGTGCTAGCGATTCCCATCACGGCGGCAATGAGAATTGTGTTTGCTCATGTGGACTCTCTGAAACCCTACGGCGTATGGTTGGGTGAATAAAAATGCATCCAAACATAGATTTATCAGATACTTGCAGGCGGCAAGGGGGTCGCGCTCCCAATACGGTAGTTAGCCAAAACCCTTGTCGTTCCTGGTCTGGCCCTGGGTCATAACGAAGTTCTAAATTGCCTTCTGATGCCCGATTCGGGTACACTGACACTGTGTTGTTCCCCTTGTTTCCTCCTTCCGTGGTGGTCTTTCATGTCCAATGGCGATAGCAATTTCCACATAGGCGACAAGGTTGTTTACCCCAATCATGGCGTCGGAGTTATTGAACAGATCAGCAGCCGGACAACCGGTCAGATCGTAGAGCAGTTCTACCTGCTCCACATTAAGTCCAGCAGCCTGAAAGTCATGGTCCCGTTCCATAGCGTGCCTACGGTAGGCTTGCGGCGTGTGGTGAAGAACGGCGAAATCCAAAAGATTGTGGATTTTCTGGCCGATGGCGAGTGCGGCAGCATCGCCGACTGGAAAGACCGTTTCCGCGAAAACTCTGAGCGTATGCGGACAGGTTCGCTGCTCGAAGTCGCACTCGTGCTCAAGGCCCTGCTGATGCAAAACCAGGCCAAGGCTCTCTCGTTTCGCGAGAAGAAGATGCTCGAACGGGCGCGGTACTTGCTGGTCAGCGAACTGGCGATGGCGAAGAATTGTGATGAGCCCTTCATCGAGGACCTGCTCACCAAGGCGCTATCCAAGGCCAGTCTGCGCTTCCCGGAAGCTTCCGAATTTCAGGCGTAGATTCTCGCCTTCCCGTGAATTCCCGCTCTGGGAAAAATCAGGCGAAATCGAGTCCCCACGCGGACTTGGGTTTATAATCCCCTCAACATGACCGAACTGATCAAACGGAAGCTGCAAGATGAAATGAACCAGCTGGAACATGAGCTGGTGCACGAGCTTCCCAAAGAGATCAAGAAGGCCGCCGCCCTCGGCGACCTCAGCGAGAACGCCGAATACCACATGGCGAAGCAGCGCCAGGAGTTTGTGAAGGCGCGCCTGCGCCAGCTGGGCAAACGGCTTGCCGACCTCTCTCTGATCAACATGGATAACATCCCCAGGGACAAAGTCGGCCTGGGCTCGACGGTACGCGTGCATGACAACGAGAAGAACGAAGAAGTTGAGTACAAGCTGGTGACCAGCGAAGAGGCGGATTTTCCGGCTGGCAAAATTTCTACTAGTTCGCCCATTGGGCGCGCGCTGCTGAACAAGAAAGTCGGCGACACCGCAATAATCATTACGCCCAACGGCAAGCGCGAGATGGAAGTGCTCCGCCTGAGCACCATTCATGACGAGGCTGCTGCGGGATGACTAGAACATGGACCAGCGCCTTTGGCCGGGCTTGCGGCGTTCTGCTGAATGCCATCGTCAACTGGCTGGCTCTGGCGCGAGTCAATCCTAATGTTCTGACTTTTCTCGGGCTGGTGGTCAATACCATTGCGGCGTTTTTGTTTGGCTACGCCAACGCCGACAATCAGGCGCGGCTATTTCGTTATGCCGGGCTGGTCATCATCGGGTCCGGCTTTTTCGATCTGGTGGACGGGGCCGTGGCCCGGGCCAGCAATCGCGTCACCCGCTTTGGCGGATTCTTCGATTCGGTGATTGACCGCTACAGCGACGCCTCGCAATTCTTTGGATTGCTGGTGTTCTACGCCCGCGGCGACCGCTTTTTTTATGTGGTGCTGACGGCGTTCGTCATGATCAGCGCCATCATGGTCAGCTACAGCCGGGCGCGGGCAGAATCGCTGATCGGCTCCTGCCGCGTCGGATTCATGGAACGCCCCGAACGCCTGGTGCTGGTCATCATCGGAGCGCTGTTCAACCGCATGGCTCCAGTGCTGTGGATCATCGCGGTGCTATCGACGATCACGGTAATTCACCGCATCCGCTATACCTACACTCGGACCGCGCTCGTGGACCGCGAAGCTGCGAACCAGGGGCAGGCGGCTTAGAGCTGTTAACTGTTTGGTACTGGGCATCAAACGATCTGACCAATCAAGGCGGTTAGTTCCGCAATCGTAACTTCAAGCCATCTTCTGTGAGGTGCAACCGATCTATCCCAGTCCCGCAAGAACCTGCCGGGACGCGATGAGAGATACGTTCTCCCAGCTATATGCAGCGTTGCGATATCGCATTTTCGTTTCGCGTCGGTTTGATCATGCACGATTCTGTGCCTAATCGATGCCAAATCTACAAGGCGTGTAAGGTTGGATGAAATGGTTGTTTCTTGAATGCAGGGGCAACCCGGGACTCCAGACTTGAAGTATTGCCGACATCGGTCAATCACGTGCTGAGGATTATGCCAGAGCACATATGACCTGCCAGCCAGCACAGCCGATTCTGCGGCGGCCAAGTCGGGAAAGAAAGGGCCCCTGACAAGAGACTCTTGCCCGGCTGTCGAAACATAACCGCATAGCGACCGATAGAAAATGGCTTCCAAGTACATCTCCCACGCAGCAAACACTTTGAGGTAAGCCAATTCATATAGAGATTCTAGTCTGATGATGCTCCATTCCTTGCGGAGGGCAGGCCCTCCAGAGACATGGGTGATTTCACCAGCTCTAACTATCGCAGCTGCTAGCTGCGCTTGGTTAGACAAAGCACGGTCGAATCGTGGCATTCGTCTTGGCATTTGAAACTAGAATGCTTCGTCAAAAAGGCTATTGAACCTAACCTTCCTCGGCTGGATATTGTCTGTTTGACGCTGGCAAGCCAAAACAAATGCCTTGTATTTGCCTGGAATGTCGACTTCAGGGTCTTTTGATTGGACAATCTTTTCTGATAGGGAAATTACAGCTTCCCTTAGCCCGTCTCGCTGATCAGCCGAGAGACGCTTTTTGGGGGACGCTCTCTGAACACCGGGCAACCCAAAGAGATGATGAAAAACAACGCAATACAATGTATAAAAAAGCGGAGGCCGTCGGAAGTCACTGTTTGCTAGATCATCATTAACAAAGGTTTCTGAAATCGCATCCAACGTTTCTGTAAATCGCTTTTCATCCTTTCCCTTATCTGGATAAGAAGTCTCCCACTTCTCATAGAAGCTGTCGATAGACTTCTTTTTGTCTTGCATCCCATCATTTCCTGCAATTAGTAGCTCGCTAGCCAACTCAACCTCGAGCATTCTGGCAATGCTCTGCTCGCTAAACACTCTATGTTTACGCCAGAACTCCAGATATGTCAGAGCTAGCCTAAAGGACGATTCCTTAAAGAATCCGAAAAACTTGCCATTGCGGAGTTCTTGTTTGTTTAGGGGAATGCCATTCATGTTCAGCCTACAAAACACTTCCAAAACCTGCTTATCGGAAATGCCCTTGAAGATTTCCGTAGTAAAGCTAAATGACTTTATTTGCCGCTGCTGCTCTTCCGGCAGCTGAGTGAATCTCTTTCCGGCCCATGGCCCCTTTAGCGTCTTGGATAGCCGATAAACATCCGCGATGAACTCCAGAACACTCCTAACTCTTTGCTGTCCATCGACAACCTCGCGGACTGCTTTTGTCTTAGCTTGGTTTTGGGTCATCCGAAAATAGAGCGGGGGTACCGTCATGCCACGCAGGAGCGTGTCGATAAAATATGATCGCGCCGGCGTTCGCCACACTGGCCGTCTTTGAAACTTGGGTGTGATCTCAAACAGGTTGTTCTCTTGCCAAAGGAGGAAATCTTCGGGTGTGTACACTGCCTTCTCGGTCTTGTATTCATCCATAGTTTTCAAATCCTGTACGAGATTATTTGACTAGATCAACCAGCGAAACATTTATCGCTTTCCACAAATCTCTCCAACATGCTCAATCGGGCCTTGGCCTCAATGATAACCATTGCGATGGGCTGCGTCCCGGGGTTTACCTTAATGCGGAGCGTGTAATCGATGCGGCCACGTGCCTGCCTGCGCGGTTTGTCCTCGACCAGGTGAATGGCCCCGGCAGTTTCCTCGCGCTTAATGAGATCTTCGGTCCATCCACGAGCGTGGATAGCGGGATCTATTAGTTTGGCGCGGGTATCGGATTCATTCAGGGGCTCGGGGGGAAACGTGCCCGACTCTGGCAAATTCATAGTCTTACTACACGTGCCCGTCGAGCTTATGAGAGCAGGGTTTGTCTGTCAACTTGCGGGCGATCCTCTGCTATTCTAGCGAGTCAATTTCTTGGAGGATTCTCTTGCCAGTTGATCCTGTATTGATTGTGCATGGCGGGGCTTGGGCTATGCCGGATGATGTTGTGGAGGCGCATCTGCGTGGGGTGCGGGCGGCTCGGGCGGCGGGGTGGGAGGTGCTCCGGCGCGGAGGGTCGGCGCTGGACGCGGTCGAGGAAGCCGTCGTCGTCATGGAAGATGACGAGACGTTTGATGCCGGGCGGGGGAGCTTTCTGAATCGCGATGGCAAAGTGCAGATGGATGCGCTGATTATGGATGGGGCGACGCTGCGGGCCGGGGGCGTGGGGTGCGTGGAGAGGGTGAGGAATCCGGTGCGGGCGGCGCGCAAGGTGCTGAGTGAGAGTGAACACGTTTATTTCGTCGCCGAGGGTGCGGAGAAGTTTGCCGCTGAGCATGGCATTGCGCTGTGCCGGAATGAAGACTTGATCATTGCGCGCGAGGTGGAGCGCTTGCGGGAGTTTCAGGCGCGGACGGAAAAAGAAAAGCCGGATTTGTTTGCGGCGCCGGCGTCGCACGATACGGTGGGAGCGGTCGCTCTGGATAAAGATGGGAATATTGCGGCGGCGACTTCTACGGGAGGGACTCTGAATAAGACGCCGGGGCGCGTCGGGGATTCGTCGCTGATTGGCTGTGGGTGCTATGCGGACAACAAGACGGCGGCGGCCTCGACTACGGGATGGGGAGAGCCCATGATGAAGCTGGTGCTGGCCAAGTGGGCGGCGGATCGGGTGGCGGCGGGAAATCTGCCGGAGTGGGTGGCGGCGGAGGCGATGAATTATTTGAAGTCCCGGCTGAATGGCCATGGTGGGATGATTTTGCTGGATGCGCGCGGGCGGTTTGGGATTGCGCATAATACGTCCCGCATGGCGTGGGCGGTGAAGACGGTGAAGGAAGAAGGGGCGGGGACTACGCGGGAGTGAGTGAGGATTTTCCTTCCTTTTCTAGAGCTTACCAAAGTGCAATTTGGGCGTTTCCGACACGAGGCTCTCCTTGGTACGATGTTTCATGCGACCTCTGCGGTGGCCAGCATTATTGCTTCTGACTTGCTCCCTAGGGCAGGCTCAGGCGGCGCCTTCGGCTGCGGCCGCTGAGAGTCAGCCATCCAGCCTGTTCGTTCGTGTCCAGCTCGACAATTCCGTAAAAATCTCGGCTCTGAAAGCTGGCGATTTGGTAGAGGGAAAGCTGGCGCAGAGCGTTTATTCGGGCGAGCGCGAACTATTTGCGACGGGCACCGCAGTGCAGCTGACGGTAGATAAAGTGGCGCGGCGAAAGAGAGAGCGCAACGATCACTGGCCGTGGGTGATACAAGCGTTCACGCCGCGACATGAGAACTATCCGACATTTCAGTCAGCGACTGTTTTGTTGCCTGATGGACGGAACGTTGCTTTGCAGGTTTCTCTGATTTCGATCAAACGCGAGTCGGAAGTGCGCGCCGCGGCGAAGAAAGATTCCGGCGGTCAGAATAAAAAAATCATTGCGCCCATTGTGACACTGGAGGCAGCGATTCCGGCGGAAGCAGTCGAGGCAAATGCAGCGCCCACGACGCCTGCTCCGGTTACGCTTGCCGCAGGGACGCGAGTCCGAGTGGTTCTGCTGGGCGGAGTTAGCGCTTCCAAGAGCCACGCCGGAGACGTGCTGCAAGCTCGATTGGTTGAGCCTGTGCGTCTGGATTCAAAAGTAGTCTTGCCGGAAGGCACTCTGCTGACGGGTAAAGTCACGAAGAGTATGCCTCCACGAATGTTGAGCCGCTCCGGGTCACTCCGGCTTGCGTTCACCGATCTAACGGTTCGCGGTGGAGTGGAAGTGCCAGCGTCGGCGTCTCTGGCGTCAGCGCAACTCGATTCCCGGTCGCATACCTGGATTGATCCGGAAGGCAAGCTGCAAGGCGGACGGCCCGGCAAAGCGTGGATGCTGATCCATGCGGGCGTAAGCGCGGGCCTTGCAAAAGTTGCGGACGACGGCACCCAATTGCTAGTGCAGGCTCTTGTCGAAACGGCGACGGATGCGTCCACGGCGGGGACAGCGAGGATTGCTGCCACCTGCGCCTCGGGATTGTTCATGCTTACACGGCATGGGCGGGACGTGGTATTGCCGAGGTTCACCGAGATGGACGTAGTGTTCGACCGGCCAGTGGCTTTGTTCGGAGCGCAAGCGGCGTCGGTATCAAACCAAGGCAATGGTCAAGAGGGATCACCAGTGGCGTCGCGCGGCCAGTAGGTTTTTGCTACACACCTATCCTTAATCTTCCTGTTGAAACGCTAACCAAACCTAGCCCGACGCGATCTAGCTTGCTTTCCACCTGCTGGTTGATGTACAAACCAGCGGAACCTTCCTTTTAGAAATGTTTGCACTGAAGCTTTGCCGTCGAACTCGGACTGGCGATGGGCTTCTACTCGCAAGAAGCTTCGGTACTTTCTTCTCTGGTCCTTTCAAGCCATCCATCGCACATTCAAATTCAGGAGGAACCGTATGACTACGCGGAAGCTCGTTGCGGTAGCGGTCGTGATGCTGGCGCTCAACCGGTTCGGTTTTTCCCAAAGTGCGGCCACCGGCGATCTGCACATCACGGTGAAAGATCCCAAGGGCAGTCTGGTGACGAATGCGCAGGTGATGGCCACGGACGCGGCCAAAGCCGTACAACGCTCGGGGACTGGAAACGGGCAGGGAGAATATCGCATTGTGCTGTTGCCGCCGGCGACCTACACAGTCACGGTGGAAGCCCCGAGCTTCGGCAAAGCCACGGTGCCGAACGTCGTGATCACGGTGGGAGAACTGGCGGACCTGCCAGTCACGCTCAACATCGCCGGAGCCAGTGAAGTGGTCAACGTGAGCGCGGCAGCGGAACTGGTGGAAACCAGCCGTACTTCGAGTACGGACACTATTGAGCAGCGCCGCATTGACAACCTGCCCATCAACGGACGCAACTACATCAATTTTGCTTTGACGGATTCGCAGGTGCTGCGCGACAACGCCCCCAGCATTGGAGCTGCGCCGACATCCGGACTGAATATGAGCGGGCAGCGTGCTCGCTCCAATCTGGTCAACGTGGATGGGGCGGACGCGGTGGACAACTCCACCAACGGTGTGCGTTCCACGGTTTCACAGGAGGCAGTGCAGGAGTTCCAGATCATTACTAACGGATACGCTGCGGAGTACGGACGAGCTTCGGGTGGTGTGATCAATATTATTACGCGTTCGGGGTCGAATGATTTTCACGGAGACGTGTACAGCTATCTGCGCAACCGGAACTTCCAGGCAACCAACCCGTTCAGCAACGTTGCGAATCCGGCGTACACGCGAGTGCAGGCGGGAGCCGCGTTTGGCGGACCGATCAAGAAAGACAAGACCTATTATTACTTTGCCTACGAGATCACGCGGCGGCATGAGACAGGCTTTGCCAGCATCGGGCAAAATAATTTCGGACTGGTGCCTTTTGACGCCACCAATATTTTTGCTCCCGGGCTGGCGCCTCCGGGGACTTTCGAGATCCAAGTCACACCGCAGCAAGCTGCTTTTCTAAGCACGCCGGGACTGCCAGGGCCACTCTTGCAGCAATACGCTTTTTTGGCAGGCGGTTCGTCGGCAATTGCGTTGAACGGGTCGTATCCAAAATCTTTTGCACTGTTGGCACAACTTGGCGCAATCCCCAACCCCAGCAATGGCGCGCTGACTCAGTTCCCCAGCTCGTGCAATCCCGGCAATATGTTGTGCCATGGCTTGCCGGCTTCGTTCCAGACTCTGAATGCACAAGTGGGAAACTTTCCGACTTTTGAAGGGACGAGTTTGTACTCGCTGCGGATTGACCACAACATCAACACCAACAACCGCATCACTCTGCGAGCCAACGTCAGTCCCAGTACTGTTACTGGAATTGAAGTGAACGGAGAGAATCAGACCTTCGGGCAGAATTCTTTTTCGCGAACCTCCCAGCAAACTTACCGGGATGTGGCGGGGATCTTTCAGGACACTTGGACGATCGGCAACAACCGGGTGAATGAATTTCGTTTCCAGTACGCGCGGCGCGGACTTTCGTATTTCTTCTCGAGCGCACCGGGTGGACAGGATGTGGCCGTGAACATTCCCGGGTTCGCCTACTTCGGACGCGAGCCTTACTCGTTTATCCAGCGCACCGAGCAACGCTATCAGTTCACCGACAATTTCTCCTGGACGATGGGCAGGCATGGCATGAAGTTCGGCGGAGACGTCAACTACATACCCCTGACAGCGACGTTCACCGTGAACTATGGCGGCGTGTATGACTTTGGCAGCTTGAGCGCAAGCCAGGTGATTCCGAGTGCGGTATTCAATTCGCTGCCTCCGCAGTTGCAACAACTCATCCCCGGAGTGTCTGGGGTACAAGCTTACGGCCTGGGAGTGCCGCAGACCTTCATACAGGGAATCGGCAATCCCAACGACAAGTTCAACAACAAGCCGCTGGGATTCTACTTTCAGGATTCATGGCTGGTGCGGCCAAACTTTACGCTGAATCTTGGCGTGCGCTATGACTTAGAATTTCCGCCACACCTAGCGGCCCCGAATCCGCTGGCTTTGACGGCTTACAACGCTCTCGGCCTGCAGAAAGGGATTCAAACCGACAAGAACAACATTCAGCCGCGCGTTGGACTAGCGTGGGACCCGAAGGGCAATGGCAAATCGGTAATTCGAGCATCTTACGGCTTGTTCTATGACCATCCCCTGCTGGGCCTATACTTTTTGGGAGATGCTTCGGACGGATCAAGAAGCGGTCAATTGCTTTTCGCCGGCGGAGCGCCCTGCGATGCGAACCCGGCCAACAGCAGTCCTCTGAATCTGAACGCGAGCAACATTTTCCAGGGCATTCAAACTGTGCCTACGTGCATACCGCCTTTCCTGTCCGGCGGTCTGGGCTACCTGCCCAATCAACAGCAGTTTCAGGCGGTGAATTTTCCGCAGTCAACGTTCGTCAATCAGAACTACCTGAACCCAGCGTCGGCGTTTCCACTGGCTTTTCAGCCTTTCGGATATCCGCAGTCAAAGAATTTTGTGTATGCCTACGCACAGCAGGCCAATCTGACATTTGAGCAGGACCTGGGCAACGGATATGCGTTGAGTCTGGCCTACAACTTCAACGGCGGACGGCACTTGAATCGTCCGATCAATGCCAATACCGTGCGTGGGGATTTGCTGGTCAAAAACTGGCAGACGGCGGTGGCATTCGCCAATGCTGCGGGGATTCCCACCACCAGCCCGTTCTATCCTTCCACTCCATTCACGGTAGGAATTTGCCCTGGATTGTTTGGGCCGCCGTCCGGTGCATTCGCCCCCGCGGCCATGTTGAACTTCTTTCGGCCTTCGGGGTTGAATCCGTCGCTGGCCGGAGGGCCTTGCCTGGCAGACGCGGCACTGCTGGCCAACGCCGATGGGCTGGGACTTGGAGCGAACGGAACTAAGTGCGACAACACTCTGCCGTTTGGGAGCGCCGGGGGGTGTGTGGTAGTCCCGTTCGGCGACATGGACGCGAACTACTCGAACGGAAGCTCGGTGTATCACGGCTTCACCGCCAACCTGCGCAAACGTTTTGGGAACCACTATGAGTTCCTGGGTTCGTACACGTTCTCCCATGCCATTGACGATTCGACGGATTTGCAGTCGCCGTTGGCGCCACAAGACAGTTATTTCCCGCAATTGGAACGGTCGAATTCACTGTTCGACCAGCGGCATCGCTTCGTATTCAGCGGCGTGTATCAATCCGGAAAGGTGGGTGGAGACAGTTTTGCCAGCAAGTTCTTGAGTAACTGGACCATTGCTCCGATTGTTGAAGTGGCCTCAGGGCGTCCGTTCCTGATCATTACGGGCGACAATACGAACTTCCAATTCGCGCCTACGGCGTCGCGGCCCAATGTCGTAACCGGAACAGGTATTGCCGGCTGCGGACCGGTGGTGGCATCTAAGTTTTCGCCCAGTGGGTTCTTTCAGGAGCCGTGCTTCACGACCACCTCGAATACAACGCTGCTTTCGCTCGACGGTAACCTGACCCGCAACGCTGGCGTGAAACCATGGAACGTGTTCAATGACCTGCGGGTTGCTCGGCGGGTTTATTTTGGCGAACGCATTAGTCTGGATATGATTGCGGACATATTCAACATTGCGAACAAGTACAACGTAGCGGACGTGAACCAGTTGTGGACGACCGCGGGGCAGGCGACGTCGGCTTACGATCCGCGGCAGTTCCAGTTCGCGATGAAAGTGAATTGGTGAGAAGTCAGCAGTTAGCATTTGGCACACAGCAAGCCCTCGGGGGCTAAAGCCCGATGCTTTGGCGGTCTTTTGCGGCACGGATGAATCCGTGCCCTGATACGAACCGTTCGCCACCCTGATACGAACGTTTGCGAATGTCTTAAATACGCACGTGATATTTGCTATTTGCGAAAGCCCTTGCAAATTTTGAGACCAGTCACGAGTTGACTGCTGTGCTAAGTGCCAACTGCTAAGTGCTGATCCATGTGCGATCGCGGGTCTGCTACACTTTTGTTTCATCCATCCTTGGCGCTTGCCGGAGTTCGTTTTGAATGTCCCAACCACAACCTTCCACGGCACGGACGCGGGTTGTCCGTGAAGCTGAGCGCGGCGTATATGATCGCAACGCCGCTTACAAAATTCTTGATGAGGGTTTCATTTGCCACGTCGGATTCATGGCCGACGACCAGCCTTTTGTGATTCCCACCGGCTATGGCCGCGTGGGCGATAACCTTTATATTCATGGCTCGGCGGCCAGCCGTATGTTGCGCCGCGTAGATCAGGGAACACCCGTTTGCGTTACGGTTACGTTGTTGGATGGGCTGGTGCTGGCCCGATCTATCTTCAATCACTCAATGAATTACCGATCGGTGGTGGTGCTGGGAAAGGCGGTCGCGGTGACCGACCCAGCCGAAAAGCTGGAAGCGTTGCGGTTGTTGTCCGAGCACATTTTGCCGGGGAGGTGGGTGGAATCTCGTTTGCCGAACGAGCGAGAACTCAAAGCGACGACAGTTTTGCGGCTGCCGATTGAGGAGTTCTCTGCGAAAGTGCGGCAGGGAGATCCGATTGACGATGAAGAGGACTATGGGTTCCCCACTTGGGCAGGCGTGATCCCGCTGGAGATGACGGCTGGAAAGCCAGTGAATGATCCCAGACTTGAGGCGGGGCGGGCGGTTCCGGCGTATGCGGCGCAATACTCGCGCAAAAAGTAGGTCTTGACGAGAGCGGTAAAGACAAGTATCTTTACTGTAGGTTCTAAAAGTAAAGATGAAGTATTCTAGTTCCATTAGCTCGAAAGGCCAGGTCACCGTACCCCAGGAAATCAGGAACCGTCTCGGTCTGTCTGCGGGCGACCGGGTCGAATTCGTGATTGAAGGAGAGCGCACGGTTATTCGTCCGTCGCGGGGTAAGTCCAGTCCGTTTGAAAAATACAAAGGCGCACTCGGCACTTTCCCCGGCGGAGTCAAAGAAATCAATGCATGGCTGCATGAGATGCGCGATGAGGAAAAGGACAGCGAGTGAGAACGGCCCTCGATACCAATGTGCTTTCTGCTCTTTGGTCGAGCGAACCGACCGCAGCGCAAGTAGCCATCCAGCTTGAACAAGCCCATACGCAAGGCGGCATAGTGATCTCGCCACCGGTCTATGCCGAATTGTTGGCGCACCCGTCTGCGACAATTCGTTTTGTGGATGATTTTCTGGCAGAGACTGGCATTGTTATAGACTTTGATCTCGACGAGCAAGTATGGCGCCAAGCGGCAAGCAGCTTTGCGGGATATGCGCAGCGTCGGCGCCGCTCGCAAGGCGGCTCCTCCAAACGCCTGTTGGTGGATTTCATCATAGCTGCGCATGCGTCTCTTCGTGCCGACCGCCTGATGACGCTTGATGCCAGGCGATACAAGCAGGATTTTCCCAAGCTGCGCATTGTCTGATCTCTGGCCCTACTAGAGACAACCAACGTGGCGCGGGAATGAATAGCTGTGCAATTCCAGATCAAAATACTCATGAGTCAGATAACAGTAACAATCCGACCCATCCGCGCGCAGGACGAAAGTCGCTGGCGCGAACTATGGGATGCTTATAACCGCTTTTATAGGCGCGAGCCGTCGGAACCGCTGACCCAGCATGCCTGGGCTCGAATCATGGACCCGGCATCCAGCGTCAATGCCGTGGTCGCGTTGGATGCGACCGGGTCTGTCGTTGGCATCGCGAACTACATCATTCACGACAGTACAACACATCTCACGCCCGTA
>Ga0207098_10381_pt1 | contig 13888 bp, 11 predicted proteins | sample Alteio_BWMinHeat_84_FD_153548 | JGI IMG/M metagenome (GOLD analysis project Ga0207098, IMG submission 153548) | Enriched cells from forest soil in Barre Woods Harvard Forest LTER site, Petersham, Massachusetts, United States -... | ecosystem: Environmental > Terrestrial > Soil > Temperate forest >...
TGACATTCTGCTGATTGGCTTTGCTGATGAACATGAGGGAGGCCCTCCAACCGAGAACCTGGCCCACAAGAGGTCCGAGAGCGTCGCTACGAGCCTCAGGGCAATCGGGGTGATCGTCCCGTCTCAGAACATTCGAGATTTTGGGTCAGAACTGCCCGTCGCGTCGAATGATACTCCGGAGGGCCGTCGAAAGAACCGAAGAGTCGAGGTTTGGGTGCGCAACGGACTTCAATGACAAACTCATCAATAAACCGTTCGCGGCGTCGGATTTGTCTTGACAGCGGTGGAGGAGAATTAGTTTGCGCATTCGGCCCACTTACATCCGAACTCGTCTGACCCTCTGGTACATCGCCATTTTCAGTCTCATTATGGGCTTGTATGTCTCTGCGGCCTTCGCCATTCAATACTGGGAGTTGAACGAACAACTTTACCACGCCGAAGTACAGGACATGGAAACGGTAGAGGGTCTGCTTTACTTTACCCCGGATGGGCGGCTTCTTTTGCACGAGGAATACCATAGCCGTCCCGGGTCGAGGCTCTTGCTCGATCGCTTGATGGAAGTTCTGGACCCTAACGGCGCCGTGCTGTTTCGAAATGAGAAGCTGAACGGACTTGCCCTCGGTGGCCCTCCGCTTCCGCAGGAAGCATCGGTCAGCCACTTTGCCAGCAGGATGCGGCTCGCCGATGGAACGCATGTTCTTGTCGTAAGCCACTTTCATCCCGTTCAGGGCAAACGGGTGCTCATCCGGCTGGCATACAGCACCGAGCCGCTCAGGCGCCGCGTGATCGAGTTATTGGTCGTATTGATGCTGGTGTTGCCTCTTGCGCTTATTGCCGCGGGTTTTGCCGGATATCGCGTCGCCGGAAAGGCCCTGAATCCCCTGGCGGCCATGGCTGATCTGACGGAGCAGATCACGGCGACTCGGTTGAGCAGTCGCGTTCCAGTCGAGAATCCCAACGATGAATTCGGTCGCATGGCGCGTGTTTTGAATGGTCTCCTGGAGCGGCTTGAGGAGGCATTTCAGAAACTGCAGCGCTTTACATCTGACGTATCCCACGAGTTGCGGACTCCGCTCGCGTCCATGCGCAGCGTTGGCGAAGTCGGCCTGCAACAAAGTCATAGCCATGCCGAATACAAAGACATTATAGGAAGCATGCTTGAAGAAGTCGGCAGACTGACCTCCATGATCGACACTCTGATGACAATCGCTCATGCCGATTCCGGATCCATCCAGTTGAACCGGACTGTCTTTCCGCTCATGGAGGTTATAGAGGAGTCAGTTGGTGTAGTAGGCGTCCTCGCAGAAGAAAAGAGACAAACCATATTCGTTGTCGGTGACAGCGCCCTCTCCGTTTCCGCCGATCGTGGGTTTCTCAGAATGGCCGTCATCAATCTGCTCGATAACGCTGTCAAATACTCGCCAATCGGTAGCACCATCCACATACTGTTGGAGTTGTCGACGCAAGAGCGATACGTCAAACTTGCAATAGCCGATGAAGGGCCCGGAATTCCAATCAGCGAGGCTAGTCGCGTGTTCGATCGCTTCTATCGGCTCGACGGGGGCCGGACTCGAGAGGAGGGCGGAGCCGGCCTAGGCCTGGCCATTGCCAAATGGTCAGTGGAAGCGCACGGCGGAGAAATACTTCTAGACTCTGAGCTAGGAAGAGGCTCCGCCTTTACGATTCGACTCCCGGCGGTTTGACCAACCTGGTTTTGAGGTTCAAGTTCCCATCGAAGGGGAACGCGGGCAGGGTGTGTGGTTTTATTTCCCAAATGGATTAGTCAAAATGGAGTGACCGGCCCAATGCGCTGACCGTGGGTTAGGCTGTGATTCTGGAAGAATCACAGTTCAGAGCCACAAGCGGAAAGGACCGGTCATGAAGGAGAAGGATTTTTGGGCTTGGATGTCCATGCCGAGACGATTGCTGTTGCCGTTGCCGAACCAGATGGCGAGGTTCGCACCCTGGGGACGATCGCCAACCGCGAAGATTCGATCCGCAAGCTGATTAAGAGGCTGGGTTCGCCGGATCATTTACGTGCCTGCTACGAGGCAGGTCCAACGGGCTATGTGCTGTATTGGCAGTTGACGCAGTTGGGGGTCGAGTGCGCGGTGGTTGCGCCAACTCTGGTTCCGACCAGGGCTGGCGATCGGGTGAAGACGGACCGGCGGGATGCCTTGAAGCTTGCGCGCAGTCATCGTTCCGACGATCTGACTGCGGTGTGGGTTCCGGATGGGGACTCAGAAGCATTACGCGATCTGGTGCGGGCACGTGAAGCTGCCAAGCAGGATCAGTTACGTGCGCGTCATCGGCTGAGCAAGTTTCTGCTGCGCACGGGGCGGCGCCCGGTGGTGGGGATGAAGGCGTGGACGGAACCTTATATGGCCTGGGTGCGCCAGGTTGGTTTCGAGCAAGCGGCACAGCAAGCCACGTTTCTGGATTATCTGCACGAAGTCGATCACATGGCGGCACGGGTCAAGCGCCTGGAGCAGACGATCACCGAAGCGGTAAAGCTGGCATCGCCGCAAGTGCAGGAAGTGGTGAAGGGTTTACAGGCTTTGCGCGGTATCGCGGAGATATCCGCGGTGACGATTGTGGCCGAGTTGGGGCAGATCTCGCGCTTCGATACGGCGAGGCAGTTGATGGGTTACAGCGGCGCGGTCCCCAGCGAGGACTCCAGCGGGAAGCGAAAGCAACGCGGAAGTATCACCAGACAGGCAACGCACATCTGAGACGCATCGTCGTCGAAGCCGCCTGGAGTTATAGGCACCGGCCGGCCATCGGGCCCAGGTTGCGCAAGCGACTGGAAGGGGTTCCAGAACCAATCAAGGAGATTGCCTGGAAAGCACAGGTCCGGCTCTCCAAGCGCTATGCCCGGCTGGCGGCGGCGGGCAAGGACCAGCGCAAGATCATCACCGCAGTAGGGCGCGAACTGGTCGGCTTCATCTGGGCCATCGGGATCAAGGCGGAAGCTGACAGCAAACTGCGGATGGCGGCCTGACGAAGTGCAAGAACAAAGACAAAGGCAAAAGCAAAAACTTTCCAAAGAAAGGAAAAAGCAAAACCTGATCGATGAAATGCATCGCCCAATTCGAGGACAGAGCCAGCAGCAGCCGGAGCAAGCACGAAGGAGAATCCTCGTCTTCCCTATGCGACAGGCTCAGCCGAACTCGCGACCTTAGTCAGAGGCAGCTCCCGACGGATCATGATTATGCGGTTCCGACCCGCGAATATCAGACTGATCAATCGTCGCCAATCCTGCCCCGACTGCTGCTTGCCCTGTCCTCGAAAGAAGAAAAAAGCAACAACAACCGCAAAAAACAACCCCACAGATGTGCAGAGGTTGACGGGTCACTCCATATCAGGGAACCTCTGCGCAGGTTCCCGACTTTGGAATGAGAGAGCTTCGCAGCCGTGGGTACGCACCTTTTCGCAGCGATGTATCTCAAGAATCCCTGGCGCGCGGCTTCATTTCTGTTTCTGGAGGGCGTTTTCGCGCTCTCCAGAGACACTACGCCGCCAGCGGGACCAGCCGTTTGCGGTGCAGGTAGAGGTTTACCAGGGCGAAGGCCGCCAGCAGCAATTCGTGATTCTACTTTAAGCCCCGATAGCGCACCCGCGTAAATCCAAACATGCGCTTCAAGATGCGGAAGGGCCATTCCACCTTGGCTCGTACTTTGGACTTGGTCCGGTTCTTCCGTCGCGCTTGCTCATCTGCTCCGTGTTTGTATTGGGTGCGGCGGCAGGTCATATCCTGCGCCTCAGGAGCGGCCTCCCGGATCACATCGGTTTGCCCCTGATAACCTCCGTCGCCCCACACCTTCTTTTCCTCCCCGTGCAGTAAGTCAGGCAACATATGCACGTCGGACACACTGGCCGCCGAAGTACACACCGAATGCACGTGACCTTCCCTGGCATCCACGCCGATGTGCGCCTTGGCACCGAAGTACCACTGCTGCCCTTGGCGCGTCTGGTGCATCTCCGGATCGCGTTCCCCGCTGGAGTTCTTGGTCGACGAGGGCGCATGAATGATCGTCGCATCCACAATCGTCCCTGTTCCGATGCGAATGTCTTTGCTCTCCAGGTACAGGTTCACCGTGTCCAGGATTTTGCCGCACAACTGGTGCTCTTCCAGCAGATGGCGGAAACGCAGGACGGTCGTCTCGTCCGGTGCTGGCGAACGTCCCAAATCCACCCCAGCAAACCGCCGCAGCGCCGGCGATTCATAGAGCGCCTCTTCCACTCCCGGGTCCGACAGGTTGAACCACTGCTGAAGAAAGTAAACCCGCAGCATGATCCCCAGTCCGACCGGCTGGCGGCCATTGCCCGCCTTGGGATAATGCGGCTCGATAAGCGTCTCCACTTGGCTCCACGGAACGATGGCTTCCATGGTCTCCAAAAACTGCTCCCGCTTGCTCTTCCGGCCGTACTTCTCGAAACTTCCCTGACTCGCCAATGTGACCTGTCGCATCGTCCTCCTTACCCACTTACAACTCTATTCAAGCTCGCTGTGGATTTGGGACTTGTGCAGAGCTTCCTTAGCGAGCGTCGGCCCCGAGAAGACAGAGTACGTCCCACGAGTGCAACGATCGCTGAATAAATTCGAAGCCAAGAATGCTGATCCTTGCTTGAACAGTGAGGCGCACAGGGGATGCCGCGAACAAGATGATTCTGTAGGTTGGGCGCAGCTTTCGAATTTGAATCGCCGCCTCACACCGAGCGCCAGAGAAGGGGCTTAATCCGAACGCCTAGCTTGACGTCGAGGTGAATCTAAGCGCTCGAATCGGCATCGAGACGGGGAACTACAAGAGTAGTTTCACCCCTGGTCGCTGTACCGCCGTGCTTTGTCACTTTCTCCAGCGTGTCCATGAACTATTAATCGTTCCGGTCGGATCGTGGGCAATTGGGAAGTTGCTTTGATTTGGCTCACCCCCGCCTCTGGATGGGCCGTCATTTGCTCGGAATCCCGCTGGATGCCGAGACGCGCGCTTTGGTAGTGGACTACTTTGACTCTTTCCGCGGCCCAGTTGCTACCCATATCAAGAGAGCGTAGGCTGCGGCGGAGATGATAAACAGCCACCACGGATGAAGCACAAGCGGAAACAGAAAAAGCAGACAACCAGCGGCCAGAAACGCCATCCCGCGGGCCAACTATCCATTCCCAGCACCTCTCACTTGAGATTACCTTGAGCGAACCAACTTTTGTTGGTGGTTGGTGGCCTTGTCGGACAGGTGGCCTCTGACTAGTCAAAATGGAGTGACCGGTTCCCTCCGCTTGTGGCTCTGGACTGTAGTTCGTCAAACAAACTCAGCCTAACCCACGACCTGCGCATCGAACCGGTCACAACCTAATGACTAATTGACACAGCATCGTCCTGGCGCGACAAGGCGATTCTGACGCTGCTCAGTCGTGCCGGTCAGTGCATCGGTGACTGGAGCACGCTCGCCGGCCGACATGGCGTTTTAGGTATGACACTGGATGACATCGATCGCAAGCGGCGCACGATCACAGTTCGCTTGAAGGGCGCGCGCGATGAACATCGCGTGCCCGTCACCGATGATTTCTGGCCGCTGCTGGACAGACATCTGGGCACGGAACGTCGCGCTTCCTGCGAGGTAAATGCTCTCTGGATTGCAGCGCGTAAGGGATACGGCAAGCCACTCTGCTACGCAACCTTCGAGTCTTCTTTGCGCTACATCGCTCGTAAGGTGGGTGTGACCGTTCATCCACATCTTTTCCGTCACACCCTGGCTCAGGGAGTCCTCGACATAACCGGGAACATCAAGGTTGCACAAGAGATCCTCGGACACGCTCACCTCAGCACGACGGCCGATCTGTATATGCGCGTCGATCAACACGCGATGGTCAGCGCCCTGGCCGCTGTGAAGACGGGCACCGGGCGAAGTGCAGCGCAACGAACGTGGCCCTCCCGAAAAGCGGCACAGTATGCGTTTGATTATGACGATCGGACCATCGCGGAACTCGAACGTACGATCGAACAAGCCTCCGGACTCAAGTCTACAGGGGAAGAGTCCTGATGACAGTGAGCACATATGCGACCTATTCAGGTCGCACAAGTCAGGGGACTTGTGCGGTGTTTTTAGCAACCGTGCGGTTGATGTATTCCGCTGCACGCTGGGCATGAGCTGCAGCCGCGAAGACGGCGCGGTTGTCCTGGGCGAGGACGTTCAACCAGGTCGCGATGTAGGATGCATGATCCTCGCGAGGTTCCAGAGAGAGCTCGAGGTCCGCACACAGGAACGCGGCTCCGAGCTCAGCAACCAGTTCCTCGAGCGCATAGCCCTCGGTGCCGAAACGATGTCCACCGAAGTCACGATTGAGCCTGCTCGTGCTCCCGGTCCAGTGCGTGGATTCGTGGGCCAGGGTTGCGTAGTAGCTATCCGCGTCCCGGAAGCTCACGAAGGGCGGCATCTGGATTGTGTCATTGGTGACGCTATAGAAGGCGCGATTCCCGCCGTGGCCGATGGCTGCACCAAGAGATGCGAAGAACCTCTCCGCACGTTCGATCCGAGCAACCGGATCAAGCAGTGGGGCTGCTTTCGCATAATAGACCGCAGGCAACCCATCGATCTGCTCGACATTGAATACGGTATACCCCTTGAGGAACGGGATCTTGCGCTCGATCTCATCGCCGGTCTTGTCATCGGTCTCCTTGCGAGTAATCGAGTCGGCATAGACGACCAGCGAGCCCTTCTCTCCCTTGCGGATGTGTGCGTCAAGCTCGGTGGCCTGCGTGAAGGTCATCCAGATGGGAGCCGCGAAGTTCTGTGCCATGGCGCTGGCCCACAGAGACAGCACATTGATGCCGTTGTAAGGCTTCCCGTTGTGGCGGAGAGGCCGCGTGATTCGCCCAGCTGCGTGTTCGGCGTTCCAGGGCTTGGCCCACGGTCTCACGCCGCGCTCGAGATGGCTCACGATCTCATTCGTGATTCGAGTGTAGATGTCCTGCTCTTCGACTCGCTGCATTCCCTTTTCTCCTTTACGAGCGGTGGAACAACCTCATCCCTCGTAGCGGAGAGCTGTTCAGCAGAGGCGGACCGAGCCGTCACAGGGCAGCCGTTCGTTGGCTGGCGCGAGCTTCACCCTTGACGGCGGGAAGGGACGCCTCTGCTAGGGGTTTTCGCGGAGGGGATGAGGTTACAACGCAAGGAGAAAAGGAGATGAGAGAGAAGGATGAACATCTTTTGAAGAAGCGATGAAGTTGCGCAACGAGCGCTACAACCGTGACAAGTTGCTGTCGATTACTAGTGACGTGATCGCTCGATTCCGCCTGCCGTGAAATCAGGAGAAAAACAGGATGCGAGTTGCATGCAGACATTTGACCGATGCTCTCGATCGCTTGAGCGGATCAACCCTGTAGCAACTCTGGAACCAGTTCGAGAAGACGATTTGGCCCAAGTGGGTCGCCGGTATTGGCCGACCCTCTGAGCTCTGGACTTGGGGCGCTCGGGTCCTTGTACCGACCCGCATGGTCGTTCCATCGATTGAGTGGCTGCATGATGTACGCGTCAACCAGTGGATTGTGCGCTTGCCGGAAGAGCATCCGCTCGTCCAGCAGCATCGCTTGCTCCTGGGAGCTATCGCGGGTATTACCTGGACGGGAGCTCGGAACCGTCATGAAGCCGTTTGCAACGGTCTTCGCATTCTTCTTGTGCGTGGTTACGACAGTCTACGTCAGATTCAAGAAGAGGACATGAAGGTCCTGCATCTTCGATGGTCGAAGGGCACAGACGCGCTGGACGCGGCGCTTTGCTCGTTGGGTGTCTTCTCACGGACGCCCAAGCGAGGCTCCGCGCGCTACAGCCGGCGTCGGCGGTTGACCGCTTCTGAGCTAGTGGAGATCTCAGGCGTTCCGCCTCGCTTCCGCCAGGTCATGATTTTCTATCTGGAGACCTATGAAGCTCGGGTCAGCGATGCGTACAAAACTCTTCGGCATAAATCCATTGCAATCGCTCATTTTTGGCGCTTCATGCAGGAGAAGCATCCCAGCGTAAAACATTGCTCGGCTGTCCTGCCACGTCATGTGCGCGACTATATTCCCTACGCTGTTGCTCGGGCTCGCGCCGTCCAGCGTGGACCTGACACCGGAGAAGAAGCACATCCAACCGCATATAGCTGGCTGGTGGAACTCTCCATTTGCCATGTGACGGTCTCGGAACCGAAGCATCTATTCAAGGTGAAGCTGCATTTATGTTTGGACGCCCTGCCGTGGCGCGGGTTGCCATCAGCGCAACATTCATTTTCGTCTTGGTTCTCCGAAAAATCGTCCGAGGCGCACGGTGTCTGGATCCTGCAGGCGGCTATAATCGCGGAAAACTTCCCGAGCTCGGCTGTGATGAGTATCTATGAGGGACGGCTCCGCAACGCCCAGGTCCGCGTGGAGAAACGACTTCGCACGGACGAGCCGGTGATCTGTTTTCAATGCAATGTGCGCCAAGTGCACAACAACCTGGTCGCCAACGCGCTCGAAGCCATGCCCTTCGGCGGAGGCCTTTTGATTCGCAGCCGCAAGGGCCGGAATTGGAAAACCCAAAAGCAAGGAATCGTACTCACCATTGCCGACAACGGCGGGGGCATCCATCCCGCCGTGAAGAAACACATCTTCGATGCCTTCTTCACCACAAAGGGCACGGTTGGCAACGGATCAGGCCTATGGGTTTGCCAGGAGATCGTGGACCGCCATCACTGCAAACTCTGCGTCCGCAGCATCCAGTGCCCTGGCAGGAAAGGCACGACCTTCACATTCTTCCTGCCCTTCGACCCGGCCTGTTAATAGCGAAGCACTTTTGCCAGATTCGCGTTCACCAGAGATCCGGCAGGGACGGATAATGCGATGATCCGCCGTCTTCAACTTTGCGGGGTCTGCGTTTTCTGCGTCGCCTGGTCTGCGACTTTACCGGCACGAATCCTGTGCCGGACTTGTCTTTGCTGGTCAGGCGTAAGGACCTTAAAAATCGAGCCGTATTCCAAATGGGTGTACCCCACGAGCATGGCATCTTTTTGGTCCTGTGTTAACTTGTCGTCCTTTGCCACGACCGCCCTTTTCATCTCCGCGTCCTGATGAATCTTGTCGATTTGCGTTTTCTGTTCGGGGGTGTACTCCAACCCTTCAAAATACTCCGCAGGGGAAGCCGCACCATTCGGTTGAGGCCTGGGTAGCGCCGGTGTCGGAGTCGGGCTCTGCCCCTCACCGCCAGAAATGTTAAAGGCGCGAGCCACGCCCGGCGCCGAAAACATCAACATGACTCCGGCCAAAATGGCCAGAGATTTCGCAAATCTTATCGTCCTCATGAGCAGTTCCTTCTTGTCTTGAGAATATTTTGTGTTGTCGAACCTACGTTTCAAAACCTGGACCAAGGTCGGCAACACGAACCGGCTCCTCGGTTCCCTGTCCAGCGATCGGCAACCTGTGCCGGCCTCCTGGAGGCCGCGGGAGCTGCACTATTCAACCACCAGTTCCCGCACGTGAAAATTCCCAATCACGACGTCTACGTGGTCTCCCGGCTTTATCGGCCGGCCAGGATTCGAGAATGCCATCCAGTAAGACTTCCCAGCTTCGATCTTCTCGGGCGACTGGCGCAATTGCCCGACTTTTTCCATCGTCGGAACCACGAGTTGTAACCTCTTTTCCGGGCTCTCCAGGACGGGGGCGAGTTTCTTGTCATTCAGCGGCTTGGCTTTTTCAGGGTCTAAAACGCGGTAGCTGAAGCGAATGATCAGCCCAGACTCCACTGCTTTGACGCTGGGGTCTTCAATTCCCCCGCCGAATCCAACCGGGTACTCACCCTCAATGATGGTCTTCTGCATGAACGACCCGGGCCCGATTTCCGGACCGAATGGGACCATGATTGCCGACCCACTGTTTGCCCCGGGCTACAGCCAGTTCTGCTATGAACTGCCGTTCATGCCAGGAGCCACTACGTATCTCGATACGCCCGTCGTGCCGACGTCTGCCTTTGCAGGCGCAGGGTACAACAACGTTGACTGCGCCTATCCGGCTCTTACCCCGGCGATCGCTGAAGTCGACGGCGACCAGATCGGACCATGGGTGAGCGCTCCATTGCACACCATCACGATCACCGCTCTTGGCGACCAAACGGTGCCCAACTATGCCTACTCCGGGCCCGCAGCTACAACCGCTCCATACAATGAGAAGACCATCACACGCCACTACGGCTTTGGCGCGACGCAGGGAACCGGAAGAGTGACCATCGGCGGACTCAGTGCGCCGGTCACAAACTGGAGTGACACCTCGATCACGGTCACGGTACCTCCGGGCGTGGCGAACTGCGCTGTGCAGCAGCAGGCGCAGTACGGCGGCTCGACCGCACAGTGCGGCCAACTGCAAATCACAGCAGGCAACGGTAAGCAATCGATCGACACCGTTACCGTCACCATTGGTGGCAAAGCTCCGACCCACGTCGCGGCCTCAGGCACGGTCCAGGCTGCGATAGACGGCGCGGCACCGGGCGACCTGATCATCGTGGATCCGACTTGCAACACCGCGACTGCATCTGGTGTGGCATGTTCGACCGCCGGTCTAACCACCAAGACCACCGCCAACCACAATGAACTGCTGTTGATGTGGAAACCCGTCCGGCTGCAAGGCGTCGGTGCGGCCACGACCATCCTCAACGCCAACACTCAACCCGCCGGCAAGCTCGATCCGTGGCGCGAGCACGTCAATTGCCTCTTCGGCTTGAGTCTTCAGGGAACACCCGTCACTGCAACCAACCCGTATGATCCGTCGGGCACAGTCAGTTGCCCGGGTACAGGGTGGAACTACTTCCATGCGTTCGACGGCGCAAATGCAACGGTTGATCCGCTGCCGGCTGAGCCCGTCATTGGGTGGGACGCTACGCTCAATGGCAACCTGGCCCAACTGTTGCAAGAGCCATCCCTGATGGGTGCCCTCGAAGGTGCCGGAATTACCGTGCTGTCCAAGGGCGTCAACTTCGCGTCCCCAGGAATCATTGGATCTACTGAGGGGTCGTTCCCAACCGGCACGACTCTGCTCACTGGGCCTGTGACCGCAGCCGGAACCTATGCATATGGCACGGGCGATGCGAATCCCCTCTGCCACACCAGCAGTGCCGTTGCGACCAATCCGTTCCCCAGCAACTACATGTGCAACCCCTCGAGCATCGACGGATTGACCATCACGGACAGTTCACAGGGTGGCGGTGGCATCTTCGTCCATGCCTATGGACATAACCTGCAAATCGCCAATAACCGGATCAACAGCAATGCAGGATCGCTCTCGGGCGGCATCAACGTTGGCCAGGGCGAATTTGCTCCCGAATATATTCAGGGCTCTACCACAAACTTGATCCCCGGCTCCTGCGTGACCTCTGGAGTTGCGACCGGCGCGCAGTTGCCCTATTGCGAGAATTTGAACGTCAACATCCACCACAACAACATCTCGTTGAACTCCTCTACCGGTGACGAACTGTTCTCTTCCACACCGGCTGGGGCGGGCGGCATCAGCATCTGCACCGGCTCTGACTACTACAAGTTCAACTACAACTGGATATGCGGCAACCTGAGCAGCGGAGACGGCGGCGGTGTCGCTCACATTGGAATGAGCTACGACGGCGACATCGAACACAACTCCATCCTGTTCAACCAGAGCCTCAACCCAACCATCCCGGCTAATGGCGGCGGCTTGCTCGTCATGGGCTCGCCCGACATTGCTCCGCCCTGCGGTGCAACGACTGACCAGGACTGCAGCACGTTTGCTCCCGGCTCGGTCCTCCCCAGCGACGGCACGGGTCCGGGCCTGGTGATCAATGCCAACCTGATCATGGGCAACGCTGCGGAATCGGGCAGCGGCGGCGGCCTGCGCCTCCAGAGCGTCAACGGTTCGGATGTGCTTGCCTTCCCGAGAACGCCGTCCAAGTGGTACTCGCCCGCGATTACAAACAACATCATCGCGGACAACGTGGCCGGATGGGATGGCGCCGGAGTCTCGATGCTTGACTCTTTAAACGTCAACTTCATCAACAACACGGTGGTTTCCAACTCGACCACGGCTTCGGCTGGAATCCTCTTCACGACAATTGGGGCTCCTCTGGCCAGTGCAGCAGGTACCAATTGCGTGGTTGGCACAGAGACCTCTTGCCCACAAGTCTCAGGACTCGTGAGCGTTCAGAACAGCGCGATCCTGAGTGCTAATCTGCCGGCGACGGTCACCTGCCCGCCGAATCACTACCAGGGCACGACCGCCACAAACGGAACCTGCAAGACGTACTCGTATCCGCTGCTTGAAAACAACATCTTCTGGCAGAACAGTGCGTACTACATCGGGGTGGGCGCTCTCAGCGCGCAATACCAGCAGAATGTGGTCTCGCTCTATAACGCCTTCACCTCAACGCTGGCCCCGACCCAGTCTCAGACCGACGCCACGACAGCACATGGCGCCGGCGTGACAATCACGGGAGGCACCGGCGCCTGCGTTCCGGCCACTTACTGGGACATCGGTGCGCGCGGCGACATGACTATCACTGGCCATGAGTCCGGTGTGACCCTCGCACCGATCCACTCGATCATCACCAGCACTACCGGCTATTCCTCCACCAACAGTACAACGGCTCCGAACTTTGTCAGCCAGTACTGCGATGGCTCGCGGCAACCACCGGAGCTTGGGGCGTCGGGTTGGTCGGTGCCGCCAGGCATTTCCGACGCCAGCGTGCCCAACCCGATCTTCAACCTGACTCCGGTTGCAACGGTCGACGAGGGCAACAACTGGATCAACCTGCGCTGGGGACCGCTGTCGCTGTTGAACCCGGTCACCAACACAACCCTTGCCAACTACGCGCCAGTGGCATCGTTTGACGGCACACCGGCGGCGATCCCGACTAATGAACCGAACTACGCTCTCGTGCCCAAGACGGACTTCTTTGGCAACCTGAGGCCGGAACCCGGGGACCCTGCCACCAGCGGTGTCAATCACTTCGACCCAGGCGCGATCGAGGTCGGGTCCACCGCTCCAACGGCGACACTCAGTGTAACGGGTGGGCCGCTGGCCTTCGGCAACGTGGCTGTGAACGTCCAAAGTGCAGCTCGCACTCTGACGCTGCACAACACCGGTACGGCAGCGGCAAATGGTATCGCGCTGGGCTTCTCCTCGACGCTCTTTACGCGGCCGGCGGGAACGACGACAACGACAGGCGGCACCTGCACCACAACCCTGGCGGCGGGCGCTACCTGCACCATCAGCGTAGTGTTCACCCCGACAGCACTTGGCGCAGTGTCGGGCACTCTCAGCATCTTTGCCAACGTTGCGGTCACTGGTTCGCCGGTGGCGCTCAGCGGTACGGGCGTCGCGGATGTCAGGGCCGCAACACTGACGCCAACTACGTGGACCGTAGCTCATGCCAGGAATTGCCCGGGCACTGGCTTCGCAGGAATACTCGCCTGCACGCTTGATCCAGTTCAGATGTTCACGCTCACCAACACCGGCAACGTGCCGCTGACCGGCATCGCTCAGGGAACTCTGAGCGGTACGGCCGCGAACGTTGCCAACTGGAGTATCGTCCACTTGCTCTCGACCTGCGGTCCGGCAGGCGGCGGCCAACTGATGACTAACACAACTCTGGCGCCGGGCGGGACTTGCGTTGTTACCGTGCAGTTCAAGCCACTGACAGCACAAGGGACCGGAGCCAAGCCAGCGACCATCTCGGTCACTGACCTAGCCGGCACCCAGACGTCAACCCTGAACGGAACGGCTCAGTAACGTTGAGCCACACAAACTAACAGTGGTGATGCTGCTCCCGGGCTTCCGGCGAGCGGCATCACCGCCTGAGAGGACTTGCGCAAGCAAGAGTCTGAAAGTTGTACAGCGTCGCACAGAGAATCTGAGGTAAC
>Ga0207098_10382_pt1 | contig 13884 bp, 5 predicted proteins | sample Alteio_BWMinHeat_84_FD_153548 | JGI IMG/M metagenome (GOLD analysis project Ga0207098, IMG submission 153548) | Enriched cells from forest soil in Barre Woods Harvard Forest LTER site, Petersham, Massachusetts, United States -... | ecosystem: Environmental > Terrestrial > Soil > Temperate forest >...
GTAGCCTCTTGAGCGTTGGATTTGCTCAAAGCGTTTAGCTGGGAAATCATATTCCCTAGCGCTTGCATTCGATCTGTCAGATCTTCATATTGAAATGGTGCAAGTTTATCGCCCGGATCACCTGAGTGATGAGGATAGTATATGGAATGCACATGATGGTATTGCTCTGTCATCCATTTTTTGAGAGCGGAGATTGCTGCCGCTCGTTGTACTTCAGACTTCAAGTCAAGAGCTTGACGTGTTAATGCGAGACTCTGATCGAGACTTTTGAGGTAGGCGGTTTCGTTTTTTGCTAGCGGTTTAACTCGTCGAATGACTATTGGCTTTGGAATCAAGAACTGTAAGATCTCAGCTCTTTTTCTGACGTATTCAGAGGGATTGTCGACATTCTTTTCTCTGACTCGTTGGTCGGCCGCGAGTGCGGCAGCTTGAATAGTCTGATCTGTTGCGGTTGCTTTAAGTTTGAAGTGATCGATGAGTTTCTGTCGAACCTCTAATTTAAAAGGGCCCGCCAAAGCATTGCTATAGAGGTCGTCGTCGTTGGCGATTTGATAACGTTCTTCTCGCAGCTGCGCTGCATAGACTTTGTTTGCTGCGATCCGGATCAGTTCTCTGCTCTCATCGGAGATTTGACCTTCCTCAGTTAATTCCGCAACCATGTTTTGTTTTAGTAAACGTGCAATTTTCTTGTAGCTAGCAACACCCAGAGATTTTACAAGGGTTTGCCGAATGCGCCCATAGAGCGAGCGATACCAACAGGTACCATAATTTTGTGGGGGAAGATGGAGTTCAGAGCGACTCAGCTTTTTATCGCCCAATTGTTTTTCGACAGCAAGTACTATGGCGTGTCTCTCATGACCAGATGGGAACCACTCTTCTTGCAAGTCAGTTGGGTTGGTCAGAGCCGGTGAGTTCTTTGACAACCGATGGTTACCTGGAAGGAAGCCATAGACTCTCACCATAGTCCCGCAGACATGATCGCGGGTCATTTTAAACCAATTGTCTGGATCTGCAAGTGCAGCGGTCGGAACGGTTTTTTCGAGAAGAGTACCACTTCGACTTTCTCCCCAAATCGAGCCGGGCGTTCTTTCGTCGCCAGTATTTGTGATGGTAAGGAGACCCTTCGACTGCGGACCCAGGAAGTCACGAATTTCCTGGCTTGTCATTTCACTAGAAAGTTTCAGCATCGCTTCTAGAGCAGCTTTTGGGCCGAAGGTACCTTTTAAGTCGAGGGTACTCGCAAGAAGGGTTAACCGATATTCGACGGATGCCCTTTGATGAAATCTCGCAAGGATCTTCCTAAGTTGTCGAATCACCTTGATTTCATCGGGCGATAGGAGGCTCATCTGACTTTGAGACGATTCCATCTGAATGAGAGCGGTAAAGAAGAATTTACTGGCGACAAAAAGATGGGCTCCCGAAATGCCCAGTTCTTTCAATCCTGAGGTTTTGTCCAGAAGTCCTAGTAGAAGGCGGCGTTGAAGGTTGTCGCTTTTGGTACCGTAAAAGGAGGCGTCGGTGAGGCGATTAGCGTGTCGCCGCGATTCCGGTGTGAATTTGATCTTTTCTAGAAGTTGTTTATGCACACTTTCTGGTAATTGAAACGCTAGGAAAATCGCAAAAAAGGGATCGTAATGGGCTACTGCTTCTGCAATTTGGAAGGCACTATCGGGTCCTTCTCTGGCCGATTTCTCTGTAGTTAGTGTGACAAGATCTTTCTGCCAGTAAGCCGAATTGGGGCGTTTTACTGCCGCATCTAAGGCTACTTTCCACTCTGGAGTATTTTGCCAATTTTGGATGATTTGGTTTTGGTCTAGACGCAATTTATGCCACTGCTCCGACAAAGTTTTCAGCCGGTTCAGGATACCTAATTTTTTCTGGAGTCCGGCAATCTGAGCGGATCCTCGTGACCCTGAATTGCGTGTGAGGTTTTGTAGAGTCTTCTCGATTTCTTTGCCAAGTTTTTCAGAATCATCGTCTAGGGTCCCAATATCGAAACCTGCTAGACTTAAATCTCTGGCTAAATCGTCCCACTCTCTACGAAGAGGGGTCGAGAGTTTCAGATAGATGGCTTTAATAGGATCGCCAGATAAGTACTGGTAGGCATTGTAGTGAGTATAGGGGACTTCTCCATTCAATTTTGGCAGGATAGACATGACCTTTTGTCTGACCGCATGAAGTTCTTTGGAGGGCTGGATTGAACTAGGCTTTCGCACGAGTCTTAGGTCTGGTGCTGATTCGTCCATAGCCTTGAGTAAGGGCGCTGTATAATTAGTAGTCTCAATCACGCTATCGGAGGGATCCGTTGGATCTATCGCTGGAACTGTTAGCGCAACTGTCGGCGGAAGTGCTTTTTTTGAATCATTTTCATTCCTCGAACAATCTCCTAAGGGTGGCCGTCCTACACTGCCACATATAGTGGCCGCTCTTTTCGTTAATTGGTTTATTTCTCTAACCACTTCATCCTCTGTCCGGATTTCGCAGGTCACGGAAGTAAACAGGGTATGGCGTAATATTGGATCTTGGGAACTCTTGGTATGCTCTAAGGTATGCTCTGGATGAGATTTCCATTCCATCTTTGATTCAAAATCAACTTCAGATTCGATCGTTTTCCAGTGGATTGCCTTTACAGAGAGGGCCTCATCTGGCGGCAGATTCAACTGAGTTCTAAGAGCCTCTTTTCGTTTTTCACAAATCTGATTCGCTCTCTTGTGAAGGAGTACCTGAATCCTATCTGGATTAGAATTATCCGCTTTTTCTTGAATTGAAATTGCCATTTCATTTGGATCGAGATTTAATGTCACGCTCTTGACGGTAGCTCTTGCATGATACGGGAAGCCAGAGATGGTCAGAAAGAATAATAGAGTGGAACGAATAAGAAACAGTCGTATGGAACTATTTAGGAAGCGAGAATATTTCATTCGATTTGGTACCATTATAATATAATAAGCAACAGACATATAATATACAATTGGACCAGTTTTTTGAAAAAGGCCTCGATTTCAATGGGGTGAGAAGTCTAAAAAAACTCGTAGGGGAGATAGCTGAAAAGTTTTCATCCCACCTGATTGTTGTATAAAAAAAATCTGTCCTTCATACTTTAGTTAATGCCTGCTATTCAGAATCTTGGACGTATGCTTCAATTTTTGATTCTTATCGCTTCGTATTTCCAAGTGAGTAGCACGGGAGCGAGTGACCTAGTGGAAGAAGTTAAGAGTATTAACGCAGCTTGTTCCACTGTAGGAATTTCCGCATCTACAACTTGTCGGACGGAAAAAACAAAACCTCTAGAAAGAAAGGAAAAGGATCCATCGGATCCGTCCAATAATATCTTTCGCAAAGTGGACTTCGCTACTCCTCTTAAACAGTCGATGGAAGCCGCTGGGTCAGGCCCTCTTGCTGCACAATCGCTTGAGTTCCGTTCTTCTAAAAGTCTCGAAGCTGTCAGAAGGAAGACTGAGGCTGTCCTTAAGGAATTGAAAACGAAAGGCATTCCTATTAATAGGCCTCTTTTTAATTTTCAAATCCAATATTCCAATGGAGAATATTATCCTGATTACCAGTTTCTAGCAGGTGGGTCCATTGCAGATCTGCATGACAGACTCACTATATCTCTAGTTGAAGAATGGGAAGCCGCGGCCCAGGATCCCAGTCTTCATGGGCTTAAAATTGGAACGCCAGAAGAGAGCCCTCTGAAATTAGATCAACTTACAGAGAAACTCACGAAGCAATCGCTCGCTCTTGGGTCTAGCAAAGACCCCAACACTATGTCTCAGGTTGCGAGTCTTCAGAAATCCGTTGGTATTCTGAATCGACTCAGAAATCTTCAAACTCAATTGAACCACTACCGCAAAGAAAGAGATCAGCATATTCGAGACTGGCAAGAAACGCCGGAATGGAAAGCAGCCCTGGATGCCAGCGTCAAACTTCCGAACTCGATTTACGAAGTTAAGCATCTCGTTAAACTTCTCAACGGAAAATTGGACAGAACGGATTCAAACGGAGCTTCAGAAGTCGTAGAGACGGTATCTAAATACGATCCCTTTTTGGCTATTTACCTTGCGCACCAGCTTCCAAAACCCATCCGGTCGAAACTGATAGAAGACATCAAATTCACGCCGGAAGCAAGAATCCACTCGAATCGGCTCACAGATGCGAGGTATTTCGTAGGCACGGATGCAGATAAATTTCAAAGAAGGGTGCTCCTAGGACTATTAGATAATGTGGAAGGCTTATCCAACTTGGGTATAAAAGGAGGTTGGTCGCTGATCGCCAGTAGAATGTTCTTTCTTGCTGTCTCTGGAATTTTAGAAACTCAGAGTCAGCTCGATCAATTAACAAAAGAGGAACAAAAAGTCTTGAGTCAACTCAGAAAAATTATCGCTCGATTCAACCAGAGAGCATCCATAGATCAATGGCTAGACACCATTGCAGCACAGCTCGGCTTCAAACCGGAGTATGGCCACGCAGTGCCTCCTCTTCAAGACATGATCAATCTGCTCGGCAACGTCATTGCCGAGGACATGCAGAATTTTCTGAAGGATCAGCCAAGTGCGCTTTTGGGCATTACAAATACGGGCGATGAGCGAGAATGGAGTAATATTTGGGAGGACTTCCAGTCGGGCACTCTACAGGAAAAGATCGTTCCGACTTCTGAGCTCACCGATCCTTCGAGGTGGAGAAAGCTTCAACAAACCGAAACGTGCAGCGACTATGTCAAAGTTTATGGCTTTTTTTCAGGTAAAAAGAGCTTGCCTCGAAAGTCAGCTGCACCAATCGATAAGACTCAACTCGAAGAAGAATGGCTTCCTTACGGACATAAAAGACATGCAGTGGTTCTCGGATTGGAAAAGAATATTGGGAATAAACCTCTCAGCCGCTCTGAACTGCACCTTCCTCCTCAACAATACGGCACTTGCTGGTACCGTGCTTTTTACGGTCGGATTCGCCAAACTCTCATCAAATCCCTCGGCATAGCGAGCTATAAGAAAATAGCGCGTTTCCTCAAGCAAAATATGTTGGCGAATATTATCGCAATAGGAGATCGTTCAGACGAGAGCTCAGAACTTATGCGAATTGCTGCAAACAAAATTTATGCAGCCCAGCTCCGAGAAGAGCGCTATCAAATCGCTAACGACACCGCTTTGTATGCTGACGCGATGGAGGGCCCTTTCAAACCAGATGTTCGGCGAAAACTGATTGCACGATTCAAACTCGATGCTCGCGCGTCGGATCAGGATATTCAAAAAGCTGCCCTAGATCAGGATAGAATTATTCGAGAAAAAACTTCTGACAATTCATCGGAATACATCAGAAAACGAGCGGAAGTCTTACAGATCTTGATTCCTAAACCGGTTGTCATTCGTAGAGTACGGCCTATTGCCAAAGATGAAACGAAATATATAAAAAATCTAGATCAGGCTCTTAAATACGCCAACCAAATACTCGAACTGAAGACACCCACACAATCTCAAGCCGCCGCTTTGGAATTAGAAAAATGGCTAACCCAGCAGTTTCAACATATTCACTCGATCTATTATCCCGATAAATCCATCAACCCAGGAGATCCGATTGAACCTTTTCAATACGAGCACCTCTCCGACCGCATGGTAGGTTTGGCTAACGCGATTCTCAAGCTGAGAAAAGTAGCTTCCGATTCTTCGAATACGATTGAAGAAGAACTTACTAAAGTTAATTTATTTGAACTAGCCAAGGCTAAAAAAGTCACCGAACTTCATGACGCACTTCTTCTCAGTAATATTCAATACTTTGTCAGGAACGGAACGAAAAGCAAGACAGTCTTCGTTCGATTTATAAATGCACTGGATCAGGTAGACCCTAAGGACTCTAATACATACAAAGCATTCTTTGATGCTGGACTCGACGCCAATCTTTATCACAAGTTTAATTTTTAAAACGCCGTCGTGAACAACGACGGCGTTTTAAAAATGAACCGCACGTCAGTGCGGGCATTTTCTAAAGTTTCTTTTAGCCATCGATTTAAAAAAACTGGAGCGAATGTAAATGCGTCCTCTGATCTTCCTGCCATGCTCTTGAATGGCTCTCAATAAGATTGAATAACCCGTATGAGAGCTCCCCGCTAACGGCCGAGAGGCCGCACTTGGCGATCTGCAAGAGTCTTCCCTAAAACTCTTCGTAAGGCACAATAGGCTTGGCGTGTGTGTTAGGATCTGGGCTAGCATCTGGGTTTTTCTCATGCTCTAGGATGTCGTCTATACAGTTCTCTATATCGTCTTTCTGAGCATGGTGACTGTCTTTAACTCCACCGCGGAGGAAAATAACATTATTGTCAATGATCGTAAAATAGACGCGGCGGGCACTGACTCTGCTTTTCCAACGAAATTCACGCAAGTCTCGAATTTGATATTTTAATACTTCTGAACCGTGAAGGTCCCCCTCCCTGACTGCTGCAAATTTTGATTCTATCGATCGTTGTTGATCTGGGTTTAGGCCATTGTACCAATTACGAAATTCTACGGATCTCCAAAGCCTGTATCCCCGCTGAGGCGCTTGCACTACGGGCTGTTGCTCGGGCCCTATCGCGCGTTCAGATGGAGGTGTTACACTATTACTCATCGGATATTCAGGTCTCCACCGATAAGCCAGGTTCCACCAGCTTGTCCTCACATTCTGAGTAGATGATGTAGATGATTCTGATGCTCGATTGCCTCTTCGTGTTTTTGTCTTCGGTTTTTGAATTGAAGCATCCAAATTTTCTTCACTATAGATTACGGCTTCTTCTTTTTGTTTCCCTTTAGTGACTTCTGGGGGAGCCTTTGCAGCAAGGGTCATTGTTTTCTTCCGATCCAAAAATGCCGCTAGACGCAAAGCGGACTGCTCTGCCTTTAGTGCTGGATCTTGGTGAAGGTTTACAGGACCGTGATTTGTTTCAACTATGTTTTGCTTAGGTTTTTTCTCCTTCTGATCTTTCTCATCCCGATAGGAAGGCTTCGGCTTTTGAATTTCTTCTAGTGCTGAAGAAATGAGAGGAAGCAGTACCTTAGTAAGTGCTATACCTGACGCTGCGCCAAGAACTATAGCAACCGTCCAAGCATATGGATATTTCTTAATAAAAGCGTCTTCGGCATCCTGCTTCTCTCTCTTTTTGACCTCTTTGACGTGATTTGCAAGTCTTTTACTTACTTCCTCTGCCTTAGTAAATAGAGGAAAAGATCTCGGGCCTGCTAGATCCGAAGGAGAAAGCCCGGCATTATTCTTCACCGCAATTTCCTCCACGCCAAGAATGTCTATCAGAAAGTTCACTGTATCAGGCGCGTCCATTTTTGCAGCGTAATGGAGAAGACTATATCCTTCGAGATCTCGAATTTTAAGATCTAATCCTTTTTCGTAAAGAAAATGAATTAGAACCAGTGACAATTCATTAGAAGACGCAACATTTATGAATTCAGAATCATGTAGTGGAGGAGGGTTCTCCATTTGATTAGAATTCGTAAGCGCATAATACGCCGCGCCGCGACCTCGCTTGTCATTATAGAAAAGAAAATTTGCAAAATTATCTAGGTCCTGGAATATTTCCAAGTTTTGGAATAGTTGCACAGTCTCCAAATTCTTCGTATATTTCATAGCAAGGCGAAAAGCTTTCGCTAAACGGACTACGTCTCCATCTGACTTTGCCTCTTTTTCTAGTATAGCTTTTACGACAGGCACTAAGTCTCGAACTGTGGCTAGTATTAAGGGATCTTGTTCCTTTATATCTGTTCCTGATACGTCTACTCCAGCGTGAATGAGTGCTAGAGCGATGTCTGTAAAATCCATCGATATCGCTGTTATTAAAGGAGTCATTCCGTTTGATAAGGGTCTGTTAAGATCACCCTTGGCTTCCATCAACGCAAGTATTTCCTGGAGAAAATCCGAATTAACTGCCTCGTGAATTTCCGAGCTGTCATTCTCTGTCGCCGTCGAATCGAGAGCATGAGAATATGAATATGGATAGAGCATGGAGAGAATGAGGAGCAGACTTAAAAAAGATTTAAACTTCTGAATCATGCTCGCGTTCTAACAAACAGTTGTACGAGGTGTCAATTTAACACTAGACTTTATGAAAAGTATCAGCCCGCTCGACCTATCTTTCTTGTTATTCGAATTATCATTTTTGGTTAAAAATTTGAGGTCTCTTATGATACTGAAGCCGAAATCCGTATGTTGATATGATTGGCAGTTTAAAATGAATTCCTCAAAACCATGGGTCGTGGTATCTAGGACTAGTGAACATTTTTAAAAATAAAGTTGCAGTTGTTACAGGAGCGGGTAGCGGCATTGGCAAAGCAATAGCCGAAGGTTGCGTAAAACGAGGAATGAAAACAGTCCTCGCTGACATTAATAAAGAGACCTTAAAAAGAATTGAAAAAACACTACAAAAAAATGGTGGGGATGTAATTGCTGTGGTGACCGATGTTACAAAACAGAGCCAAGTAAAGCGATTGGCCAATAAAACCATCCAAACGTTTAAGGGTGTTGATCTTTTAATAAACAACGCTGGTATTCTTGGTCCTATCGATCCCATTTGGATGTGCAATCCCAAAGAGATTGCAAAAGTCATAGAAACTAACTGCATGGGCGCTATTTATGGTTTGAGAGAATTTATTCCGTTGATGCAAAAACAGAATCGCCCTTGTACTATCGTAAACACGGCCTCGAGTGCTGGTTTTTGTGTCGATCCTTACATGACGGGTTACATCTCCTCGAAACATGCCTTGGTTGCCTTAACAGAGGTTCTTTATCTTGATCTAAAGGACCTTAACTCCAAAATCGATGTTTCGTTGTTCTGTCCGGGACTCGTAGAAGCGCATATAGGAGATCAGTTTCTTAAGAAAAAGACCAAATTAGTTGGCATCAAAAAATTCATTGAAAACTTCAGAACAGCGAAGAAGATGCCAGCCACTAAGGCGGCTGAAATGCTCTTTCAAGGGTTAGAGGCAAGACAATTTTATATCTTCACTCACTTTGAAGAAGAAAAAGAATTCTTCAAAAAAAGAATGAAAAATATCTTAAGTAGATTGAATCCTTCTTCGAATTGACTTTTTGAACAGGATTGCGCGAGTCTTTATAAAAGGTGTACAGCGACACGTGGTCGCTGTCACTACCTGCAAAGAATCTCCCTCCTTTAGGCGGGAGTTCTTTAATTCCAAGAAATCTCTAGCCTGTTTAGTTCTTTAGTAATTACTTTTTTTTGGAAGGGGTGTCATATATTCAGCTGCCAGCACCTTGCTCGGAAGTTCTTATAAACTAAAAAAATCCGTCGCAATCAGCATACTTCTCGCTTTAGTCTAATTCGATTCGATCTGACTTAGTGTATCCTTTAAAGACATCGACTATGTCGTGATTGGATTCGATATCAATTTCCTGTTTAATTCGAATGTCATTCAAATCTTTCAAGGACTCGTTTATCGGTGCGAATTGGAATGAAGGAGGACACTCGTTGGATGGAACAGAATGCCCCGAATCGGTTAGCGGCGATTGAGGTTCAGAAAAAGGAGACCCCATGTTCGAATCGAAAGAATTAGCTTTGTACTTATTTTGCTCTTCCGCCGATACTTGCTGAACTTCTTTGGTTACAGAAGCCGATTTGCGCTTTTTTTTTGGCTGAGATTTTGATCTGACGGTGCTACGTTTTGTCGATTGAGTCTTCTTGTTGGTTCCTTCGTAATCTTGATCTTTTGGGCCCATGTTCAATTGTTCTTGCAGCCATTGAAGGGTCAGGGGATGCGTCTGCGGTATCTGTGGTGCAGTGGTATGGGGATGCTCTCGTTTGAGATGTTTTTGGACGTCAATTTGTCTATCAAAAAGCTTATTGCAGATGGCACACTTAAATAGATCTTGACTAACTGTATAGAAAACTCCAGAAGGCAGTGCAGCGCACTTATTCTCTTCAGATGCCATAGCGGACGGGCAGGGCTGGACCAAAGCAAAGAGAATTCCAATCAAGAAAAAGGATCCGAGATAGAAGTGAGTAGGCTTCAGCATATTGTATTTACTCCACAATAGAAAAATGGAGAAGCAGTTTAACGTAAATATATACATATATCAACAACAAAAATAAATAGTATCTAAATAATTAAATTATTGTAGTTTAATAATGGTGAGCGATATTCTGCAAAGTAACACTGCAGGTGCGGTTCAACCTAATTACAACACGAGATGCTATCTTATTTCTATTCACAAAATTACATCAATCAAGTATAAAAGCCTTTCTCATGTTATTGTTACATAGAATCAAGATAATAAGTTTTCTAGCGCTTATTTTGTCATCCCAGGCATGGGCACTGACCTATAAGGACCTGCACGGAGTTGATTCTATATTGAGGCGAGAGTGCGTCGAATTTTCTCTGTCGCACGGATTTAAAGGGGTAGAGTCGGGCTTATTAGCAGATGTTCGATTTGCAGGAAGCTTTGGGCCCAAACATAAAGATTATCCTTGTCACAGACAAATTAGAGAAGAAAATCAGGACAAAGATTGTCCGCAGGATTGGACTTCTGCTCTGATTCAACAACTCTTTCCATCGCCGGCTACAACGACGCTCACAGCCAACCAAGGCAGTAAAGATGACCCGCTAAGTTTGAACCATAAAATGTCTTCAAATGTGCTTGAAGCTCTCGGAGCCGTGCTTGAAAACATTTATCTTAAACAACAGTTGCAACAGTCACAATCGCAACAGTTGGGGCAGAAAGCAGTCCAACAAATCATCACGGAAGACGAAGTTCTTGAAATCTTTTACGAAAAGATATTTGCCGGACATGAACGAGAAAAAAAGCAAAAAGAACTCGAAAAAATAGAAAGGCTGAAGGCAATTAAAGAAAAGGCCCGCTCCTCTCTTGGAGAACCTAATTGCTCAAACAGGGACGGAGCACTGCCCAGCCTGAAAGAAGTGCCCCATTTTTCCGGTAACTCTTCTGGCAATTCTTCCGGGGACCCCGGTAGCAAATTCGAAAAGATCGCCCAACCCTTCGTTTTTGCTGGAAGAAACAAGACTTGGTGGAACGAGCTGGAAAAACTGGCAAAATCTCTCGTTGGCAGCTTGAGAGAGAATTCGCAACCCGGAGCTATTTATCCCTCGTCCATTACAAAAGATGCTCTACTTGGCTACATTTGGCAAAAAGCCCGAAGTAAGGAAGAAGTCGAACCCTTTCTCAAAGGAATGGCGGCTTGCCAAGATCGCGATGGATTCGAAAAATGGAAAGTCACACCGCCTTATGCGGCTGGGAATTACCGAAATTGGTTAGCTGGCGTTCAAAATGGAAAACTAACTCCGGAACAAATTCTGGAATTGGCTCAAAGTCCGGAACGAGCTTCGTTCTACGCGAATGCCGTTGAAATTTATGATCGCCCTGAAGCTCCAATTCTTCCGTTTCAGAGAGCCGCTCACGAGTCTCTTGGCGAGAACAAAACGAGTTACCGCAGATTCAATACTTATTCTGATTGTGGAGAATCATTAATTCGCCATTTCTTTGAAAACTTTACTTATCGTGAAATACCGGGACTGGAAGGCGAACACGTTTTTGATGTGGCTCTCTTAGAAGAAGCTATTCAGAAGCACCATCTCAAACCTTACCATAATAATGCCCCAGCGAATTCAGATCTTGAATTAGATTTTGGGCTGATTCCGTTTTTTAAGAACTTTTTCGATCCACTTCAATCGAATACGTCCCAAGTGCGAGACGCTTGGAGTAGAAGAGTGGCCTCTGGCCTTCCCGGAGCAGAAGGCTTTTACGCTAAAAATGCGTCTTGCGATATTCAAGGCGGCATCGATGCTATTCTCAAAGTAGTTGAGGTCTTAGTTGGCGATCCTGAATGGCCAAGTCTTGAGGTAGAAGACATAGATGCAGATACCGGGCAAATAACTAGGGTAGTGCGTTTTGAATCGGAGGAAAAGCTTCGAATTGCAAAACTTGATCGTCTTTGCCGGATTTTTTCTCGAGAAGGCCATCAGCTCAGCTGGAAGCCCTCTGGGAACAGTGCCATAACTAATTTAAATGCCAATATTGAATTTCTAGTCAATAATAAGCCCCTCTTTGCTTGGACTATAGAAAAAACTCACTCCAGTCTTCGATCTCTTCTTCCAGCTAAATTGAGTTGGCGTCATGAAGTTGGCCATTCTCTTCTTGCAATGATCGAAAACGAGGCGAAAACTCAAAGCCGTGTTCATAGCTTGGTCCGCGCTCTACCCCAAGCACTTCACGAAACTCTTCCATGGTTCATCGATGAAAATCTTATCGCCTCAGATCCTCCTATTTTTCCTCGGGTCGAATTCATCTGGGGATCCTCCGTGAGGAATCCTGATGACGGCAAGTCCAAGAGTATTATTATGAAACGACTTGCTGACGAGCACGAAGATCTAAAAAAGCCAATTCCGACGCGCCTTTTCCCTGTGTTGAAGAAGTGGATGAATTTTAGTTTTACAGGAGATCGAATCTATCAAACTTACGTTTTGAACCTGCTCGAAGAACTGGGACCGGAGGTAGCACAACTATTTAAGTCTGAACGTAAAAATGCAGAGGGCGTTTTATTAAAAGATATGCCAAAAACCCTTTTGCTCGCGGCAAGATTTGGTCTTAACCACACTTTAAAGTGGGCAGTTCAGAAGAAGACCCCTTTGAATTCAAAATTCGAAGGTCAAAGCGCGGTCCATTATGCCGCAGAAGGTGGCCACTTAAAAACTCTTCAACTCTTATTATCAATTGCTCCTCCGAAATTTTGGGAGGATCCAGAATTTTTGCAGGCACGCGGGGTTTCTCCGTTGTACTATGCCGTTTGGAGTGGAAATATCAAGGTAGTCAGCGCTGTGATTGATGGTCATTCTGACCATTTTTGGAGCAATCCGAAGTTTAAATATTTACCTATCCTTAAACTGGCTCTTATTAAAAACTACACAGATATCGCTGAACTTATCTTTAAAAGATTTTATGGCAACTCAGAAGTTCGTAAAAGGGACTTGTTGGAGTCCGTGAAAGCGGCTGACGTAAAACGGGTGAAGTTCTTTCTAGATCATGGTGTTGCAGACGATAACGATACTGATGAAGCCTATAGAGGATCTCTGATTATTGCTGTTTATAAAACACCCGAGGGAAAACAAGATGGCTTATTGGAAGTTCTTTCGACCGGAAGAGTTCGTCCACTGTCAAAGCTGCATCTGGCTGCAGGTACAGGGAATTTAGAAAGAGTAAAAACGCTCCTTACAGAAACAAAGGCACAAGAAATCAATCATCTGAGCTTCGGACACTCGGCTCTCCACTTTGCCGCACGCAAAAAAAGTCTTGCTGTAATGCAAGAATTGATTAAACACAAAATAGATGTCAATGAGGCTCAAACGCAAGGCTTGACGGCACTTATGATTGCTTCCCAGAACGGATATACCGAAGGAGTAAAATTCTTGCTGGAACACCATGCAGATTCAACTAGGGTTGATTCCGAGGATTGGACGGCACTCCATAAAGCTGCGAGCCATGGACACCTCAATATCGTTCAAATGCTTGTTAGTGCAAATGCGAATCTCGAGGCTATAAATGACCAAGGATTGACCCCTTTAGACTATGCAGAATGCAATAAACATCTCGACGTGGTAGACTTTTTACTCAGAGCGGGAGCAGAGCCTTACATTCCGAAGGTGTCAACTTCAATTGGGGATCACGAATAATTATTACAATCGTCCGTCAAACTAGGTTACTTTTTTCCCCAGAAAGAAGGCAGTGAATTCAAAGAAGGTAGCGAGGCCGATACGGCACTAATAGCTCCGGCAATTCTGGCAAATAGAGAATTGAAATCAATTCCGAAGAATCAAAAAAATCAACTAAACGAAAACTTGATTCTTAGTCCGCAGTGGCTCAGTGAGCCTTGGAAGGAGTTCG
>Ga0207098_10386_pt1 | contig 13822 bp, 11 predicted proteins | sample Alteio_BWMinHeat_84_FD_153548 | JGI IMG/M metagenome (GOLD analysis project Ga0207098, IMG submission 153548) | Enriched cells from forest soil in Barre Woods Harvard Forest LTER site, Petersham, Massachusetts, United States -... | ecosystem: Environmental > Terrestrial > Soil > Temperate forest >...
TCTTGGGTATCAGCAGTTATATTGCTTTTACTGCGGATCAGAGCATAGATATTCGCAGTATTCTCCTCTTAGGGCTTTCAACTACTTTATTGATCAATTATTTGGCGCTCTATGATCGATTAAAGGTCTTCGCGGAAGAGAAAAAGGCAAAACTAGAACTCCAATCCACTGTGGACTTACTCAAGCTGAGCGAGGAAAGATTGACGGCGGCCAATCGTAATCTCAGAGAAACTCAGGAACAACTGACTCTTTTGCAAAAAGTCGAAGCGATGGGACAACTAGCGAGCGGAATCGCTCATGATTTTAATAATATTTTGGCTTCCATTCGCGTATATACGGAACTTTTGATTGTACGCTACCATCATGATGTAGATGCTTTGCATGAGCTCGAGGCTATCGAGAGCGCGGCTTTACGTGGCGCGGAATTTACAAAGAAGATCCTGACCTATGCTCGAAAGCAACAACAAGAAATCAAATTAGTGAATTTAAATGAACCTATAATCGAAACAGCACTTTTGTTAGAGAGAACGACGCAAGGCCTGATCCATATTGAACGTCGGTTAGAGTTAAACCTGAATCCCATTAAGGGCGACAACGGCCAAATTATGCAAGTACTGATGAATCTTGCGGTGAATGCGCGAGACGCAATGCCAGAAGGTGGAATCCTATCTTTTGAAACCGAAAATGTTCACATGGCGGAACCGAAAACAGTCGGTAAACAGACTCTCAAGGCTGGAAACTATGTGAGATTGAGTGTTTCCGATACGGGCTCTGGTATGGACCCAGAAATTGTCGGAAAGATATTCGATCCGTTCTTTACTACCAAGGAACCAGGAAAAGGGACAGGTCTGGGACTTTCTGTCGTATATGGAATAGTGACTAGTCATGGTGGTGAAATCAATGTGCATTCCGAACCTGGGAAGGGCACTCGTTTTGATATTTTTCTTCCGGCTGAAGTAAGAAATCCTAACTCTAATGTCAATGAAGCTCTTTCGGCTAAAAGCGCCAAATCCTGGCCAGAAGGAGGATTTACGGGTCAAAGATTGTTAATCGTCGATGATGATCAGGCGATTCGGTGCGCTCTGATGGATGCTGTTAAGTTAGGTGGCGGAACCAGTATTGCGGCGTCGAATGGAGAGGAAGCCATTGAAAAGGTGAATTTGCATGCTAATGAAATCGATGCCATTGTTATGGATCTTCAGATGCCAAAATTGAGTGGGATAAGTGCTTATAAGGAAATTCGAAAAAAAGCACCGGAGCTTCCTATGATTCTCTGCAGTGCATTTTCTGGTGCTTTTCAAGTGGAAGTGCTGATGCAAGACCCGAAGGCTCGATTTCTTGAGAAGCCTTTTGGGATTGATACACTCGTAAAAGTTCTCGAAGAAATCAAAAGCTAACCTTTTCATCAAAGAAAAACGCCTCTATCTCAGATCGTCTGCTAATCGCATCGGAATAGCCGAGTTCGAGTAGTGGAAGAGTATAAGAAGAATCGAAGGATAGATAACTGAGCAAGTCCCAACCTCTTTCATCCGAAGCCCCAATTCCTTTGAGAAGGTGGCGGAGCATTCTTGGAAGATGGTGAAACTGGTGTGCAGCCAGTCGCCCTAGGTCTTGGCTAGGTCGAATAAATAAGATGGGAAGTTCTCGTAATTGTTGAGGGTGCTTTTTTCGTTGTTCTTCCGGAATCAGACGTAGCGTTATATTTATTCTTTGTAGACGTTCGAGATCGGACTCTAGCGAATCCATAAACGTAGAATTGAGGAGTACACCGGTAATATCTGCTACGGTGACGTCTGGCATCTCTGAGGTTTCGTTTAGTTCAATGGTCATATCTTCAGGCCGGAAATACCTGATTCCGATAGCCATAATTCTATCAGATCCAAGGTGAATCGCCGGACTGATGGGAGCTCTTAAACGAATGGCGCCGTCACCATAAAAACAGTTTTCGATTTGGACCGGCTCAAAGAGAACGGGAATGGAAGCGGAAGATAGAACGTGGGCATGGTTCAGATCTACTCTCCTGCCGATACGGGATGTTCTGGCCCATTGTTTGATAGAAGGATGACCGTCGTAGAATGTGACGGCGGTTCCCGTTTTGTAGTTGGTTGCGGAAAATCCCAGACCGTGAAGGGTTCCGTTAGCAATGTTCTTCTTTATAGATTCAAAATTTAGATACTTAACTGCCATTTCACGCAGTGGAGTGGTGTCGAGAAGATAGGACATGCGTTTTCCTGTGTAGAGCTCTCCCATGCTCAGATCGCGAAACCATTTTGCAGAAAGCCGCCCGTTTGTTAAAAAATCTACTTTTAGAATACTTTCAGGCTTTAATTCCTTCCAGAGACGGAAGCATTCGTCGGCCGCATGATGAAATCGCTCAGCGTATGTGGCGAGATAGGCAACATTAATAGCACCGGCGGAAATTCCTGTAAGAATTTTGTAGGGAGATACTTCGACGTTGGGTCTGAGAATGTCAGAGATGCCTTTGAGAACTCCTGCCTGATAAGCGGCTCGTGCTCCGCCGGCTGTCAGAACAAGGCCTAACTTCTGATCTACTAATTTCTTTGTCGTGTGTTTAGAATTATTCACTTAATAGATTTTTGCATTAGTGAGGGGAGGAGACAAGGGAGATTCTCTATGGGGTCTAGACGAGATAGTTGTCTTAAGGGGATGATACGAGGTAGATTAAGCCTATACCAGTCTGTCCAGACGTCTGGAGGTGATCAGTCCCAGAGTATCCCCCTTTGCCGCCTTGTCCAAAGCCCTTATTTTGTGTTGTCCCTTGATTCGCAATATATCCGTAATAGAAAATACTCTTTGAATATTTTCCCAGCGGAGGTGAGAAGTCCACTAAAGTATTATAATAGGAATCAGAAGAAGGGTAAGATGGAGTATTGGGTATGCATTCAGTTCCGGGTTGTTTTGAACTTGAAACTAGTTCGCTGCCGGACGAGAGAATGCTTACAGCCGGAGTAATCCCATCTCCGCTTGGTCCTGGTCCCATGTCTTTGCAAGGACTCCATCTATTAGAGTCGCCGCCATTGGTACCGCAATAGAATGTCTGTACATGTGTTTCATTAAATAGATAGATCAAGGGGTATGCTCCACGGTTTAGCTCAGGAAAATAGCTATTCCCTTTTCCACCTTGGACCACAATTTGATTTGAGATCTGCCCAGAACCATTGATGACGAGAATTTGAGAATCGCGGGCCCATTCGGGTGGGATGGACATTCCGTCTTTGCCTGGGATTCCGATTTCTACCAATAACTTTTCTCCGGGCTGCAATTGAAATTTGCCGTCAAAGTATGCACCATTGCCCCCGACATACCCGGGGTCGTTTCCGCTGCAATCGTCACCGCCTTGAGATCCTCCGCCGCCCGCCGCTTGAACAATGGTTCTTACGGTTACCTGGCTTTGATAATTATTAGTGAAGGACTTTTCCTCGCCCGAATGAACGATAGTGATATCGCCAACGGGTATAGTACTCGTCACTTGGTAGGAGCAACCGGTGAGTACTTTACTGCCATCTACGGATCCTGAAAAGTTCGCGATAATGGGCCTTGATACGGTATTATTGCTTTTATTTTTTCCAGAAATAGTGACAACCAGAGCGCAGTTAGAATTAGCGTTACAAGTGGTGCCGCTCTGTGTGGCAAGAGTTATTCCAGTAATAATATTCAGACCACTGGGATCTGTTGTGCCAACGGTGAGAAAATTTGATCCATCAGAATAGTACATATTGGTTAATTGAGTGCCAGCAGACGCAGTAGAAATGGTTGGCGCTGTCCCGGTTTTACCCTTGAACATCGTTAAGCAGGCGTTGGTACCAGCGGTAGAGGCCGTGCCTACTGCCATCAGGGAACGAATGGTATTATCAAGATTTTCAAATGAAGTCGTTGCTTGGAGGCGTTGCTGAGAATTCATGGAATTCATCATAATTTGGCTCATCATCATTCCGATGGCTCCCATGAAGCCAAGAACAAGCACGAGCTCAATAAGAGTCATGCCTCTTTGATTTGATATCGGGAGTAGGGTGTTTTTTAATCGCATACCTAAATTCTAAGGCATATTAAATAAATAATAAATAATAAAAAAACCTTATAATTTCAAATAGTTACGTCTGAAGTTTTATCCAGAACATTAAAAATCGAAATTAAGTAAACTAATAAAGTTTAATTTATTATTTTCCACAAGGATCTGGGGCAGTGAGAGATTCCAGATCAAAAAGAACTTTTCGACCCAGTGCAGCATCATCGCCCTTGAGAACGCCTTTTTCAATCATCTTATTTAAAAACACTTTCGTGTCCGGCCCAGGCATATACCTGAGTTCCTGTACGGCAAGACCTAGTAATCCGCGGTCCTTTTCAGCACGAAAAAGGTTCTCAAAAATCGACCATCGCTCCTTCGGACAGGCTAAGTGAATGGATTGGATCACTGCCATGCGTGTACCTAGATCTTTGCGTGAAGCGAATTTGCTCAAATTCAGCTTCAACCAAGGATCTCCGATGCTTGCTAGATGTCGAACACCCATTGCATCAATAAAAGATGTAGATTGGTGTTCGAGGACGTATTTTAAAACGGCAATGACTCGGGGATCTTTAGGCGCAGTGGCGACGATCATCATGGTGGCCTGGGAGATAAGATGGGGATCATTCGTACTTCTGATGAGGGTAATCACCTTTCCGATGGCCAGATTTCTCGCATTCGGCGTGCTTGCTACCTGAATCAGCGTGCTATGGGCCGCGCCTTTTTCTTCCCCCGAAAGACGCTTGTCCTTCAGGAGGTTTAATATAATTTTCTCGCGTCGGGTTCCTGGCTTGTGTCCAAAACTCTGGATTGCTTGCAGCCGCACCGACTTTTCCGGATCTGAAAGCATTTTCGTCAGCAGCTCCATAGCCTCATCATCATCGAAATAGCCAAGCGCATTAGCCACACCTTCTCTAATCACTCGTGAGGGACTCTTCGTGTACTCCAATGCTAGCGTGCGTGCTTCTGGGTCCTGTTCTTGAGATAGCCGGATTAGAGCCGCATAGATTTCATACTCGCTCGCGTCTTTTCGGGTTAAGTTGGCGCGGTCTTGGTCTAGTAGCTTCCCGACCCGCTCTGACTCAGATAAACTTCGTTTAAATAATCCGCTTCTAAATTTGATTGCGATGAGACTCAGGACCACTAGAAGAATCAGCCCCGTGAGTACCAGCAATGCTTGTTTTTCTCGTTCTTTACGGAATGGAGTCATGATTTATTTTATTCTACTTTATTAGATTATATATTTAATTACCGTGTTGAAGCAATGGTCTGTCTACTACCTCGGGTTCGACCTTGAGATTCTTTGACTCGCCCTCAGGCAGAACGACTTTGACAACGACCCGTCGATTATGAGCCTGATTGACCTCAATAGGGTTACCATTTTCATCTCGATTGGGAAAAGCAGGGCGGGAAGATCCATATCCTGCTGCAGAGAGTCGATTTGCAGGAAATCCTGCCGCCTCGAACATGCGTGCAATTGCTGCGGCGCGAGCAGCGCTCAATTCCCAATTTGAAGGAAAGATGGGTGAGTGAACAGGATTGTCATCTGTATGGCCCTCGACTCGGATCATACTGTTTTTCTCAGCTTTCTGTACCAAATGAATCAAAAGCTTGAGTGGAGGGCCCGCTTCCGGGAGAATTTCGGCGCTTCCCGTATTGAATAAGACCGATGTAATAAACGCGATCTCCAAGCCTTCACCACTGATTTTGAGATCCAGATCATTCTTATAGGGTGACTGACCCCACACAAATTTCAGTTGGTCAGCCATTTTTTCAGCTGGAGCGACGTAACTGCCACCAAAGTACTTGGCCACTCGGGAGTTGACTTTAACAACGTCCACGTCTTCAAAGGATGCATAAGTAAACAACATTGCAAAAAATCCGAAGAGCAGAGTCATTAAATCGGCATAAGATACTAACCAGGGTTCGGCCTCAGCTAGTTCAAAAGCTTCAATGGATTCGCGGGTTGAAATATCCTGTAGCTCCCCATTTTTAGAGCCGTTGGTATTCTTGCCGTTGTCAGTGAAGAGTGGGTCTTGCCCTGCCACGACTAAGCCGCCTTTCGAGCTTGAGTTTTCTTCCAGTCGACTCGTTCATTCTCGAGTAAGAATGAATTTAATTCCTCAGCAAGAACGAGTGCATTTGCGTTTTCTAGAATGAGTCTAATGCCCTCTACAATAATCATGTTTTTCAACCGTGTTTCTCTAGCGCTGTCGTGAAGGTTTTCAGAGACTGGATTGAACACGAGGTTCGCGAGTGCGAGACCGTAGAATGTCGCGACCAGTCCTATAGCCATGGAAGGGCCAATCATTTTTTGTCCACCGCTTTGTCCAAGTTTTTGAAGTAAAGTAATCATACTCAGTGTGGTACCCATTAGTCCGAATGCCGGGGGGTATTTACCGACTGTTCTAAACTTCATCATTTCTTCAACTTGGCGTTGGTAGATCGTGTTGACACGCATCCTTAAAACGCGCAGTAATTGTTCTTTATTCAAAACTTGATCCACAATTGCTGTCATGGACTCTTTCAGAAATGGGTCAGAGGTCTCTTGAATTGCCTTATCAAGTTCATTTTGTCGAGTTCGATAGATGTCGGCGAGAATGATTATATCTTCAATAATCTTCACATAGTTTAATTTTCTGCCCAAGATGACTCGTCTAAAAAATGCGCCAAACAGTAGAAAGATGCGATCGACTTGAAACGAAATGGCAGCCGCAGCGATTGTGCCGCCAATGACTATCAAAATAGCATGTAGGTTAATAAATACTTCGGAGTTTCCGGATGAGAAAACCCCATACCAAAGAACCGTACCTGCGAAAAGAAATGCAATCAGCGACATGAAATTCATTGCCCAACATCTCCACTTGATCCACTATTTAGTCTATAAACTAGTCTATTAGAAAAAATAGGTACCTCCTAAGAGAGCCCGATAAGTAAATGTGTTAACTGAAACTGTGGTAAATCCTAAAGCAAAATTGACTCCTCCCTGAAACTCCAAGCCAAAGGATTTAGTTAATTGGTATATTATTCCTGCATTCGGCCCGAGATCGAGGCCAACACTTTGAGATTGAAGAACGGTTCCAAAGGAAGTTACTGTTGTTTGCGACAGGCCAATATCACCACCGAAATAGTACCGCCAGAGTGGCATTGAAACCACTCTCATTCCGCTGCCGGACTCATCTACTTCCATTCCAGTTGAACTAAAATAGAAGCGTCTGCCTATTCCTGTATAGATATACGGAATTCTTGCTCCGGAAATATCATATCCGATCATCATTCTTAACGTATAGGATGACCGCGTACTTCGAAATAGTTCATATTCCATATCGATGGGCAGTGAAAGTCTAAACGAGTTAGTGACAACGCCGCTTACTTTTGCTTCTACAAAACCTGTTCTGAAGTGAAATTGCGAGGCGCTGTTACTATCATCTGCATAAACAAGATCCTGTTGTGTCAGTATCTGAGTCAACGTTAGGAAAAATACCAACAGAAGACCAAGTTTCTTTCCTCTGTCTAATTCACTGGTCCAATTTCTAGGCTGCGGTAGAAGCTCGACCACTTTGGTCTCCCCCCTGTTCTTCTCCTTGAGCTCGGCCTAGTTTTCCACCAGTCTTATCAAAGAGCCAGTTGTCCAAGACTGGCTCGGCTTGTTCTGCTGCTGCGTCCTGTGTTCGGATCCTTGTTCGAACTAGATCGATGAATGTTTTCCACTGAGCAGTACTATTTCTATCGGACCTTCTTTTTCTAGTCGGATCCGAATTAACTTGTGTGACTTCTAAATCAATCAAATCTCGTAGCTTGGATCCCGTCTTCCCAATGGAATCTAATAAGATCGCTTTATGATCTGTCGGCCGAGAGTAAATAAATTCTGCTCTGCGCTCCGTTGGCATGAGATCCAAACAGCTTTTCAACAATGCCGCTGGCAATTTTAAAATCAACTCTGCTGGAAAGAACTGCTTCACTGTTGTTTCTAAGACGTTAAAGTCACCTGATTCCACCATTGCACTGAGAATGGAGCTCTCTTTATCTGGAGCAATTTGGGCAAATAGATCGGCCGCTTTTTCTACAAACGGCACAGCTTGTGGTTTTGCTTGTTTTTTAATTGCTTGAATGGCTTCTTTCAGCTGAGGTGATTTCTTTACGATCTCTGCATCTGAGAATTTAAGGCTAGCAACGGTAACTCTATTTGCTGATTCCGAAGGTAGGCGCGAAAAGATCTGACTCACTTGAGCGGACGGAAGCAAATTGACAAGCAAGCCTCCCAGGTCGGCGTTTTGGTTTGCCAGATCCACACAGTCTGCGACCTCGAGATCCGAGATCAATGTTTTGAGTTCGGCATCTAACGTTTGAGGCGGAGCTAGCAGACTGTCTACAATCTGAGAGCCCACAAAAGTACTCGCCACTGGTGCATCATTTGGGGCAAACGGAGTATTCAGAATTTTTTTCCAGGATTTACGATCGTCTAAACTTAAATGTTGAAAGATCACCATGAATTCTTCCGTGCTCAGAACCTGAGGCATAAAGAGTAGGGCTTTTTCCCCGCCAAATCCAGGTGCTCTCAGCCACTGTTTAATAAGAGCAACGGCCTTCTCGGGTGAGTCTTTAAGTAACGTTTGAAATTTAGAAAATCCACGTTTTGCATTTTCAATTACTTCTTGTTCTTCGGCACTTACAACAGCTGTAGCCGATACCGATGTGGGCGCTCCGGACCCATCTATAAATTGCTTCACCTCTCCGATGACTCTTTCGGATCGGATTTCGAGTTGAGACTCTACTTTTGTTTGCTCCCGTTTATTCCCTTCCTCCATGACAACGATTTTTCGTTTTTCAAGGGCTCGGTACCCTAGGAACATGATCAGGAAAACCAGATTTAGCATCAAGACTGCGAAAAGAATTACAATCGGCAATTTGAATTCAATCAACAACTTCATTAAATCTTGAGGTTCTTTGGTAACTAATTCTGTTGCCTCGATATTGATCTCTGGTTGAATTCCTCCGGCACCCTGATCGATCGAGGCGATAACATTTTCAACAATTTTTTGAACAATCTGCTTCTTATTCGGCGGAATGGACTGATCCAAAAACACTGAGACCTTAATCATCAAAGGGCTCTTAAAAATATTCACTTCTTCCGGGGACGACGGAGCTTCTTTTTCATCGGTCCACTTAGGTGCGCCAAAATCCAATTTTCCTAGTGTAATTTCATCCTTGGGATGAGTAGTCGCTTGGGGTTTCGCAGTGGGCGTTGGACTCGGTTTGGGTTTGTCTTTCATCACCACATTGACTGTGACAACAAATTGATTGGGAGGAACGCTTGCACTCAGAGCCTGAACAAGTTTTGCGTGCAGTCGGTCTTCTAAATTCACTTCCTGCCACTCAACCGGGCCGGCCGCAAGGCCGGCATTTAGCGGGGGGGCCGCCTCTGCAGTTAGAAGAATGGCTCCTGCCGTAAATAGTGTGATTAAGAATATTCTGTTTGTATTCTTAATCATTTATGGAGTGCCTCCAGTCGGATTAGGCGCTACTGAAGCTGGCGCGGTTGGCGCTGCTGCGTCGGGAGTTGAATTGGCACTGGGAGCAGGAGTGCTCTGACTTGCTTGCTGAGCATTTTTATTCAACATCGACTCCAAAAGGTCTCGCATTCGGCGTGATTCAGGATTTATAGGATGGTATCTGACCGCCAAAGAGTAAGCGTCGTAGGATTCTTTGAGCTTTTTTTGTAAATAGTAGATGCCACCCTCAATTTCATAAATGGAAGATAGATAAGGATAGTCATTTTCGAGCGTCTTCAACTTAGCTAACGCGTCATCTCGTCGGCCAACTCTTGCTAGTCTTTGACTCTCAAAAACAGTATCAATCGCTAAGTTGAGTTTTTCCTGATCTACACTGGAGGTTGTGCCAGCTACACCGTCATGTCCTTCTGTCATTTCGAGGGCTACTGTCAAATCATTGGCGGAAAGGTCAGTGATGAGGGCCCGCGTCGACACATAGCCTTGCTTTCGATATTCGACAATCAAAGGCCCAGAACCGCCGTAATTTTTTGAAAGCTCTGAATTCGTCACCGTGATAGGAGTCTGTCCGATACCCTTGAGATCTCGGTCTCCTAGCCGCCCAACAAAAACGTCTACTTTGTCGGGTGTACTCTGAAAACTAATTCTGGCCGAAGCGCAGCCAAATAGAGCACTAAACAATAACAGAGTAATTAGATTCCGTATCACACTACCGTCCTCCTAGGACTTGCTGTCTACTCTTCGACTCATATAAGGAATCGCTTGATTGGAAAGTGGAATTGAAGTAATTCTCGCCCCGGGGCCGGTATTGGGGGAGAATAATCAGATGAGTCCACGTAGGGGGCATTCGTTCACAGGGCAAATTCTATTAGCAATCTTGATAGGCACAGGTACAGGGCTTCTTTTCGGGCCCAAAGTCGCTTTTTTAGGTAACGCGGCCAGTTATCTTATTCAACTTATAAAGATTCTGGCAACACCACTCATCTTTTTTGCCATTGTCGACGCTTTTTGCAAAACGCAAATTCGAGGAAAGAGCGGCCTTCGTCTCCTTTTATTCAGCACCCTCAATGCCACAGTCGCCATTCTTATCGCATTAGGTATGGCCCAATTCATTCCAGATGGTGGTTTTTTCGAACGAGAATTTATTCAGGCGCAAGCAGAAGTGCAAGAACCCTCTGTCGGAGCAGCCGCTCCGTCCATCGCAATTGCCGGTGCTAAAACGGCCCTAATTCCAAAGAGTGTTTTAGAGCCTTTTGTAAATAATGAAATAATATTTATAGTGATTTTCGCCATCCTTGTCGGAATAGCAATTCGATCTTTGGAAGCAACGAAGAACTTTAAGAATGAAATAGAAACTCTGGAACATTTTTTTTCAGGAATGTTTCAAATCATCGCAACGTGTCTCAGTTGGTTTATTAGGCTGCTACCTATCGCTATTTTTGGGGCAATAGCCAAATCCGTGGGATCTCATGGGCTAGGAGTCTTTTATTCTTTGTTTCTATTTGTCGGCTTCATTGTTCTAGGATTCCTACTACATGCTGGCGTTTACTATATTTTCATTCTTAAGTTTATTGCCCGGGTTTCACCTCGGCGATTTTTCGCACAAGCTGCTGAACCTCTGCTGACAGCGTTTGGAGCGAGTAGCAGCTTAGCAACCTTACCCGTCACATTGCACACCCTTCAGAAAGAAATGAAGGTCTCTGTCGAGTCTTCGCGTCTAGCCGCTTGTGTGGGAACGAATTTAAATCATGATGGCATTCTCTTATACGAAGCACTTGCCGCTTTGATTATTGCAAAAATTTACGGCATCCATCTCACAGCAGGTCAAACAATAACGGTATTGGGAAATTCCGTAATTGCCGCAATCGGAATTGCCGGCGTTCCAGAAGCAGGTCTCATCACTCTCCCTCTCGTTCTAGGGTCCGTGGGTCTGCCAACGGCACTGATTCCCGTTATGCTTTCGGTAGATTGGTTTCTAGGAAGATTGCGAGCTACTGTAAATGTTACTAGTGATATGGTCGTTGCGCATCTACTTGATCGCTATCGCTGAACAGGATGGCTCGCGCAATCCTCCCCGTTTACGGGGAGGTCGAGCGAGCCTTTGTAGGTGTACAGCGACACGTGGTCGCTGTTCCCTACCTGAAAAGAATCTCCCGCCTTTAGGCGGGAGTTCTTTAGTTTGTAAGACGTCTTTTTGACTCAAACCTTCGTTAGTTTTCTCGACAGCGGCTTCACTAGCTGGAACCCAAAATGCATTGGCATAAACAAAATAGTGTAAGTTAGATTGCTTATCGGGAACCCGAGCATTTTTCCTCCATTGGTGACGGTACGGAGACGCAAGAATCCGTACCGGTCACTCGCTTGGAGAGAGTGACGTCTTCATTTGAAACACTCCCGCGACCGGCTTTGGCCTTAAAGCTGCCGACGCTTCTAAAGCAAGAAAATCCGTTTTTAACTGAAACCAGATTTTATCCAAAGCACGTTGACCTTCTTGCGAAGACGTCAAGGCGGTCAGAACCTCTAAATTAGTTACTCGACCCATTCGGTAGTCAGTTCTTTCGGCTAAATAAGTCTTCATAGCCAGATCAACCGCAATTTTTTGTTTATCATATTGGGAATAATCGCCCTGGAAAGAGTGAAAGTAACTTTGAATTTGCTGGTATGCAGTTCTTTTGGCCTTGGAAAGTGCCAATTGTGCTTGGCGAGAAGCCGACTCAGCCTGTCTCACCTGGGCCTGTATGACTCCACCTGAAAAAATCGGAACACTAAGTAGAACTTGCACGTCCCAATTCACCGTTGAATACACAGAACCAGGTCGAGCGAGGTAGTAATCTCCTTGTAGATTGAGTGTAGGTAAATGAGCTCCCCAAGCCATTTGAACACCCTCTTCGTAGCCTTTTGCAGACTTAACTAACGATTGGACATCTGGCCGCAACTCAATGCGATCTAAATAAGTTTGCAGATGGACGCTTCGCTGTGGTGTTTGTTCCGAATCAACCAGAGCAACGCTATGATCAAGTCCTGTTAAGAAAACAAAAACATCTCTTGCCGTTTCTAACTGGCGTTGCACACCTTCTAATTGTGATTCTAAAGCAGCTAAACTAGATTTAAATGTCAGGACTTCGCTCTCTTTTGAGCGTCCTATTCTTCTGAAATCTTGTAGCTCACCTAGTCTCTTTTGGAATAGTCCAATCTCATTCTTAACATTTACGATATCCCGTTCTAATGACAGAACGAGATAGAAATTATTCATTGTGTCTAAGAAAATCTGAATAATAGCTTGTTCTCGAGCCATCTGACTGGATTCGAAAAACCGTTTTTGTTGGCGTAATCCGGAATATTCCCGAAACCCTCTAAACAACGGCTGAACAGCAGTCAGAACTACTGTTTTTTGCTCTGGCGGGGAAAAAGATGAGCCTACTCCTTGAGGTGTTGGTTGAACCAAATAGGTGCCGGATCCAGTAACGGTTGGTAAAACGGAACCGACAGCCTGGGAATATTTCTCCTCAGCCTGAATAACGAGTTCTACTTGAGTGGCCCGATCTTGCACTGCTTCAGACTGCAGTGACGACTCCACTGGAGCAAACTGGAAAGGTCCGGATGCCACCAATGGTACGTACTTCACTGATTCGAATAACACGACTACCAGTCAAACCTCCGGAACCATTACGTTTGGGAGTTGCACCGGATGTACGGGTGGACTCACTCTTGGCGGCAATAGGTATGCTCAATATCAAATGGTCTTAGAAAGCACGGCATCCTCGCCTCCGATTGCCCCCCCGACTGTTAACTTTGCTTCATTAGGTCCAAATTTCAGCTATTATCCTTATTTCTATACGAATAATGGAACGGCTTATACCGTTCTACTAGGCTTCAACGTCACCTATGGTTCTAACGGCTGCAATGCTGGAGCACGATTCGATATCACCAACGACGCTACCTTCACCAACTGGTATTCATGGAACGGCAGTGCTTGGACCCTGAATTCGAATGGATATTTCGGTGCTAGCTCCGAAAGCACGGTGGACAATAATATCGCTAAATTCCCGACTGACGTCGGCACAGGATCTCTGTATGTCCGCGGATACTTCGCATCAGATGGATCTGCAGCCACAGGCGCGTGCGAAATTCAGAATATCCGCTTGTTTAGCAGATAGTCACTTTCTCCAAGCCCGAAAAAAAGCGGATGCTCAAGAAACACAACTAGAGCTTGCGACCATTATAATCGGAGTATAATCTCTTCGGAATATGCACCTATTGAAAGACAGCAGCCGACTGGGTGGCGAAA
>Ga0207098_10387_pt1 | contig 13810 bp, 10 predicted proteins | sample Alteio_BWMinHeat_84_FD_153548 | JGI IMG/M metagenome (GOLD analysis project Ga0207098, IMG submission 153548) | Enriched cells from forest soil in Barre Woods Harvard Forest LTER site, Petersham, Massachusetts, United States -... | ecosystem: Environmental > Terrestrial > Soil > Temperate forest >...
GGGCGCCTGCTGGAATTGGACAGGGTGATCAAACAAGTAGCTGAAGCTTTGCATGCCCCCACGGACGTCGATCTCCGAAAAAAGCCGCGGCTCCAGCCCCGCCGCTATCAGAGCAACCCCTTGCGTTCGAATACCCGTAACTTCGAGCCGTACCCTGTCAGCACCGGAGCGCTTCTTTGCCCAGCGCGCGGCGGCCAGAAGTTGAGCGGCTTCGATGCCGATGGTTCTGTCGCCCAAAGTGTCCAGCGTTTGCGCAAACTCGTACGGCCGATTGTCCTTCCATGTTTCGCCCATAAGGACCAGATCCAGGGCCACGACTTGGCAGCCGCGCGCCAAACCGTCGGCTACGACATCACTGCTCGCGACCTTTCCGCCGTCATTGAGCACAATGGTGACCGGGGCGGTATCCGAACTCTGCGAACCCGATCTGAGCCATACTCCGCTCGCACTCATTCCGTTCGTCATTTCAAGAACGTATGAGGTGGACGCCACATCTCGCACTTCATCTGCGGCCGCGGTCCAAGCACGTTTCACCTCGACCCGCTTATACCGAATGACTTCGTTCAACTTTGCGCGTCTGGCTTCGGCCCAGTTCTCTCTCTCGGATGCGCCGGAGGGAATCGAAACTCGCGTGATTTCCCGGCTCATCTTTTCGGCAAGGCTGAGTATGGTCAGGTTGTCTTTCGGCAGACCGACCTGGAGATCGGCATAGCTCCTCACGTCCTGGGCTACGCCATCTTCGTTCTCAATCAGAGGGAGGCCAAATTGCTTGCTGAAAAAGCGGTAATCTGCGAGGCGGTTATCGAGGAGGTAATTGTGCGTACCGGGGTCATGGTTCTCGTGATACGAGAATGCCTCTTCCCTGCCATAAAGCTTGAAAAACGGGCGAATATCATCGTAGACACGCGGCTTTACCAGACCTGAGCGGAAACAGCAGTCATCCTCTGCGTTGAATGTCAGCAGAGCCGAACGAGAAGCCATCATCGCCACGAGATATGGATAGTCGAATCCCTGAAGGAAGTCTGGCGGCAATTGTTCGAGGTCGCCAAATTCGTCATACCCATTGGCCTCGAGTCGCGAATGAAGGGAAGAGAAGCCGGCAACTGGGTTGGTAGCTTTCACTCGTTCGTCGAGCGCGCTGAGAACAATCGTCTGCCACCCTCCGCCCGAAAGGCCTGTCATTCCGATTCGGCTGCGGTCCACGTCAGCACTCGCGTACAGATAATCAAGGCCACGCCGCATCTCGAGATAGAACAGCCCAAGCAAGTTCGCACCGGCGAGATTCAAATGTGCGCCAAACCAGTGATCATTGCCCGGCTCATTGGCTTCCCCATGAGCAAACCAATCGAGGCTTAGGGCGATGATCCCATGGCGGGCAAAATTGATGCAGCGCTTCTGTTTGAATTCGATCGCTTTGCCCAGCGGACCAATATGTCCGTGAACGTTCAAGATGGCGGGCAATTTGCCACTCTGTCCCACCGGTTCATACAGAAGCGCAGTTGACTCAAGACCGGGAACGACCTCGAAACGGAGTTTGCGTATGCGGTATCCTGCGCTGGTTTCGATGCTGCCGACCTCGGTAAATTTGGCGGGAGCGTCAATCCACTCCCTTGGCCAGCCGTGAAATGCGACGTCGTTAAGTAGGTGTTGGCGGAAACGGTCAGAAGTCGCGCTCCACTGCTGAGCGGTAGCCGGAGGTTGGGGAGAAGGTGCTATAAGGTTGACCAGGTATTGTCGCACCTGAAATTCCGCCGCCGCCGGAGCAATAATCTGGCCGCTCAACCGCGGCTTGATGTACTGCTCCTCGCCGGAATTTATGTCGGAGGTGTCGTTTTGGGACCAAAGCGGTCCCGACGAGAGAACCGTAAAGAAGAATAGGGCGCACAGCCCTGAACTGCCGCGGATGCCTGCCCGGCGCGAATCAGTGAGTCGGCGCCAGGACGGGACAATCCCGCGCAAGGACTTAGAAATATCCATTTTGGCTCCTGTTGCTGCTTCTTCGTGAAAAAGCCTGACATAGCCAACCGAACCGCAAACCACCGGGACACCGCGAACGAGTGAGGTTGAAAGAAGAGTCGTATCAGGAACGATCACACGGGGGATTGACGCACATAGGGCCCGCTGAAATGCGTTGACCACTCCACCAGGCTGGCATTGAGAAATCGTATGGTCTGCGTTTGGTTGTCGGCTTCCATCAGCATGTATGCATTGGGGTCGTAGCTCGTTGCTGCCATCACGTAATGTTGCGGTCCGAAGGTGTGGGCAAAATCAATCCATTTGTGCCAGTGCCCGGCAATGACCAGTCGGATAGTGTCTCGATACTTGCGCAAAAGAGGGTGAAGGCCGTATCCCGATACCTCCGTGGGTATGCAATCCCAAAGTGGATAGTGGGTAAACACAATCGTGGGCTTCCCTTTATGCAGCTCGGCTTCGAGCCAGTTCAGTTGCAGCTCCCCAAAGGAGCCGATGTCGGGATCGAAATCAGAAGAAGAGCTGTTCCAGGTATTGCCAAGCTGATTGTTCAGATGAATAAGCTTCCACTCCTTGTATTCCACCGTGTAATAAGGCTTCAGATTGAACTTCGCAGCAAAAAGACGGTGGCTGAATTCGCGCGGGAGACGATGCACATCGTAGTCGTGGTTGCCGAAGCCAATGTACACCGGCATTTTAAAACCGTCAGTTATCTCTTTCGCGCGATCCAGTCTGGTCTTGTTTTGGAAATAGAAGTCATAGTCAGTCGAAGGATAGTTGTGGAAGTAATCTCCAACTAAGAACACTTTCTCGACAGCCGGTTGCAAGCCATTGATGAAATCGCGCGCGGATACGAGTCTCTCTGTGGTGTGGAAAATACTCTCGGTGTCTTCTGCATTCCCCTCCGGGCCATCATAAAAGTTGTCGATGATGTGGGGATCCGCAATGATGGCAAAATAGAAATACCGATCGGAATCTTTTTGGGCCTCTCGCGCCCACAATTCACGCGTAGACAGCGCAGCCAGAGATCCCAAGGTCAGAGAGCCGAATTGCCGCCTGTTCATCATTGGCATCACATCCTAAATCCTGCAGTCTCTGCGAATATCGCCGCCGGGGACGCTCAGCGAACGGATATTACACCTACCCCATTTTCATCACAAGCGCATCGAAATGGCCCATTATAGGCATTTATTGGATTCTTCACCACAGAATTATCGTCATCCGTGGCCGGAGCCCCAGTTTCTGGGCAGGAATGCCTGCAATATCCGCCACAAGTTACCCAAATCCACGCAAATCGGCACTTAGTCCGCCGTTCCCGTGAGTCGCCCGAACTCGCGGCTCATCTGAACAGCTTTAGAGAAACTCGACCGGAGTGATCGAATTCTAGGACTCGCCGGCGAAGGACAGATCAATCGGTAGCCATCTGAAGTACACCTGGAAGGGCTACGGCCAAGCCCCACAAAGCCCATTTCAGCCGCGCCAAGTGAGGTGAGTTCATGAGTAAACTTCAATTGGACGGGAGATCCGAGCGCGTCGGCAAAAAACTGTATGAAGGAGGGGTTGCTGGCCAATCCGCCATCGGCGGAGATAGGCTTGTCGCCCGATACGGGCAGGGCTTCAATCAACTCCGCGGAACGAAGAGCAATACCTTCAAGAACGGCGCGCCGCATATGGGCAGCTGTAGTGTCCTGGCGCAATCCGATCCACATCCCAGTTGCGGTCCGATCCCAATGGGGCGCGGCAAGTCCCGCTAACGCCGGCACGAAGGCCAGTCCCTGCTCGAGAGCCGAGGGTTCCGGGGGAAGATCAAAGTCAGCAAGACTACGGGCCAAACCCAGACTTATCGTCCAATCCACTGCTGCTGCGGATGTGTAATCTCCTCCATCGAGCGCATATAAAGCCCCTTCCCCGGAATGCTGCCAGGCAACGGTGGGAACCATTCCCTTCTGATTCACGATTGGAGACTGCCCAGTGATCGCCAGGGCGAACGTTCCGGTGCCGAATGTCACTTTTGCGTCTCCGCACACCCGACAGCCATGACCGAATAACGCTGCCTGTTGGTCAACCAAGGTGGCCACCAACGGAATGCACTTGCCCGATCGCGAGATCACCGCCAGCGGGCCGGTTGACGCGCCTATCCGAGGAAGGAGGTCGAGCGGAACTCCGAAAATCAGGCAAAGCTCCCGATCCCACACCCGGGCATGCAGGTCCATCAGGCTCGTGCGCGAAGCCGTCGTCACGTCGGTCATATACTCGTTTGTCAACCTGTCGATAAAAAAACTATCGGAGGTAGCCAGACCGAGATATCCCCCGCGAGCCGCCTCCGCAACCTGCGGAACATTTCTTAGAAGCCAGGAAAGTTTGGATGCTGAAAAATACGCATCTGGCGGCAAGCCAGTGCGTGCACGGATAGAGTCGCGGGCATCCGGGCGTAATTCGTCCAACATCGACTGAGTGCGCTGATCCTGCCAGACAATGGCGCGGTAGAGAGGTTTTTTGTTCCGGCGATCCCACGCAACGACCGTCTCGCCCTGGTTGGCGAGTGCAATGCCTGCTATCTCCGGTTCGTCCCGGAGTGCTTGATCGAGCAACGACTCGATATTCGACGCAAGTTCCTCCGCGTCGTGTTCGACCCGACCAGGAGCCGGATGAAACCGCTCGTGATGCAGTCGGCCCACCAGGCGAAGCTCGCCCTCGTCATCCAGAATGAAAGCCTTAGTCGATGTGGTTCCCTGGTCAATCGCTAGAATCTTCATAGGGCCTCGTCGTGTGTGACTCTTTGCCAAGTGAATTCGCAAAAAAAACTCAAACATGCGTTGCCGGCAATACGCAGCAATGCATGAACAGGGTGGGGGGTCCAGCCCCTAGGAGATACACGGAAATAGTGCGCTTGCCCGTGTCCCACATGATCCTGGACCTCCGGCCGGGAGTCAGCAATCTGCGAAAAGGAATAAGTGCGCGCAGAGGTCAGATCGACATTTTCTCTGCGACCCGACTGATTTCTGTATCTTTGAGGGGTTTCGAGCGCGCAACGGCAAAATCGTTGACGTTTGTAAGCAAGAACATTGGCGTGCCGCCCGATACATTCGCTTTAACGTGCCAGAAGTCCGCGCCGCTTACATCATTCAATAGAAATGGAGGTCGAAAGTCAGGTTTCTGGCTGCGAATCTCTATATCGCTCATCTCGATATTCTTTAGGTGACGCAGAAAAAATCCCTGGGCCGGGATGACATCGCCGAACATAGAATGCTCCGGATAATCCTTCTCGTTTTCCTCCAGTTGCCGTCCGGCCATGTCTTTTGTACCTCCGCCCTGGTGTTCTATGAACATGTTCCGGATCTTGATGTCCTCGATCTGCGCACCGGGGATTCCGCTGATCACGGAGGAAAACAGAGCGTAGTCATTCGCAGCCACGATATCGGATATCAATATCCGCTTCACTGTCCCGATTTGCGCCCCCTGAGGTCCGCGCATGCGCGCTCCTAAACGGATAAACAAGGGAGGCGCGATCAGATTGCGCATGGTGATATTCGTGATCGTCATGTCTTCAAGTCTCGCTCCATCCACACTCTCAAGCGCGAAACCGCGGCAACCCTCGAATACGCAATTTGAAACCGTCGAGTTGATAAATCCGCCATTCGACTCCGTACCAAACTTAATGCGGCCGTGTTGCGGCGGATGATTTTCCTCAGGCCACTTCTTCCAGGAGCCATCAAGCATCGATCCGAGCTGGTATGCGCCGGTCACATAGCAATTTGTAATGGTCAGGTTTTCGGTGGGTCGCGGATACCCCAGGGCGTAAGAGCTTTTGAGACAGATGGCGTCATCCCACGGCGAGTTCACCCCGCAATTTGCAATGCGAACATTCCGGCAACAGTCAATATCCATGCCATCACGGTTGGTGTCGATCGTCAGGCCATCGATCACCAGGTTATCGACTCCGGTAGCGAGAATGCCCATGGTTCCGCCCTTCAAGATAGAAAAGCCGCGCAACTCAACATTGCGGCAGTTCTTTAGGGCAATAACCCTGCTGCCGACTCCCGGATCCTCGGCAAAAGGCTTGTTTTCGCGGTCCCCCCGGCTAAGGCCTCGACCCCAGAACAGCCCGCCACCGATAATTCCGAGATTTGACAAACCTTCTCCCCAAATCAAGCTGTTATGCCAATGATTATGGTGGTAATCCTGATATGCCTCATAGGGGGCGTTTGACTCCGCCGCATCATAGCTACCCAACGCTCCGTTTTCAGCCGCGATCACGACTGCTCCCCGGTCAAGGTAGAGCGTTATGTTGCTGGCGAGATGAATCGAGAAGCAAAGGTAGTTTCCCGCTGGAAAAAAGACGATTCCGCCCCCGGCCCGGGCTGCCGCTGCGATGGAATCATTAATGGCCTGGGTGTCCACATCGGTGCCGTTGCCGCGTGCACCATAGTCACGGATATTAAAAACCATCTGCGTTTTCCCGGGAGGCGCCGAGGCATTGCCATCGACCACGCCGAAATTGAACAGAGATGCGGGGCCAATTGGCAGGGCGCTCGATTTCCGCACCTGAGCATCTCCTTCGGATACGATCGAACCTCCGACAAACGCTGTGAACGCACAACCTATGCCTTTCAGGAAATGGCGTCGCTTCTTGCCGCTCCCGAGTTCCACCATCTTCCTCCTTTGGCACATCCGAGCGTCTATGCGCATGAAAGCCCTACCTGCCGGCAGTTCCCACTCTGCATAAGGGTACAAGTAGAACAGATTGCAAAAGACGTGGTTGAAATATGTTCAAACTTTGAACTTCCGGGCGTACGACGAACTGAACGTGCTATAGATTGCTCTTCGAGTTCAGCGCACGTTTACCCACCGCCAGCATGTGGAGCTTGGACTGCAAGGCGCATCGTTATCATGACCAGGTTCTGGCCGAAGATGTGGGCTAACCCATTTGAGCCAACTCGCCTGCGAAAGGCCATGCAGCGCGCGACCGGGATTATAGTGCTGGTACAAACACTTCGCAAGGGCATTGGGCTGACTCATTGCTAACATTTGTGTGCCCATGTGTAAGTAGACTCGAGACCGCATAACCTGTCGATTGAATAGATTTTAACCCCACCTGCAAAACTAATTGGTTGACTCTCCGTTCGTTCCGTTGACAATCACACCTGCTGCTTTAGTGAATTGCACCATGGCCTTTGCTGACCAGATTCTTTGGGTCTATCCGTGGGACCTCAACGACATAACCGTCGAGGACCGTCTCGGCGCGATCCGTGATCTGGGTGCAACCGCGATCAGCATACCTTTCGCTTACCACTCAGTCCGCGCCCTCGCTCCGCACAGAGAAGGGCAAAAAGTAGTTTCAGCACCGGCCGCACTGGGCTTTCGGCCCCGGCCCGGCGAGTTTTCCGCCTCTCGGATACATCCGCGTTGGGCGGAATGGGCGACCGACGAAGGGCCGGTACCAGGACTTATGCCTCAAGCCAAAAAGAACGGCCTTCGCGTGAAGGCCTGGACAGTCGTATTTCATAGTAGCCCCCTGGCTTCCGAGAACTCTCATTCAGCCATCCGTAATTGTTTTGGAGATACTTTCGTGCATGCCTTGTGTCCTTCTGCGCCTGACGCACGCGAGTATGCAGTTCGATTGGTTCGTGCCATCTCTGCCCGTCCCGTGCATGCGATCGAACTCGAAGCAGCCGGATTCTATGGATATGAACATCTTTCGCTTCACGACAAGTGTGGTGTCACATTTGACTTGTTTCACCATTTCCTCTTTTCCTGTTGCTTCTGCCCCCACTGCACGCTGATGTTTGAGTCAGCGAGCCTGGATGCGGACTTTGTGGCGGCGAAATTTCGTGAACAGCTTTTGGCCTTTTTTGAGGCGCGAGTGCCGCAAGTGAAGGATGTAAATCCAGCACATGCAGAGCTAAGGTCGCTTCTCGGCGAGACAAATGCAATCGCCCTGCTCAACGCACGCAGTCGATGCGTTCTAACCCTGCTTCAAGAGATACGCGAGGCGGTTCCGAGGTCGATCGATTTGACAGTGAGTTCAGGCCTTTCGCCGTTTGAATGCGGGGCACTGTTTGGCGCCGATCCACAGGACACTCTCGCAACGGCTGATCAGTTATTGCTGGTTGTTTTTGAACCAGACGAAACCGCTTTTCGCCACCGCTTTGAGACAGCCTTAGATTGCGTGAGCGATCGCTCGCGGTGGATCGCAGGAATTCGAATCTTCCCGCCGGATGCGGCGTCGGAGTCGGCGATTGAATCCAGGCTCACGTTCCTGCATGAAAAAGGCTTCGGCGCAGTTCAACTTTACCACTACGGCTTGGCGCCGACGCACCTGTTGAACGCTGCCGCGACCACCATGCGAAGGCTTAAAGGAGTACCCCTGTGACCGAAGACAGTGACAACCTCAACTCCAAGAACTCCGTCATCATTACAAAGCTGAGCTTGTATTCGATCCGCACACCGCGAGTCTCCGGCGATGCCTCACAACATGTTCTCATCCGTCTGGATACGGATTCGGGGATTGTCGGGGTGGGCGAATATGCCGACATTACCGACCTGCCGTTGACTATGCCCGACCTCGAGGATCTTGAAAAAAGCCTCTCCAACGTCCTGGTCGGCCAAAATGCAATGGAAATCTCCCGTCTTGATCATCTCCTTGGCCTTCTCCTGAACGGGCGTGGCGATACGGGAATCTATACCGGCAGCCTTCGCGCTGGGTTTGAGATGGCGTTGCATGACGTTGTTGGTAAGGCATTGGGGGTTTCCGTTTGCGTGCTCTTCGGCGGCCCGGTGCGAACCCGGATCAAGGTGTGCATGCCGCTTTTCCGAAACCTCTCGGAGAAGCATGTGAAACAGAATCTCGCGCTGGCCGAGCGATGGCTTGCAGAAGGCTTCGATAATTTCCGCTTGTATATCGGCGGCTCACCGCAATTTGACGAAGTTTTCCTTTCTTCGTTGAGAAGCCAGGCGGGCGACCGCATCACCATGCAAGCCTTTGATCTAAGCAATCACGTCCATCCCACCGATGCGGTGCGGCTGATCTATCGCTTGCGGAAACACTATGAGCCGCAATACGTCGAGAGCATTGCGCCTCTTCACGATGTCGGCGGCATGGCCGAGGCCCGAGCCAAGCTTGATATTCCTGTCAGTGAACATGTGGGCGATGCCCGACATGCGATCGCATTGTGGAAAGCCCGCGCGGTAGACATCATCAACGTTGCGAATAGCGCTCACGGGGGGATGCGAGAGTCGCTGAAGGTCTTTGCCGTCGCTGAAACGCTAGGCCTGAGGACCATCCTGAGCACGACGCAGGAGACGTCCTTAGGAACGGCCGCCGAAGCCCACGTAGGGGCGGCTGTCGTCAACGTTCACTATCCGACAGTGGCAATCGGGCCCAAATTATACACCGAGGACCCGGCGCTCAACCCCATTCGTTACGCCTCCGGATACATGCTGGTCCCAGAAGGCCCCGGGTTGGGTATCGACATCGATTGGGACAAGGTGAAGGCATTGCATTACAAGATCGGCTGGCGCGACTACGGAATCGATCATTCCGTGCCGGACATTCATGACATTGTATGGAAGGTGAATCTGAGTACAGGATTGCAGGGAGTCAGGAAGAAATGACATGTGGAAGCCCGCCAAAATCAATCTCCTTGAATTGCTCGCTCCTCATCCTCCGCGCACGAACTTTCATGTCATAGCGGTCGATGAGGGTTATACGGTGCGAGTCGCAAAGACTATTGGGCGGTTCCCATGGCACTCTCACCCGAACGGTGATGAGGGGTGGTTTATTTTTGAAGGCCGCCTCGGGATCCATACGACGGACGGAATGTTGGAACTGAATCGCGGGGACTTTACTGTAATCCCCCGCGGCGTGTGCCATTCTCCCGAGGCCTTGGTACCGAACACGATTGTGATCATTTTCAATCGTCGGAATCTCGGAATGACATTACAGGATTCCAATGTTGACCTCGGCGGGTTTGAGGAAAACGATCTAACCCAGAAATCAAATGAATGACAAAATGCTGGCAGGTAAGGTAGCTCTCATCACGGGAGGCGGATCAGGGATAGGACGGGCCATCGCGCTCGCCTTCACTGAACAGCATGCTGTTTCAGTGGTGTTGGATCAAAATGTCACCGCCGCCGAGCACGTAGTCGAAGAAATCCGGCAACGAGGCGGGGAAGCCCTTGCGATTCAGGCCGACGTTTCTTCATCGGCTCAGATGCTTTCTGCCTTCGAAACAATCCGGAAGCACTCGGGCCAATTGGACATCCTGGTAAATTCCGCGGGGATGTACATCTACAAGAATGCGGTGACTCTGGAGGAAAGTGAGTGGGATGAGTGCCTCAACATCGACCTGAAAGGCACTTGGCTCTGCTGCAAATACGGTCTGCCTCTGTTGATGGAGGCGGGAGGAGGATCGATCATCGTCATCGCTTCTACCCACGCGGAACGTGCACAGGCACAGGCTTTCCCATATGGCGTGGCAAAGGGAGGACTTCTTTCGCTCACGCGGAGCCTCGCCGTGGATTTCGGACAAAACGGAATCCGGGTCAACTCCATAGCACCCGGATTGATCATGACTCCGCTGACCATGGATTACTTTGCTCAGCGGCCTCACGCATCCGTCGATGAGTTGATCGCACTTCAGCCATTGCCGGTTCGCATTTTTCCCGAAGACGTCGCGAGTGCCGCGGTTTTTCTTGCCTCGGACATGGCGCGGTGCGTCACAGGCACAACATTGTACGTGGATGGCGGCCGAACGATCTCTTCCGGCATCCACCACCGAGACTCGAACCCATGACCCCACTTCGCAGCTACCAACGCGTCGTTCTTGCCCTTCTCTTTGCCGCGACCGCGGTCAACTATCTTGATCGCCAGGCGCTGTCTGTTATTGCACCCGTGCTGACGAAGCAGATGTCGCTGTCTACCATTGCTTACTCGCGCGTGATTTTTTTGTTTCTCTTCGGATACACAATCAGCCAGGCTTTGGCCGGCGGATTGATTGATAAAACCGGTACCCGGCTCGGCATGTGGCTTTGTGTCGGGGCCTGGTCTGTGGTAAGCGTGCTTCACAGTCTGTCCGCTGGTGCGGTCAGTTTTGGTATCCTCCGATTTTTGTTGGGAATGGCAGAGGCCGGCAACTGGCCCGGCGCCGTGAAAGCAGTAAGTGAAACGTTTTCCACCTCTCGCCGCGCCTTTGCGGTCGGGGTGTTCAATAGCGGATCCATCGCAGGGGCAATCCTTGCGCCTCCCATTATCTCGGCGGTGACCCTGGCCTGGGGCTGGAGGATCATGTTCGTGGTGGTGGGGCTAGTCGGCTTTGTTTGGGTCTTCCTGTGGGGAGCCTTCTATCAACACGGCGTGCATCAACCACCGGAAACCGGGCCTAGGGCTGATTCCGGCAAGCGTTCGTTTCGTGCGCATTTTCGGAACCGGGCGCTTTGGGGAATGATGCTTGGCCGGTTTCTGGCCGATCCGGTGTGGTGGTCTATACGTTTTGGCTGCCAAGTTACCTGTCGCGAAGCCGCGGCTTTACTCTTGGGCAGATTGGTCGCACAGCCTGGATCCCGTTCGTCTTTGCCGGCATCGGAGGCTGGAGCGGCGGATACGTATCGGACGTCCTGGTACGGCGCGGGACGCCAGAAGTCACGGCCAGAAAAGTTGTGATGAGCGGGAGTGCTTTGCTGATGTTGAGCGGTATTTGTGCAGCCCGAGCTTCGACTGCTTCGGTGGCTCTCACTTGGATCAGCGTGGTTCTGCTGGGTTACGCCAGTTGGGCCAGTAATATGCTGAGTCTGCCCATTGACCTATTTGGAAGCCACGAAGTCGGGCGAATCACCGGTTTGACGGGAACGGCAGGTGCAATTGGAGGAATGGCCTTTAGCTTGATTTCAGGGTGGCTTATAGCAAAGGTTTCCTACGAGTCGGTTTTTGTTGCTGGTTCAGCCATGATTGTCTGTGCATTAATCGCTGTTAAAGTCTTAGTAACTCACAAGACTTCGCGGGTGGCCGCTTAGGCGAACACATAACTCATTTGGACACCTTGGAGCAAGATCTATGGGACTAAGTCATGCTGCATTGAAGGCGTCTCTGCGAGGCCTTGTCGGATTTGGTGTTACCCCTTTCTACCGAGACTTCACCATCGATCAGGAATCTCTGCGCCGGAATGCAGCACATTTAGCCAAACATTGCGACGTAGTGGTTGCGCTGGGCAATAACGGTGAGATCTTCTCCCTTTCGTTCAACGAGCAGATATTGGTCGGGCGCTGCGTAGTCGAAGAAATCGGCGGACGCAAACCCGTCCTGGTCGGCGTTGGGTTTTCGTTTTCCGATACCCGCGAACTCGCAAGGGAAGCTGAAGAGTATGGCGCCGACGGCGTCCTGGTGCTGCCGCCTCATTATTCGAAATCGAATGATGAGGGCATGTTTGCCTACTATAAGGCCGCTGCCTCAGCCACAAATCTGGGCGTCATTCTTTTTCAAACACCCGAATGTAATTTCAGCCTGCCTTTGCTTCGGCGTCTCGCAGAGATTCCCAATATCGTTGCCCTCAAAGATGAACACGGCGACATGAAGCAGTTCGTTCGGCAAAAAGCGGCGGCGGGTGATCACTTCGAAATGCTGTGTGGAGTGGGCGAAATCCTGGCGCCCAGCTATTCTGCATTGGGAGTGAAGGGTTTCACGAGCGGCCTTGTGAACTTTATGCCGCAGACATCGCTTGCAATCATGGCTTGCCTGCAAAAAGGGCTACTCGAAGGAGCGTCGAGAATTGTTGCGAGAGACACACTCGCAATTTTCGAGTTGCGGGTCAAACATCCCGGCTATTCGACATCGGTGATCAAGGAAGCTATGAATCTGTGCGGTATTCCCGCAGGTCCGGTTCGCCCTCCACTCCCACCTCTTTTCGCGTCAGATGTCGAGGATCTCAGAAAGATCTTGCGTTCTTGCGGAGCGTTAAAACCAATAAAAGCAGGAACCCATCCACGCTGATGCCGTAAAATAGCCAGCCATGGAACTGCGACACCTGGAAACCTTCCGGATCGTAATGGCCACACAGAGCATGACTGAAGCAGCCAAGAGAGTATATTTGTCGCCTGCCGCGGTCAGCTTACAGATCAAACATCTCAGCGACGAGCTAGGCGCCGATCTTTTTACCCGCGTCGGCAACAAATTAGTGCCGACAGCCGCAGCCAAGCGAATGCACCAACACTTGGGCGGGCTCATGGATATACTGCACACCATTCGCGAGGATTTCCCTCCCGGAGCGGAATTTGATGTCAGACCATTCGTTCTAGGTACGGGTCCTACTACCCTCATTTACCAGTTGCGCCGGCCGTTGAGCCACCTGCGGAAGCAATTTCCACGAAATGAGATTCGGGTGCATGTCGCACCCACACAAGACATCATCTACGAATTGGAATGGAAGCAGATTGATCTCGGAATTGTGTCTCTCCCTGTAGATGCGCCCAGGCTCCAGCTGACACCGCTGTTCAAAGAAGAGATGCTGGTTTTTATGCATGCTCGCATGGCAACGAAATACGGAAAGAGCATAACTATGAAGGAATTGGCAACTATCCCGATGATCCTTTATCCAGCCGAAAGCAGCACTCGGGTCCTCATTGATGGCATGGTACACAAGCATGGAATTTCATTACGGGTCACGATGGAAGCAGACGACACTGAAGGCATAAAGAAACTTGTCGAGGCCGGATTCGGAGCCTCTATTCTTCCCGAAAAGGCATTGCACAACTCTCCTTCAGCTAAAACGTTAAGAATTGAAGGCGAAAGACTTTACCGGGAACTTGCACTCGCCACACCATCCAATGCTCACCCCCGCCAAGTCAC
>Ga0207098_10388_pt1 | contig 13782 bp, 15 predicted proteins | sample Alteio_BWMinHeat_84_FD_153548 | JGI IMG/M metagenome (GOLD analysis project Ga0207098, IMG submission 153548) | Enriched cells from forest soil in Barre Woods Harvard Forest LTER site, Petersham, Massachusetts, United States -... | ecosystem: Environmental > Terrestrial > Soil > Temperate forest >...
GGGTCGAACTGTTGGTTTCTGGCGATGCGATTGGCAGCCCAGCGAATGTAACCACGGGCAGTCTCCGCTAGCGCGATATGGAGTCAAGATTTCGCCCGTGTCCCGGAAATCGCAGCTATCAGCAATCGGCGCGGTCTCAAAACGGGGCTGCGCCGAAGTGTCTGAGCTTAAGAGGAAGAGAGGGATGAAAGATGATCACAACCGTACTGATCGTAATTCTGGTACTGGCCCTTTTGGGTGTGTTGCCACGATGGAACCATAGCCGAAGCTGGGGTTATTACCCGACCGGAGGACTTGGTCTGGTCCTCTTGATCGTCGTTGTCCTTCTGCTGATGGGGCGGATTTGACCCCCATCAACAGCACGAGGCCGCATTCAGTGTTCTCGTTAATGGACCGCACGGGTGCAGTTTAAGGCGTATGCTCAAAGAAGCTAGACCTATTTGATTCTCGCCTTTGGCAATCCCGGCTTTGCTCCAGACGAGCACCCTTCAAGCACGCAAACGAATGATTGGAGTTGTCTGGTGCTCATAAAGAAGAAAGATGTAGAAAGCTACTTCGCCGCTCGCAGGGCCCGCCATCCCCTTAGCCCAAAACAAGCGAATCCTCTTGCCGCGACCAAGTCCTCGAAGGTCAAGCATGACAGCAAAACCACGAGTTTAGCTGCCGCGATTGAGGTGCCAGCATCGTCAGCCGGAACCGCGGATTCGCATGTTTCTGCCTTCACAAGTGAGCGCGGATTCATTGACGCGCCACCCCCAGTCGTAACGAGATGGGCGAAGACGTGAAGCGGCACTCCGTGTTTCTCCGCAAGGGATGTGACATGCCGGCCCACTTAGATCTGGGGCAGCAGCCATGTGCGGACAACTGGATGCTGCTGGACGAAATCGGGGCCCCGGTACTCGACACCATGATCCGTCATGCGGGCTGGCACTTCGTTTATTTGCAGGAGTCCTATTCGCGTTCGGGCGTTGGTCGATCACGCGATACTGCGACCCTTCGTGCCCTGGCTCACGCCCTCAAAGGGCTTGACATGCGATTCAACGCTGCCGAACTCGAATCGGTTCAAGTGTCGAGCTATCCTCTCTTCCACATCGCAAAAGTCACTCTATATGCCCGCCACATCCAGCGACACACTTCCCTCGAAATGGCCATCGAAGACGACGCCCGGGCTGTACCAGCGCGCTGATTGCGAACCCGAATGAAAGCAGGATCTAGTGTCATTCAATGAAATACCGCAACCGGTCCAACCGGCAGGAAGACCTCACCCGGTGCCGTCGGTCGCGGATGAGTCGCAGGTTTCCCGCGTACCCTTGCCGACGCGAATTGCTTTTGTCGGGAATTACCTTCCGCGTGAGTGCGGCATTGCTACCTTTACGACCGACCTCTGCACAGCGCTCGCGGCAGAGTATGGTAAGGATCGCCTGTTTGCCATTCCCGTCAACGATCCCGATTCACGCTATGACTACCCCGAACAAGTGCGACTCGAGCTTACGCAGGAAGACCTCAGTTCCTACGAACGGGCCGCCGACTTCCTCAATTTCAATGGCAATGATCTTGTATGCATGCAGCATGAATATGGCATTTACGGCGGTATCGCGGGCAGCCATATCTTGACGTTGCTTCGCAAATTGAAAATGCCATTAGTTACAACGCTACACACCGTTCTTCGCGAACCGGATGCCAATCAACGAGCCGTGCTCGAAGAGATCACGCGGCTTTCCGATCGCTTGGTGGTCATGAGCGAACTCGCGGCTGAACTTTTGCGGGACATATACGCGGTTCTAGGCGGAAAAATCGACATCATTCCGCATGGTGTGCCGGATATGGCCTTTATGGATCCCAATTACTTCAAAGATCGGTTCGGCACAGAAGGAAAGTCGGTCTTACTTACATTTGGCTTGTTGTCTCCCAACAAGGGTATTGAAAACGTCATACGCGCACTTCCCGCAATTCTGGCAGCACATCCGAACGTGGTCTATCTCGTCTCCGGAGTCACGCATCCCCATATCCGGCGACGCGAGGGGGAGCGCTACCGCGAAGAGTTGAAAACGCTGGCCAAACAACTTGGTGTATCGTCGCAGTTGATCTTTAACAATCGCTTTGTAAGCGCCGAGGAATTGGTTGAACACGTTGGCGCCGCGGATATATACATCACGCCTTACCGGCAGGAGGCGCAGATTGTTTCCGGCACGCTCGCCATAGCCCTAGGCGCCGGGAAAGCGATCGTCTCGACACCATATTGGCACGCGAAAGAGTTGCTCGCGAATGGGAGAGGTAAAATTGTCCCGTTTGACGATCCTGGTTCTATAGCGACAATAGTAACCGAATTGTTGGAGAGAGACGCCGAACGCCATGCCATGCGCAAGCGAGCGTATCTGCACTCACGCCAGACAACATGGCCGAATACGGCACGGGCTTATATGGCGAGTTTTCAGCGGGCGCGTTTCGAACGCAGTTTGCAGCCGAGGCCCACGCAACACGATGAAGTCGTGGCGGAGCCTCAGGATGAGCAGTTTCCGCCCCTGAATACCTCGCACCTGTTCAACATGACCGACGATACCGGAATGTTGCAGCACGCGATATTTTGTGTGCCAAACACGCGTGAGGGCTACACCACGGACGACAATGCGCGTGCGCTGATTGTATCGAATCTTTTGAATGAGGCTGCGATGTATGAGAGCGGAACGCGATACGCACAGCTCGCTCATCGCTACCTGGCTTTCTTGTGGCTCGCATTCCGCCCCGATAACGGGCGGTTTAGAAATTTCCTCGGATACGATCGAATATGGCTTGAAGATGTAGGCTCGGAAGACTGCCATGGGCGAGCGTTATGGGCATTAGGAGCCGTGCTCGGCCACTCGCAGGACGCAGGATTGCGTGGTGCGGCCGGTAGATTGTTCGAAGCCGCCGTGCCTGCCGCTTTGACATTCAGTAGTCCGCGCGCTTGGGCTTTCAGCATTCTCGGGATGCAGGCCTATCTGGATTGGTTTCCGGGCGACAGGGCCATTCAAGGTGCGCGTAACCTGCTTGCCAATCGGCTACTGGATATCTACGAGAGAAGTCGCACGGAGAACTGGCATTGGTTCGAAAAGAGTCTTGCTTATTCGAACGCCCGATTGTCGCAGGCGCTAATCCTGGCCGGATGGCGGGGTGAGAACCAGACGATGGTTGGAATGGGAATCGAGTCTTTGGAATGGCTGGTCGCGGCACAGCATCGTGGTGACGTAGAGGTTTTTGTGCCCATCGGCTCCAGTGGTTTTTTCACACAGGGCGAAGAGATGGCTCGATTCGATCAACAGCCCGTCGAGGCTTGCGCGACGGTCTCAGCTTGTTTGCAGGCTTACAGATTCACACATGAAAGCCGTTGGCTTGTGGAAGCGCAGCGAGTCTTTCGTTGGTTTTTTGGCAAGAATGATCTGCGAGTTCCACTTTACGATGAAGCGACAGGCGGGTGCAGAGACGGCCTCCATCCCGACCGCGTGAACGAAAACGAGGGCGCGGAGTCAACTCTTTCGTTCCTCATGGCTCTCCTCGAAATGCAAGAGGCAAAAGCGTCAACCGCAGACGAGCTCCTTCAGGAAATGAGCGTTTCCCATTGAATCCAATCGCCCCGCCAGATGTATTGTCACAGGCCACCGCAGTGGCACACCTGAAACCGACAGAATGCGCGGATGCTCCCCTGCTTGTGCGCTATGGCGGTAACCCGATTCTCAGCCGCGACAATTGGCCTTATCCCATCAACAGTGTCTTCAACGCAGGAGCCGTTCGGTTGGCCGATGGAGAGACCCTGTTGCTCTGCCGCGTCGAAGATCGGACTGGGCTGTCGCATTTATGTGCGGCCCGCTCTGCAAATGGCATCGATGGATGGCGCATTGACCCGGAGCCCACACTTAAGGGAAATCCGCGCGATTATCCAGAAGAGATATGGGGTATCGAGGATCCCCGCATTACCTACGTGCCGGAACTCGAGCAATATGCCATCGCTTACACCTCCTTTGCCCGCGGTGGGCCCGGCGTTTCGCTCGCGCTCACCAAAGACTTTCAAAGCTTTGAACGATTCGGCGTAATCATGCCGCCTGAGGATAAGGATGCGGCTCTTCTACCACGGAGGATTAACGGCTACTGGGCAATGATCCATCGGCCAGTAACGAGCCTTGGCGCGCATATGTGGATCTCGTTCTCGCCTGATCTGCGGCACTGGGGAAGCCACAAGATCATTCTGGAAGCGCGGCGTGGCGGCTGGTGGGACGCAAACAAGATTGGTTTGTGCTCTCCGCCGATTGAGACTTCCCAAGGCTGGCTCATGATCTATCACGGAGTCCGCCAGACTGCCTCGGGATGCATCTACCGCCTGGGCCTCGCTCTCTTTGATCTCGATCGTCCGGATGTCTGCCTGCAGCGAGGCGACTCCTGGATGTTCGGTCCAGAAGCTCCTTACGAGCGCGGCGGAGATGTCAGCGACGTTGTATTCCCCTGCGGGCAAACTATCGGCGTGGACGGAGACACGATCCGCCTGTACTACGGCGCAGCCGACTCCTGTATGGCCATGGCCACGGGCAGCATTCGCTCGTTACTCGCATGGCTGGACTCACACTCTGGCCCGGAAAGAACGACCAGCCGATGAAACATCGGAGAGGATGCTAGGATGAACACGATAGGCTCGAAATGGCCCAGTTGGCTACCGCATCTGCTTTTTATTCGCCACGCGTGTCCTCGATGCACATCGATTGAATTCAAGCCAGCCGAACTCCATTCGTCCGACGGACTGCTGAGCCTGTTTGCTCTTCGGCCTTTCCGCTGTATGTGGTGTTGGCGACGCTACTATTGGTTTACGTTCCATGGGGCGAATGCAAAATGAGATTGCCGATTTGGGCCGGGAGTCAACTTACATGTTTTGGAAATACATCCTTCAAACCTATCAGAATTGACACCGGAAGCTGAATTGTTCGTATCGTTGTTGGATCATTTCCGCTGATGGCACGAACTGCGACGCAATCACCATCGGCAAATGGATCTGACACTATCTCAAGATGTTCTCCATATAGATTCAGCCGCTTACCTGCAATGTAACCGAGCTCCTTTATTCTTGCGCAGTTCCTGGAATGTGACAGGTCTCCGATTTTCGCATCCAGAACACCTGGAGACTTGAGAGAGAAGGCCGGCATCTTGTACCTCGACGGGGACATCAGGCAGCTTGTTGAGGTGTCGCAGTTAAGATATTGCACTTCAGATAGACTGACCTAACTCTCGGACCTGACCGCATTGGAGGACCCGAGGAGTGAAGCATCCCTGGGGTCCAGCAGTGCACCTGCAACTGACTTTTTTAGTTCGCGGCAATCGCCTGAGCCTTTGCGTCCCTGACTGCATCCAGGAACGAATGAGCCGAGGCAGGAGTGGCAACATCACCTCTCAGAATCTGGCGTGTAGTGACGTCGCGGCCGTAGATGGCCTCCGTGGAATCTTCATCACTGCGAATCGACGCACCGTTCAGAGTGAGGCCGGCGAAGGCTCCCTTGGCCCGCGAGTAGGTCAGGATTTCCGCATCAAGCTTCCAGTTAGTATTAGCAGAGGCATGGCGGCCAACCGGCCCGGCTGCCGCTGAAGCATCCGCACCAAGCTCGACGCCGCTACCAATCAACCGCTGCATTCCCTTCTCATTCTGGACAATCATGACCAGGTCAACACCTTCCAAGCCGATCTGCAAGCCCCAGTTGCCGCCTGTTATCGCAAAAAACGCCGGCGCGCTCCACCCGATCGCGGTTCGGCACGTAGCCACTCCCCGGCCATTTTCCGCACCAAACACAAATCCACCCTTGAGCAGATTCGGCACGACGGCCACGCACTTGGCGTGTTCCAGAACCTCTTCCGGAATGCCGCTATCCGGCGCGGCCATGATCTCGTGCAGCACCCTGGCGGCATGGTCCAGCCGGTCGATCGTTGCTTCGCGCGACGATCCGGCCCAACCGATGCTTGTCAAACTGAGTAGTGCCACTAACGTCATAATTTTCTTCATGCATATCACCGTTTTCTACCTATGCGCGGCGTAACTTGTTTGGCGTACTGCGGCGCATAGGGTACTTTCAACAATAGGGTGATCGCGTGGCACGGTCTGAGCAATAGCGCTCTAAGGTTTAGAAGACCGTCCATCGGATGGTTTGAATATCCGATCGAATGTGGAATTATCCCCACATTTAGCGGCGGGATGATCAATTTTGATCATCTCTTACCGTGGCTCTCGTGCTGGAATGTTAGCTTGGCCCAATTTCGGATGTAAACCGATGGAGAAGCAAGCCAATGTCTTCAACCCGAAAGTCTTCCTCTTAACGGAGGTCGAGGGCAGGAAGATGATGCTCTTTGGCGAGGTTCAAGGACCCAGGCTTAATCGGTGACAAAATCAAAGATCAGGCTCTACGAGTCCGCCGTTCCCTTCTTACTTTCTGCCCCCAATAGCTTCCGCTTATTCGATTTCCAGAAAACTAACCTGGCGACATGGACATTGGCGCCCGGAATACGTAATGCTAGGATACGAAAGGCGTTCACACAAACCAGAAGAACTTGATTTTCGGGAGTTTTGCCATGCCCCGCGCTAAGCCGAAAGTCGCTCGCATCCCGCTCCCCAAGGCGCCCACAGGAATTCAAGGACTGGATGAAGTGACAGGCGGAGGCCTGCCGAGAGGCCGTGTCACGCTCGTTTGTGGCAGCGCGGGGAGCGGCAAGAGCTTGCTGGCAATGGAATTTCTGGTCCATGGCGCGGTAAGATACGGCGAGCCTGGCGTATGCATGGACTTCGAGGAAACCGAAGAGAAACTGACGGCCAACGTCGCATCGCTGGGTTTCGATTTGCGTGAGCTTACCAAACGCAAGAAGCTGCTGGTGGATTACGTCTTCGTTGATCGAAGCCAGATTGCGGAGGCGGGAGAATTCAACCTCGACGGGCTGTTCATTCGTCTGGACCACGCAGTCAAAACGATCAAGGCCAAGCGCGTTGTCCTGGACAGCATCGAGGCTCTTTTTATCGGAATACCCGACGAAGCGATACTGCGAGCGGAATTGCAGAGGCTGTTCCGTTGGCTGGAAGAGCACAAGCTTACCGCAATTGTTAACGGCGAAGCAGGAATCCACACATTGACCCGTCACGGGCTGGAGGAATACGTTGCCGACTGCGTGATCTCACTGGACCATCGTGTAACCGAGCAGATTTCCACCCGCCGGCTGCGAGTCGTCAAGTACCGGGGCACTTCTCACGGCACCGATGAGTATCCGTTCCTGATCGATGAAGATGGCCTCTCGGTGGTGCCCATCACCTCTCTCGCACTGACTCACAAAGCTCTCATGGACCGTATTGCAACGGGAATTCCCGCGCTGGACGAGATGATGGAAGGCAAGGGGTTTTTCCGTGGAAGCAGTGTGCTGGTCACCGGCACGGCGGGAACCGGAAAATCCAGCGTGGCGGCGAATTTCTGCGCCGCCGCCTGTGCCCGCGGTGAACTTTGCCTTTATTTTACTTTTGAAGAGTCTCCCAGCCAGATTCTCCGCAACATGCGCTCGGTGGGCCTTGATCTGGACCGGTGGGTGAAAAAAGACTTATTGCACTTCCAGGCGATGCGTCCAACCAGCACTGGCCTGGAAGGACATTTGGCTGCGATTCACAAATTGATCGCCAGGCTCCGGCCAAGCATCGTGGTCATCGACCCGATCACGAACCTGATCTCCTCCACGGGCACTTACGATGTCAAATCGATGCTCGTGCGCCTGGTCGACTTTTTAAAGGTGGAACAGATCACATCGATGTTCACAAATCTTACCTTCGCAGGAGACCCCCAGGAGAGAACCGCGGCGGCCGTCTCCTCTCTCATGGACACCTGGATCGTGTTGCGGGACAGCAAGCCCAATGGACGCCCGAGACGCGAGCTTTACGTTCTGAAATCCCGCGGCATGGCCCATTCGCGTGAAGCCCGTGAGCTCATTGTGAGCAAGAAGGGCCTGGAGTTGGGCCTCGTGCTGAGGGATCATCCGCCGGCCTCGAGGGTCGAAGCCCCGGGTGTGGTGGCTGCACCCAAGTAGCAAGATAGACCCATCTGGGCCGGAAACCGAGCATGGACATGAAGACGAGCATCAGTATCAAGAAAAGCTCAGCAAAGAAGCGCGTTGCCAAGACCGTCGGCAGCGACTTCTTCATATTGCGGCTCTACATAGCGGGCCAAACTCCTAATTCGGTTACCGCGATCGCCAACCTCAAGAAGATTTGTGAGGACAAGCTGAAAGGCAAGTACCGTATCGAAGTCGTCGACTTGCTTGTAAAACCACAGCTCGCCAAGGGCGATCAGATCATTGCGATTCCGACACTTGTGAGAAGGCTCCCGCCGCCGGTCAAGAAAATCATTGGGAACCTTTCAAAGGCCGAGAGTGTCATCGTGGGGTTGGACCTTCAGCCGGCACGTTGAAGTAAGGACTCGAGTAACCAATGTCCAACAAGCGAGCGCATCCCGATGCCCGACTCCTCGATGCAGGACTGTACGGCAAGGTCGACGTGCCGCAAGCAACTCACAGAAGCCCCGGACCTGCCGTGCGCAAACGGCCGGCATCCACACCTCCTGATCAACTGACAAAGCTGCGCGCCCGGTTGAAAACCGCGGAGGAAACTCTTCGCGCCATACTGTCCGGCGAAGTGGATGCATTGATGGTTTCCGGACCCCGCGGAGAGCAGGTGGTTTCTCTGCAAGGCGGCGAACCCAGTTATCGCATGCTGGTGGAGGCCATGAGCGAGGGCGCGGCGACTCTCTCACGGGATGGCGCGGTGCTCTACTGCAATCGCAGGTTTCGAGAACTGATTGGCAGGCCACCCGGTAAGATCGTCGGAATTGCGGTGCAGTCTCTTGTTGCAACGACAGACCGGGACAGATTTGAAGTTTTGCTTGCCGACGCTCAGAAGGCGGTTGTGAAAGGCGAATTCAACCTGCGTTGCACAAATGGTCTGATTCCGGTCTATCTGTCTCTAAACCCGTTTCGTGGATACAAGGGCCATGCACTGGGCATGGTGATCACCGATCTAAGCGAACAAAAACGCATCCAGGTTGCAGAAATCAAGCAGGCCGAAGCGATGCACCGCCTCCTCCTGGAACATACCCTTTCGGCGCAGGAGGAGGAACGCCGCCGGATTGCGCGCGAATTGCATGACGAAGCCGGCCAGTTGCTGACCGCTCTCTTGGTCGGCCTGAGAACCCTCGAAGATGCTCGGAAACTGGCTGATGTCAAGGTGCAAGGACGCCGGCTCCGCGAAATTGCCGCCCAGGCCATCGACGAGGTCGGCCGGCTCGCCCGCGGGCTTCACCCAACGGTGCTGGACGACCATGGGCTGGATGTGGCGCTGAGCCGGTACGCCAGCGAGTACACAAAGACCCACAACATAGATGTGGATCTCAATCTCAATGAACTTGACTCCAGCAACTTGCCGTCAACAGTCCAGATCGCGTTGTATCGCATTCTTCAGGAAGCCCTGACCAACGTAGCCCGACATTCGGGAGCCAAGTCAGTCAGCATTGAATTCGCCCGTTTGGCCACCGCCATGGAAGTGGTCGTTATCGATGATGGGTGCGGCTTTGACGCCATGGCCGTCGCTGTCTCCTCGCAGCGCCTGGGGATTCAGAGTATGCGCGAGAGAGCGGCAATGTTGGGTGGAACCATCAGTTTCACTTCACGGCGCAAGGGAACCAGGATTTTGGTGCAAATCCCATTACCAGACCAGCCCCTAGCGGGCCAGAGGAACACCTGAAATGGCGGCGCGCACACCAAGAATCAGAGTCATGATCGCGGATGATCACGCCATTCTTCGCGCGGGACTGAAAATGCTGGTCAATTCCCAGGCCGATATGGAAGTTGTCTCAGAAGCTCCCGATGGAGAGCTGGCGGTTCAGACGGCACGCGAAACGAGACCGGATGTGGCGTTGCTGGATCTCACCATGCCCAGGGTGGGAGGTATGAAGGCACTGCGGGAGATGGCCCGAGACTGCCGCGAAACTCGGGTGCTCGTCCTCACGATGCATGATGACCCTGCGTATTTACGATCGGCTCTGGCCGCCGGAGCTGCTGGCTATCTGCTGAAAAGGGCGGTGGATGCGGAGTTGCTTGCTGCAATACGAGCGGTGCATCGCGGAGGGATCTTCGTGGACCCGCGTTTGGCCAACGTCGTGGTCGAAGAGGCGCTGCAAAAGAGAAGCAGCAGGGCTGATTCCGCGAGGCCGGCAAACATCCTCAGCGACCGTGAGTTGGAGGTGCTCAAACTCGTGGCGCGAGGTTACACCAGTGCGGAAATAGCGAAGCAGATGTTCGTAGGTGTGAAAACTATCGAAACTTATCGTTCACGCTTCGCTGAGAAGCTCGGACTTCGGACGCGCAGCGAAGTGGTTCGTTTTGCCCTGCAGATGGGGCTATTGACTCCGGAAACGCTGGAGAGTGAGCCGGGCAGTTCGACCCGGTAAAAGTCGATTGCAGGCCCCCTTTCTGCCGGATTTTGCCCTGCACATTGCTCCTCTTGTCCGGTTTTCCCCGACAAAGCCCATCAAAATCAGGAACATCCCCGATACCCTGATGATTCCATTTCCCGCACACTACGGGCAGGCTGCAAAAAGTGCGGCGCTCCTGCGGGTCCGTGTCATGGGACGGTTATCGTGATCGGAGAATAAAGTGGTCAGAACGGCATCGAAAGGCTACCCGTTGGGTCCGGATTCGGACATCTCTCAAGAAGGAATCACGAAGTCGAACATGCTCTGTGGCGCGGCGGACTTTCTCGCAGACGCCGGCACCGGCAAGACGGTTATTAATCTGAAAAGGGACGAATCCGTTTTTTCACAAGGAGACCCAGCTGACACAGTTTTCTATATTCAGAAAGGCCAGGTAAGGCTTTACGTAGTTTCCAGGTACGGGGAGAGAGCAACCATCGCTCAATTAGGCGTGGGGGATTTCATCGGAGAGGAGTGCATAGAGCCCGATTGCCCTACGCGCATGGCGACTGCAACTACGCTCACGGATTGCACCGTACTCAGGATCGATCGCAAAGGGATGCTGCGAGTGCTCCATAAGAACCCACGCTTTCCGAACTATTCTTAGCCCATCTTCTTGCCCGGGGCGCCCGACTCGAGATGGACCTCGCTGAATAGCAATTCCCTTCCGGCGAGATTCGCTCTGTATGAGTTCTTCTTCTGGTTGCCGAGTTATGCAAGGGCGCGTGAACGCGGCCCCAGATCAACCTGCCGCCGTCTACAGTTTCTATCCGCTCCTCGGGAAGCGTTGTCATATGCCACTGATTGATGAGAACAACTCGACATTCGACCCGGCCGCCTTTCTTGCGCACGCCGGTCTCGGTAGAAAAATCGTTGAAGTGAAACCGAAGCAGGCCTTTTTCACCCAGGGAGATCCAGCAAACTCTGTCTTTTATCTTCAGAGTGGCCGGGCGAAACTCACTGTCGTTTCGCAGAGCGGTAAAGAGGCCACGATCACGCTTCTCTCCCCCGGCGATTTCGTTGGCGAGGAGTCCCTCGCCGCGGTGCTTGGAATGCGCTTGGCAACCGCCACTGCCGTAAGCTCATGCCTGGCGCTCAAGATTGGAAGAGACGAGATGATTCGCGTCATGCATGAAGAGCATGCCTTCTTGGACTTCTTCATGAAGTTTCTGCTGGCGCGCAGCATGCGCGTTCAAGCCGATCTTGTCGATCAACTCTTCAACTCCAGCGAAAAACGTCTGGCCAGGATTCTGCTTCTGATGGCGGAATTTGGCAAGCCCGGCGAGCCCGAATCCTTGATTCCCAAGATCTCGCAGGAGGCCCTGGCGGAGATGGTCGGCACCACACGATCCCGGGTCAACTTCTTTATGAATCGCTTTCGCAAGCTCGGCTTCATTGAGTATAACGGCCGGATTTTTGTGCATAAGTCCCTGTTGAACGTAATACTTCACGATCAAATGCCAGATGACCACACATTTAAACCAGGTGTCCCTCAGGTCCTGCCGGGGCGGCCAAAACGCCGCAGAATCAAGCAAACTGTTCAAAACTGGACAGATGCGCATTGAGCGCAATGGGATGCTTACATTAACGATTCTGCCGACTGGAGAGATATGAACGACATCAAAGTTTCAATCCTGATTGCCGAAGACGAGGAATCGGTTCGAACGTCCCTTGCGGAGGTCTTCACCTATCTCGGATACCGCACCCGGTCTGTTTCGGACGGCCTCGCGGCACTGATTGAGATTCGCCGAGAAGTCCCGGACATCCTGCTTTCCGACCTCAACATGCCGGCAATGTCCGGATTTGAATTGCTCTCTGTTATCCGTCGCCGGTTCCCTGCCATCTACGTGATCGCGATGAGCGGCATGTTTACCGAAAATCCGTTTCCTTCCGGAGTGACGGCCGACGCCTACTATCAAAAGGGCGGCGGCATAGCTGATCTGGTGAGAATTGTGGAGACTAGGCCTGTGCAATCGCGCGAGCATTGCGACATTCCGGAGCCGATATGGATACAGAGAAACGGTCACGATGTCTCAGGTGGGGAATTCATTACAATTGCCTGCCCGGAATGCTTTAGAACCTTTCCGCACGCTATTAACGGCACGGCCAGCGCGATTCTCGATACAAGCTGCGTTTTTTGCCATAGCTGGATTCTCTATGGCATTGTCGATCCCCGCAATCTCGAGTTTCCGCGACGTTTCCAGCCGGCTTCTCCCTTTGCCCAACTCAGCGATTGAACGCTGGAACAAGAAAGAGAGACGGCAATGCCCAAATCGCATGAACCTGCGTTTCTGGTGCGCGCCGACGCACGGTTGCCGGTTGACTTGAAGCTGAACCCAAGGAAATTCCGCGAAGGCTGGGACTCTGTGCCATCCAGCGATGCGCGAGTGCTTGGCAATCGGGTGAATCGCTGCCAATGGCAACTTGTAGTGGATACCGAGCCATTGCTGAAAGGCGGCCTGGGAAAGACGCCGCGAGCCGCGACGACAAGTGCGCTCAACCTGGCTCTGCGGCAGGTAAGTAAATCATTTAATGCTGCGAGAGTGGAGTATTTGGAAGTGAATAAATATCCGTGGTTCTACCTGGCCAAGGTCGCCGTATATCGTCACACCATCAAGCAAGACTCTCCTGTTCGTTAACATTCGCGCAGGTCGCCGAGCAGGGTGGCGGCCCAGCGGTAGACGTGTGATCCATCACCTTGCGGCGCATCCTTTTCATGCGCGACTCATTTCGAGGCCATGACGGATGGCCTCTGCTACGCCTTCGGGATCCGCCGAGGTCAAAAGCTTTCCCTGCATGTCGTAGACGCCAAGACCGAGCCCTGCTTCGCGGTTATGCAACCGCGCGGTCTCCGCAGCGAGTCTCGCGGTTGGGCTCCCGCTAAACGCCAGTTCTAGCTCCGGCACAAGACTAGAGGTCTTCTGTGCGGTCCGGCGCTCCAGGTCCCGGCGCAACGCATGCCTGGCCGCCAGCACCGTTGCGCAGACCGTCCGCTACCCTCCCCGGTGCGATAATCGATATAAGACTCGGTGCGATTTGTCTATCAGGTACTCGGTTGAGTGGGCACTTCCCGGAGCGAGGCTGCCTCGATTGCCATCGAATGAATTACAAGTGGCGGCGGCATTTCTGCTGTTGATCCTTAAGAAACAGCTTGGCAAAAAGCGATTGCTTTTGTGAAAAAACTCGCATTCGATACCGAAGCATTTCTGGCGAAGGCCGGACTGGGGCGAAGAATCGTTCAATTGGCGCCTCGACAGACCTTCTTTTCGCAGGGAGATCCGGC
>Ga0207098_10389_pt1 | contig 13766 bp, 6 predicted proteins | sample Alteio_BWMinHeat_84_FD_153548 | JGI IMG/M metagenome (GOLD analysis project Ga0207098, IMG submission 153548) | Enriched cells from forest soil in Barre Woods Harvard Forest LTER site, Petersham, Massachusetts, United States -... | ecosystem: Environmental > Terrestrial > Soil > Temperate forest >...
AGCCGGTAACCGCAAGGAGCCGTCTAGGGTAAAACCGGTAACTGGGGCTAAGTCGTAACAAGGTAGCCGTACCGGAAGGTGCGGCTGGAATACCTCCTTTCTGGAGCAGGTATCTACCTCTCTCTCTAAAATGAGCGCCTAATGGCCGCTACGCACATGTCTATTTCTTTTTATAAAAACATTTTTAGTACATAGTATTTAGTACATAGTATTTAGATAAGGCAGCCTTAGGGTATGCCATTTGTTGTCTGACTACTCACCACTAATTACTCACTAAATAAGAAACACCCAAAAGACAAGCCAATTGGTGGCTGTAACTATATAAGGTACAGGATATTAATGGCAGTAAGTTATCAGTAAGGAAGATGAGCAATGAAGAGTTAGCAGTTAGCCAAAAGCGCGCTAACGAACAACTCACCACTCACTACTCACCACTCACTGTTAAATAGTCCGGTAGCTCAGTTTGGTTAGAGCACTACACTGATAATGTAGGGGTCAGCAGTTCAAATCTGCTCCGGACTACAGGGTAAGTTGAAAGTACAAAGTAATTAGTACAAGGTATTTAGATAAATGAAAAAAAGTCTAATTACTAAATACTCACTACTAACTACTCAAACGAGTCTTTAGGGGGATTAGCTCAGCTGGCTAGAGCACCTGCCTTGCACGCAGGGGGTCAACGGTTCGAATCCGTTATTCTCCACCAACCCACCGAGACCTAACAAGGTCTGGATATTGAAAAAGGCGATCAGCAATTGAGGACCGGGGTAAACGTTCTTTGACATATTGGAAGAAGTAATAAAAGAGAAAACAACAGTAGAGACGTTGTTTAGGCTTTAGAAGTTACGAAGGAAGAAGGGATAAAGGTAAGCAATACCAATAAACCAACCAACTAAGCGACTAATAAACGAAACAACTATCAAAAAGCATACATACCGAGCAAAAGGCGGTATAGTAGAAGAAAGTAAGAAAGGGTACACGGGGGATGCCTTGGCTCTCAGAGGCGATGAAGGACGTGATAAGCTGCGATAAGCCGCGGGGATCAGCAAATATGAATTGATCCGCGGATTTCCGAATGGGGAAACCTGGCCGTTTGAAGAACGGTCGCATAAATGCGCAAACCTGCTGAACTGAAACATCTAAGTAAGCAGAGGAAGAGAAAACAATAGTGATTTCCTGAGTAGTGGCGAGCGAAAGGGAAGAAGCCCAAACCTATTATGTTACGGCATAATGGGGGTTGTAGGACTACAATGTGGTACATTAACACGAAACTGAACGGGGTGGGAAACCCGGCCATAGAGCATGAGAGCTGCGTAAGTGTAAGTAATAATGACCTAGTAAGTTCCTGAGTACCGCGAGGTCGGAGACGCCTTGTGGGAATTTGCCGGCACCATCCGGTAAGGCTAAATACTCCTGAGAGACCGATAGTGAACCAGTACCGTGAGGGAAAGGTGAAAAGAACCCCGAACAGGGGAGTGAAATAGAACCTGAAACCGTGTACTTACAAGCGGTCGGAGCAGACTTGTTCTGTGACGGCGTGCCTTTTGCATAATGAGCCTACGAGTTACTCCTCTCTGGCAAGGTTAAGTGATTAAGTCACGCAGCCGAAGCGAAAGCGAGTCTGAATAGGGCGTGCAGTCAGAGGGGGTAGACGCGAAACCTTGTGATCTACCCATGGACAGGTTGAAGGTGCCGTAACAGGTACTGGAGGACCGAACCGATAAACGTTGAAAAGTTTCCGGATGATCTGTGGGTAGGGGTGAAAGGCTAATCAAACTGGGAAATAGCTCGTACTCCCCGAAATGTTTTTAGGAACAGCCTGGCGGTTGAGTTATATAGAGGTAGAGCTACTAATTGGGTGCGGGGGAGTCAAATCCTACCAAATCCAGATAAACTCCGAATGCTATATAATATACGCTGGAGTGAGGCTCTGGGTGCTAAGGTCCAGGGCCGAGAGGGAAAGAACCCAGACCATCAGCTAAGGTCCCTAAATTACCACTAAGTTGAACTAACGAGGTCCGATTGCACAGACAGCTAGGATGTTGGCTTGGAAGCAGCCATTCATTTAAAGAGTGCGTAACAGCTCACTAGTCGAGCGATCGGGCATGGATAATAAACGGGCATCAAGTGGTATACCGAAGCTATGGATTTGCAGCAATGCATCTGGTAGGGGAGCATTCTACGTGCGGTGAAGCAGGAGCGGCAAGCGACTGTGGAGGGCGTAGAAAAGCAAATGTAGGCATAAGTAACGATAAGGCGGGAGAGAAACCCGCCCACCGAAAGACTAAGGTTTCCTGATCAACGCTAATCGGATCAGGGTTAGTCGGGGCCTAAGGTGAAGCCGAAGGGCGTAGCCGATGGATAACTGGTTAATATTCCAGTACTTTTTATAACTGCGATGCGGTGACGGAGTAGTGACACTGACGCGAACTGACGGAATAGTTCGTTAAAGACTGTAGGTATAGGGTTTGTAGGTAAGTCCGCAGACTTTGCTGAAAGTTGATAGTACTTGAAACCTTCGGGGGACGAGATAGTTCAGGTAATCAGACTTCCAAGAAAACCCGCTAAGCTTCAGGTTATAAAAACCCGTACCGTAAACCGACACAGGTAGTCGAGGAGAGAATCCTAAGGTGCTCGAGTGAATCATGGCTAAGGAACTCGGCAAAATGGCCCTGTAACTTCGGGAGAAGGGGCGCTGTCAGCAATGGCAGCCGCAGTGAAAAGGCCCAGGCGACTGTTTAACAAAAACACATGGCTTTGCAAAATCGAGAGATGAAGTATAAGGCCTGACACCTGCCCGGTGCTGGAAGGTTAAGAGGGGATGTTAGGAGCAATTCGAAGCATTGAATCGAAGCCCCAGTAAACGGCGGCCGTAACTATAACGGTCCTAAGGTAGCGAAATTCCTTGTCGGGTAAGTTCCGACCTGCACGAATGGTGTAACGATCTGGGCGCTGTCTCAGCCATGAGCTCGGTGAAATTGTGGTATCGGTGAAGACGCCGGTTACCCGCAACGGGACGGAAAGACCCCATGCACCTTCACTACAACTTAACATTGATATCGGATACAGGATGTGTAGGATAGGTGGGAGACTGTGATCCGGCTTCGCTAGGAGTCGGTTAGTCAACGTTGAAATACCACCCTTTCTGTATTTGGTGTCTAACTCTATAACTGGAGGACATTGTTTGGCGGGTAGTTTGACTGGGGTGGTCGCCTCCAAAAAGGTAACGGAGGCTTTCAAAGGTAAGCTCAGTACGCTTGGTAACCGTACGTGGAGTGCAATAGCATAAGCTTGCTTGACTGTGAGGCAGACAAGCCGAGCAGGGTCGAAAGACGGATATAGTGATCCGGTGGTTCTGCATGGAAGGGCCATCGCTCAAAGGATAAAAGGTACGCTGGGGATAACAGGCTGATCTCCCCCAAGAGCTCATATCGACGGGGAGGTTTGGCACCTCGATGTCGGCTCGTCACATCCTGGGGCTGGAGAAGGTCCCAAGGGTTGAGCTGTTCGCTCATTAAAGTGGCACGCGAGCTGGGTTCAGAACGTCGCGAGACAGTTCGGTCCCTATCTGTTGTGGGCGCAGGAAGTTTGAGTGGGGCTGACCTTAGTACGAGAGGACCGGGTTGGACTAACCTCTGGTGAATCTGTTATGGCGCCAGCTGTATTGCAGAGTAGCTACGTTGGGAATAGATAAGCGCTGAAAGCATCTAAGTGCGAAACTAGCCACGAGATGAGACTTCCATAGAGGGTCGTAGCAGACTACTACGTTGATAGGTTACAGGTGTAAAGGTGGTGACATCATAGCCGAGTAATACTAATAACCCGAAGCTTTCTCATAGCAGGTAATTAAAGTTGTGAGTTGCAAGTTACGTGTTGCGGGTTTACCCGGAACGCACAACCCAAAACTCACAACTCAACACAAAGCTGTTGTTTTCTCTTAAACTTACTTCTTTCAATAATATGTCATTGTTTATATATCATTAATCATTGGGTCATTGCCAGTCAACCCCGGATGAAAGATGAATAAACAATATAAAATATAATAAAAGTATATAGCATCAGGCTATGATCGTTAGACCAGCAATGACTAATGATCAATGAGCAGATGACTGAAGAAATTCAGGTGCCTATATCGGCGGTGTCCACCTCTTCCCATTCCGAACAGAGAAGTTAAGCCCGCCAGAGCTGATGGTACTGCGGTAAAACGTGGGAGAGTAAGTCGGTGCCCAATCTTAATGAAACCCTGTCAACCAACGTTGATGGGGTTTTCTTGTTTAAATGGGTGCTATATATCGCCCGTAAAGACAAAAAAGAACAGCTATACTCTACCTAAATATACCTCGGTTTCGTAATAGATGGTTACACGCCCATTAACCTGGTACTGATCAAAAATCTGCTTTAATAAACCGGCAAACTCTAATCCGGTGGCAGTATCCTGCGGCGGAACGTATGATGATGAAAATGCCCTGCCTGCCAAACCATCATAATCAAAAACCTGTGTATTGTTAAATTTAGTGAGGGTGTATTGACCACCTTTATAAAAATAGCTAAAATCCACTCCTTTTAAGTGCTGGTGATTAACTTCACTATAGTCAGTTGCTTTTTCTTCCAGCAATTTTTCGTAGGCTTTCGCAAATTCATCAACCTGGGTTAAACGATTATTCCATATCAGGGCAACGTAATTATTCTCGCTCTTCAATATCCTTTTAAACTCTGTTCGGGTTTCATCAGGTTTAAACCAGTGGAATGCCTGCGCGCAAACAACCATATCCACACTATTATCCGATAAGGTAGTTGCCTCAGCAGTTCCATCTACCGAAAGGAAGTTTTTGTTATCTTTAAATCGCTGCTCTGCCGATTGCCGCATGGCTTCATTTGGCTCCACGCCATAAACCACATGACTGTTTTGAAGCAGCAGGGCTGAGAATATCCCGGTTCCGGAACCAATATCCGCTATTTTTGAGCCTGGGTTTAGCGCGCACTTTTCTTCTAAGAAGCTGATCACTTCATCAGGGTAACCGGGCCGGTATTTGATATAATTAGCTACCCGGTTTGAAAATCGTGCCGTTGGATCTGTCTTCACAAGTTAAATCATACAAAATCCATACCGTGGACTTAATAGCTGACCGTTATAAAATACTCGGCCTCAAAAACGTGACCTTTGTCTACATGCTGAATCGCCTCTTTTTGTTTAATGTCGACAACCTTGCCTTCAGTATCAGCACAGCCTAACCAGGGTTCGATACATACGAACGGTGCGCCTGTTTTTGCCCATATACCCAAATAATTAAAATGAGGGTATTCTACCGATAAAAACTTATCGTGTTTGGTGCTTTTAATGTGTACCTCGCGCGATTTGATATTTTTAAATACCAATGCATCGTCGGCAAATAACTCTTTGTATAAGCCTAATTTCTTTCCATCCGTTTTAACCGGCTGCGTTTCGCCATTAAAAAAGCCTGTACCTACCAGCTTATGTTTCTCCAATTTTTCAGCCTGCTCAAATTCAAGGTAATAATCTTCATAAGCTTCACCGGCGAAAAAAGGCACGTTAAAAGCTGGGTGACCTCCCACAGAAAAATAAATGGTCTTGGTATCGTAATTGATAACTTTGTAGCAGATACGTAAGGCATTATCAATCAAATCGTAAAGTATTTGAAACTCGAATTTGTAAGGATAAACAGCCAACGTTTTTTCGCTGAAAGGTAAGGAGAACTTAGCATGATTATCACTCGATTCGACGAGTTGAAATTGCGATTCCCTTGCAAAACCATGCCTTGTTAAATGATAAGCGTTCCCATCAACATGTATCTGATCATCCAGAACGGCGCCCACTATGGGGAAAAGATTAGGCGCATGCCATGGCCATATTTGCGGATCGCCCTGCCACAAGTGCTCCGTCGAATCGGATTTGTTGTAGATAGAAGTTAGTTCGGCACCCTGCTGCCTGATGGATACTTTAAGATATTGATTTTGGATGGTTATCATAATTCGGCTGGTTTACAACTGTAAATATACAAACTGCTAAAAGCAAAAAAAGGTTTCTTTTTGCAGAAACCTTTTTTAGTGTACAGCTAAGCAATATCAGTCATCGTCATCTTTCCGTTTTTTAACCGGCAACACAAAGGCGCTGCGTTTTGGGGCTGGCATTACGGCGTCTTCGCCCTTTACATATTTCCAGATCACATCATTGAGTTCCAGGTCGGGAACTTTATCCTCTTTTGCGAAGTTGAACGATTGCGAACGCCTGCTGCTCTCGTTATCAGCTATATTCCGTTTTTTCAAATCAACTTCTGCACGTTTTGCCACATAAGGCGATAAATCGGCAGTGTTGTTAAAGCAATCGTACAATGGCAAAGCAGCAGCATCGTATTGGCTCATCGGCGGCAAGCCTAATATCAGCTCGATGGTACGTAAAACGCCCGAAGTGGAGTACATGTTATGAGTTACCGTGTTGCGTTTTACATACGCCCCGGCAACGTATACCGGCGAACGGTGCGCATCTATATGGTCAGGGCCGTTCTGGGCATCGTCTTCCAATACAAAAACAACCGATTCTTTCCATATCGGGCTGTGCGATAGATGTTCTATCATCAGGCCAACGCCCTGGTCGTTATCGGCGACAGCCGCAATTGGCGATATTTTGCCCTTTTTCTGTCCGCTGGTATGATCGTTTGATATCCGGATGGTATTGAAATGCGGAACGGCATTAATATTAAGTAATGAATCAAAGTCGTGCGCCCAAACGGTTTCACGGGTAATGTCGGTGATGTCGAGGTCGAAGCCTGGCGCCTGCTGGCAAACATGCCCTTGTAGCGATTTAAGGGTGCCTTTGCCATCTTCTGTAAACTCGCCATAAGTACGGTAGCTTACACCGGCACGCTTGCAGTAATCCCATATATAGCCATCGCGTGGATACGCGGCTTTACGTGTACCTTCAAAATCGTAAGTACCACCACGGCCTCCGTAGCTGGTGGGCCATGTTTTTTCGGTAAAATCAGTCGCGTAGGCTGCCATGCTCCAGTTATGGCCATCGGCGCTAACTTCGGCATCCACATAAAAATTATCCATTAAAACAAACTCGTTTGCAAGAGCGTGCAAATTTGGTGTTACTTTTTTACCGAATATACACAACGAACTATCGCCGTTGCCATTTGGCATATCGCCTAAAACCTGGTCGTAAGTACGGTTTTCTTTAATGATGTAAAACACATACTTAATGGGCGATTTTTCGCCAAGTTTGCGCGGTATCGGGTTACCCGCCAGGCCATCAGCTGTAATTGTTTTTTGTGTGTTAAAAGGCGTATTGGCATAAACCTGGCTGGTATACGTTTTTAATTGAACCGCCGATGGCGCATCGATAAACGAAAGCTGCCCCTTAAATAAGCCGGCTATATATTGTTCTCTGGTATTGGTGGCGCCTTTTTGATAACCACTGTTATCAGTCTTTTTTACCGGTTGCGGGCCTTTTGGATTAGCCATCGAAGTAAAGCCTTTGCCGTTAGCCACCAGTATTTTATTGCCCAGCGTTTTAACATTTGTAGGATACCAGCCTACCGGGATAAAGCCTTCACTATGGCTGTTGCCCGGATTAGTTACATCAAAAACGGCCAGGCAATTGTTATCTGCATTGGCAATGTAAAGCGTTTTTTCATCGGGCGATAAGGCCAACCCGTTAGTTGTCGACCCGGTTAAATTGGTTGGGTACAGCGTGGTCGAAAAGCTTTCAATCACCTTTTTAGTGCCGGTATTAATTACCGATACCGAATTATCATTGGCATTGGCCACAAATAAATAAGTACCTTTTTTGTTTAACAGCAATTCATTTGGATGATCCTGTGTGGTGATGCTTGCTGTTATTTTTTGCGTTGCAGTATCAAAAAAGTCAACGGCCTGTCCACCCCATAAGGATATATACAAGGTTTTTTCGTCGGGTGAAAGTATACAGCTGTAAGCTTCGGCAGCTAATTTAACTTTATTAAGTATGTGTTTGCTTTGTGGATCGATCACATAAAGCATGCTGTCTTCTTTGGTAACCGTATACAGCGTAGTATTACTGCGGTTAACGGCTATGCCTGTTGGGCAGATCTTTCCTTTCGGCCATACCTCGCCTAATTTTATGGTATCGGCTTTGCCAAATTTGCCGTTATTTATCCGGAAGGCATAAATCCAGTTATCGTTTCCGCCGGCAGCATACAACGTTTGTTCGTCGTGACTAAAAGCTAAACCGTACCATGATTTACCTACTATCTTCTCATCAAGCTGTTTCTCCGTTTTCGGGTCGATCAGTTGCAAGCTTTGTACACTTTGGCCGTTATTGGTTACCGCAAGCAGCTTGCCCGAAGCAGATAACTGCATATTGAGGGGCAGATCGCCTAACTTTAAAGAGTTATACCCCGCCGGACTTAGTTTCCAACCGTTTGGTAACAATACCTGGCTTGTGCCTGATATTTGACCAGGTATCTGGGCAATTAAATTTGTGAATAATAAGCTTGCGCAAATAAAAGCAGTCGCTGATATCAGATTTTTTTTCATAAAGTAGTTAAGTTATTCAAAGCTACGTAAACCACGGTAATGATAGAGGCACTTAACAGAAACTTAATGTTAGTATCTTAATAAACCAGTAAACATATTTCAATTTTTAGCGTTTAACCAACTGACAATCAATTGTAAACTAACCCTAATATTATGAAAATTGCTGTATTAATTACCCGGTCGCTATTAGGTCTTGTCTTTTTGGTGTTCGGTTTAAATTTTTTCTTTCACTTTATTCCCATGCAACAAGGCGCTATGCCAGCCAGGGCGGCTACTTTTACGGGCGGACTAATGTCTACCGGCTATTTTTTCCAATACATGAAAGTGATCGAGATAGCAAGCGGTTTCTTTTTGCTCATCAACAAATACACCGCATTCTTTTTACTCATACTTTATCCAATCACCGTCAATATCTTTTTATTCCACACCATCTTAGAGCCATCAGGCATTGTTATGGGTGTGGCTCTGATCTTAATTCATTCGTTTTTAGGATTTGCCTACCGTAAGTATTACGTACAGATATTTACCATGAGCCCGACGGTGGAGTAATTATAATTTAGAAATTTATTGGGCGTTTCCCCGATTCCGATAGCTATCGGAATCGGGGCCGCGCTTTACGCTCATACTACACGCGCCTTAGCCACATGGCCGGTATCCGCTGCAATCGCTAACGCAGAATCATTGATAACTACATCTTCCATCTTACCTTTCCCATCTTCCATCATTTACATCACCTCAATCTGGCTCAAAACCACACTTGGGTCTAATAAATATATCCTCACTGTACTTTCGCCGGTTTTGCTAACCTGGTGCGTGGTTTGCCCGATGGAGTAACCGCGCAATACATTAGCCGACCATACCTTGGTATCTGCCGGCGAATCGATATTAATCACCTGCGGGTTATCACCGTTTACGGATATGGCGTAATGCAGGCCCATACCATTATACAATTTAAAGGTGGGCAAGCATTTTACCGTGATATTATTGCTGCCAGCGGTTAAATTGGTTTTGTACTCCACAAAAGGCGCGTCCTTAATATCATCAGCATAGCTTTTTTGTACCAAAGGCATAACGGTAACGGCATTAGCATTCATGCCCAGGCCATTGATGGTTTCGATATGCGTACCATCTGCATCTTTTTTATTGGTGTATTGGTAAGCGGCAATGATTGTTTTAGGTTCAGCTTTCTGTCCTTCAGGCGGCTTATTGTCACTTATCATTTGTTCTGTTGCAACCGTCGGCACATTAAACACTTTCTGATCGCGAGGATGATCACTCATAATGCCGTTCCATTTACCATCGGCTATTTTTTCGTTATATCTTTTTGTCAATGTCTGGATATCGCCATAAGCATCTTTTGCTTTCTGTGCATAGTTTAACGATTCCGTTTTGGTTGCCGCACGCGCAAGCGCAATGCTTTTCTGCGCATAAAATATCTTCTCGTTCATCAGGCAGGCACCTTTTACAGGATAAAGTATCAGTTCAAAATAAGCATCTTGCAGGTTAGCCGGTATTTTTTTGCCCAGTTCTTCGGCTTCTTTACTCAGGTTCTGATAATCCTTTAAGCGTTTGTCAACTTCAGCTCCGGTAAAATCAACCACATCTACATGCTCGGGTTTTGCTGCTGCCGCCAAACGATAATACTCTGCTTTAATTTTGGCGATGGGTTCGGCAAACTCCGCTCCAAAAGTTTCTGCGGCCCAGGCTTCAGGATATTCATGCGCCTTTTCAGGAGACCATTTTTTAATATCCCAGCCCAGGTCCATCGCAAATTGTATTTCCATTTCGGCAGGTTTCAGGTCGCCCACATTAAATATCCATACTTTATCTGCACCAAACTGGTAAGCTTTGCTCATTTCATACGAAGTCAGCGCAGGCGAAATAGACGATAACCACAAATAATCATGTGGTGCACCCCAATAAGAAAAGTGATAGTAAACACCACTGCCACCACTGCGTTTCTGTTCAGTAGGGTCAGATACCTGCCTCACATAGCCGTGGTTATCGTCGGCCCAAACAATGGTAACATCATCCGGCAGCTTCATGTTATCCTGGTAAAGGTCGAGCACCTCTTTGTACGGACAAAATATCTGCGGAATATCATTTGCCGGTTTGACAATATCTTTCGAAAGCATATCGCGCTGGTCGCTGATGATATTCTCTAACAGCTTAACTTTTTCGGTTTTATTTTTTGGACCGGGCATACTGCCATCGTGAATGCCGCGCATACCCACGGTATAAACCGCATCCATCTTAGCCGATTCTTTTGCCCTTGCATCCCAATACGAAAATATTTGTTGCTTGTTTACATCATAGCGCCATTCACCCGGTTTCTGCCCGAATTCGTTTTCGTAATTATCGCTCCATTCAAAAACGTTATCGCGCAAGATAGGCTCACAATGGCTGGCGCCTAAAACAATGGCGTATCGGTCGGCAACAACCGGATTTTCTTTATAAAACCAAAAAGCTTTGGTACACGGGTGCATGGCCGGCCAGATGTAATTGGCCTTGAGGCGAAGCAACAGCTCGAAGATATGCGCATAAGTATTGGGGCCGATATCTTTAACGTACGGATCCATGTTTTTTGCCGCCCAGGGCTGCATACCCCAATCTTCGTCGTTAATAAATATCCCCCTGAACTTCACCGACGGCGGCCCGATAATGCTAGTGCCGGGCGTAATATAAATTTCATCGTGATGCTTTGGTGCAACATCGGCCCACCAAACCAGCGGCGATACACCCATCATCCGCGAAAGCTCAAAAAAGCCATAAGCCGTACCGCGCCTGTCGCTGCCGGTAATAACCAGTGCCTGTTTAACTTTAGCTGTGGGATTATTAACTATCGAAATACTAAACGTTTCCCATTGACCTTTAACCTTGCTTACATCAACCAAATGATTGGCTATTAGCTGATCGATCAATTTTGAATGACCGATAGTACCGCCGATAACGGCATATTGCGAAGGCATTGCATCTTTAAAGATAATACCGCCTGCCCCGGTCACGCTTTGAATATCCTTACTAAAGCAACGGGCGGCAATAGTCACCACTTCTGCATCATCATTATCAATATAGATATCAGCAACCCGTCTCCCTTTCACCAACGGAAATGCGTTTGCCGAGCTGTTATTGGTAATTGTTATGGGCTTGCTGTTTTGCGCTATGCCCGAAAAGGAGATTAAGAATAAAACGGATAGCGTAGCGTATGTTTTAAGGAATAAGTACATAGGTATTTGTGGGTGTTAAAAAAGCATACTTCAGGGCCGATTACCTGTTACGCGCGGCACAGATCCCGGTAGGTAATCATAAAATAGAATTCGACTTCCACCCTGCATCATACTATACCGGCGAAAAAATATCGCTTGCAGGCTCGGTACTTTTAGTATTGGCACTTGGCGGCGCGTTTTTTGTGGAAGGCAAAAAGAAAGAAAAGCCTAAAAAGAAAACGGCGTAATTATAATTACCTGTCATCTCTCATTTTATTCGAGATGACAGGTTGTATATTTCTCATAACCACTTTGCAAACCAATCCAAAGTCATTTGCAGATGTTTGGGTGTTGAGCCGTGGGGTTTGTTCAATTCGATATCCATTTTTAACTGGTTGCCGGCGTTTGAGCCATAAGCAACTTGCGCCGATGCAAAAGCGATCTTCGCTCCAGGCAAAGGGCAGTTGTTATCCTTTTCGGTACTCAATACCAACATCGGCCGTGGCGCCATTAGCCGGAGCATTGATGGGCAGTCGAACTCGCCGGTGATACCGGGAATCAGTTTATCCCATACGGCTTTTACGTTGCGCTTGTTTAAAACCGAATCGCCCATGTCTTTAGCGGCTTGCAGGTGCGCGCCTTTTATGGTATTTACGCGGCCTTGCCAGCGGTCGTTTTCGAGGGACCATTTAAAGCTTTGCGCCGCAACATCAAGTACCACTACTTTGATGCGTTTATCAACCGAAGCAGCCATCCAGGTTTCTATCCCACCCATGGATATGCCGCCCATGCCAATTCGGTTAGCCTGCACATCGGGCCGGGTTATTAGGTAATCGGTTAAGCGCCATAAATCGTAAACGGTATCAAAAAAGAAAGGATGTGTTTGATGAGTTTTATCTGTATTTTCCCAGGCACGGGTAGCAGCTTCAACATATTCCTTGGAGCCGTGTGCACCGCCAGGAATACGCGCACCGTGAAAACGGGCATCGATAGCCACGCCCATCATACCACGTTTGGTAAGCTGGTAAAGTATGTTTTTGATATCGTTGGCGTCTTTTTTGCCACCGGTACCATGCAGAAAGATAACCACCGGGAATAATGCCTGTGTTGAAACCGGTTTATAGATGAGGATGGGGACTTTTTCGTCCTTTTCGCTATAGATAAAGCCACGCTCGATAATTACCGAGTCAGTTTTGGTAGTTTCGAAAGACGGGTTAAAATCAACTTTTGGTCGATCGAGTAGTTTTTTAAAATCGGCAGCTACCTGTGCGGGAGGCGGGTAGTTTTCGGTTTGGGCAAATGAGGCTGAGCCTGATAATAAAACGAAGGCTACTATAAGTACTTTGAAATGATGCAGCATAATTGGTTGTAAATTAGTATGAATCTACAACAAAAAATCCCTTCAAACGAGTTGTAAAAGAGAAGTGACAAAGAGTTATAAGTCTCCCCATTTAGAGGGAGACTTATAAGGAGGCTTACCTCCAGCTCTTAAACTTATTGATCAGGCCGTTGGTTGACGAATCGTGGCTGGTTACTTCGTCATCGTTACGCAGCTCGGGTAATATTTTGCCTGCTAATTGCTTGCCAAGCTCAACGCCCCACTGGTCGAAACTGTAAATGTTCCACATGACGCCCTGTACAAATATTTTATGCTCGTACATTGCGATAAGCGAACCTAAACTGCGCGGTGTGATTTTTTTAACCAGAATGGAGTTGGTTGGGCGGTTACCTTCAAACACTTTAAATGGAGCTATTTCTTCAATCTCTTTTTCGGTTTTGCCGGATGCTTTTAACTCGGCAATTACCTCCTCTTCGGTTTTGCCGTTCATCAAAGCCTCGGTTTGGGCGAAGAAGTTCGACAGCAGCAAAGTGTGATGTTCACCAAGCGGGTTATGGCTTTGCGCAGGCGCTATAAAATCGCAAGGGATGAGTTTAGTTCCCTGGTGTATCAGCTGGTAAAAAGCGTGCTGACCGTTTGTGCCGGGTTCGCCCCAGATGATGGGCCCGGTCGACCATTCAACCTCTTGA
>Ga0207098_10390_pt1 | contig 13711 bp, 11 predicted proteins | sample Alteio_BWMinHeat_84_FD_153548 | JGI IMG/M metagenome (GOLD analysis project Ga0207098, IMG submission 153548) | Enriched cells from forest soil in Barre Woods Harvard Forest LTER site, Petersham, Massachusetts, United States -... | ecosystem: Environmental > Terrestrial > Soil > Temperate forest >...
TCAACAGGATATTCAGGTTGGCAAATACTGGTTTTTTCACTGATTTTGCTCCTCCTTATTTTCTTTCGAATGGTGGGTATGACGGGGGGCGGGCGGGGTCGAGTTTTCCGAACGCGAACAGATTGGAAGCGTAACAATTGGGACGACTGGTTTGGCGGCGGAGGTAGTTCTGGCGGAGGTTTTGGTGATTCTGGGGGTGGAGGTGGCGGCGGTTACTCCGGTGGGGGCGCCAGCGGTAGGTGGTAGTCCTAGTTTCAGATTTTGTTTTATTGCATTGACCTAAGGTAGTGGGATTTTTCTGTAAACAAGGATAAGATAGAGAAATGACTAAATCGGTGATTTCATCTACTTTATTGATTACGTCCGTACTTGTATCTGCTCACCTGCTAGTTTATTCCCCGTCTTATGCCGGGAGTAGTGGACGTAGTAAAATAGTTAAAGGGGATGGTTGCCAAGATGACGCTGGAGTTCTAGACTCCAAGTTGCCTAAGAATCTACAAAATTTAAAAGATTACTTCGATACACAAAGTCACAATTCCGATGAAGATCGACCGAAAAGACTAAAATTTGTACTACGAGATTATATTAATGGGGGTGGGACTCCGGACCTAACTGCAGTTAGAAAAAACATCCGAAAGCTTTGTAAAAATGGCAGAGAAATTAAGGAGGTGGATCTTACTGGTCTGACTCAGCCCACGAAATATGCATTTTTATACTCGGATCTCTCCAAATTTCTTGAAATGTTTCCGCATCTAGAGGTTTTGAAACTCGACGGACTAAAACTTTCAGATCGCAATATTCGTGCAGTTACTTCGATGAAGGGTCTTAAAGAGCTTTCTCTGAAAGGGTGCCAGATTACAGATAAGCAAATGGAGGCTCTTTTTCAGAGACAAAAATTAACATTTCTGCAGGTTTTGAATTTGGAGAATTTAACGGTATCCGAAAGAGTACTCGATCAACTATTTAAAAGACATGCTTTGAGAGATCTTAAAGTTGACGAGAGCTTGAGAGAAAAATACCGTACTTATCAGTTTGTCATTGATGCAGCGAATTCAGGTACAAATTTTAGCGAAGCAGCTAAAAATTGGATTGGAACAAAGACTGTACCTGAGAGACGGCAATCACGAGACGCGTCTAATCAAGACGTGCTCCATCTGGTTTCTCAGCCTGATGAAAACCAGGTCAGGAAAGGATTGGAATCCCTTCGTGAAATTTGTGAAGACCAAGAAAATAGCTTATGTAAGAAGGGACTATTTCTCCTGCTAAATAATAATAATTCATTCGCAACTAAGGGAGATCTCTACGCAGGGAATGAGATTCGAGTCAGTGCATCTCAGATTTTGGCCAAATTGGCCAAACAAGATAGACTCGGTTTTGAAGAATTTTCAAAAGAAGTAGAGTTGAAAAATTTGATAAGGGTCGATCTAGAGGCGGCGAGCGAGATTTTTCGCGGGTTCTTTACACAGAAAAATCAAGCTAACGCAGCAATTAAAGGGGCTTTTAATATGCTAGAGCTATTATGGAGTCAGAGAAAGAGAGTCGAAAATCCTAGTGCTCTAGATATATCAGATGAAGAAGATTCCGGTAGGCGTGGGCGTAAGGAAAATCCATATTCTGGAACAGTAGCAAATTTCGGCCAAATATTTGAGGCTATTGAAAAAAGTGAATATAGTACGGAAGAACAAAAGAAAGCGGCCCAATGTGTGCTAAAAAATAGAATGAAAGGCAATCTACTTTCAATCGTGGCCTGTAGGCCCCAATAGCAGCGTATAAGGCGAGAATAAACAGAGCCAAAAAGCCTCGCAAAATAGCGGGGAAGAATCCAAATGTGAAATTCTAACCCAGAATGCTCCCATGAAAACTTCGAAAAAATGTAAGATCAGAGTTTTTGATCATCTACCTGAGCTGTAGTTTCTAGGCCGACTAGATTCCGGAATAGAACTCAGCTACGAGTCGTCCTTCATATGGAAATGGAACTGCGTCCCCATCCGGCATAGACCTAAGCTGACCTTTTTGATGTTCCGGGGTAGAGGTGTAAACCAACCAGTCCGGTATCAGTAGTCTGGGTTGTCGAATAGCATATTGATAATTCACATTTTGATAGGTGTCGGGCGTGAGAGAGATTTCAGCACCTACGGGTACAAGCGCTGAACCTATGTTTATTCTCTTTCCGTTGACGAGAACTTTATTGTGACGAACCAGCTGTCTTGCTGCAAGTACACTAGTTGCAAATCCCAATCTAAAAATAACATTATCGAGCCGAGTTTCCAAAAGACCGATCAGTGTTGAAATCCAATCGGTGGATTGGCCAGCTTTGGCTTTTTTCACAAATCGGCGAAGCTGTTCTTCTCTTAATCCATAGTGCAGCAGAATTTTCTGTTTCTCACGCATACGAAGACCGTATTCTGAAAACTTACGCCGCGCTTGGCCGTGCTGTCCAGGAGGGTAGGGCCTTCGCTCCATCGCACCGGGCTTTCCTAAACCGGGTAATTCGATTAAAAGTGATCGTTGAATTTTCCACCTTTTTCTATGGCTACCGAGTTTTGGCATTGTTCACGCGCCTCCTGAGATGTAAAAATAAAACCTGCAATGATGACCCTGGGTTTCAGTTTCGATTGATAGTGAGACCCAGTCTCATTATTGCGGTTGCTTGTAAAGGCAAAAATGTTAGGGTTGTAATAATTATGTCCCAGGCTAGGTTTTCTATTACAGCTACGGCTCTTGACCAGCGACTGCCGTGTGGGCGTCCTCTGCAAAAAATTTCGGAATACTCTTCGTGTGCGCCCGATAGGAGGGCTGCCGATGACTTATTGCATCGACTAACGGGGAAATTGAACGACTTCGTTCGGGAAAAGAAACTTAAAAAGAGCGAATCACGCGAAAAAATTCTTGCCGTCATTGTTCGGGAAGCCCGCCACTTCACCGCGCTGGATCTGCTTGAACGTCTTGGGAAGAGCTACCCGGACGTAGGAAAAGCCACGGTATATAGAAATCTGCCGGTTTTTGTCGCAAGCCGAATCATTAAAGAAGGTCCGCCGGACGTGGATGGCCACGTGTTGTACGAACTCGCCGACGGCCATCATCATGATCACATAGTTTGTTTAGATTGTAGGCGAATTTTTGAATTTCATGACGAAGCGATTGAAAAGCGGCAAGAGTTAGTTTCTGATCAACTGGGCTTTGTGCCGAGAGAGCACCGACATATTATTTATGCGAAGTGTAGCTACCGATCACGGTGAATAGTTAGGAAACGTCACTTCAGTAAGCCTAATTTTTTCGTTTCTCCATGTCTCTTCTGGAGACCCCAATTTCTGAGGTTGCGAGCAGGACTCTTTTCTGAATCCACGGTTGTCCAATAATAGTCGGGAGAACCTGAGATCGAAGGAATTTAACGATTCTATTTTCTTTCAAAAGAATGAGTCGGGAAGCAAGGTGGGTGGCGTGCAGAACATTCCTGGCAATCGGCATGCGTTCACTCTCGTAGTGTTCTAGAAGAATTTCTGAAAGGGATTCGTCGAGGTTTTCTTGTAGCACGAAGCTCAGTTTGTGACCCAGATTAAATGCTTCTTGAATACCGGTGTTCATTCCTTGCCCACCGACGGGGCTGTGAATATGAGCGGCATCGCCAGCTAAAAAAACTCGACCTTTACGAAAAGTACGGACAATACGATGATGAATATTAAAACGGGTGGTCCAGACCGGGTCCAAAACTTTAATCGGTGCAGGGGCGAGCGATGACGCTATCTCATGAAATTCGTCAAAAGGTATAGTCTCACTTGTCTCGCGCCCTTTTGGCCGCTGCTTATCGGGAAAGAGAATAAATCCATAGCGTTTCTCCCCTTTCAGCGGAAAACAGGCCATAGCTCCTTTCTTAGAAACGAAACCGTGAATAACGCCGTGCTGCCAGGGCCATTCCACCTTTACGTCGCCCAGAATAAATTCTCCGGGGTAAGTCCCGCCCTTGAATGGAATATGAGCACACTGCCGAACGGTGCTGTGCGCTCCATCGCAACCCACAACGAATTTTGCTTGAACTGCTTCCACTTTGCCTTTCTGATTGCGAATTTTGCAAAGAACAGAGTTGCTAGGGGCATCGTCTGAGGAAAGAGAAATAAGTTCCTGTTCTCGTTCTACTTGTATGTGAGAACGCTGTAATTCTTCTTCTAGAATCATTTCTGTCTTATATTGTTCTAGAACCAATATGAAATTATATTTACTTGGAATTCGAGTGAGATCTGCTGAAATGGGTTCTTTATCATAAATATGGAATAAAAACTGACTGGCTGGGATTCCTGTATTTACCATTTTCTGCGAAACTGGTTCGCCATAGACTTCCTCGATGGCTTCCAGGGTGCCAGCGTGTACGGCTAGAGCTTTTGACTTGTCAGAAGGGTTGGGGCTTTTGTCAATAATTCTCAGTCGGACAGGGTTTTTCGCAAGAGAATTCGCTTTGGCAAGGTAGCCAGCGAGGGCTAATCCTGTTGGGCCAGCTCCGACAATTAACACATCTATTTCGTTTTTTGCGGACTTATTCATAATCACAACTCTTATTCCTAACTGCGTGGGTAGTAAATCAGTAATAGCTTTCCGTATGCGAAAATTTTTTTTTGCATATACGGATCGACGGCAGTATAAGGACCGAAAAAATCGTCTTGATTTTAGGACGATGAAAGAAAGAAGTACAAACGAATGAAAAACAAAATAAATCTTGCATCATTATCGCTAGCAGCGCTTTTTGCGGCGAGTTCAGCTCTAGCTCAGGGACATGGTGGGCATGGCGGCGGTGGCGGTGGATTTCACGGGGGTGGAGGCGGCTTTCATGGTGGAGGCGGCCATGTCGGCGGTGGTCCAGGCCACGTAGGTGGACCAGGTGGAGGTGGTTTCAGACCTCCTGTAGTAAGCCCAGGTCGACCAGTCGTTAGACCGCCAATCGTGACGGGTCCGCGAGTTGTAACTGGCCCACGAGTTGTAACTGGTCCTCGTATAGTAACAGGTCCTACAGTAGTAGGCGGTCCACATATCTATATTGGAAATCCTGGTTTTGCATATCCAGGCAGTGGATGGGGTGGATATTCGGGATATTATGGCTACCAGCCGTGGACTTCGGGATTTGCTTTAAATATTCCGTGGCCATCTTGGTATTCACCAGGGTTTTCGCGCAATAATTATGCCTTCAATTATAATTCACTAAGCGAAGTGACCTGTGTTGCTCAAGATCCGAACTATGGCAATACTTACACTGTTTCGTCTCAATGGGTTCTTGGAACAGATCCATCACAAGTGGCTTATACTGAAAATGATGCGCTTAATCAGTGCTACAACTCCACTGGAAATCCGAGTTGTACTTTAATCGGTTGTTCTCCGACATATTATTAGTTTGATCTGATTGTTAATCTGATCTCAATGGGCCATGGATGGCCTATTTTTAGATATTTCTTATAGTACTAAAGTTATTCAATTTCACTTAATAATTGAAACCAAGTAGAATATTATTCAATGAATACGAGTAATCGTTCTCTTAATCATCTTTCAAAATTTATTTTGTTATTACTTCTATTCGAAAATGCCTCCTACGGTGGTGCCGTTAAAAAGTTCTTTGGATTCGGTAAAAAGAAGGAGTCAGCTCCGGTAACAGCAGATGACTTGAGCCAGCCTCGGGTTGCAAACCCAGCTCCGGCTCAGCCTTTCAAACAAACTCCGTCCGCTTCGCCAGCTCAGTCCAAACCAAATAGCCGCTCGTCCAGTCGATCTTCTTCCATATCTGAAAACGAAGCTCCGAATGGGAAGGATCTGGATAAGAATGATAAAGGCAAAAAGGACAAGGGAAGAAGTTCCAGATCTAGTAGGTCTAGTTCGACCTCGAGTGGTTTGATATCCAGCTCGCCCGAAACTAAAACAGAAACAATTCTGAAGGAAGACGAAATATCTTCAACGCGGCAATCACCTCAGAAGAGTAAACTCTCAGTTCCTTCAGTAGAAGATAAAAGACGTACGGTAATGAGTGAGGTCATGCAACTCTTGTCTCCCAAAGGTCTAGACATAGGCTATGAGAAAGACGAAGAAGGTAACTACAAAAGAGCTCAAGTCTTTGGGAAAGAAAATAAAAACTTGGTAGAACGAGAGAATAAAAAAGGGTTTGCGTTGAATTCTGGTTTCGATAAATGGGCGACTCTTTATAAAAAAAATGAAGCAAAGATCATTTCTAGTGAATCTGAAGCGAAGTTTGCAGAAAGAGTAAACAAAACCTTTCGTGATGGTACAAACAATTTGTCTCATTTGGAAATATATCCTCCTGATGAGGACCCTAAATCAAAGAGGAAGCGAAGCCGAAGTCCCCAAAGGAGACAAGAGGCCAATTTAAATGCAGATCATACTCAAGAAAGCCAGGAGCCAACACTAAGTTTTGTCGATAATGGAAAAGTTGCACTACTAAAAGTACCTAGTTTTACTAAAGAAAATTACTCTCCCTTCTGTATGGAGAGGCTTGTTCAGCATGCCATCAATTCCAAAGTAGAATCGATGGTAGTAGACTTCCAGGCAAATAACGGTGGACGCGTGGAAAACTTAAACCATTTCAAAATGATGTTTCATCCAGAAACCGTCGGTACTGTCTTTCTGCAAGCCGGAGACGTTGATTCGTCTCTGCATTCAGAGGACCCATCGCAGTTACGTCCGAAGCTCAAAGAGCTCTATCAGAAGAAAGAAAAAGAGCAGCTAGAAGCGATTAAGCAAAAACTAAAAAATAAAGGATATACACCTCCGTACTTTAGCAAGCCCTTAGCAGTATTGGTTGACAGAGAAACAGCTTCTTGTGCCGAAGACGCTGCAACTTGTCTAAAATCTGTTCGGGGAGCCCGTGCTTACGGTAGAGCATCAACGGGGTATGTCTTACAGTCAATGACGTTTGATTTATCTTACGGATACCAATTTCAAGCCCCTTTAGCAGAGATTGTTACCCACGAGGGCGAACGCTTACAAGGGAAAGGGGTTAGTGTCGAACCCGGCGAGCCTCCCCGAGTCATTTTGGATTGTTTGAAATTGAATAAGATTTCTGATGTCCTGAGTGAAAAGTCAGAGGTCTGTTCGGATGGAGAGCCCGTTGATTTAAACAACAAGCCGCATGTTAGGCGATATACTTGTGACGATATTCTTAAAGTGGATGCAAAAGTGACAGATAAGGATAGCCGGATACCTCTACACTATGCTGCGATGGATAAGGATCCTCGGATTCTAGGAAATGCTATTCAAAGTCATAAGACAAATGATTATATTGATTTTCAAGATAGTGTCGGTAAGACTCCACTTCATTATGCTGTTCAGAATAATTTAGTAGTTAATGCCGAATTGCTACTCATCAGTGGCGCCAAGATGAATATCAAGGATAAGAACGGCAGAACTGCCTACGACTATGTCTTAGACAGGAAACCACCTAATGACAATATGGTTAAATTATTTGTAAAATACCAAGATAACAGCAAATCCAAATCCGGGGTCAAGAAACCGACAAAGCGGCGCTAACCATTTCTCCAAAGCGCCAGGGCTCGAATAGATGAAACGGGATATTTTTCACCTATTGATTAAAACCAGGTAGAATATTACTCAATGAATACGAGTAATCGTTCTCTTGGTCATTTATCAAAACTTATTTTGCTACTCCTTTTATTTGAAAACACCTCCTACGGTGGTGCCGTTAAAAGGTTCTTTGGATTTGGCAAGAAGCAGGAGCCGGCTCCGGTATCTGCAAATGACTTGAGCCAGCCTCAAGACGTAAAACCAGCTCCGGCTCAGCCTTCTAAGCAAAGTTCGTCCGCTTTGCCGGCCCAGTCCAAGCCAAATAGCCGCTCGTCAAGTCGAACTTCTTCCGTAGGCGAAAACGAAACCCCGAATGAGAAGGATCGGAATAAGAAGGATAAAGGCAAAAAGGAAAAAGGTAAAAGTTCAAAATCAAGTAGATCTAGTTCTACAGAAGAAAAAACGGTACCACCTCGAGAATCTCCTAGAAGTGCGCTAGAACTACCCAAGGGACGCGCCAAAACAAACGATAAGAGAGACTCCAAGGCAAATAAGTTATCAGCTGAAGATAATAGAAAAAATAAATATCTAACGGTGATGTTTGAAGTCTCTCAATTACTTTCTCCGGATGGACTAGACTTTGGTTTTGTTCGAAACCAGGCTGGCGAATACCGTCAAATCCATGCTGCTGAGTTAGAAGGTAAGGAAAAGAAAAGTGTAGCTCAAGAGACCTATAGGGGCTTTGCACTCAATTCAAGATTCGAGAGATGGCAAGATATTTATGAGAAAAATGAAAATCAGATCCTCTCCAGTCGGGATGATGAGCATTTTGCAGAGAATGTGAATACACTGTTTCAAAAGAACTTTGAGGCCTCTCATCTTGTTTTATCATCACCGGAGAAACCTGCAAAACCCGAGTCGACGAAGGAGAAGCTGCGAAACCCAAGCCCACAGAGGAGACGCGAGTCTGTCCCAAACGTGCAACCTCAAAATAGTACTGGGCCAACGCTGAGTTTTGTCGATAACGGAAGAGTTGCAGTACTCAAGGTTCCTGATTTTGATGAGACTTATTCACCCTTTTGTATGGAGAGGCTGGTGCAGCATGCTATTAACTCAAAAACAAAATCCATGGTGGTGGACTTTCAGGGGAATCTCGGTGGTCGTGTTAAGAATCTAAATCACTTTAAGATGATGTTTCATCCGAATAACATAGGAACTGTTGGTATTACAGCTGACGATGTTGATCAATCGCAGCTTTCGAACGATCCCCCCGAGTTACGGCTCCAGCTCCGAGCACTTTACCAGAAAAAAGCGGAAAGAGAGCTCGCAGCAGTCAAAGCGAATCTAACGTATATGCCTCCTTACTATGATAAACCGCTTGCTGTATTGGTTGATCAATACTCTGCTTCTTGTGCAGAAGACGCCGCAACCTGTTTAAAGACGGTTCGAGGAGCCCGCGCATATGGAACTCCTTCCACGGGGAAACTTCTGCATTCGATAGAGGCAAAGCTGTCCTACGATTTCAAATTTCAGGTCCCGATTGGTGATGTAATTACCCACGAGGGTAAGCGCGTGGAAGGAAAAGGAGTCAGTGTCGAGTCTGGCGAACCTCCCCGAGTTATTTTGGATTGTTTGGAATTGAGTAAGATTTCTGATGTCTTAAGTGAAAAGTCGGAGGTCTGTTCGGATGGGGAGCCCGTTGATTTTAGTAACAAGCAGCGCGTCAGGCGATATACTTGTGACGATATTCTAAAAATAGATGCAAAGGTGGCGGATACGGAAGGCCGGATATCCTTACACTATGCTGCAATGAATAAGGATTCTCAGATTCTAGGAAAAACTATTCAGAGCCATAAAACAAATGATTATATTGATTTTCAAGATAGTGTCGATAAGACTCCACTTCATTATGCTGTTCAGAATAATTTAGTAAATAATGCCGAATTATTACTCATCAGTGGCGCCAAGATGAATATCAAGGATAAGAACGGCAGAACTGCCTACGACTATGTCTTAGACACGAAACCACCTAACGAGGATATGGTTAAACTCTTCGTGAAATATCAAGACAAGGGCAAATCCAAATCTGGGCTCAAGAAACCGACAAAGCGGCGCTGACCATTTCTCCAAAGCGTCTGTGCATCGGCGAAGGATATTCCGAAGTGAGCTCCGGATGAAAGGTCGTTGCCATAACCCGTCCTTGCTCAACCCAGATCGGCGATTTTTCCCGGCTCGCCAGTACGGTCACACCTTTACCTACCGAAAGAATCTTGGGGGCACGAATAAACGAAACGGGATATTTTTCAACTTCAGTATGAAAGCTCTCCAGCTGTCTCCCGTAGGAATTTCGTTCTATCTCGATCTGCATTAGTCCAAAAGACCGCTGTCGGGGCGAGTGGACCTCCTGTGCGATCAAAATCGCCCCAGCGCAAATTCCCCAAACAGGAACTCGTTTGAATGTCGCTTCAAGCCCCTGACTGAGATTGAAAATAGCGATCAACTTCAGCATCGTCGTGCTTTCACCACCAGGCAGGATCAGCCCGTCAATCTGCTCCATATCTTCCGCTGTTTTTACTTCCTTAAACAGTATTCCTAGACTCTCGATATGAGGCCGATGGGGGTGAACACAGCCTTGAAGTGACAACACTCCAATTGTTGGACCGGTTGAGCGCATTTTACCAGCCCCTGGTGGCAAGGCGTTCTTGATCTGAGATTTTAGAAAGTTCTATTCCTCTCATTGGTGCGGAGAGTTTTTTTGAGGCTTCAAGCAGAGCTTCTGGATCCTGGAATCGGGCAACTGCTTTGACTACTGCACGTGCGTAGTTTTGTGGGCTTTCCGATTTGAATATTCCAGATCCAACAAAAACAGTTTCTGCGCCGAGCTGCATCATCATGGCGGCATCTGCTGGTGTAGCGACACCACCTGCTGCAAAGTTCGGAACAGGAAGTCTCCCCAGCTTCTTTACTTTAACTACAAGCTCGTAGGGAGCACCTAAATTTTTTGCTTCACTCATCAGTTCTGAATCATCCAACTTGCTTACTCTGCGAATGTCTTGATTTAACTTGCGGAGGTGCCGGACGCCTTCGATGATATTTCCCGTGCCTGCTTCGCCCTTGGTACGAATCAGGGCAGCGCCTTCCCCAATTCGACGAAGCGCCTCACCTAGATTTGTTGCTCCACAAACAAAGGGTACTTTAAACTCGTGCTTACTAATATGATTGGAATCATCTGCCGGAGTCAGAACTTCACTTTCATCGATGTAATCAACGCCGAGAGCCTGCAGAATTTGGGCTTCTACAAAGTGGCCGATCCGGCATTTTGCCATAACCGGAATACTCACAGAACTCATAATCTCACTAATAAGATCCGGACTAGACATCCGCGCAACGCCCCCCTGGGCACGGATATCGGAGGGTACGCGCTCTAGCGCCATTACCGCCACCGCTCCAGCATCTTCAGCGATTTTAGCTTGTTCGGCGTTGACAACATCCATAATCACGCCGCCCTTGAGCATTTCCGCAAGTCCTACTTTAAGGTCCATGGTCTCCCTGCTGAGTTCTTTAGCCATAATACTGATCTCCTTTTCAATCTTGAATACAGGTGTTACCAGATTACGCAAAGGGACAATACCAGAATTTTTGTTGGTACAGGCGATGGCTGCGGGGAGACAATTACACAAGTACAATCGAGGTAGAGAGGGCCTAGTAACCGGAGTCTGGGCTAAAGGCGCCGAGCACGAAGCGAGGCGCAAGGGTCATGGAAGAATGCTCGCCCAGACTCCGGTTACTAGGCCCTCTCTACCTCGATTGTACTTTCGAACAGAGGTGTCCCAGTCGAATAGTTGGGTCTGTCACTTTGATAAAGCGATTGGTTTGGAGTACTTAATCAGGAATGCAACCTTATTTGAGAATCAATATGGGAACAGGGCCGAGGGTAGGGATGCGAGAAATCGCCGGTGCCATAGCCTCGCAAATTCAATCGGATCAGTCATTGGTGGGCTGTAGGCTGCCGCCTATCCGAGTTTTAGCTCACCAACTGGGGGTGTCGAAGAATACGGTTACAGCGGCTTATGAAGAGCTACAATCTAAGGATTTGGTGGAAAGTAGGGGAAGAACTGGTCTTTTTGTGACTATTCGTCAGGGCCCAAATCTGACGGATAGGTTGGGGGTCATAGGGGACGGTAAAAAGAGGGTTCCACTACCTCAGTTTAAGCCGTTGATTAAGATCGGGGTAACCTCGCAAGGCGAGGATAAAATGATTGCCCTAAGTTCCATCTTTATTGATCCGAAGATACTCCCTAAAGATAGAATGACAGCATGTTTTAAATCGGTCTTGAAGAGTCCGGGGTTGGCCAATTTTTCTGATCGGCAGGGGTTTTTGCCACTGCGAAAGAAGATTGCACAAAGATTGAGCAAACGTGGGATCAGTGCTGAGCCAGAGCAAATAGTGACGACAGTAGGTTCTCAACAGGCATTAGATTTAGTTTGTAGGTCGCTTGGCTCTGGGGTGATAGCGACCGAAAACCCGGCGTACTATGTGGGCAAAGCTTTATTCCAAATGAATGGGATGAGCCCGATTGGCTTACCTATTGAACCGTTTCGAGGGCTAGATCTAGGGTACTGGGAGAAGGTAATTGCAGCAAATCGACCGGGTTTAGTCTATTTAACCAGTAATTTTCAGAACCCAACGGGGTATTCGTATTCGAGTCAGGAATTAACTCATTTAATTGATTGGTCTCAAAAATACGGATTTGGAATATTAGAGGACGATTGGGGTTCTGACATGTTGTCCTATTCTGAGTTTAAGCCTTCTGTTCGGGCTTTAGGGGGGGACAACGTGCTTTATATGAATTCCTTCACCAAGAAGCTGTTGCCCTCACTGCGTATTGGATATGTCGTTGGGAATGAGCAGACGGTACCTGGGCTAGTGCAGGGGAAACGGCTTTCGATTAGTGCGGTGCCAATGTTGGTGGAGGCGGCCTTGTTTGAATTTTTAGATAGAGGCTATTACGATGCTCATCTTAAAAAACTTCAACAGGAACTAGATACTCGCTATCAAAATTGTTTGAATTTGCTGCGAACACTGATGCCAGAGGATGTTCGCTGGACTTCGCCGGGTGGAGGTTCGTTGCTATGGCTAGAGTGCCCGAAGAGGGTGGTGATTGAGGTTCTGGTGGAGAGGCTGAAGGCACGAAAGGTTTTGATTCAGCCGTCGCACGACGCTTTCTTTGATAAACCGCATTTACATGGTTTTAAGATAGGGTATGCGCTACCTTCAGTGAAAGAGATGCAAACAGGAATTGAGATTCTATCCGAAGAACTTAAGAAGGAATTTTAAGGTCATGCTGAAAGGGATTATTTTTGATTTGGACGGAACGTTAGTAGATTCTCGATTGGATTTTGATCGAATGAGAGAAGAAATTGGGATTCTCAATGGCCAACCTGTTTTGGAGTTTGTCGAAGGCTTGCCGGAAGGGTACGAGAAGACTAGATGTTGGGAGATTCTTTTGCGCCATGAATATCGAGGCGCAAATGAAGCTACAGTTATACCCGGTATTTCTGAGCTCTTAGAAAAACTCTCGCGATTGAAAATTCAACAAGGAATTCTGACACGAAATCGAATGGGCCCTACGAAATTAGCTTTAGAACGGTTATCGTTAAATAGTTTTTCTCAAATTATTACAAGGGATGAAAGGAACTCTCATTCTGATTACATTTGACGAGGACGCAGGCACTGAAGAAAACCATATTTATACTGTCATGCTAGGTTCAATGATTAAACCCGGAACCGTCATCAAAGAACGACATGACTTCTATGACGTTATGAAACTGATTGAAGACAATTTCTCCCTGGGCAATCTAGGAAGAGGCGACAGAAAAGCGGTAGCGATTCGAGGACTTTGGGCAGAGTAGGCATGAGGGGATCCTGCAGCTGGCAGTTCATACTACATTTTGCGAGATTCTCGACAGCCATGGATGGCGAAAGGCGAGAAAGACAGGATGTCTGCTCTCGCAAAATGTAGTATGAACTGCCAGCTGCAGGATCCCCTTCCTTACACCGCTATATGATTCTAGGTGTGGTCGTAATAGATTTTACAAATTCTTTGCAAACTCCTCAAACTCCAAGGCAAAGCGATGAAAATCTTTAGTCACCACATAGTCTGCATCAACCGCATAAGACGGAATTTCATCGGGCGCG
>Ga0207098_10391_pt1 | contig 13695 bp, 12 predicted proteins | sample Alteio_BWMinHeat_84_FD_153548 | JGI IMG/M metagenome (GOLD analysis project Ga0207098, IMG submission 153548) | Enriched cells from forest soil in Barre Woods Harvard Forest LTER site, Petersham, Massachusetts, United States -... | ecosystem: Environmental > Terrestrial > Soil > Temperate forest >...
ACGATTTCTTCTATGCTGGCGAAGCGAAACAAGAGCGCATGTTCATTGTCCGCAAAGGCCAGGTGGAATGGTCCTACACCCATCCCGGTGAAGGCGAGATCAGCGACGCCGTTCTGCTTGCAAATGGGCACGTCCTTTTCGCCCATCAACACGCCATCACCGAGATTGACCAGCAGCATCACGTGGTCTGGAATCACGATGCCGCGCCGGATACCGAGATTCATACCGCCCAACCCTATGGCAGCAACAGTGTAGTGTTTGTCCAAAACGGCAACCCCGCCAAGGCCATCGTGATGAACAAGAAGACGGGCGCCATCGAGCACCAGTTCACGCTCCAGGTCGCGCATCCGGAGAACATTCATCCCCAGTTCAGGCGCATGCGTGTCACGCCGACAGGCAGCCTGCTGGTCGCACACATGGACATGGGTAAAGTGGTCGAGTACGACATCACTGGCAAGCCGTTATGGAGTGTGGATGCGCCGGGACTGTGGGACGCCGAGCTCCTGGCCAACGGCAATGTGTTGATCTCCGGAAATCAAAATAAGTATGCGCGCGAAGTGAATCGCAATGGTGAAACGGTATGGGAATTCACCGCCGCCGACGCACCAGAGTTGAACCTGGCGAACATGCAGACCGCCACGCGCCTGAAGAATGGAAATACCCTCATCACCCAGTGGGTAAACAAGTGGAGCGGACCGATCGACACGGCCGGCGCTCCGATTCAGGCCGTTGAGGTAACACCGGAGAAGAAGGTCGTGTGGGTGCTCCGTTCGTGGACGCCTCCCGCCGACCTTGGCCCATCCACCACCATCCAGATCCTCGACAACTAAGCCGCCCAACTGGGTGCAAGCGACCTGATTGGGTGCCCCATTCTAGCGACGTCGTTAGACGGCGCTGAAAGGAAACAAATGCTCCGTGCCCCATCCTTGCGACTTTTTTCTGTCGCAAGGGTGGGAGACCACAAATGTCCCCAGCAGGAATCTATGCGATCACTTTCGCCTGTGCCGGCCCGAAAATCTGACCCAGAACTGCAACGAAAACGGGGCCTGTTTCACTAGAGAACGACGCCTATGCATGCAGGTGAGATGCCCGGCAGGAGTTCTCTATGGGGAATCAGGTACCCGGCCCGATGTGCACGTCAAGAGTGGGTGACAAGTGGATTGACCAGGGAACGATGTGCCTGGCTAAGTCTCCTCTCCCTGGGCCGTGCGCAAGCCTTGTACGGGCCAAATGCAGCACTATGCCATTTCCGGGCAGCGGAGACAAATCGGCGTTCGATGGAAACCACGTCTACTCCCAGGCCAAAGAAGCCGCCACGAAACGCGCCATCGACCTCCAGATCATCGGCGGCGATTACAGCCGCACCGGCGAGATCAGCCTGGAGAACGAAGACTATCTCAAGAAGTTGATCGAACTGGGATCGCGGCGGACGCAAAAAGTCAGTGATCAGGCAGCCTCCGGAATGCAGTTCTTTATCATTCAGGGCGGTGGAGAGGGGCTTCTGCCCCACGCCTATGAAAACAAGAATGCCGGCCGCGTTCCCGCGTCGGGACAGGGAACCAACGGAAAATCAAACCAGAGAATCTACGATGTCAACGATGTAATCGCCGTATTCGATAGTGGCGGACACCTGGTGAGCGCGGCACGCTTGATACGGCCATTGAACGTCCCTGGCGAATTGCGCGAGAAGACGGCCGAGAAGGTTTACAACTCCTGGCATAAAAAGAATGTGTCGATCTATCGCAACACTTACTTTGACGACCTCGGCGGCATCATGTATCTCGGCCTTTCGGTAGACGACGGCTTTCGCGGATCGGGTAAGGGCTCGGTCACGATTGACCTTCACAAGAAAGAAGATACCAATGGGTGCATCTTTATTGCGGATCGCCACACTCCGCGCAAGGACGAATTGGATGCGGATGGGAAGAGGCTGCTCAACTCCTGGGAACCCAGGCTAATTGTCGACATCCTCAAAGCAAAGGGAATGGCGCCCGAAGATGTCAAAAAGCACCACCAGTATCATCTCGGAATTGTGTACACCGTAAAGATCCAGTGAGCAGTCAGCCACCGTCCTGCGATTGACGCAAAGGTTGACGGAGTGCGGATCCTCGACGCGACTGTCGTCTAGCCCGCGCCTACGCGATTACTTCCGCCGGCGCCGTCCACGCGCGCTCCTGGCTTTCGGCCACGCCGCGATGGGTCAGCTTCCCCATCCACGTGTTCAGTCCTTCCGCCAGCCCCGGATCTTGCCTGAGCGCATCGCGCGCCCCCAGGTTCGCCAGCCGCAGCAGGTAGGGGAATGTCGCATTGGTCAACCCCAGCGTGGACGTATGTGGCACCGCCCCCGGCATGTTGGTCACGCAGTAATGCACCACGCCATATTCCGTGTAGCTGGGGTCGGAGTGAGAAGTAGGCCGAGCCGTTTCCACGCAGCCGCCCTGGTCGATGGCAACATCCACTATCACCGCACCCCTCTTCATCTTGCTCACCATGGCGCGGGTGACGATCTTGGGCGCCGTGGCGCCAGGTATGAGGACCGCGCCGATCACGAGGTCTGCTTCGTGCGTGGAGTGGGCCAGGTTGTAGCTGTTCGAGGCCAGCGTATACACACGCCCATTGAAGATGTCATCGATTTCGCGCAAGCGGTTGAGGTTCAGGTCCACCAGCGTGACCTTGGCGCCCAGGCCCAGAGCGATCCGCGCCGCATTGGTGCCCACGATGCCCCCGCCTACGATGGTGACGTGGGCCGGCGGCACGCCCGGGACGCCGCCCAGCAGAATGCCGCGGCCCCCATGTTCCCTTTGCAGATAAGCCGCGCCTACCTGTACGCTCATGCGCCCCGCTACTTCGCTCATGGGCGTCAGCAGCGGCAGCGTACCCTGGCGATCGCGCACCGTCTCATATGCGATGCCGATCACCCCGGAGTGGAGAAGTTTGTCAGTCAGATCGGGCAGCGGCGCCAAGTGCAGGTAAGTGAACAGCACCAGCCCCTCGCGGAAGTAGACATACTCCGACTCGATGGGTTCTTTTACTTTGACGACGGTGTCCGCTTTGCCCCATGCGTAGCCCGCATCTCCGACAATCTCGGCGCCTGCGTCCTGGTATTCGTGGTCGGGAAATCCCGACTGTGCGCCTGCATGCGTTTCCACCAGCACCGTGTGGCCAGCCTCGGTCAGCGCCTTTGCTGCGGCCGGAGTCACCCCCACGCGCGCTTCGTGATCCTTGATTTCCTTCGGAACGCCGATAATCATCGTTCTTGCTCCTGTCATCTTGCGGGTGCCCCAGGTCTCGCTTTTGAGACCTCGGATAGCACGAACTCAACACTCGAGATTACACGGACAGAGACCTAATCCATCTTCTCTCGCGCGTCCTTCCACAGGTCGATCCCCGCGTCCTGCGCGTAGCGGTCGATCTCTGCGAGTTCCGCGTCGCTGAATTCAAGTTTCTTGAGCGCATCGAGCGAGTCATCAAGTTGCTCCACGTTGCGCGCGCCGATCAGCGCTGATGTCACGCGCCGGTCGCGCAGCACCCACGCAATCGCCATCTGCGCCAGCGACTGGCCGCGCTTCTTGGCGATTTCACTCAGGGATCGAACCCGGGCGATGTTTTCCGCGCTCAAGAAATCTTTGAGCAGCGAGGAATTCGCAGCGGTGGCTCGCGAATTTTCCGGCATGCCCTTGAGATACTTATCGGTCAGCAGTCCCTGCGCGAGCGGAGAAAACGCAATGCACCCGGCTCCCAGTTCATTCAGCGTGCCGAGCAGGCCGTTCTCGATCCAGCGATTGAGCATGGAGTAGGAAGGCTGGTGAATGAGCAACGGCACTCCCATGCTCTTCAGGATCTCCGCCGCGGCACGCGTGCGCTCGGGGCTATAGGAGGAAATGCCCACATAGAGCGCCTTGCCCTGGTGTACGGCGGCGACCAACGCACCCATGGTTTCTTCGAGCGCCGCATTGGCCCACGGCCGGTGCGCATAAAAGATGTCGACGTACTCGAGACCCATACGCTTCAGGCTGTCATCGAGCGACGCAAGCAGGTATTTGCGCGAAGCCCCGATGCCATACGGTCCGGGCCACATATCCCAGCCGGCCTTGGTCGAAATGACCAACTCGTTGCGGAGCCCGCCAAAATCCTTGCGCAGGATCGCACCGAAGTTTTCTTCCGCCGATCCATACGGCGGCCCATAGTTGTTGGCCAGGTCGAAATGCGTGACTCCGCGATCGAAAGCGCGGCGGATCATGGCGCGGCCGGTTTCGAAAACATCCGCTCCGCCAAAGTTCTGCCACAGGCCAAGAGTAATGGCGGGCAGGACCAGCCCAGAGCTGCCGCAGCGGCGAAATATCGCTCCGTCATAGCGCTTCGCATCAGGAACGTATGTCATGCACGAATTCTCCGTCGATTTCGCTCAATCTCCCGCGAATCTGCAGTCGCGGCGTCCGGTAGAAGTATGTCACAGCGCGGTGGAGGGTGGGGTGTGATGCGCGAAGTACGCCAAGGCCGCAAGGATCGCCCTGCACGGCAGCGTCACGCTCCGTTACAGGTGCGTGCGCTATTGTTTTAGGCGTTTGCTCCAATAACCTTCGCGCCGTTTCGCGATCCGAGGGCTCTCATGTCGGTAATGCTCGAAGGCTTCCTCGATTTCGAATTGTGCTTCGGCGAGGATGCGGAGTATTTGGGAACTCATTGAGCCAGGCGCGAACGTAAACGCGATTCAAGCTCTCCCCACGAGCAGGTTGATGCGTTGCCCGCATCTGCTTCGGCAACCCGGCGTTCTACTTCAGCCGCCCACTCGGGCTCAATCTCCTCAGCACTCTCGATCAAGAGCCCGTGGGCAACCCACTCCCTTTCGCTCGGCGGGAGTCGACGGGCCTCCTCAAGGATTTCGGCGGCAGTACGGCTCATGGGAAGATCGTAGCGCGAATATTCTGACCCTGCTGTTTTCACTCAGCATTATCAATCTGCGCCCTCTGCAGCGTATCCGAATAATCCACGTACACCGCTTTCCACGTGGTGAAGAAGTCGATCGCCTCCGACCCCTCCCGGTGCCCGTTGCCGGTGTGCTTCACTCCGCCAAAGGGCAGATGCACCTCCGCACCGATGGTTGGCGCGTTGATGTACGTAATACCGGCCTCTAAGTCGCGCATGGCCGTAAAGGCGCGATTCACATCTTTCGTATAAAGCGCAGTCGACAGCCCGTAGTCGATGGAATTAGCGATCTCAATTCCTTGCTCAAACGTGTCGAAGTCGATTAGCGACACGACCGGACCAAAGACTTCCTCGCGGGCAATACGCATACAGGGAGTCACCGAGCCAAGAACGGTAGGCGCGAAAAAGGTGCCATTCAGATGCTCGCCCTCCTGCAGCGGGACACCGCCCGTCAGCAATTCCGCGCCTTCCGCCATCGCGATTCCCACATATTTCTTTGAAGTCTCGATCTGCCCCTCGTTCACCTGCGGCCCAACCTCCACCGTTGGATCGAGCCCATTGCCTATCCTCAGCTTCTTCACCCGCTCCACGAGCTTCGCGGTAAACTCCGCGGCAATTCCCTTCTGCAGCAGGATGCGGCTCGTCGCGGTGCAGCGTTGCCCGTCGTTCCGAAGGCTCCCCACAAGGCACCATCGAGCGCCAGTTCCAGGTTGGCATCGTCGAGCACGATCTGCGCGTTTTTCCCGCCCATCTCCAGCGAAACCGGCTTGAAGGTGGCCGCCGCCCTCTGCGCCACCAGCGATCCCACTTCGCTCGATCCCGTAAAACTGATCGCCCGCACATCGGGATGCTCCACCAACGCGTTCCCCGCCGACGAGCCTCCGCCGCACATGATATTCACTACGCCCGGCGGCAGCCCGGCATCCACCAGCACCTGGACAAGGTTGTAAACCGAAAGCGGTGTATCGGTCGCCGGCTTGATCACACAGGTGTTGCCGGAAACCAATGCCGGAAACAGCTTCCACGACGGGATCGCCATGGGAAAATTCCACGGAGTTATCAGCCCCACAACGCCCACCGGCATGCGCACGCTCATGGCAAATTTGTTCTGCAGTTCGCTGGGGGTCGTCTTCCCGTACAGCCGCCGCCCCTCGCCGGCCACGAAATAGGCCTCGTCGATGGCCTCCTGCACGTCGCCGCGGGTTTCGGCCAACACCTTGCCCATTTCCCGCGTCATGTCGCGCGCGTACTGCTCCTTGCGCTGCTGCAACAGCCCCCCCGGCGCGAAAAAGGATCTCGGCCCGCTTGGGGGCCGGGACCAGCCGCCACGTTGCGAAAGCCTTCTTGGCCGCGGCAACGGCCAGCGCCACGTCCTCCGCGCCGGAGGCCGGAAACTCGCCAACCACGTCAGAATGGTCAGCCGGGTTCACATTGGCAAAGGTTTTGCCGCTGCGGGCAGCTAGCCATTCGCCGCCAATCAGATTGCGAAATTCATTACGGGACATGGAAGAAACCTCGGAACAGCGATTGGGCCAAAGGTCAGTTTTGAGCCATCCTCAGCGCCGAATCGGGTTCGGTCTGCTGGATGACGTAACTACCGTGTTGCACCGCACTCTCGTGCCGCCTGCATATGCGGTATTCTGACATCAGCGGCAAACATTAGAGTTTATAGCAATCGGCTAGCCCCTCAAGCCCATGCCCGGGCCTCCGTCTCGCTTTTTACTCACTGGCCGTACAATACTCCGTAAGGCAGGAACCACGCTCTCCATGTCATCGAATGGCTATCCTTCGCGCTCTCCGCGCACGCACGGCCTGCGTTCGCTTTTCAGCATGTTTTCCAGCGACCTGGCGATCGATCTCGGTACCGCCAATACGCTCGTGTACGCCGCCGGAAAAGGAATCGTGGTGAACGAGCCCTCCATCGTCGCCATCAACAAGAACACCGGCGAGGTCGAAGCCGTTGGCAAGGAAGCCAAGGACATGCTGGGCCGGACGCCCGGCAATATCGTGGCCATCAAGCCCATGAAAGACGGCGTCATCGCGGATTTCAAAGTCACCGAGAAGATGCTGAACTACTTCATTCAGAAGGCCCACAACCGCAAAATGCTGGTGCACCCGCGGATCGTGATCGGCGTCCCGTCTGAAATCACCCAGGTGGAGAAGCGGGCCGTCGAGGACTCGGCCTACCGCGCCAAGGCCAGCGAAGTCTACCTGGTCGAACAGGCCATGGTGGCCGCCATCGGGGCCGGCCTGCCCATCACCGAGCCGGGCGGCAACATGGTGGTCGACATCGGCGGCGGCACCACTGACATTGCGGTCATCTCGCTTTCCGGCATCGTCTATTCGCGCTCCGTACGCATGGCCGGCAACCAGATGGACGAGGCCATCACCAACTATCTGAAGCGCAAGTACAACCTGCTCATCGGTGAGCGCACGGCCGAACACATCAAGATGGAGATCGGCTCGGCCTTCCCGCTCGACAAGCCGATCAATCTCGAAATCAAAGGCCGTAACCTGATCGAAGGCGTACCCAAGAGCATCACCATTGACGACAGCGAAATTCGCGAAGCCCTGGGAGAGTCGATCGCTGTGATTCTGAACGCGATTCGCGTGGCCCTGGAGCGGACCCCGCCCGAGCTCTCCGCCGATATTTCCGATCGCGGTATCGTTCTCACCGGCGGAGGCGCCCTGATCAAGAACCTCGACAAGCGCATCCGCGAGGAAACCGGCCTGCCCGTCTCGGTGGCCGACGATCCGCTGGCCTCCGTGGTGCTGGGCACGGGCAAGATGCTGTCCGACTTCCGTCTGCTGCGCAAGATCAAGATCGACTAGAAAGTTGTCAGTTTTCAGTTGTCAGTTTTCAGTTCTTTGGCCGGTCAACACACGTTAATCGTTGCGGTTCGAACTGCCGCTCGAAACTTGCAATGACGCTTCAAATTCACCATGATCGACTGAGAACTGAGAACTGATAACTGGCCTTTCATGGAACCCTTCTTCATCCGCTATCGCAACCTGATCGTTCTGATGCTGCTTCTGGTGGTCCAGATCATCGGGCTCGCCATGCAGGTGCGGCGCGGCGTTACAGGGCGCACGACCTACGATGCGGCCGACAGCTCCGGGGTGCGCCTGATCCGCTTGTGGGCGAATTGGGTGGTCTCCCCTCCCGAAAAGGCGGTTGAACACTCCAAGACCGGTGTGGGCTGGATCTGGCAAAACTACATCGACCTGCGACACGTTCGCCAGCAGAACAGCGATCTCCAGAACACCATCGACCGCTTGCGGCTTGAGCAGGCCGCCCTGCTCGAAGATGCGCGCCAGGGCCAGCGCCTCCAGGCCATCCTCAATTTTCAGCAGAAATACCTTTACAAGACCATGCCCGCCCAGGTTATTGGCGCCAGCGGCTCAGACCAATCCCGTGTGTTCTATCTGGATAAGGGCAAAAACGAGGGCCTGGCGCGCGACATGGCCGTGATCACTGCCGAAGGCATCGTGGGCAAGGTCCGCGAGGTGTTCCCGCATTCCGCCCAGGTGCTGGCCATCAATGACCAAAGCAGCGGTGCGGGCGTCATTCTGGAAACCACGCGCATCCGCGGAATCCTGCGCGGCAATGCGGAAGGCCAGCCACAGATCGTGGGGATTCTGGCCGACCAGCGCATCCAGCCCGGAGAAAAAGTGCTCACCGCCGGGGGCGACCAGATCTTTCCCCGAGGGCTGCCGGTCGGAGTCGTCGACAAGGTTGTGAGCGATTCGGATCGGGACGGCTTCATTGACATCATCGTAAAGCCAGCGGCACATCTTGACCGGCTCGACGAAGTCCTCGTCATCACTGCGACCGAGCCCCAATTCTCCCCCGATCAGAAGAAGGACCTCGAATCAAGCGAGACGCTCAAGGGTGCTGAAGCCGCGGCCCTCGCCGAGCAACGCAAGGCATCTGCCATCATGGCCGAGCGGCTTCCGGGCTTGACTGACGCCGCCGCGCCCGCCGGAACTGCGGCCAAGCCCGGGGACAAGACTGCCATGCCGGGGGCGAATGGCGCATCGACGACTCCCGCCACTATTCCCGTCCCAAAAATCATCCCGCCCCAACACCCCGACCGCTTCACTCCCGGACACACCGAGCAGCCGGCAGTCGGGTCGGGGCCGGCTCCTGCGGCGAGCCATCCGCCCACTCCGAAATCGGGACCCGCGACGACCCCTTCAACCAAGCCGGCATCTCCCGTCGCCAAGCCTGCGGAGAAGAAGGAAAGACCCGCCGGAGCGCCCGAGACCGCCGAGCCACAAACCAATCCGCCGGCCAATCCGGATCCGCCTCAGCCGCAGAGGAAGCTATAAATGTCCGTGCTTACGGCCAACACCCGCCGCGACCTGGAGATCCACCGCTACCCGGCGCCGCTCTACCTCATCGCGCCAGTGATCGCGCTCGTGCTGCAGGCGCTGTTGCCGCGCGTGGTGGGCCGATTTGCATACTTCGATTTGCCGCTTGTGGTCACGGTCTATTTCGCCCTGGGACGCCGCAGTCCCATCCAGGGCATGTTTATTGGCGGCCTGGTGGGCGTCTTTGAGGACGCGCTCACCCACCATGCCATCGGCATCAACGGCATCGCCAAAACCCTGGCTGGCTACCTGGCCGCCTCCGTCGGCATCCGCATCGACGTGCAGAACACCGCCATCCGGGTGATGCTGAACTTCGTGCTGTCCCTGCTGTGCAGCGCCATCGTGGTCTTTATTCACCGCGTGCTGCTCGGATTGGAATTGCACTGGAACTGGCTGGGCATGCTGTTTGAAGCCATCGGCAACTCGGTAATTGCGCTGTTTCTGTTCCCCCTCCTTGATCGCTTCCAGGTCCGGGACTAAGGCAGCTTTGAAAGGGCGTGGCTTCGAGCCTGCCCTGAGCGAAGCCGAAGGGTTCAACAAACGCCGCGGTTACTCGCCCGAATCACCACCCATTGGGTTGTCATCCTGAGCCGCAGGCGAAGGATCTGCCTTGAAAATTTGTGCTCTCCACAAACCTCGACTCGCCACAAGAGTGTCATCCCGACCGGAGTCCGCCGTGCCGGGTCCCCAGCGACAGGTCTTCGTCGCTGGGGTGGCTTGGCTGACGGAGTGGAGGGATCCGCAGTTGCTTTCAACACCCTGCACGATTTTCATCATTCCGGGTGCGGGCACCTCCGCATCTATGACTGCGGTTGCTTTGGACTTTCCGAGCCTTACTTCCGGAGTAAGTGGTCATCCTCCCGCGACAGAGGTCACTCGTCCCGGAGGGACACTTCGAAAGTAGCCCCGGGTGAAACAGGGGGAACCGCGCCAACACGAATCCGCGCCCCAGAGGGTCGCAGCGATTCACGTCCGGGTAGCTTCCGCATTGGCGATCCTCAAGCCTCTGGAGGCATCAATCCGCCTTTTGCAAAAAGCAGTCTCAAATGTATAAGGGGGATTTCGAGCGATCTCAAGGTAACAAGGCGATAGATATAGTGCGAGCAGAGAGAGTGAACGAAAAGCAGGCGGAAAGGCAAGCAAAAGGCGGCCCGCGATGGAGCCTTAAGTCTAAGCGCCCTGATTCCCCGTGTCGCCCGTCCACAACGCCGCGATTTCCTCCTCCTCTGCGTCCGCCAGAACGGGGTCCTCAATCGGCTCTGCGTGTCCTCTTCGAATCGCGGCTCCTTCAGGGTCGGTTGGGAGCGTCACCTCAGGTATCCAAACAGTTGTGGTCATAATGTCCTGCCCTCCTTGCTGTTTTCCATTCTCCGGTTTATGCCGCACTGCAACATCCCGAGTAAAGCGCCGCAGTCGTTGTTTGAGCAAGTGCAGTGGTCCGAATCGGACGAGTGTACGAAGCAATAGGGAAGCAAGACTCGCCATATCTCAACCGCACCGAAACACCCTGCATTGCGCAGAATGCGGCCTACTTCCAAGGTTCGTCCGACAGACAAGACAAATCGGCCGCGTGCAGCGCCCGGCTCGCTCGCATCTCGAGTTTGGGCAGATTGTGGGCGATGCGGAAACTTGCGGTGGCACCGGGACCACCTGGCCGGCCTGCCAGGCGAACCTTCAGCAAATTTCCGCATAGGCAGTGTGCAGATTCAACCGCAATGCGACGAATGAGGTGGTGTCACCGAGGGAATTGCTGAGAGAATAGTAGAAATTCAGAAACAGAGGGCGCTTTGCGAGGGGTACGAGTGAAACTGCGTCTCTTCTACCGGATTTCCATCAGTTGTTTTCTCTTCACCGTTGCGTTAATGGTTGTTTTGAATATCGTGGAAGCAGTTATCGTTGCAGAGCACCTTGCAAACGCGATGGATCGACTGCCCTTCATCCTTCGCGTTCCTTTCGGAATTCTCGGAGCATTCAGCGCCGTCGGCATCATCTTTCTCTGGTATGGCATGATTTGGGATTGCTGGTTCACAAGCAATGCCAAAAGAATCGAAGATTCGATGGACACTCTTGCTCGTGATCACCAACATGCTTGGTGCCCGGATCTACTACTATCGGATTTTCAATAAGCGAAACCTTGCCATCCGCTGAATTCCGGTCGTATCGTGGGCGACTCTGATCGTGAGCCAAATCACAACGCCGCCAGCCGGTCCCACCGGGAAAGGCGAAGGAATTTCAAAGGGAAGTATCGGCAGTAATCCACTCGAAACCGCGCCGAAGCTCGGAAAACGGTCGAAGTCAGTCCGTCGTTCCTGATCCATGAAGAATTCCTCAGGCAGCAGAAGTTTCGCAAATGAAACAAAGCATGCAGTTGAATGGAACTAATTGCGCGGCGGGGCCGTATTTTGTTCAAGGCCAACCGAAATGACTAATCAACTGAGAATTGCGATAGGACCAGGCCGCGCCAAAGGATCCGATGGTCCTGGCCGGTGTGGTTTTGACAATGCTGGTCTTGGGGCTGGTAGCGGCGTGGATTCCAGCGCAAAAGGCGCTTGCCGTCAATCCCATCACGTTGATGCGCGAAGAGTGAAAAGGTGCCATCAATCTGCCGCGCGTGGGGAACGAAAAACATCACACGCGGATTAGTCTCGATAACGCCTCAGGATCTGATGTGTCCGGTTGGTGGGCAACTCGGAAGTTACTCCTGGTAACGATCACCAGCCAGAGTCCAGACCCAACCAAGTCGGCCCACCCCCTTCGTTCCCTTCCTTCCTCGTCTCTTCCCCCGGGCTTTTGCAGATTAATTCCCCTTGCGCGCACACAATGGAATCACGATTCAATCGCTACATGGGAGAAATCATGCCCCTGCATCCTCCAGTGAAAAATCAGGCCGAGACGCACCTCGCCCTCGCACCGGAATTTCAAAGCCCCGCTGTCGCTCGCTGCTGCAAGGCCTGGAACCGCGCCTTCAAAGCCCATACGGACGCCGGTACCAGTTCTGTCTGGGTCCCCGTGCGCGCCAACGAAGCCTACCGGAGCGCCATGCCCCCGCTCACCACCCCTCAGAACCTCTGCGACTTTGTTGCCTGCGTGGCCCACGGTGTGGCTGTCCGCACAATCCTGCCGGCCCATGCCACCTCCCTCCTCGATGCGGCAAGAGTCGCCGCCCGCGCTTTCAAGTTCGTTGAAGGCACGTCCGCCCTGCGCAGTGCTAAGAGGAAAAATAAAATTCCCGGCTGTGAAACTGTGGACTGGGATTTTGTCGCCGTAAAAACAACAACTTACCCGGAACTGCCTCCCAGATCTGCCCCAAAATGACCCAAAATCAGCGTGATTTATCTCACGTTTTGTACGAAAACGTGACCGGCCTCACTCCGCACCGGATGCTCTCGATCCGAATCTCGCTCCGCACTAGAATGAAGAAGCATGGCAAACGAGGCTTCCCCATCCACCCTTCCTTCCTGCCGCTTGCTCCGTGCGGGTGAGCAATTTCAAGGCAAGCAGGCCCTTTGGTACTCTCCCGGCATCTCCGCCGAGTCCGCAGGGGCCCGCGGCATTCATCTTCAGATCGTGACCACCCCGCCCGGGGCGCGAGCCAAGGCGCATAAGCACGCCGCTCACGAAACCGCCATTTACGCCCTCAGCGGTGTGTCCGGCATGTGGTATGGGGAACAGCTCGAGAACCACGTCGTGGTGAACCCCGGCGATTTCCTCTACATACCGGCCGACACGCCGCATCTCCCCTACAACCCGAGTTCGACCGAGAATTGCGTAGCCCTCATCGCCCGCACAGACTCCAATGAGCAGGAGAGCGTGGTGCTGCTGCCCCACCTCGATGCCAAGGTGCTTGTGCCGCCGCCTTCAGAATGATCGGCTCTGCTTTCGTGGTTTTGTACCGCATAGGAGAGATGGTGCGGCTCGGATATGCGTTCCGGAAACGGCGCGATACTCGATACCGTTTTAATGACCATCGGAACCACGCCAGCAAACAAATCGAAATGATCTGGCTGTATCCTAGAGCACAGGATCATGTATCAGGATTCAGGGAATCGCGGTGAAAAGCTCTCCTCTGTGAAATCCACAGTGGTGCAGTACGGCATTCTGGTGATGATGCTGGCATTGGGCGCGGGCCTTTGGCGTCTCCAGGTGCTGGGCGCCAGCAACTTCCGCGAACTGGCCGAACAGAACCGCATCCGCAAGGTGCCCATCCTGGCCGCCCGCGGCAAGCTGTTTGACCGCGAGAACCGGCTGGTGGTCGACAACTACCCCTCCATCTCCTGCTTCCTGGTTCGGGAGCAGAACAAGAACGTCGACGCCGACCTGCCCATGATTGCGCAGGGGCTGCACCTCGATCTGGAACAACTGCGGGCTACGCTGCGCCACTTCCGCATTTCTCCC
>Ga0207098_10392_pt1 | contig 13672 bp, 15 predicted proteins | sample Alteio_BWMinHeat_84_FD_153548 | JGI IMG/M metagenome (GOLD analysis project Ga0207098, IMG submission 153548) | Enriched cells from forest soil in Barre Woods Harvard Forest LTER site, Petersham, Massachusetts, United States -... | ecosystem: Environmental > Terrestrial > Soil > Temperate forest >...
TAGGTCCCTGTGTTACCGTTGAAATTATTACCGTGTACGATGGATTGGGTAACGGAAGCTGTTAAGTTTGGCAGCACTGCCGATTTGGAAAGTAAATATTCCTGCTGGCTCGTTTTTTGGCTGAGCCTTAAAGTATTGATCTGGATATTGTTCTTTTTAGCGTAATTAAAACACGCCTGCAAGTCCCATTTAGTCGGGTAAGCCGTGGTATCTTGCGCTGCTAAAGGGGAAAAGCTATTTATTAAAAGGCAAATTATAACTACCCAAAAAATTCGTAATAACATATAAGCACTATTAAATCATTGAATTACAAATACATTCAATTGACCTATATAATGTTATTAAGAAGAAATTGTTTAAATATTATTGTAATATTTGTGATAGAGCTAAAATCAGTCGCCTGGCGGCAAGCGGCTATATTAAATTAAGCAAGCTCTTATATCTCCTTCACATCCGCTAAAGTGATCCAGCCTTCGTTGCCGTTTAACAGCCTGATCTTCATCCAGCCGTTATTACTTTCCACAACCTGAACCTTGGTACCATCGTGAATTACAAACAAGTTTTTAGATGCGTTACCCGGACTGCTTTTTACCGTTACCGATGCGTTAAAAACAATGGCTTCGTGATGATCGGTAAAATATTGCGACTGCCTGTTAGCCATAAAAATGGTGATCAATCCGAAAAGCAATAAAACGATACCTGAATAAAAAGTAGTCTTTTTTAACGTAATAGATTGTGTAAAAAGATAAAAAGCCAGTAAACCAAATCCCACTATAAAAAACAGTACGCTAAATACAGCTAAAGCATTTGCCGAAAACGCCAGGATAAAGCTATGCCACCAGTTAACCAGGAACAATTGCGGGGCATCTTCAACTTTATCGGTTGTTTTGAGGTTGGCAAACTGGATGTTGAAATTGATATCTTCATCGCCGGGAGCCAGTTTTCGGGCTTTTTCATAATACAATAAAGCCGACGGGATTTCGCCGAGCTTATAGTATGCATTACCCAGGTTAAAATACACCGCTTCCGACTGGTAACCTTCACCTAATATTTTTTGATACGATTGTATGGCTCCTTTAAAATCAGATTTGGCGTACTGTGCATTACCCTGCTCAAACAAAGTATGTTCGATATCGCCGGCATTGGCAAAAAACGGCAATGCAAGCAGCAGCGAAAGATATATGATGCGTTTTATCATCTTAAATTTTCTCCTCAATATCATTGATCATGTTTTTTGTCCGGTCGAATACTTCCTGCTCCGATATGCCTGACACCGGCGCAAAACGTGCCATTTCGCAAAGATCAAGTGTATCGGTTAGCTGGGTTATCAAAGCATCACTAACTGACCGCGACTTTAACCCGGCAACTATGGTTTCTTTATCCAGATTAGCGATTGGTATATTCAGCTTATCGCTTAAATAACCATACATCCCTTTGGATACATCTTCGTAAAAAGCTTTAGTGTTGCGGGCATCCAGCTGTTTTTGGGCATTGGCCAGATGTTTGGCTGCTATTTTACCGGCTTTACGGCTTTTAACTTTTACCACATCGCTGTTGTTTTTTTCATCCCATCTGCGGTAAGCAAAAGCGCCTGCAAACAACAGCGGACCTGATACAAGCAGGATATAATACAATGCCGAACAATAAAAGCCTTCACCATCTTTATGCAGGTCAAGATTATCGGTTTTAATGTAGCGGATATCTTTACCCAAAACCCTGACATCCTGCTTATCAGCCGACGTAAACGCGGTTACATTACCAGTAGCTATACCTTTGTCTACCTTAATCTGGAAAGGCTTTGCGGGCAGGGTAACATATTTTTCGGTGGCCGGATTGAAATACGAAAATTTAACCGGGTCGATAGTGTAAGTACCTTCGTGGCGCGGGATAACCAGGTAATTATAAATGCGGCTTCCCGAAACACCGCTTACCTTTTCGGTGATGGTATCTGTAATTTTCGGATCGTACTTTTCAAAATCAGCGGGGAAACTGGTATTTAGGTTATCCAGGAGCTTGATATTCCCTGATCCTGTTATTTTGAGTTTATAATTCAAAGCCTCATTGGCTTTAAGCTCTTTTTTATCAACCGACGCATCAAAGGTAAAATTACCTACCGCGCCAGTGAAACCTTCGGGTTTACCGGCTTCGGGCAAGGGTTTAACGTGGATAGTTACCGGAACGCTTACAATTTTATATTTCACATCTTTTTCGCCGCCGCCAAAAAACTGCTCCATAATATCTCTGGCCTGGGTTTGCTGCCGCACAACAAAAGTCATGTTCATCGGGTCTATGATCAAATCGCCCGAATGCTGCGGAAAAAGGATCGTTTGTTTTATATCGGCTACGTTGTATTGTTTTCCTTTATATACTTCGGTGCGCCACTCCATGTTCTGGTTTTGCGTTTTCACATCCTGACTCCAGAAACCATTAAGGTCGGGCATTTTATCGGCTTGCATGCCAACCAGCGAAACCCGTGTATAAAGCCTGTAACTCAGGGTTAATTGTTCTCCCAGGTAAACACGTGCTTTATCGGGTACGGCCCTTATAAATAAATTTGAGGAGATATCGCTGGTACGGCCTGTTGCCGTGCCATCGCCGCCACCCGACTGTGATACCTGGCTGCTTTGCTGCTGCGGCGCTCCTTTAATTACCTTGATTTGTATTGGCTTTGATGTGTATTGGTGCCCGCCAACTTCAACGGTTGCGGAACCAATTGTATAGGTGCCAACCTTTTGGGCAACCAAATCGTAACTCAAACCCATGCTAACGGTGGTAGTACCGTTAATATTGCTCATGCTCGACGACTGGTTCGGTCCGCCAACCACCTGGAAGCCGTTCAGATCAGGCTGCCCGAATTTTTCAACATTGCCGTTAATGGTAAAAGTTAATTCGAATACTTCGCCGGTAGCCACCTGGCTTTTACTTACCGAGGCAGAGACCTTCACATCCTGCGCAAAGGCTGTACTGATGCAAAACAGTAAAAAAATTGATAATATGTAATGCCTGATGTTCATTATTGGTCTACCAGTCTTTAGTGATCTTAACTTTCACTCCTTTTAACTTTTTATTTTTCAGCTTATCCTGGGTTTCTTTTTCCTGGTTATTCAAAGCGTCAAGCATGCGTTCGGCATCTTCTTTTGATATTTTGTTTGGCTGCTGCCCGTTTTGCTGATCTTTTTTATCCTGATCCTTCTTGTCCTGATCGGGTTTATTTTGATCCTGCTTGTTCTTATCCTGATCTTTTTTGTCCTTATCCTGGTTCTGCTTATTCTGGTCCTTTTTATTCTGATCGTTTTTGTTCTGATCCTTATTATTTTTATCCTGGTTCTTTTTTTGTTGCTGCTGTTTTTTCAACATCTCCTGCGCATAAGCCAGGTTATAGCGCGTCTGATCGTCCTTCGGGTCGTTGATCAACGCTTTTTTATAGGCATCGATGCTTTCTTCCAGCTTTTTCGATTCGAACAACGAATTCCCTAAGTTATGATAAGCTTTTGAAGCTACCATTTTATTGGCGGCATTTGTACCCGCTATTTTGTTGAACTGCTCCTGCGCCTTATCGTATTGCTTTTGTTTGTACAAAGCATCGCCCAGGTTAAAGTTACCTTCTACGGTTTCTGCCTTTTTACCGAGCGATTTCCGGTAGCTATCTTCGGCCTCCTTGTATTTTTGCTCTTCGTAAAGCTGATTTCCTTTACGGATATCAGCCTTCTCCTGTTGTGCAAAAAGCAGGCAGCATGGTGTTAATAATAATATCATTAAAATAAATTGCTTCATTTTTTGTCTACTTCAAATAATTTCAATTTACTTAAGCTCAGGTTTTTTCGGTTTGAGATAAAAAACTCGATCACCAGCAGCAACAGCGCCAATGCCAGGAAGATCTGGAAACGATCTTCAAAATCTTTAAACGTTTTGCTGTCATATTGCTTCTTCTGCATCTTCCCTATCTGATCCATCACAATGTTTAAGCCGCTGCTTGCATCGGTAGCGCGCACATAGGCCCCATCACCTGCTGCGGCCAGCTCCTTACACATATTTTCATCAAGCTTGCTGATCACCACTTTGCCTACACTATCGGTATGGAAACCTGCCTGCTTGCCGTCTTTGTAAATAGGTATAGGCGCACCGTTTTCCGATCCTACGCCTATCACATTAACGTTCACATCCTTATCATGCGCCCCTTTAACCGCGGCTACAGCATCATCCTCATGGTTCTCACCATCGGTAATGATGATCATGGCCTTGCTGGTTCCATCCTTAAAATCAAACGATTGCATGCCGAGATCGACCGCTGCGCCGATAGCAGTACCCTGTACAGGCACCATATCGGTGTTGATGGTATTTAAAAATAGTTTTGCCGCCGAATAATCGGTAGTTACGGGCAGTTGTACATAAGCCTGGCCCGCAAAAACGATGATACCGATACGGTCGTCATGCAAATTATCAATCAGCTGGGCGATGGCGCGTTTGGCATTCTCCAAACGGTTGGGCGACAAATCCTGCGAAAGCATACTGTTGGAAACATCCAGCAGGATCATGAGATCAGACCCTTTTTTCTTCACATCTTCCATCTTCGAGCCTATCTGAGGATCGGCCAGAGCAACAACCAGCATGGCATAAGCGATGATAAAGAATATAAATTTTAACAGCGGACGGGAGAACGATACCTCTGGAATCATCAAACGTACTACGTGCCTGTCGCCCAAAGCGGCAATGGCTTTCTTTTTCCATCGCGCAACGAATAAAAAAAGCAATATTGCCACCGGCACCGCTGCCAGCGCCCATAAATATGCTATATGTGCAAAACGGATCATATCAGGTCAAAGCTCCTTTAAATACGGTATTTCTTAAAACAAATTCTAATGATAAAAGCAGCAAGGCTATGAGCGCGAACGGTAAAAACATCTCGGTTTTTTTGCGGTACTGGGTTACATCAATTTTGGCTTTCTCCAGTTTATCAATCTGGGTATAAATATCTTTCAGGGTTTCGTTATTGGTTGCCCTGAAGTATTTGCCGCCGGTAATGTCGGCTATCTTCGTCAACGTTGGTTCGTCAACATCTACCAGCATTTTTTGGTACTGGATGCCATAAGGCGTTTGCACGGGATACGGAGCGTAACCATGCGTACCGATACCTACAGTATAAACCCTGATACCGAATTGCTTAGCAATTTCAGCAGCGGTTGACGGCGCGATAGAACCCATGTTGTTTGAACCATCCGTCAGCAAAATAATCACCTTGCTTTTGGCCTCGCTATCCTTTAAACGGTTTACAGCCGTGGCCAGTCCCATACCAATGGCGGTGCCATCCTCAATCATACCGTATTTAATGTCCTGGTATAAATTGATCAGTACGTCGTGATCGATAGTTAACGGGCATTGCGTAAAGCTTTCTCCGCTGAAAATTACCAGGCCGATACGGTCGTCCGGACGAGCCTTGATAAAATCGATAGCGATGTTTTTGCCCGCTTCGAGCCTGTTGGGTTTAAAATCTTCGGCCAGCATACTTCCCGAAATATCGGATGCGATAACGATGTCGATACCTTCGGTAGTGGTGTTTTGCCAGCTTAATGACGATTGCGGCCTTGCCAGGCCGACAATAAGTAATCCTACTGCCAGACATCTCAACACAATCCCATAATGCCTTAAAACAGAGATGTAGCTCTTTTTTGTTGTGGCAAAACCTTTGGTTGCCGACATGTTCAAAGCGCCCTGCAACTCTTTTTCTTTCCAGATATACCAGGCCGCCATCAGCGGGATGATGAGGAGCAGCCAGAAAAATACCGGGTGCGCAAATTCAATTCCTTTAAACCAACTCATTGTTACCCTCTCCCTTATCCTGGTTTAACTGAACTTGTTTTTTAGTGCCCATCACAAAAGCGATGGCATTTTCAATACTCTGCTCGTTTTCGGCAGGTAACGGTTTTTGTTTGGCAAACTTGGCCAGATCGGCTAAAAGCAATACCTGCCTTAGCTTACCGCGACTTGCCTCATCAATATCCATATAGCGCAGACTGGTAAAAATCTCGTCGCTGGTTTGTTCGTGCGCCTTAATGCCGTAGCGTTTTTCGAGATACTGGCGTATCACGTCTGTCAACTCACTGTGGTATTCTTTAACCTGGTCGCGCTGCCAAAGTTTTTCTTCGCGGATGGTATTGAGCTTGTTAATGGCCTCAACATCAGGTGGAATGATCACTTTCTTTTCAACAACCTGTACCTGTTTTTTGGGCCGCTTACGCAGATAGATGATCACTCCCACAATAGCCAAAATCGCGACAAGCCCCGCCACAACCCATTTCCAGTTATCGCGCAGCCAATCCATAAAAGAATATTTTACCTGGAAAGGTTGCTTGATATCGTAAATGCCTTTGGTGGTATCAACCGCTACCGATTTGATGGTGAGCACCAGTTCATCCGTTTTTACGATACCGCCTTTTGTGCGGAAAGCGTATTGCGGGATAACATACTGCCCGGTATCGAACGAAGTAAGCGTGTAAGTGCGTTCAATGGTTTCGGTGTTCAGATCATTTTTATCAAAACTGGTATCCGGCTTACCGATGTTAACGATCTGTACCTTGCCGGCGATGCTATCCGCAAGCAGCGGGAAACCAACGGTATCCTTAGCCGGGAAACGGATGCTGAGGTGCAGCACGGTTTGGTCGCCGATAGGCATGATGGCTTTATCCAGCTTAGCTTCGGCTTTAACCTGTGCATGAGATTGCAATTTGCAACAGGCTAAAAATAAAATAGTTAATGCTAAATAATTAAAATATCGTTTCATCTTGATCAACGTCTGCCTTCCCTCTTTTTAAATAATGTCATCAAAGGTTTTACATACGATTCGTGCGTGCCAACATTAGCCATATCCACACCCGAGCGCTTAAAGGTATCCTGCAAAAGGGCATTGCGCTTTAACGCTTCGGCTTTAAAAGCAATGCGCACGGCCTTGTCACCTGTATTTATCCATTGCAGCTGCCCGGTTTCTTCGTCCCTTACGGGGATGAGGCCGAGGTCGGGGAACTCTTCTTCGTGTTTATCATACAGCCTTAAGGCGATGATATCGTGCTTCTTATTAGCGATCTTCAACTCATCGCTAAAACCCGGACTGATAAAATCGGAAATAATAAAGGCGGTGCATTTCTTTTTAATTACCCGGGTAAAGTATTTTAAGGCTTCGGCTACATTGGTGCCTTTGTTTTCAGGTTTAAAATCGATCAGCTCGCGGATGATCATCAGGATATGGCTCCTGCCCTTTTTGGGCGGGATAAACTTTTCGATCTTGTCGCTGAAAAAGATCACGCCTACCTTATCGTTGTTCTGTATCGCCGAAAAGGCCAGCACGGCGCAAAGTTCGGCAGCCAGATCCTGCTTTTGCTGGTTGATGGTACCGAAATTTTCCGACCCGCTTACGTCCATAATTAACATCACGGTCAGCTCGCGTTCTTCATCAAAAACCTTAACGTACGGGTGGTTAAAGCGGGCGGTCACGTTCCAGTCGATAGTGCGGATTTCATCGCCTACCTGGTACTCGCGCACCTCGCTAAAAGCCATACCACGGCCCTTAAAGGCAGAATGGTATTCGCCCGAAAAGATGTGATTGCTCAACCCGCGGGTTTTGATCTCAATCTTCCGTACTTTTTTTAGCAGCTCTTTGGTGTCTTTGGCCATTTGGTTAACGATTCATTTATTGCCATTTGTCATTTCGAACGATAGTGAGAAATCTTCTGCTACATTACTGATCGCCTGCATACCAGTCGCTCGTATACTTTTCGCTCACAGAAGATTTCTCGTCGCTATCGCTCGCTCGAAATGACAATTTTGTTTTTACGGTACTTCAACAGCATTCAAAATCCCTGTCACAATATCCTCCTGCGTAATGTTCTCGGCTTCGGCTTCGTAGCTTAAACCGATGCGGTGACGCAATACATCGTGGCAAACGGCACGCACATCTTCGGGGATTACATAACCCCTGCGTTTGATGAACGCGAACGCCTTTGCGGCCAGCGCCAGGTTGATACTCGCCCGCGGCGATGCACCATAGCTGATCAGGTTTTTATATTCGGCCAGCTTGTATTGCTCGGGGAAACGGGTGGCGAAAACAATATCTATAATGTATTGCTCAATCTTTTCGTCCATGTATACCTCGCGCACCACTTTGCGGGCCTTGATAATGTCTTCGGGTTTAATAACCGGGTTTGGCTTTAACATGCCTTGCGGGGCGATGTTGGCGCGGATGATCTTCTTCTCATCCTCTTTGCTTGGGTAGCCGATCACCACTTTCAGCATAAAACGATCCACCTGTGCTTCGGGCAACGGGTACGTACCCTCCTGCTCTATCGGGTTTTGCGTTGCCAGCACCAAAAACGGCACAGGCAGCGGGAAGGTGTTATCGCCGATGGTTACCTGGCGCTCCTGCATGGCCTCTAACAGCGCACTTTGCACTTTGGCGGGCGCGCGGTTAATCTCATCCGCTAAAATAAAGTTGCTGAACAACGGCCCTTTGCGCACAATGAACTCTTCCTTTTTCTGGTTATAGATCATGGTGCCCAGCAAATCGGCGGGCAGCAGGTCAGGGGTGAACTGGATGCGGCTGAAATCGGCCTGGATGCATTTGGCCAGCGTGTTAATGGCGAGGGTTTTTGCCAATCCGGGTACACCTTCCAGCAAAATGTGCCCATCGGCCAATAAACCGATCAGCAGTCGCTCCACCATGTATTTCTGACCGACGATCACTTTATCCATCTCCATTTTAAGCAGATCGATAAACTCGCTTTCCTTCTGTATCATCTCGTTAAGCGCGCGGATATCCGTTGAATACGAAACCGGCGCCGGCGCGGCTTGCTGAGCGTATAAACTGTTACTATTTGATTCTTCCATATCGGGCATAAATTATTTCGGTGGGCAAATTTAAGGTACCGTAATTTTTACACAAGCGATATGTTAAATTTATTTGTTAAATAATGTTAAATGGGGAGTGGTGAGGAGCGAATGGTGAGTTGTTGGATGAAAGGCACAAATAAGCCGAGGCACAGGCTGTTGCTCAATACTTGCGCCAGATGGGGGTTAGCCGCAAGTTGGATGGTTGCGGTAGCGGTGGGAGAACAAGGATTACTGTGTAATTTCTTTATTTTTCTGATGTTGGTGTTTTACAAAATTTACAGGGGGTAGTAATATTGGATTTATCCCTGCTTTTATCGATAAAGATGCAAGATGCTCTCTTAAAAATGGGAATATAATCGCAGGTGCATTAATTTTTGCAAAATTATCAATCGATAGGTCACCATTTTCTCCTATTATAAAAACACCAACCATTTTGATTACAGCAGAAATTTCCGGCGTTTTCATAGCTCCTGCGGTGTAATTTAGAGACACGGTAACACTGACACTATCGTTTGTCCTAGTATCGTCTATATCAATATTTATTTCACTTTTGAATTCAGGATTAGATAAATTCAAAGTCCATTGTCTTTGAAAATTACTTTCCAACAATATTATGTGTGTTAATGTGAATGATGAGAAAGATGACATTTTAAGCGGCTAGTGCAAATTGGTTTTCACCTGCGTTTGAGTACTCGGTTTTTTCTTTATCAGAATTTATCAAATCGTCTACTTCGGGTTTATCACTAAAAACCGAAAAACCACAAGAAATATTATACGTAATGTTTTGTAAATTATTGACTTCGTCCATATTTACTGCACAATTATCAATCTTTATTGATTTATATATTTGAGGAGAGAAGTTGTCAAAAAGACCTTCCAGCATCAAATCCGAATTAAAACCCCAAGTATCTAAGCACACTGTAGGTAAATGATGCTCTGATCCATTAGCTTCAAATACTTCAATCTCACCAATTGGGACTAAAGCACCATCAGTAATAAAAGAAATATTGTGCTCAGGATAAATATCAATAAATTCAAATATTACATATTCTTCCCAACACTGATAGTCGCTATTATTATTATAAATTTCCTTTGGAAGAACTTCTATAGTGTGTAAGCTGCACATTTCGTCATATTCATAGCGAACTTTAATTTGTGGAAATTTATCCACCAATTCACTTAGCTTATTTTCAATAAATTTATCGGGAGCCATATTATGCAATTTGCATTAAAATTTTATTCGTAGTAAATGCCAAATCAATTGATTTTTTTCCATCATCAAAATCAATCTCAATATCTTTGTAGTCAGCCTTTACTCTCAACTTTTTAAGCTGTAAAATATCTGTATTAACTGAACGCCAGTCTTTATTGTTAGCTTTCAAATGTTTTATCACTTGATTAATTGTATACTCATGAGAACCCTCATTTGTTGCATTTAATTCAACAGAAATTTCACTCTCACTTTTACCAACGCGATATAACAGAATATGTTTTATTAACTGCAAAGTACTGTAATAGGAACAATGAACCGTCGAGCAATAATGATTTATCTTTTGTAAATACTCTGCAGAAGCAAAGTTTAACTTAGACTTATTCAATAGTTGACTATTCAATGGTTACAAATTTGTAATATTAAACAATGATAATATAATTTATTTTATAACATGACCATTAATTGATAATTATTTTAGATGATTAACAATTAATTATAAATACGTTTATTATTTAACAAATAATACCTCTCGCTTCTGCAAACGTCCTCTTGTAATTTGAAAAGCATGTAGCCACAAGAAGAAAACTCTGCTCTCCGTAGTCTAAACTTTACTTTTACTGTAGTCGGAGACTACATACATATTTAGTTCGAAGTCACACACTTCGAACAGCATCAATCACAGCATCACAGCATTTATATAAAACAAAAGAAAAAAACATCGCTATTCGAAGTCTCCGACTTCGAATGACTATGTGGGTAGTCTCTGACTACCATCAGGAAATTCCTCTTTTATGTAGTTGTAAACTACAAGCATATTAGTTCGAAGTCAGAGACTTCGAACAGCAACTTTATATTATATTTATATCAATACAGACAATCAACTTCAATTATAGCTTCTGCTTCCACATAATTTGCAGCGCTCGAATAAATATACTCTTTGGCATCGTAAACGTAGCCTGCCCTTACGGGATTATCGTGAATATAATCTACCTTTTGTTTCATAAAATCGTATGAAAATATCTCGACAAAATGATTTTCGTGTGTCCAGACCTGGTACTCTTCATTACGAGTATGTCTTGACGCATAGTATTTGAACTGATGAAGCATCCAATCTCTGCGGCTTTCTGTTCCGGTCTTTATGTAATCCAATATTGATTTTGAGGTAAACTTTTTATAATCACGAACAAAGTCACTTAAGTCATGTCCATCTTTAACTGAAACGATTAGATGAACATGGGTTGACATAATCACAAAGGCGTGTAAATTAAGACCTTTATTTGCCTGGCAATATTTTAAAGATTCGATAAGCATTTCTTTGTAGACACGGCGGCTAAAAATATCGATCCATCCTACTACAGTAACCGATTATTTGCAATGTCTCCATTTGACTTTTCGTTATTATTTCCGCTTCTATACAAATATAAATATCGCTGATAATTTCATAACGTGCTTTGCTTCCGTATCCTAAAGATATCTGCCATCAAAATATAGTTAGTATCAAAAATAAAGCAACAGGCAGCACAAAATCGATAAACAGGTTAATAATCAATAATATTATGTATAACTTACCTACCTGTTCAACATAAATATCAGGCTATGAAAAGGACCTTTATTATTTTGTTACTGGTTATTGGGATTATACAAGCGCTGTTTGCACAGGAGAAACATGGCAACATCATCTGCGCATCGGATATCCATTTCAACCCTTATTACGATTCGACGCTGGTGAGCAAGCTGGTTACCTCGCCTTACCGGCAATGGGCTGCTATATTTGCCACATCGGCCATACAGCAGCCTAATACATATAACAGCGATGCTAATTTCCCGCTGTTGAAGTCGGTGCTGGCAGCCATGAAAAAGCAAAACCCCTCGCCTGCTTTTATGGTGATAACCGGCGATTTTTTGTGCCATAACTTTCAAAGTAATTTTAAGCGGTACGCGCCGGCATATTCCGATTCGTTAAAATCATTCACCGATAAAACTATCCGGTTTATGGCTATGCTGTTTAACCAGTACTTCCCGAAAACGGTTGTTTTACCCGTGTTAGGTAATAACGATTCGTACTGCGGTGATTATATGGTTGAAGCCGACGGCGCCTTCTTAAATATGTTTGCCAAAGCCTGGGCGCCTTTGCAACGCAATCACAACACCATGATGGACAAGGTTTTTGTGAATAATTTTTCGAAAGGCGGTTATTACACGTATGCTTTACGCGATGGTTCGGGCGGTAAACTAATGATGCTGAATACCGTGTTTTTTTCGGCCAAATATACTAACTGCGGCACTCCAACGGGTAACCCCGCCAGCGAGGAACTCGGCTGGATAAGCCGTACATTAAAACAATGCGCGCAGCGCAAAAGCAAAGTATGGATAGCTTTCCACATTCCGCCGGGAATTGATGTAAACAGCACCTTGTATAACAAGAAGATAACAACCATGTGGGCCAATAGCTGTAATACCGCATTTATTAACCTATTGACACAATACGCGCCGGTTATCCGGGCGGGGCTTTCGGGCCATACTCATATGGACGATTTCCGCCTGCTTTATAACAGCGCAGGTACACCTATATCATTTTTTCATATTGTGCCGGCTGTTAGTCCGCTGTTTGGCAATAACCCGGGTTTCCAGTGCATGAACTATAATAAAACAACGTTTACCTTAACCGATATACAAACCCATTATCTGGATGTAAGCAAACCCGGCATACCCTGGGCGCTGGAGTACGATTATGACAAGACCTACGGTATTACCGGCATTAACCCGCTTAGCCTGGATGCGGTGCGCAAAAAGATAGCCGCTAATCCTGCTTACTTAAACCATTATATTAATTTTTATAATGTAAATAACCCTGCAGCAAGCGGTATTAACCAACAAAACTGGAAAAGCTACTGGTGCGGAACAGGGAGTTTAACCAAAGCAGATTTTATTTCGTGCACTGCGGTGCAGTAATGGCAAAACAGAAAAGCCCTTCTCCGGAAAGGAAAAGAGCTTTAAGCTTTTTAGGAGTGTATGAGGTTTTATTTTTTCTCAGGCATCGGTACACCTAACTGCGCAAAAAATGTAGCGTTGCCCTGGATAGAGCGGTGCGAGGTCATTTTCCCATCCTTGTTAAAACTAAAGATATCGGCATCATTATATTTAAAGCTTTTACCGGTTGGTTTCATCCCCATCATCGCGTTTTTAAATGTACCGGTAACGGTGCCTGTTACTATAACACTATCGCCATGTGCAAAAGCCATAAGGTCGGTTTCCTTATAGTCGGGGAAAGCAGCAAGAAAAGTCTTTAGTCCTGCTTTAATGGTATCAATATTTTTCATGGCCTTTTCTTCGCCGTTGCCATAGTCGGTAAAATCAGTTGCGCAAACTTCAAACATCGGGTCGATTTTTTTGTCGCTCAAATTTTGGACAGCCGTAAGAGCAGTAACCCGGTTTTTTTCTGCTTTAATTGCGGTGCTATAACTTCCGGATGTTGAGCCTGACTGGCTGTTACAGGCTGTTAAAAAGCAGGCCGCTACAGCCATGCCGGTTAGAATTTTTTTCATGATGAGTTTAATTTGGTTTATACTAATGTATTAAAAT
>Ga0207098_10393_pt1 | contig 13659 bp, 11 predicted proteins | sample Alteio_BWMinHeat_84_FD_153548 | JGI IMG/M metagenome (GOLD analysis project Ga0207098, IMG submission 153548) | Enriched cells from forest soil in Barre Woods Harvard Forest LTER site, Petersham, Massachusetts, United States -... | ecosystem: Environmental > Terrestrial > Soil > Temperate forest >...
GGCGAGAAGAATGGCCAGATTGAACGGTTTTGGCAGGTAGTCGTCTGCACCGGACTCAAAGCCCTTTAGCACATCTTCGGGACGGGCGCGGGCTGTCAGCATCAGCAGGGGAATGTAGTTTTGTGCGGCGCGCAACTCGCGGGCAATGGTGAAACCGTCTTTGCCTGGGAGCATGACGTCGAGGACCAGGGCTTCGAAGTTTTCTTTGGAGTGGAGTAGAAGGTGGAGGGCGTCTTCGCCCTTGCCGGTGACACGGACGGAGTGACCCTCGGCTTCAAGGTTGAAGCGCAGGCCCTCGGCGAGGTGGACTTCATCTTCGACGACGAGAATGCGGCTCATGCGCGATAGACCCTGGGAAGGCGGATAGTAAAAGTGCTGCCGCGGCCTTCGCCAGCGCTTTCCGCGTAGGCGTCTCCGCCATAGCGGCGGGCCACCGAGCGAACGATGAACAGCCCGAGGCCGGTGCCTTTGACTTGACCGGTGGCGGCGCTTTGCACGCGGTAGAAGCGATTGAAAATGCGTTTCAACTCGACAGGAGGGATGCCGATTCCGCGATCTCGAACGCTCAAGAAGACGGAATCGATGTTGGGCGTTCGCATGTCCACGATGATGTCTTTGTTTTCGCCGGAGTACTTGATGGCGTTGTCGAAGAGGTTGAACACCGCGGTGCGGAGTTCTTCTGGGTTGCCCATTACTACCAATTCGTCCGGTGGCTTGACGCCGAAGCGCAGCGCTTCTGGCGGCAAATTGTGGCGCAGACGGGCGAGATCCAGGGAGCTTTCCACGATGGCGGCGAAGTTCACCTCTTGCCAGTGCTTGCGTTTGTTGCCGTGGCGGACTTCGCCGGCTTTCAGGACTTGTTCCACGGTGCCGAGGAGCCGGTCGGCGTCTTCCAACATGATGCGGTAGAAATCGCGGCGTTGGGCTTCGTCGAGCGGTCGGCTTTGCAGCGTCTCGAGATAGAGGCGGATGGAGGCAATGGGAGTTTTGAGTTCGTGGGTGACTGCGTTCAGGAAGGTGTCTTGCCGTTCGTTGCGGCGGATTTCACGAACGATGAAGATCGTATTGACCACCAGGCCGGCGATGATGGCACTGAAGAAAATGATGCCGAGGACGAGCGGGACGACGCGCCGCCAGTTGAAGACGATCCAACTAACGTTGAGAAAGATGGCCAGCCCGACGAGGAAGACGCCTAGAGTGATGAAGAACGCGATCGTCTTGGTGCGGCTGGTAATACGCATTGCCGCCTAGTTTAGTTCATAGGGAGCAAGACTGCACGAAACAGAGGTGAACCGCAGGGGCCACAAGCGCCGTCGGCCAGTCCTCTTCGCTTAGACCCTCGCTAGTCGCCGGCGACCGTGGATCTGAGAGCGTCCGGCCGGACCAGCCCGGGAGGAATCAAAAGGGCCGAATGCGGATCTTTGGCTGGTGCCGTTCCTGGCTTGAGGTCGATCAGTTTGAGATCCCAAACGAGCCCAAGGGATCGCAATACACAGATCCCGTACCAATTCACATCGATTTCGTACCAAGCGAGGCCATGACGCGCGGATTGCGGCGCGGCGTGGTGGTTGTTGTGCCAGCCTTCGCCAAAGGTGAGGATGGCGACCCAAAAACTGTTGGTGGAGGTGTCGCCGGTGAGAAAGCGGCGTGAGCCCCACATGTGCGTGGCGGAATTGACCAGCCAGGTGGCATGGAGACCGATGACGGTGCGCAAGAAAACGCCCCACATCACACAAGGCCACCCGACCACGGCGTAAAGGATGACGCCGGAAACAGCCAAGGGAACCCAGTGGTACTTGCTGATCCAACGATGAAATGCGTGCTTGCGAAGATCGGGAACGTACGGGAGAAGCTCGGCGGTGTTGCTGTGCATGGCTTGGCCGGTAATGATCCAGCCCATGTGGGCCCACACGCCACCGTCGCGGGGCGAATGGGGATCGCCTTCTTTGTCGGTATTCTGGTGGTGAATGCGATGGGTGGCCACCCAGGCGATAGGTCCACCTTCCAGCGCCATGGTGCCGCAGGTCGTCAAGAAATATTCAAGCCAGACGGGCGTCTTGTAGCCTCGGTGGGTCAGCAGGCGGTGATAGCCAATGCCGATGCCGAGACTCCCAGAGAGCCACCAGAGGAAAATCGCCACGGCGAGGGCCTTCCAAGTAAACATGAAGAGGGCCGCGATGGCGCCGATATGGAACGCGAGCATGAAGAAAGTGGTGATCCAGTTGAGCGGCTGCTTGAAGGTTCTGTCGCGTGAGAAAATGCTCATAATGGCGGAGTCCTTTGAACTGTTTTCGCCGGCTTCGATTGCGAACGTAGCATGCGAGCTTCGGGCTGTCTGTAATACTTGTGTAATCCCTGATTGCGCGAGAGCGGATCAGCTAAGAGAGAAGGGAAGTCGAAACGGCGACGTCCTACTGGACAGGTAACGGGAAGGATAATTGACGTGGACCTATGATTTCGACGCGATCTCGGAGCGTTTGCGCAGGAAGGGAATGGCGCGGGTGACGGTAGCGTGGCCGGTGTTCAGCCAAGCCGGGATGGGCCGGGGAGTTTCCGCGAGGAGGTTCGAAATGTGAATGAGCGAGGGGTGGCAATCAGCGACCAATTTTACGAATGCCGTCAGAGGCACGGCCAGCAGAAGTCCCATGACTCCCCAGAGCCAGCCCCAGAAAAGCATGCCCATGGTTGCCGCCACTGGGCCGATGTTCACCCGCGACCCGATGAACTTTGGGATTAGAAGATTTGCGGAAATGAGATGCAGTGAGATCACGGTCAAGAAAATAATCAAGAAAGGGCTGGCGGTCTGAAACTGAAGCGTGGCGACCAGGAGCGGAAGAAGAGCGGCCAAAACTACTCCCACAAAGGGCACCAAATTGAGAATGCCGCTGGCGATGCCCAACGCCAGGGCTCCTTGCATCTTCAGACTAAAGAGGACTGCGACAGTGACCGCCGCCATAACGATCCCGACGATTACATTGCCGACCACAAAACCTCGCACCATCTGAGTGAGGCGTGCGACGAAGAGCGGGACGTCGATGGTCGAGCCGAAGGCATTGGCCAGCCAGGAATACAGGTGGGCCTTGCGAACCAGCATGAAGAACATCAGGAAAGGCACCACGCCGCCGATGATGACCGCGCCCCAGACTGAGCCTACTCCGCGCACCAGATAAGATGGCCAATTGGGTGGCTCGCTGATCCTCACTTCCTGAATCTTTTTGGGCGTCAAGCCGGGAGTCATGCTACCGGCAGACTTCTGAACTTTTTCAATATTCCGGCTCAACGGCTCGATGGCTTGGCGAATTCGGGAGGTGTATTGAGGAATAGAGTCTACGAGCGCGTAAGCTTTTCCGTACGATGCATAGATAGAGAGGGCTAGCGACAGAACCCCGGAAGCCACCAGTAGGGCCGTGGATAGCAAGCGCGGAACGTGCCAGCGCTCCAAATAAGTGGGAACGGGATCAACCAGGATGGCAAGAAAACTGGCGAGCAGGAAAGTAATGCATAGAGAACTGGCGAAAAAGCAGAAACCGAGAATAATCGCGATTACGATGACCCAAAGAAGAGCCACGCCCCTTTGCAGGGTGCGCGGCTCCGGCTTTCTTGCTGGACTATCGAGAATAGGCATTTGGCGACCGCGCTTTTCATTGTGCGCCCTAGCGCAAGAGATATCGAAACTAAATTGAATTACGTCGCGCGATCTGAAACGCGAGAGTGAAAACGCCGCCCGTTGTAGGAACTCACACCTTGAGGCGACGGATCGCTAGATCCGACCAAGTAGCAGCAAAATCACCAAAACCAGGACGACCAGTCCCAGACCGCTGCTGGGATAGTAGCCCCAGCCCCGACTGTGAGGCCAAGTGGGCAAGGCTCCGAGGGCTGCCAACAGCAGGATCACAACAAGTATGGTTATCATCGCAGTGTCGCCGGCGTCTCCTACGAGGCAGGGAGAGAATCCAGGCTTGAACCTCCGTAGCGGCATTGGACGACGTAAGGTCAGGGCGAGCAATCGGGGCAATCGTGTAGTAAATCAGGGGAGCAAGGGTAGCAGCCGGCACTGGCAACTGATGACGCTCGCGTGGCGCACCGAGAACGGGAAGGCAGGTTACCCAGTTTTTCAAACCTCTCTACGGGCAATGCCGGATTGAGAAGCGATCACGGGCTAGGCAGAGTGCATCGTGGCCGGATCAGAACGTCCTCAAGACGCCGGCGGCCCGATTCCAAATTTAGAAAAGTAATAACGGGCGAGAAAAGGAGAGATATGAAAGCGCGAAGATCAGTTTTGGTGCTCCCGCTGTTGTTGGTGGGGGCGCTGGCGGGATGCTCGAACGCAAACAAATCGCCAGATGTGGCGGACAACATCCGGAAGTCGCTGGACCAAGCGGGATACAAGGATGTCAGCGTCAGTCAGGACCGCGATAAGGGCGTCGTGACCCTGACGGGAACGGTGCCCACCGAGGGCGACAAGGCTCAAGCGGAATCTCTCGCCCGCAGCAACGCCGGATCGCAGGTGGTGTCCGACCAGATCGGCGTGCGGCCTCCGGGAAATGAAAGCGAAGCGAAAACGGTGGATTCGGATCTAGACAAAGCAATCGAGAAGAATCTTGATGCGGTTCTTGTTAGAAACAAGCTGAAAAACGATGTGAAATATGACGTAAAGAACGGCGTAGTGACACTCACCGGCGACGTGCGTTCGCAAGCCCGGCGCGCGCAAGTCGAGAAGCTGGCCAGTACCGTGCCGAACGTCAAGCAGGTAGTGAATGAACTAGAGGTGAAGAACCAGAAGGCCAGTTCCTCGGGCTAAAGCGGGTCCTGCGGTCGTAGCGTCGTTAGAGAAGAGAGCCAGTTTGGCAAACGAGAAAATCGCCGCCAAGCTGGCTCTTTTCGTTTTGGCGAACAGCGTTGGCGCTAGTTTGGCAAAAGATGCTCGGCCGGAAGCGCCTAGGAGCGGGCGCCGTGATCAGTTATTTGGAAAAACGACGAGCCACGGAGCCAGGGGCTTCGGATTTCAGCTCTGAAGCGCAGGCTGGGGCTCAGCGAGCGCCAAAAGTTGCTGACGAAGCCTGACCCGCGCGCGGAAAATTCTGGATTTCACCGTCGATACGGTGATGCCCAGCGCCTGCGCTAACTCGCGATTGGTCCAGCCTTCCGCTTTCTGAAGAATGAAGGTGTCCTGCAATGAGGGATTGAGTCCCCGGAACGCTTTGGTCGCCAACTCCTTGCTGATGTACTGACGCTCGGGATCCTGCCGGATATCCGCGATCTCCGGAAAGTTCAGAGGTTCCTCGTCGGATCCGTTCGGCTCGTGGTAGTCGGAAATGCGCTCGGAGTTGCGCTTTCTGAGCTTCATCAGAGCTTCGTTGATCGCAATCCGCACCAGCCAGGTCGAGAATTGCGAGTTACCTTCAAATCGATGAATGTGGTGAAATGCTTTCACCAAAACGTTTTGTACGTTGTCTTCAGCGTCCTCGCGGTTTCGGAGCATGTTCAGGGAGAGCCCATAGACCTGCCCGGAGTGCCTCCTAACCAGTTCCGTGAAAGCCTCCTCGTTGCCGGCCTGCGCTTTGGCGACCAAAGTGCGTTCGGGAGAATTCGATTGCGCTTCCATCGGAAAATACTCCTTATCAAGTTAGAGTCGATGCTTTGAATATTGCGCCAGAGTTCTTGGCGCCCGCTTTCCGGAAACGTCCAGCCGAGCGGTAGTCTACGAGAGATATATATGGCGCACCGGAATCGGGCAATACAGCGGACCATGTACCACGAGAGCGAAGAATCGGTAGTGCCCAGCGCCGCGCTCCCGGCGGACTTCTTTACCTATATTATATATACAGTATGTATTACGTAGATGTAATACTAAATGGGAGCCGGAAAGGGCGCCGAGCCTCTCCAGCCGATGAAAGGAGTCCCACAAGACTAAGGGTCCGGTTGATTTTGAAAGCAGGTACCTGTATTGGTGGCGTCAACTGTTTCAGACTGGGCCAGGTGTCGTGATGCAGTGCAATCCTGGAATCCGCAACTTGGCCCCGTTCGCACGGGGCTGCCAGAACTCTTTTGTTTTGAAGCATTTGACTAAATTTCAGAATTTCTGAATGGCCACCCGTGTGCCCAAGTGTTCGAGGGGGCACTTGTGCTTCGTGTGTTTGCCTACTGCCGGGAACGGATGGTCAGGAAGCGCGAACTACGAACTGCGCGCGAGGACCGCCGAAGCGGCCGCGTCAGGCAGGCGCACCTTGTGATTAGCGAGCAGGAGCAGGCGTTCGCACGCGGGCGTATCGCGCGAAGCCTGGGAGCTTTTGTTGTTTTACTTTTCGTTCCGCTCGCTACGGCCTCGCAAAGCTCCGTTCCGACGGAGTATCGCATCAAGGCGAATTTTCTTGCGATGGTTCCCAGCTTTATCGATTGGCCGGAAGATGCGTTTCCGTCGGCGCAGGCGCCGATTCTTGTCTGCGTATTGGGAGAATTTTCCTTCGGGATCAATCTGGCACGGGCGGTCCAGGGTGCAACGTCACATGGCAGGCGAGTCGAGGTCCAGCCGAAGCACAAGGATCAAGAGTTGCGGAGTTGCCACGTACTTTTTGTCAGCCGCTCGGAGACGAAGAGATACGAAAAGGTTCTGCAGGCCGTTCAAGGCGCGGACGTCTTGACGGTGGGAGAGACGCCGGATTTTCTCAAGGCCGGCGGGGCCTTGAGTTTTTCGTTTGAGCGGGAAACGCTGCAGTTCGAGGTGAATCTCCTGGCCGCGAACAGCGCGCACCTCAAGATCAGTTCCAGGCTGCTGGCATTGGCGAGGCAAGTACGGAACAACCCGGAGGCCGCGAAACTCTAGTATGCCCGCACCAGCGATCCGCGAATTGTCCCTTCGTCAAAAGCTGTTGTTTTTGACGCTGATGACCAGCGGCATAGGTTTAACACTCGGCTGCGTCGGATTTCTCGCCTACGACACGCACGCTGCGCATGAACAGAAAGTGGAAGAGCTACAGTCGGCCGCCGATCTGGTAGGCACGAACGCGGTCGCGCCGCTAGCGTTCGACGACGCCATGAGTGGTTCCAAACTGCTGGAAGCCTTGCATACGCGAGGACACTTGCGCGCGGGAGTTTTGTACCGAAAGGATGGAAGCTACTTCGCCTCCTTCGTTCGGGATGATCTCAAGGGAAGTGCAGTGGTTCCAGACAGGACCTCGCAGGGGGTTACCTGGGGGCAGAACCGTTTGACTCTTACCTCGCCGATTTTCATGGACGGACATGAGATCGGGTCGCTGTACCTGGACACGGATCTGACCGACCTGCAACGGCGTTTGCGGAGCTTCGAGCTTTTGACCCTGCTGATTGGAGCGGGATGCCTGTTTTTGGTTTACGTTCTGACGGCAGCGCTGCAACGCTCGATTACCGGGCCGATTCTGGATCTTGCCGGAATGGCGCGGTCCATTGCGACCGAGAAAAGATATTCGTTGCGGGCCCCGCCGCTCGCTGGGAAAGAGTTGCGCCAACTGAGTGCGGACTTCAACCACATGCTGGAGGAAATTGAAGGGCGGGACGCGGCATTGACGGAAGCCCGCGACACGCTGGAATTGCGGGTCGCCAGCCGGACGGCGGAACTAGAACGCGAAGTAACCGAACGCCGTGGCGCGGAAACATCTCTTCAAGAACGAACCATCTTTTTGAACACCCTTATCGCCAGCAGTCCCATCGCCATCGTCGTGGTCAGCTTGAACGGCGAGATCGAACTCGCCAATCCGGCATTTCAGGCGCTGTTCCTCTACCAACTAGAAGACATCATTGGAAAACCACTCCGCGACGTAGTTGCGACGGGAAAGCTGGGAGAGGAAGTGGCGGCGAACTGCGAGGAAGTCCTTACCGAGAAGGCGATTCACAAGACCGGGCAGCGGCAAAGAAAAGATGGGCAGATTCTAGATGTTGAGATGCACGGCGCGGCTTTGCTCGTCGATGGCTCGGTGGCGCGCCACCTGGTCATGTACCAAGACGTTACGGAACGCCACACGGCCGAGCAGGAACTCCGCAAAGCCAAAGAGGCGGCGGAGGCGGCCAGCCGGGCGAAGAGCGAATTTCTCGCCAATATGAGTCACGAGATTCGTACACCGATGAACGGCATTCTGGGAATGACCGAGCTGACATTGGATACCGAGCTGTCGCCAGAGCAGCGCGACTATCTGAGCATGGTGAAATCGTCTGCTGAAGCACTCCTTGGAATCATCAACGACATTCTGGACTTCTCGAAAATCGAAGCAGGCCGCCTTGACCTCGAATGCCTTCCATTTTCACTCCTGGATTGCATTGAAGAGACCTTGCACCCGCTAGCCGCGCGTGCCGAGCAAAAGGGCCTGGAGCTAACTTGGTCCGCTGACGGAGAGATCCCGGAGCGAATCAACGGCGACTCCACAAGGCTCCGCCAAATACTGATCAACCTGACCGGTAACGCCATCAAGTTCACCAAGGAAGGCGAAGTCAGCGTGAAGGCCGAACTCTTGCCGTCGGCCGAATCCGAGGTTTGGATCCGCTTTATCGTTTCCGATACGGGCATGGGAATTCCGGCCGAAAAACATCAGCACATTTTTGAAGCTTTCTCGCAGGCCGATTCTTCGACAACCAGGGAGTTTGGAGGTACGGGCCTCGGGCTTTCGATTTCGGCGCGCATGGTGAAGCTAATGGGTGGCGAGATCTGGCTAGAGAGCACGCCGGGGCAAGGGAGCAAGTTCTTCTTTACGGCGCAGTTCACCAGAGCATTGACATCCGAAAACGTCTCCAAGCCGGTCATACACGCGGAGTTGGCGGGGAAAACGGTCTTGGTGGTAGACGACAACGAAGTGAACCGCGAGCTGCTGGCCCACCTACTACCTAAGTGGGGCATGCGCCCAGTTATGACTGTCGATGGGTTTGAGGCGGTGAACGCATTTGAGCAAAGTGTGCGCCGAGGAGCCCCGTTTCCGCTGGTCCTACTCGATCAAAACATGCCGGGAATGGACGGTTATGAAGTAGCCGAGAGAATTCGGCAGGCTTCCGCAGACGAACAGCCGGCCATTCTGATTCTCACTTCTTCACCGTCCTCCGACGATCGCGAGCGCGCGAAAAAGCTACGGATCGCGCTGCGGCTTTCAAAGCCGCTGCGCCGCACCGCGCTGCATGAGGCGATTCGAAAGGCACTCGGAGGTCTGGAGAACCGCGCTGACGCCCCAATTGCCGTGCGAAAAATAGATGCGTCGGAAGGCTTAAATGTGCTTTTGGCCGAGGACAACACAGTAAACCAGAGACTGGCCACACGCCTCCTGGAAAAGATGGGGCACAAGGTCACGCTGGCGGTGAACGGCCAGACTGCTTGTGAGTTGGTTCAACAGCATAAGTACGACGTAATCCTGATGGACATTCAAATGCCGGTCATGGGCGGGATGGAAGCCACTCGCAGCATTCTGGATCTGGAGAAAGTGAAGGGTGTTCACACGCCGATCATTGCGATGACCGCGCATGCCATGACCGGCGATGCGGACAAATGCTTGCAAGCCGGTATGGATGGATACGTTTCGAAACCCATTCGAACCGAACTCTTGACTGCGGAAATCGAGAGGGTTATCGGGCAGAAACTAAAGTGGAAGGAAAGAACAATGCAAGAAGCAAAAGACTTAACGGCAGCGGCGAGCGTAAACCTCCCGGAATTGCTCGCCCGTGTAGACAACGATCGTGAGCTGTTGCGCGACCTTCTGTCGATTTTTGCCGAGGAATTTCCTCGCTATCTTCTGGCCCTGCAGGAAGCGGTCGCGCACGAAGACGCCGAGCAGGTGGCGACGGTGAGCCACACCCTGAAAGGGATGCTGTCGAACTTGGCGGTCACGAAGGCGGCCGCGTCCGTCGGCCAACTGGAGCAACAGGCACGCGTCGGAGATCAGTCTTCACTAATGCAGGCTTTCGTCGCGTTCGAACGCGACGTGCAAGGACTACTGCCGGAAATGGAGACGTACATGGCGGAGGCGCATCCGTGAAGATTCTGATCGCCGACGACGAGGTTCTCTCCCGACGCTTGCTGGAAAAGACCCTGGAGCGAGCAGGGTATGAGGTTAGCGCGGTCGAGAATGGACGGCTGGCTGTCGAGCAGTTGAACCAACCGCACGGCCCCCGGTTAGCACTACTGGATTGGGTAATGCCGGAACTCGACGGGCCGGGCGTTTGCCGTGAAGTGCGGAAACATCAGGAGCAGTCGTACGTCTACATGGTTCTACTCACATCGAAGGAATCGAAGGAAGACATTGTCGCCGGTCTGGAGTCCGGTGCGGATGACTATCTGACCAAGCCCTTCAACGTCGAGGAGCTCAAAGCCCGCTTGCGGACTGGCGAACGCGTCTTGCATCTCGAGGGCCGGCTCGTGGAAGCGCGCGAGCAGATGCGCTTCAAGGCCACCCATGACGCACTCACCTGTATTTGGAATCGGGGCGTCATCATGGATCTGCTAGGCCGCGAACTATCGAGATCGCAGCGAGAATCGGGATGCACGATCATGCTGCTAGGGGATGTAGACCACTTCAAATCCGTCAACGACACCTATGGCCACCCCGTTGGAGATGAAGTTCTGCAAGAAATCGCCCGGCGCCTCTTGCTGTCCATACGTTCCTATGATTTCGTCGGCCGCTACGGCGGCGAAGAATTTCTAATAGTGCTGAACAACTGCAAGCCGCAATTTGCCGAGGCACGAGCCGAGGAAATTCGAAAGGCTGTTGGCAGCCGCCCCATTGAGACGGGCAATGGCTCGCTTCAAGTCACCATGAGTTTTGGACTGTTGCTAAGCCACGATTGGGGTGTCCGGCCTGTGGAAGAATTGTTACATGAGGTGGACTCCGCGCTATATGCTGCCAAGGCGGCGGGCCGAAATTGCATTAAGTTCGCAAAGCCAGAAGTCTCGGCGGAGAAAGCTCCCCCGGTGCTTCGCGAAACAACCGGTCCACGGATCTGAATCAGGTAGTTTTGGATTTCTGCCCGGTCTGGGCCATCATATTTCTCATGGCCGCGCTGGAACCCGGGGATCGCTTCTCTCGCCAGGTTTCCAATCGCTTGCAGGTGTCCTCAATATTCGAAAAGAGATGGGGATTCTTGAAAGCCGCGCGCCACGTGGGAACGATGCTGTGCATGCGGTCCCAGACCACCCAGATCTCGCCATTACTCTCGAAGAACAACTCGTCGTCAATCAATCCGCGATTGACGATGCTGGCGACCATGTCCCAATAACTGATCACCATTCGAATGTAGGTGTTTTCTTCGCCTCCTTGCGGATACTTTTGCATCATCTCTTCGGGAGAGACCGGATGAAAATGCTCGACGAACCAGGCCCGCGCTTGGCGCAGCCGTGGTTCCCGCCTTATATCGTAAAGGCGCAGCATCAAATTCACTTGCTCGTAGCTGACTTGCGGCGGCATATTGCGTTCTCCTTGCTAACTTGGGGGTACCGGCTCGCTAACCTCCGGCGTGGCAGGTGGCCCGGGAGACTGTTCGTGGTGTTGCAGAGTCGATAGCGGAATGCTCTGGCGCTGCAGTTCCATCTGAATGCGGCGGCGCAGTTCTCGCGAAACCTCGTCCTGGCGGTTCGGAACGGTGCGCACCTGCACGCGTAGAGTCGACGCGGACCCGTCGTAGGATTGCAAACCGAGCACGCGCGGACCATCCACCAGTGCTTGCGACCAGGCAGGATCGCCACGGAGTCCCGCAGCGGCGGCTTCGACTGCCTGCAAGGATCTTTCGAGCGGCACTTCCGGAGCGATGGCCACGTCCAGGAAGGCTTGCGACCAATCTCGGCTGAGATTGCTGACAGTGCGGATATCGCCGTTGGCGATGGTTACGACCGCGCCGCGAGAGTCCCGCACCACGGTCCGGCGCAAGGTAAGTTGCTCGACGCGGCCCGCAACGCCGCCGGCCTGAATCGTGTCGCCAGGAATGTACTGATCTTCGAGCGCGATGTAAAAACCCGCGAGGACGTCACGGATCATGTGCTGCCCGCCAAGCCCCAGCCCGAGCAACAATAGTCCTGCCAGCACTACCGCCGGCAAAACGCTGATGCCGAACTCCGGAAGCGCGGTCAGCAGCGCGACACCCCATACCATCTTGCTGCCGGCGCTGTAGAGGGTGCCCGCCAGTGTGCGGGTGTGCTGCTCGCGAGTTTGCGCGATTCGCGCTTGCGAGCCGGCAGGTTTGATCAGCGAGTTTGTGACTCGGCGTAGCAGGTGGTTGAGCAGCAGCGCCAATACTAAAATTCCGAAGAGATGGAGAGCGTTGGGAATCGTGAAGTTGAACCACGCGGTGAAGGGGCTGGACATCATGTTCTCAGCGAGGGAAAGTATAGCATTGACTAAGGCGCGCAAGGTCTTGTGGGCCGCGCCGCGCGGCTCTCTCGGGAGGAATCTATGCAACCATCCAGGCGCCGTTTACTGCTGGCGTGGCAGTGCTGGGCGATGGTCTTCTTCACCGCTTCCCGGGCGATTTCCGCGCAGAACCCGGTTCCACTTCCGCCACCGCCGCGGCGCGGCCCCGACGACAAAGACGACACCTCCAGCCCAACGCCGAGTGCGAAGAAGGCGGTGCTCGAGCAGAACCAAAAAGACATTAGGAAAGATGTGGAAAAACTCTACGAACTTGCTTCGGAATTAAAGACGGAAGTCGACAAGACGGACGCCACCGCGGTTCTGTCGCTGGCCATGGTGAAAAAGGCGGAAGAGATTGAAAAGCTGGCGAGGCAAATCAAAGACCACGCCAAAGGCTAGACTCCTTCACGAAACCTAGCCAGCCCTGCGCCTAAAAAGCGCCGAGCCAAAACATTACGCTCACTCCAAGATCTGCCACCTCGCCCAATTGACCAGCATCGGAAACCACGCTAACCTGTTTGTTACCTGCGGTTGCGCAGTTTGCGGATGGTTGCGCCGCCGGGTTGCCCGACATCAATCTTAAACGGGGCTGTAGCTCAACTGGATAGAGCGCTACCCTCCGAAGGTAGAGGTTGCGAGTTCGACCCTCGCCAGTCCCGCCATTTCGTTATCGGTGACCGCATCTCCTCAAAGCACCCGTTTTCAGCGGCTAAGAGAAATGGACTGCACGTCTGCAGAACTTCGGCTGCTTGTCCCAAGCCTCCATTTGATTGACAGGCGCTGGAGGTTTTGGGACTATGCTGCTCTCTGGGAACCATCAGGTGGGGTGTATTGCTACGAAAGGTGCCGCCGAAGCATGCGACGTCCCTCGTCTTTCGAGGCAATACGCGAAAGTGGAGTCCGGATCCTTCGCTCGTCGTTCTGTCCCTCGGCGGTCTGAAGCAATAGTGCGGCACCTTGGGTTTCTTTATTTCGGCGAGTGTATGAGTTGAAAAAGCTCGGTAAATACGAAGTCTTGGCGGAGTTGGGCCACGGTGCGATGGGAGTGGTCTACCGCGCCCGCGACCCCATCATCAATCGCCTGGTTGCGCTGAAGACCATTACCACCGGTGTCGCGGATGATCCTGCTTTGCTGCAGCGCTTCTATCGCGAGGCGCAGTCTGCCGGTGGACTCCAGCATCCCAACATCATAACCATCTACGATATGGGCGAGGAAGGGAAAATTCCCTTTATCGCAATGGAACTGGTGGAGGGAGAAAACCTCGAGCAAGTGATTGCTCGCCGCGCCGCGATCCCGATTTCCCTCAAG